>Ga0137403_10000508_pt1 | contig 50498 bp, 44 predicted proteins | sample CZOMad2_1_16fung_FD_122057 | JGI IMG/M metagenome (GOLD analysis project Ga0137403, IMG submission 122057) | Vadose zone soil fungal communities from Angelo Coast Range Reserve, California, USA - CZOMad2_1_16fungal (Hybrid Assembly) | ecosystem: Environmental > Terrestrial > Soil > Vadose zone... | reverse complement strand
ATACGAATTTCTTGTTGAGACGTATGAAACCGAGCGCGTTAAGGTGCTCAGCGTGTGGAGCGAATTCCTGGACGATGATCTGTCGGTGCGGCCTCGTCAAGGAGATCCGCGCGGGCGGAGCGTTCGCGAGCAGATGGTGCATCAATGTGTGAGCGAGGACTTGTGGTGCCGCATCATGCTGGGTGTCGATGTCGGAGCGCCGCCTTTGCCGGCGCAGGAAACGCGGCTCGAATTCATCCGGCGATATGCGGAAGACAGCGGAAAACGGCTCGCCGTATTTCGCAGCAAGGATGAGACGTGGTGGGAGGGCGAGACTACATTCTTTGACGTGAAGCGTTCGCGGGCCTGGGTCATGACCCGACGCTTGACGCACACTTCACACCATCGCGGGCAGCAGATGGCGATGCTGCGCATGCTGGGGCGTGATTTGCACAGCAACTACGGCCCCACAGCGGATACCGGTGGGCTGATGCAGAATCACGCGCCCACTTTGTATGCATACGCCAGTGTCGATGGTTTGCTGCAAGGCGAAGCAGCCGGCGGAACGAAAACGGTTTTGCCAGGTGGCGGTGGGGACGCAGTTACCGAACGGCCGGACTCGAAGTAGACTATTTCTGCGAAACGTACTAGAAAAGCCGAAGGGCTGCGCGGACTCCGCCCTGCGCTACAGCATTGGCTCGCGTGACTGCTTAGTTTTCGCGATAGAATTCGGGGAATTGTTTCTTTAGGTGTTCTAGCTTCGGCAAGTCGTTGTAGACGATATAGGGCTGATCCGTGTGGGTCTTCAGGTAGTCCTGGTGATATTCTTCGGCGCGGTAAAAGGCAGCGAACGGCGCGATCTGGGTGACGATCTTTCCGGGATAAGATTTTGCCACATTCAACTGCTCGACGTAGGTGGTGGCGATGCGCTTCTGTTCGTCGCTGGTGTAGAAAATCGCAGAGCGATATTGCGAGCCACTATCCGGCCCCTGGCGATTCAGTTGGGTGGGATCGTGCGCGACGGAAAAATAAACCATCAAGATTTGTCCGAAAGAGATTTGCGAGGGATCAAAAGTGACGCTAACCGATTCAGCATGACCCGTAAGACCCGAACTCACCATCTCGTAACCGGGTGACTCCACATGGCCGCCCGCGTAACCTGCTACCGCAGAGGTCACTCCCTTGGTGTGCTCGAAGACCGCCTGCACGCCCCAAAAACATCCGCCAGCGAGAACCACCTTTTCTTCACCTCTGATGCTGGCGAGCGGTTGATCGGCGGCTGGTTTGGGGAAAGGAAACTTGGGTTCGACGGGGCGCGCTCCGATGGAGCGCACGGCGGTCCAGGCGACAAAAGCGACAATCACCGCGATAGCCACGCCTCTACCGATAAATGGGCTGCGCATTTCGCAATCTCCAACGACCGTCCAGTAACAAATACGGCAGAAACGCTTCATTGGATGCAGCTTGGAATATCGGGGTTACTAGGGAAATTACGATGAGAGAAAATAAAAGGGCCGCGCCGTGGCTCGCGGCCCATTTTGACGTTCTTAGCGGCGTTCGAGGGCACCCGCGTCGGATTGAGTTTATTCGGGCTTGGTGATTACTCCGCAAGCGATGCGAGGTGGCGCAGCGCTGGAGGCGCCCGAGGCGACTGCGTGAATGACCATCGCGGTTCCGCCATTGCTGAAGACGGAGTGATCGTCGGATCCCAATGTGACGTTTGGTGCGACGACGGTGGCATGCGCGGTACCGTCGGCGGCGACGATTAGAGAAAAGTCCGGGATGTCTCCCGCCGGAAGGCCGGTGTGGTCACCGTGCCCTGCGCCGGTAGGGTTGAAGTGCGATCCGGCAGACTTGAAGTCGGGTGCTTCGCACTTTGCGAACTGGTGGATGTGCAAAGAGTGTTCGCCTGGCGGTAAATTTTTGATATCGAGCTTGATTTTGACGCCGTGGGGGGCTTCGGAGAGAGTGGCGGTACCCACGGTCTGCCCTTGGGCGTTTTTAATGTCTATGGTGAGTGGTTTGGTTGCGACGCTGGCGGATGCGACAGCGGTGCTGCCCAAGAGAAGGAGCAGGCACACAAGATTCGAGAGAATTTTCATCGTTCCTCACTTTACTTGCCAGATGAGATCCCTCGGTCCGACCGAAGAGGATCACCTTTGTTGATCGTCTTACTGTACGCAGACTGAGCGGTAATCCGATACAGGCTGTAATCATCCGGGTACTAGCACAGAGGCATAGAACTCGGGGGTGGCCAGCCGGGCCGCGCGAGGGTAGAAGCGAACGCTGTGTTTGAGGCATCCTAGGGGTGTTTGCCGATGCAAATCTCTGAGGAGAATGCCATGTCTGCGTTTGTTCCACGCATTGCCGCGTTTGGAATCCTTTTGGTTCTTCCCGCGCTGCTGCCGGCCCAGGTAACCCACGGAAGTAAGCCGCAGCTGCCCGCACCCTATGCCACGAAATCGGCCGGGAATCCGCCGGAAGAAGAGAGGCCGCCGAACGGATTTATGCCTACGGTTCCGGCGGGGTTTCAAATAAACATTTTCGCGTCGAACTTCAAGCAGCCCCGGTGGCTGATGGTGGCACCAAACGGCAGCGATATTTTTCTTGCCGACACCCATGGCGGAGCGATTTACATTCTGCGCGATCCGCAACATAGCGGGGGAGCACAGCAGCGTGAAACTTTTCTGAGTGGGCTCGACGAGCCGTTCGGGATCGTGTTTCACGACGACTATATCTATGTCGGCGATACGGATGCCGTCTTGCGCTACAAGTTTGACCCCAAGACATCGAAGCGTCTCGGCGAAGCCGAAAAATTGATGGATCTTCCTCGCGGCGGTCATTCCACTCGCGCGCTGATGTTCACCGCCGACGGCAAGCACCTTTTCGTCAGCGTCGGCTCAAAATCGAACGTCGACATTGAAAGCGATTCACGCCGCGCGGCGATTACCATTTGCGATCCGGATGGCAAGAACGCGCGATTGTATGCCACCGGCTTGCGTAATCCCGTTGGGTTAGCGCTCGAGCCCACTACCGGACAACTTTGGACTAGCGTGAACGAGCGGGACGGGCTGGGCGACGACCTGCCGCCGGACTACGTTACTTCGGTGAAGGACGGCGGCTTTTACGGGTGGCCGTACAGCTACATCGGGGACAATGTGGACCCGCGCGTGAGTCCGCAAAAGCCGGAGTTGGTGGCGAAGGCGATTATCCCCGACGTGCTATTGGGTGCGCACCGAGCGCCGTTGCAGTTCGCGTTCTACACGGGCAAGGAGTTTCCGGCCAGTTATCGCGGAGGGATGTTTCTTGCGGAGCATGGTTCTTGGAACCGCTCGGCGCGCGCGGGCTATCAAGTGGTCTTTATCCCATTTAAGGATGGCAAGCCTTCCGGCGATCCTCAGCCATTTTTGACTGGCCTAGTCCCGGATCCTATGAAGGGCAATGTGAATGGGCGGCCGGTAGGTGTGACGACAGCGCCGGATGGTTCGCTGCTGGTTTCCGATGATGGAGCGCAAGTCGTATATCGGATCACGGCGACAAAGTGACGACGAATGCACACCCGACGCAGAGGTCAGGCCTGAACGGCTAGTTCACCGTTAGTGTCAGCTGGATTGGCGCGATTGGTGGGAGCAGCGTTCCGGCGGATGTGGTCGCCGTGAATGAGACGGTAATCGTCGAGGTACCCGGCGGGGTGGCCGCTGCTTGCGTGATCGGAGCGCTTTGCGCGCTCGTGCTGGCCCCGCCGCACCCTGCCATGGCACACAATGCTATAGCCGCGAGTGATGCGGCGACTCCTGCGTAGGCTAGGCGCGGACGCGCTCGTGTTCTTTGTGGGCTTCTCAGAGACTCGATAGCGGTTGCGCAGAGCATAGCTACTGCCAGGAAGTACAAAAACATCAGACGGTGCCGCAATCCCAGAACGTCGAACGGCTCGTCGGTGGGCGTATAGATCAATCGGCTAGCCCCAGCGCTTCCCACGGTTGCCACCGTAATTACGACCGTCGCCGGAGTTCCGCTGGCCACTTTTGTTGAGGTCGGAACGGAGCAGGTTGCGGCCAGGGGAGCGCCCGAACACGCAAAGGACACACTGCCGTCAAATCCCGCAGTAATGAGGAGGTTAAACGCCGCGCTATGACCGGCTATGACGGTGGCAGAGAAACTCCCACCGGTCGCTGCGGCGACTGTCAGCAGTGGGTTTGCGTTTCCGCTGACCGCGATAGTTTGCGGTGAATTGGGCGCATCGTCGGCGACTGTCAGCGTCGCGGCACGAGAGCCGGCCGCCGAGGGCGTGAATGTCAGCCCTAGCGTGCATGCTGTGGGTGCGAGATAGGCGGGTGCGGTGCACCCGTTGTCCAGCTTAAACTCCCCTGCATTGCCTCCGCTGAGCAGTACCGAAAAGATATGCAACGCCGCCGAGCCGGAACTCGTGATCGTGACGTTCTGTTGAGGGCTTGTCGTGCCCACGGGGATAGCGGCAAAAGTAAAGGCCGCTGCGGAGAGCATTAAAGCGGCACCGCCAGTACTCGCCCCGGTGACTTGTACGATATGCGGTGATCCAATCGCGTCGTCGGTGATGGTCAACGCGGCGACACGTATGCCGATTGCGGATGGAGAAAACTTGACCGAAACAATGCAACTGGCATTGGCTGCATACGCAGCAGCCGTGCAGCCGTTGGTCAGGGAGAAATCGCCTGCGTTGGCCCCACCCACTTGAACGGAAGTGATATGCAGAGCGGCGGTGCCCGAATTTGTGAGGGTGACATTCTGTGGTGCGCTGGTCGTGCCTGACGGAGTCCCAGCAAAAGACAATGTTGTCGGCGCAATCGTCATCGCGGGCCTGCCCACCGCCGCGCCTCCGCCGCTGCCGGTTATCGGAACAGTCTGCGGGGAGCCGGGTACATCGTCGGTGATCGTGATGAAAGCACTGCGCGGTCCGTCTGCCAGAGGCGAAAAAGTCACGTTGATGGTGCAGCTTGCGTTTGCAGCATACGCGCCGTTGCAACCGTTGGTCATCGTAAAGTCGCCAGCGTTCGATCCGCCGATCGCGACAGAGGAAATGTGCAGCGTGGCCACAGCGGAGTTTGTCAATGTAACCATTTGCGCTGCGCTGGTTGCTCCCTGCACCGTGCTTGGAAACGAGAGGCTTGCCGGTGAGATGGTTATCGCCGACAGACCGGTGATGCCCGTGCCGGTCAACCTGGTGGATTGCGTGCCCGCAGTACCTGTCGTCGTGGTCAAAATAGCCTGGCGCGCGCCGCCGGCTGCCGGTGTGAAGGTAACGCTGATCGAACACGTCGCATTGTTGCCATTGCCCGCCGGCAGAAACGCCGGCAGCGAGCAACTCGGGGCGGCCAGGAAGTCGCTGGCGTTCGCGCCACCGACACTCACCGCTGTCAAGTTCACCGGCACGCTGCCAATGTTCGTCAGACTGAGGAGCTTGGTGCCGCCAGTCTGGCCCACCGCGATTTGTCCGAAATCCTGCGAAGGTGGAAAAAGTTGTGCGACCGCTCCGGTGATTGCTTGGCCCGAGGCGCCGGAGATGGCCAGCCCTCCCACGCCATTTCCGCTTCCTGGCACGACCGGGAACGGGGAACCATTTACGTCGGACACCGCTCCGGACACAGCGTCCACCGCGAAGGAGTGGATCCCGTCGGGCTGAAGAGAATAGATGTATGGCGCTTGCGGATCCGCTACGGCTGTACCCGTCTGAAAATTGAACGCGGTCAGCGGGCCGAGCGGCGGCGAACCTAAGATACCTGTCGAATCGATGGGGAAAACAAAACTGCCTCCGGCGCTCAACACGTCCACGTATAGAAACTTGCCCGAACCATCGACAAGCATCGCGCTCGGGAGGTTCGTTGGCCCCAGGCTGATGGGCGAGGCCAGAGGGACGGTTGTGCCGGTAGGAGACACTTGAGCGCTCTCGATGAAGCCCGCATTGGAACCCCAGCCGTCGAAAAAGAATTGCGCGCGCGGGTCGAGTGCGATCGCTCGCATGTTGGGGTTGCCGCCTCCTGCGGTGCCAACGAAGCTGAAAGCGCCGGTTCCGGCGTCGATAGCATAGACATTGGTTCCGGCAGCCTGCGCGCCCGCGAGCGCAACATATAGATGGGCACCCTTGGGATCGGCAAGCATTTCGAGAGGCGAGGCTTGTATGTACGAACTCTGCTGCGCGGGCACCGGGATCAGCTGTGGATTCGCTGGGTCTGCCACGTCGATTTGAAATTCGATGACCGCGCCGTAACCCGGCGTGCTTCCCGATTGGTAGCCGACGTACAGAAACTGTCCAGATAGTTCCGTAGCCAGGCTAACCGGCGACGAAGGGGCTGGTCCGACGTTGCCGGGAGCTGGAGCGAAAAACGGGGAGCCCGGAGTTCGAACCAGGGTGCCGTCACCTTGAATGCGAAACATCCAAACTCCGCTGCTTGCGTGATCGATGAGAAGCAGGAATTGGCCGAGGCCATCGATCGCCATGGCTCCGCCTTGAAATTGCGGATCGCTGAAAGGCGTTCCGGAGAAGGGTGTTAATGCGCCGTCGGATCCTTTCGAGAATCCGGCGAGCTGCGATGCCGTCGAGCCATACAACGATTGTGGTGCGGTTTGTGCGGTGGCGGAAACGGCGCTCAGTGCAATAACGATACAGATCAGAAGGCGGCACGCCAGCTCGGGAAGCCGGATACAAGACGCGCAGCGTCGCAGCACTCCCCGCGAACGAGAGGAAGCAAGAGTACAGTGGGCCATGGGTCGTCCTGAGCCGGGAGGGCGGCACTACGCGAGTTCGAGAACGAATCTCGGTCCGCACACCATAGCCTTGTACGTTAGAGTAGTCAAGAAATATTATATATATAGTAAAACATGAAACATTAGAATGAGCGACAAGTTCGGCGACAGAAGAGAACTGGTGGAAGTTGTGTTACAGAATTTTAATACTCGCTAACCGTCTTTTGCGCTACCCTCCACACCTTATGCAACCAGCTGAACTTAATATCGACCGGGAACCCGGCACAAACGGGAACCTCCTTATCATTCGCCTGAACGGCAAACTCAGCCTGGAAACGGTTCACGAGTTTGGGTCCACGATGCGGCCGGAACCGGCAACGCGACTGGTGCTGGACATGAGCGGCGTGTCCTTTCTGGATTCCGCCGGCGTTGGCGCGCTGGTTTCACTTTTCGTCAGCCGCAGGAACCACGGGAAGACTCTGGCGCTGGCCTCGCTTACGCAGCAAGGCAACGCCGTGATGCAGGTCTCGGGCTTGCTCAAACTCTTGCCGGTGTTTCCATCAGTGGAAGAAGCCGTCTCCCAGCCGTCTTAACTCCAGTATTTCACTTTCGGTAACCGCCTTGCGGAGCGCGGTCAGCTGGGAATCCATGCCGGGTGATTCGTGAACAGACCGTCTACGAATCCAATCTGGTAGCAAATGAACAAGCCGAATCCCAGGCTCAACAGGCCAGAGCCGAAAATCAATCCCCGGTTGAGCCACGCAAACCTATAGCCCGCGAATGAAAAGGGAAGAGAAATCGCCACGGTGATCAGCATCATCCCGGCGATGGTCCCGACTCCGAAAATCACGAGATACAGCACCGCCCACTTTGGCTGACGAATCGTGCTCAACACCAGCAACGCAACGGCAGCCGACCCAGCGAGGCCGTGAACCAAGCCGACGAACAAAGGTCGCAATGTATGAAACATCCCGAGCTTTGTGGACTCGCCTCCTAGCCACTTTGGCGGCGTTAAGCTTTCGCCGTGGTGCTCCTTCGCCGGACTGTGCGAATGCCAGTGGAGATGAAGCTCCCAGCCGTGCTCGTGAACGTGCGCGTGGCTGCCGGTAATTTGCGGGTGCGCGGGCGAAAATTTCTCACTGATCCAGACCATCGCGCCAGTCAGATTTAGCACGCCAAGGAGGACCAGCATCAACCCGACGGAGAATTCCATGGTCAGGCCTACGCGCGTCGGGATGGCCAGGTCAAAGAGAATAATCCCAGCACCGACCACCAGAATCGTCAGCGTGTGGCCTACGCCCCAGAGAATGCCGATCCATCCAGCCTTTACGATGGACCGCTCGCGGCTTACAATGGTAGAAACCGCAATGACGTGGTCTGGGTCCGTGGCATGGCGCATCCCCAATACAAATCCGATCGCCAGAATCGCCAGTCCACTCATCATGATATTTTTTCGCGCTCCAATAAACTGCCGCCAGAACCAAACTGGCGCCGGCCCAAACTGTCATCCTGAGCCTATCCGATAAGGATAGGCTCAGGATCTCGACGCCCACTCAGCACCTACGTTCCGTCACCGCATTTCGAGTCTTATCCTACGTCGATGTGCCTAGTTGGGAAAAGGAGTTTTGCCTCGCGGGGCGGTCGGCAAACTAGCGAGCGGGCCTTAAACTACTCTTCTCGCAGGATGCGCATCAGCTCCGCCGCCGCGTGCGGCAGCCGCGCGCCGCGCCGCGAAACCAGATAAACATGCCGCGGCATGCTCATCTGCCGCACCTTCACTTCTTTCATCCAGCCGTGGTCGATCTCCCACTGCACGCACATCCGCGGCACGATGGCCACGCCCATGCCCATTTGCACGAAGCGCTTGATACTCTCGATAGTCGGCATTTCGATGGGCATGTTCAGCGTCGCGCGATGCCGAGCAAACAGCTCAATCACCCGCCGCCGGAACGGCGACTCCACAATATGTCCCACGAAAGTCTCGCTGCCCAAATCGGCGATATCGACTTCCTTCCGCTTGGCCAGCAGATGTTTCAGGGGCACGACCAGCACCAGTTCATCCTTTACAATTTCGGTCGCCTGGAGCTGCGGTTCCCGCGGCACGTACGAAACCGCGCCCACGTCCAGCCGGTAGTTCAGCACCTCATGTGGAATATCGCGCGAAAACATCCGGTGCACGCGAACCTGCACGCCGGGGTGCGCATTGCGAAATTTGGCTAGCGCCGGAAGCAAAGCATGGATGGAGCTTTCATTCACTCCCAACGACAGCTCGCCACGCTTCAACCCTTCCAGCTCGGTAAGGCCTTTCGTAACCTCGTCGCGCAAATTCAGCAACCGCTCGGCGTAGTCTTTCAGCAGCGTGCCGGCGTCGGTCATGCGTACGGGCCGCGACCCGCGAACAAAGAGCGGTTGACCCAGCGAATCCTCGAGCTTGCGGATGCCCAGGCTGATGGCCGGTTGGGTACGATACAGGCGCTCCGCCGCCCGCGAAAAGCTGCCCTCCTTCGCAACCATCAGAAAAACTTGTAGTTCCCCGAGATCCACAGTGGAAACCTCTGCCCGTAGTATAAGATAGGATTATCAAAAGCAGAATAAAGATAAATTTGACTAGAAGCCCCGCGTTTGCGTTACTAAGGTGAGGGGAGTCCACCATGGGCGACGTAGTACGCATATTCGACACCACGCTTCGCGATGGCGAGCAATCGCCTGGCTTCTCCATGAACACGGAGGAAAAGATCCGCTTGGCGCGTCAGCTCGCGGTTCTGGGCGTGGACGTGATCGAAGCCGGTTTTCCGATCGCTTCGCGCGGAGACCTGGAAGCGGTCCGCAAGGTCGCGCAAGAAGTACGCACCGTCCCTATCGCAGCCCTTGCCCGCGCAAGAAAAGACGACGTCAACGCAGCGATCGAAGCCTTGGAACCCGCAGCCTCGTCTCGTTTGCACATTTTCTTGGCCACTTCCGACCTGCATCTCCAAGTGAAGTTGAACATGACGCGTGAACAAGCCCTCGAAGCGATTAGCTCGATGATTCGTTTTGGACGCCAACACGTCGGCGAAGTCGAATTTTCCGCCGAAGACGCAGGTCGCACGGACATCGATTTTCTCTGCAAGGTTTGCCGGGTAGCGGTGGATGCTGGAGCTACCACGTTGAATCTCCCGGACACGGTAGGTTATGCGGTCCCCGAGGAGTACGGCGCGATGTTCACACGCGTCCGCGAATATCTCGGCGATCCCCAAGGCATCACACTAAGCGCCCACTGTCACGACGATCTCGGCATGGCGGTAGCCAACTCGCTGGCCGCAGTCCGCGCGGGCGTGCGCCAGATCGAATGCACCATCAACGGCATCGGCGAACGCGCCGGCAATGCCGCGCTCGAAGAAGTAGTTGTAGCGTTGTCGGTACGAAAGGAAAGTTTCGGCGTAACCACGAATATCAATCTCGAACAACTGTTCCCGACCAGCCGCATGCTCACCGAAATCACCGGCGCGCAAGTCGCTCCCAACAAAGCCGTAGTGGGCGCCAATGCCTTCGCTCACGAAGCTGGCATCCACCAGGACGGCATCATCAAGAATCCGCTGACGTACGAAATCATTTCCCCGCAAGCCGTAGGCGTGCCAGCGCGTTCGCTGGTCCTGGGCAAACACTCGGGCCGCAACGCGTTGAAAATGAGCCTGCGCGATCTTGGCTATGAGCCCACCAGTTCCGAGCTCGCCGAATGCTATCGCCGCGTGACCGCGCTCGCGGACCAATCGAAGCAAGTCCGCCAGCGCGACTTGGTCGCCATCGCCCACGAAGTCATGCGTCGGGGCAACAGCACAGTAGCGAAGGAAGCCACCTCCGCGGCATAAATGAGCTCCGCGGTATACGGATCTAGTACCTTTCTAAGGATCGTGTCTATGCATGCCCGCTCGCTCGCTCTCTCACTGGGCAACGCCCCACGCGCCACGCTGTCGCGCCATGATCGCACCTCACGCTTTTGTCGCCCTTTGGAATCAATAACTTCCAAAATGCTTTTCCCGCAAATCTTGTGGAATCACAATCATACGAAAAACCACCGGGGTGTGCCCCCCAAAGGCGAACTGCAGGCGAAACTCCGCGCGTACCCAGCAACTCGGTGTTACGATTTTCCTGATAGGGGTTTTCGATGAAGAAGAGTATTGTCCTGCTCCCCGGCGACGGTATCGGCCCGGAAGTCACCCGCGCCGCCGCAACGGTACTCCGCGAGGCGGGCCACGAATTTCACCATCAATTTGAGTTTGAAGAATTTCCTATCGGCGGCGCGGCAATCGACGCCGCAGGCGCTCCGCTCCCGAACGCCACCCTCGACGCCTGCCGCAAAGCCGACGCCATCTTTTTGGGCGCAGTAGGTGGCCCCAAGTGGGATGCCCTTCCAGTAGGCAAGCGCCCGGAAAGCGGCCTGCTCGCGTTGCGCCAAGGTCTGGGCCTTTTCGTAAACGTCCGCCCGGTAAAACTCCTGGAACCGCTTCGCCTGATCTCCCCACTCAAGCCAGAGCGCCTGGGGGATCTCGATCTTGAAATCGTGAGGGAACTCGCGGGCGGCATGTACTTCGGCGAGCGTGGCACCACCCACGAAAAGGGAATCGAGCGCGCCTTCGACACCGAATCCTATTCCACGCCGGAAATCGAGCGCGTCGCCAACTTCGCTTACGCTCGCGCCGAAGGCCGCTCGCGTCGCGTCTGCTCGGTCGACAAAGCCAACGTGCTCGTGAGCTCGCAACTCTGGCGCCGCACGGTAGTAGCCCGGAGCGCCGCCTATCCCGATATCCGACTCGAGCACATGTATGTAGATAATGCCGCGATGCAGCTCACGTTGCGGCCGTCGCAATTCGACGTCATGCTCACCACCAACATGTTCGGCGACATTCTCAGCGACGCCGCTGCGGCTCTCGTCGGTTCGATCGGCCTGATCCCATCGGCAAGCTTCGGCTCCAGCGCTCCGCTCTTCGAGCCCATCCACGGCTCGGCGCCGTCGCTGGCAGGCACCGACTCGGCCAATCCCATCGGCTCCATCTTGAGCGCCACCATGATGCTTCGCGACGCCTTCGGTCTAAACCTGGAAGCTGAGTGGGTCGAACAATCCCTGCACCGCGTATTGAGCGGCGGCTACCGCACTACCGATATCGCCGGCCCTGGCGGCCGTACCGTGGCCGGCTCGGTCTTCACCGAAATGCTCCGCGAAGAAATGCAGCGAACGTTAGAGCACGCTGAGCGCTACGGCTGGGGCGTCTGAAATTGAAGGGGAGGCGTTTGATTTTGTCATCCTCTTAGCCCTCATGCGGCTGTCATCCCGACCCGCGGTTTCGGCGGGTGAGGGATCTGCTTTTTGCAATTCGCGCCGTAAAAACCAGCCACTGAGAGCACGCGAGTCAAAAAACAAGGTTGAGCCAACCCATGTCCGTAAACCTCTGGTCCAATGCCCAACATTCCCGCGCGTACTTGGAACGCGCCGACACCATTCCTCATCGCCGCGGAGGCGAAGCTACCCTGCTCGAATTTCTGCCGGCTCACGTGGTCCGCTTCCTGGACCTGGGAAGCGGGGAGGGACGGCTGCTTTCGCAGGTTAAGGAAGCCCGTCCAAGCGCAACTTGCGTGGCGCTCGATTTTTCCCATGCGATGATGGAGGAATTGCAAAAGCAATTTGCTGGCGACAAGACGATCGACATCGTGGCCCACGATCTTTCCAGCCCGCTTCCGGATTTGGGCTCGTTCGACGCGGTCGTTTCCAGTTTTGCCATTCACCATGTGACGCACGAACGCAAACGCGTCCTCTACGCCGAAATTTTCGATCTGCTGAACCCCGGCGGCGTCTTCCTGAACCTGGAGCATGTGGCGTCTCCGAGCCCAGCATTGCATCGCCAGTTTCTTGCGACGATGGATTTGACCGACGAAACCGAAGACCCATCGAACAAGCTGCTTGACCTCGAAGTGCAACTAAGCTGGCTATGGCAAATCGGCTTCAGGGAAGTAGATTGCCACTGGAAATGGCGCGAATTAGCCCTGCTCGCGGGCTCTAAATCGGACCGACACAAGTACTGACCCGGACTGCCCACGCATGCTGATCGCTTTCCAAGGGTCGACGTCAGATGTATGCTCCCTTGTCTTAACTATCGATTCCGATTGCTAAGGGGACGTCTTGATGCGCAAGAATCTTATCGCTCTCGCTCTAACGGTAGTCTCGCTCGCGGCGCTTTCGCCGGTGGCTTACGCTGCGCCTGGTGCTGTGCGATGTGGGCAACTTTTGGACGCGCGCACGGGCAAGCTTCTTAAGGATCAAGTTATTGTGTTTGATGCGGACGGCGTTATTACCGCTGTCGGTCCGGCGGGGTTGCCGCTTTCTGCTGGCGGTGCGACGACTGTCGATCTTCCGTCGGCTACTTGTTTGCCTGGTTTGATTGACGTGCACACGCATCTGACCGGCGACCCTTCGGCCAGCGGTTATCAGGGTTTGGGGATTTCCGTACCGCGCGAAGCTATTACTGGGGCTAAGAATGCCCGGATTACCGTGCATGCTGGCTTCACTACTGTGCGCAACGTGGGGGCCGGCAACTATACCGATGTGGCTTTGCGCGACGGCATCAATGCCGGCGAGATTGAAGGACCACGAATGTTCGTCTCCGGCCCACCACTCGGCATCACCGGCGGCCACTGCGACAACAATCTTCTTCCGTTTGAGTTTCACTTCAAAGACAGCGGCGTAGCAGACGGTCCGTGGCCCGCCCGCGCTAAAGTGCGCGAAACTATCAAGTACGGGGCCGACCTGATCAAAATCTGCGCCTCTGGCGGGGTGCTCAGCAAGGGCGATCAGCCCGGGACTCCGCAATACACTCTGGAAGAGATGACTGCCATCGCCGAAGAAGCCCACAAACTCGGACGCAAAGTGGCGGCGCACGCTCACGGCACCCAATCGATCAAGGATGCTATCCGCGCCGGCATCGATTCGATCGAGCACAGCAGCCTGATCGACGACGAAGGCATCGCGCTCGCGAAACAACACGGCACCTATCTCGTCTTCGACATCTACAACGACGACTTCATTCTTCAAGAGGGCGCGAAGGTCGGAATGCTTCCGGAGTCGATTGAGAAGGAGAAGAAGGTCGGCCGCCTGCAGCGCGAGAATTTCCAGCATGCTTGGCAATCCGGAGTCACCAAGATGGCCTTCGGCACCGACGCCGGTGTCTATCCCCACGGCGACAACGCCAAACAATTCGCCAAGATGGTCGAATGGGGCATGAAGCCCATCGATGCCATCCAAGCCGCGACCTTCAAAGCCGCCGACCTGATCGGTCAACCCGAAAAAATTGGGGTCATCGAGCCAGGCCACTATGCCGACATCATCGCGGTCGCAGGCGATCCCACAATGAACGTCCGCGTCCTCGAATCCGTAAAATTCGTCATGAAGGGCGGCAACGCCGTCCGCAACGATTTCGCCACTAAATGATCTGTAGCGCCATCCAATAAGCTGGGGATAACCTGGCGCACACGCGCCCCGCATCACACATGGAGCGAAATTCGTCCGCCACGTAAAATCTTGGGAACATGCTCGCCCTACTGCCAATCGATCATCGCGTAGCGCTGCTAGCACTAGCCGCGCTCCTACTGGCTGCAGCCGTTCCGCTGGCCTACTGCTGGGCCCGGCTCCTCCCGGAAGAGCCCCCTCCATTTCCCATTGAGGCCGGTTCGTTTCCCACGATTGATCACGAGCCACCGCAAGAAACACCTGTAAAGCGGAAGCGCGACCTTATCATTTCGGTCACCCTGCTCATCTGCCTTACGGTTGCGTACTTGATCCGCTTCCCAGGCTTTCCGAATGTCGTTCTACTTCGTTGGCTTAACGCTTTCGCGCCAACCGAGTACTGGACAATTTTCGCCGCGCGGATTTTCGTGGTTGCCTCCGCAATTGCTGCAAGCGTTTACGCCGTCCTGCGTCCCGGCCCGCTGCGCATTCCATTCGCGACCGCTGCCGCCCTGATTCTGGTCCTCTGGTTCCTGGCTCCGCTCCTACGCGTCGCCCTGCTTTCCGCATCCTAAGGGTTCGCACAATGGCCCGAAAGTAAAAAAGGGCGCAAGCCTCGCAGTTCGCGCCCACCAAATGTCCAACCCTAACTTCTTACTTCATAATTTAGACTTACGCTGTCGCCGCCTTAACTTGTCCCAGTGCCGCCGCCACTTCCTTGACGTCGGGCACAACGGGAATATCATAGTTCTTGAACCAAGCCACATTTCCGGCCTTGTTCACAATCGCGATCGCCCGCCCGGTGATCCCCTTATCCGCTAGGTACACGCCATACTTCTCGCTAGCCGCTCCCTTAGGATGAAAATCCGCCAACAGCGAATACTTGATGCCCATCTTGTCCGCATAGGCCTTGTGCGACCAGGTGCTGTCCACACTGATGCCCAACACTTCCGCGTCCAACGTTTCGAACGACTTCATCTCATTCACAAAACAAACATGCTCGTTCGTGCATGTCGGACTCCAATCCAAGGGATACCACACCAAAACCACATTCTTCTTTCCCGCAAAATCCGACAACTTCACATCTTTCTTATCCTGATTCTGCAATGTAAAATCCGGTGCCTTCTGACCCACCGAAATGCTCATAATTGATCCTCCATTGTTCTCAAGTCCCGCCAGCAGTTTACCAATTTCCACCGATCAGACCAAACGCCCCAGATGCGAAAGCTCAGCCCTGCTGAATAATTCTCCGCGACCTCTGTGCTCCGATCTCGGGGCCTCTGCGTTAAATTTTTTGACTTTTTTTCTCTTCGCTGTCTCTGTCGATTGTGGGCCCTATATACTCTTGCACTAAATTCATTCCTCCCGAGCCAACCCGGGCGTACACTAGCATAAAGGAGCCACCCATGGCCGCTGAACCACGCCGCGCACCAATGATGTCTCTCAAACAACTCGTAGCTAACTATCGCATGCTGGCCGGAGAATTCGGCCAACCCGTAGCCCTCTCCGCATTCGCGCTCACCACCGCCGAAACCGAGCGACTCTTTTCCGGCTATGACGAGGACTACCACATCAGCCGTTTCTTCCACTTCTCCGAAGTCGCAGGCCAGGCGTTTTCTATTGATGGAATCCCCGCAACGCACGTCTCGATTGATCTCGAAATCGAATCCATTCTCTAACCTAGTCCTCTGACACCTCTGTGCTAACACTCAGCACGAAGCTGCCCGCTGCGACGTTGCCGTCGGGATGCAAAACGGTTTCGACTTCAATTCCATAGATTCGCAGGGCATCGCGAAACGCCTCCGCGCTGGGAGGCAAGCAGCGATCCTGGCTCACGACCAGCGCCAAACCGGTGGTTTGCCCGGTGGATCGTTCTGCGACCTTCGTATCGTTCACGCTCCAGCCCACCGCTTTGAAAATGGTCTGGAAATCCTGGGCGTAAGCAGGTGCGTCGCCGGCCGAGGGAAAATACTGGATGGCAACGCGCTGCTCCGGAAACGACAGCAGCACCTGAATCAGCACGGCCTGCTGATGCACCGTGAGTTTGCGCGTACGAGATGTCATCCTAGTCGTTAACGGGCCACGCCGGCAGTGCTGCCCAGGCGGCGTGCGACCTTGTCGTACTCTTCGCGAAGTTCGCGTGGAAGGCGATCGCCAAATTTCTCGAAGAATTCCTTACTGTCCACCAACTCCTGCTCCCAATCCTCCGGATCAACTCTCATCAACTCATCCACGGCATCCGCCGAAATATCCAATCCGTCCAAGGTAAGCGCATTCCGTCCAGGCACATACCCGATCGGCGTCTCCTGAGTTCCCCCGCGACCCTCAACTCGCTCTAAAATCCACTTCAAGACCCGTACGTTGTCGCCAAACCCCGGCCACAGAAACTTCCCGTCTGCATCCTTGCGAAACCAATTCACATGAAAAATCTTCGGCGGGTGAGGAATACGCTTTCCCATCTCCAGCCAATGCCGGAAATATTCCGCCATGTTGTAGCCGCAAAACGGCAGCATGGCCATTGGATCGCGCCGTACGATCCCTACATTTCCGGTAGCCGCGGCGGTCGTCTCACTAGCCATCGTAGCGCCCACAAACACGCCATGCTGCCAATCAAACGCCTCATACACCAGCGGCGCGACCCTCGCTCGCCGCCCGCCAAAGATAAACGCCGAGATCGGCACGCCTTCGGGCGCTTCGAACTTCGGCGAAATGCTGGGGGACTGCTTCGCTGGGACGGTGTACCGCGCATTCGGATGCGCAGCGGGCCCCTTCGACGAATCCCAAACCTCGTTCTTCCAGTTGATCAACCCAGCCGGCGGCGCCCCCCCAATCCCTTCCCACCAAGGCTCGCGTTCCGGAGTCATCGCCACATTCGTGAAGATTGTGTTCTTGTGCAGCGCTTCCATCACGTTGCGGTTCGTGGTCATCCCGGTTCCGGGCGCCACGCCAAAAAATCCCGCTTCCGGATTGATCGCGTGCAAATATCCGTCATCCCCAATCTTCATCCAAGCGATGTCGTCGCCCACGGTCCAAACACGATAACCTTGGCTCTCCAGCGCCGACACCATCATCGCCAGATTCGTCTTGCCGCAAGCGCTAGGGAACGCCGCTCCCATATACGTTACTTTGCCGCCGGGCGCTTCCAAACCCAGGATCAGCATGTGCTCCGCCATCCAACCCTGTTCCCGCGCCATCACGCTGGCGATACGCAACGCAAAACATTTTTTCCCCAGCAGCGCGTTGCCGCCGTAACCGGACCCCACGCTCCAAATCAATTTCTCCTGCGGAAAATGTGCGATATACCGGCGCGTGGGATCCAAATCTCCCAGCGAGTGCAACCCTGGCACAAAGTCTCGAGAGTTTCCGATCCGGTCCAGCGCCACTTTCCCCATCCGCGCCATGATCCGCATGTTTGCCACAACGTAGGGGCTGTCGGTCACTTCCACTCCAGCTTTGCTGATGGGCGAATTCACCGGACCCATGATGTACGGCACCACGTACATCGTCCGCCCGCGCATCGCGCCATCCAGAAGCGCGCCAATTTTGTATTTCGCCGCGTCCGGGTCCATCCAGTTGTTGGTAGGGCCAACATCTTCCTTGGTCGGCGCACAGATAAAGGTCAAATGTTCGGTGCGGGCAACATCGTTAGGACTACTTCGATGCAGATAGCAATTGGGATAGGTCTTCTCGTTCAGCGCGTTCGAATCCGAATCCCGCAACATCTCCGCGATAATGCGTTGGTTCTCCTCCTCGGATCCATCGCAATACACCACCTGCTCAGGTTTGGTGAGCCGTGCAGCTTCCTCAACCCACATTTCCAGTGGTGTTGCCACTCGCTCCTCTTTTTCTAAACCTCAAACGAGCTTGTTGCCCGGAGGTTGCACCGCAGGTTTTTGGCGGGAAACGTCCCTACCCGAGACGTCCAGACTTAAAGTTTATGTTACCGTCGCCGCCCGGCGCAAGATGCGTGCTCCAGGTTGCCAAGCTACTGTTCCTATCCTATTAAGGCGATTGACCTTCAGCGACAATTCTCAGACATCATGTAAACCGATGTTCATCCACACGAAACAGGACTGCAATCCGCGCATGGACAATGGAACCATCCCTTGGGAGGGTCCAACCGAAGTCATGTCAAATTCACGTTTCGTTTCTCCGTTCGTTCGCATCATTTTGCTTCTGTTCATTTCCTTTGGATTGAAAACGCCACTGTTACTCGCACAATTTGAGTCCGGGACGGTGCTTGGCACCGTCCACGATCCGAGTGGCGCCGCCGTTCCAGCCGCCGCCGTTACACTCACGAACGTTCAAACCGGCATCGTCGTTCACGGCACGGCGGATGCGAACGGCGACTATGAGTTCGTCAACCAGCGCCTCGGAAAATACCGCGTTCGCGTGGAGGTCAGCGGCTTTCAAACCTCTGAAACCGACCCATTCGATCTCGCCGTCAACGCTCGCCAGCGTATTGATGTGACCCTCCAGGTTGGTCACGCCGAGGAGTTTGTAAAAGTCACCGACGCCGCTGCGCTCCTCGAAACCGATACCAGTTCGCGCGGACAGCTGATCAATCCGACTCAGATCGTCGAGTTGCCTCTGAACGGACGCTCTTACGCCGACTTGACGCTCCTCACGCCGGGCGTTGCGAAATCGCCGCTCGAAAACGGCACGGACAGCAGCCGCGACGCTTCGTACCACGTCAATGGCGGCCGCAGCGAGCTCAACAACTTCCTGCTCGATGGCATCGACAACAACGCGTACGGTACCAGCAACCAGGGATTCTCGAACCAGGTCATTCAGCCCAATCCCGATGCGCTCGCCGAATTCAAGGTCGAGACCAATAACTACAGCGCCGAGTTTGGTCGTGCCACCGGCGCCGTCATCAATGCCACTATCAAGAGCGGAACCAACCAGTTTCACGGCGAAGCCTGGGAATTCCTCCGCAACACTGACCTTAACGCTGTGGGCTTTTTCAAACCAGTCGGTGGCGGAACGTTGCCGTTCAATCAAAATCAATTTGGCGGGGCGGCGGGCGGTCCGATCCTGAAACAGAAGATGTTTTTCTTCGCCGACTACGAAGGCTTCCGTCGGGTCTCGCACCTCTTGCAGTTCGCTACCGTGCCGACCGCTGACAGCGACATTCCCGGCCAGACAACTCCAGGTCGCTCTGAAGCTGATATTCTGACCCGAATGGCGACCCACAAATTGGTTCTCTTCGCCGCCGTGATGCTCAGCATCGCGGCGGCAGCCGTTTCCACGCCCACCGCCGACAATGCCCGCATGAACCAGGTGCAGGTTCTCGGCAGCCACAACAGCTACAAACTAGCCATCGATCCTTCGCTGCTGTCCTTGCTCAAAAAGGGCGGGGATAAGCGCTTCGATGCCCTTGAGTATTCCCACGTTCCCATCGAACGCCAACTCGACATGGGCTTGCGCGCGCTCGAGATCGACGTGGTCTACGATCCGCAGGGAGGCCGTTACTCTCATCCCAAAGGCATCGACCTCGTCGCCGAAAATCATCTACCGCCAGGTGCTCCCTACGACCCCTATGGCGAGATGAAGAAGCCCGGCTTCAAGGTGATGCATATTCCCGATATCGACTTCCGAACCAATGCCTACACCTTCCAGCAAGAGCTCGCCTTGCTGAAAGCGTGGTCCAACGCGCACCCGCATCATCTGCCCATCCCCATCACCATGAATGCCAAGGATGACGGCGTTAAGCGTCCCGGCTTCACTGCGTTGCTCAAATTCGACAAAGCCGCCTTCGATGCCTGGGACGCCGAGATTCTCGCCGGGCTTGGACGCGACCGCGTCATCACTCCAGACGACGTCCGGGGCAACTATCCAACGCTCGAACAAGCGGTCCTCGCGCAAGCGTGGCCCACGCTGGGCAGCGCTCGCGGCAAATTCTTCTTTGTCCTCGACGAAACCGGACAAAAGCTCGACACCTACGTGGAAGGCCATCCCTCGCTCCGCGGCCGCGTCATGTTCACGAATTCCACTGAAGGCCATCCCGAAGCCGCTTTTCGAATTGTCAACGAAGCCCAGCGCGATGCCGCCTATATCCAATACCTGGTCCGCTCCGGCTACTACGTCCGCACGCGAGCTGACTCCGACACCGTCGAAGCCCGTAAAGGCGACTACACGCGCTGGCAGCAGGCCCTCATCAGCGGGGCTCAAGTAATCAGCACCGATTATTACGTCCCAGATCCGGCGTTCGGCACCGGCTATCATGTTCAACTCCCGGGGGGACAAGCTGGCCGCTGGAACCCGCTGCTCCTACCCGATGACTGGCCCCTGCCGGCCATCGAATGAAGCTCGGCTCGGTACGCTAGGGCACACCGGGTCTGCCCGTGTACTTTTCGCCCTTCGCCTCCAATTCGCCTTGTCACATCGGGTTTTGCCGTCTAACCTTGTTCAAACCTGCACACTTGCAGCCACGGATCCCCACTAAGGAGCGGCAATGGCTACCTCGGTCTGGAAGGGCTATCTCACCTTCGGCTTAATCTCCATCCCGATTCGTTTGTTCTCCGCGGCCCGCACCGAGCGCATCAGCCTCAACCAGCTCCACAATGTGTGCAAGACGCGCATTCGCATGCCGCTGTACTGCCCGCAATGCGAGAAGCAGGTACCGCGCAACGAGATCGTCAAGGGCTACGAGTACGAGAAGGACCAATACGTCCTCTTCAACGAGGAAGAGTTGGACAAGATCGAGCCGCAGTCCGCCCGCGCAATGGAGATCCTGGAATTCGTCAAGGTCGACGAAATCGATCCCCTCTATTACGACGCGTCCTATTACGTTACGCCGGAAGACGAAGGCAAGAAGGCGTACCAACTCCTGTTAGCGGCCATGGAGGAGTCGGGTTACGCGGCGATTGCCAAACTCACCATGCACCAGCGCGAACACATCGTGGTGGTGCGGCCCCGCGCCAACGGCATGACGCTGCACACGATGTACTACACCAACGAGATTCGCGAGGTCGCCGAGTACGGTCAGAGCGACAAATCCGCCGAGCCCAAGCCGCAGGAGAAAAAACTGGCCGAGCAGTTGATCGAAAGCTTGGCCGCGAAATTTGAGCCCGAGAAGTACAAGGACCAATACCAGGATAGTATGCGCGGCCTGATCGAAGCCAAGCAGCAAGGCCAGGAAGTCGCCGAGGCGCCGCATCCCAAACTCGCTCCGGTTATCGACTTGATGGAAGCCTTGAAGAAGAGCATCGCCGACAAGCAGCCGTCGGCCGCGACCAGCGGCAGGAAGCCCCCGGTCCGGTCCATCCAGGCAGTAGCTGCGCAAGCGCCAGCGAAGCGCGCCAGCAAGAAGTCCGCCGGGTAGTCAGCCCCGTTAGGAACTCGAAGGGGACGTAGTGTAGGGGCGCGATTGGCGCGTCCCCGCTTTTCATCACCACCTTTGCATCAACTCTCGCGGCATGGTACATGTAGCGCAGGCGGAGTCCGCGTAGCCCTGCGGGTTTTTTCCTCGAAACCAGCGTAGCCTTTCGCCTCTTTCAGTCCGAGCGATCTTCCTTCGCTCGTGAGAATGCGAGTTCGCTTTTCCCGATGGGAGCCACCGATCGATTCACTCGCCGCGAGTTCCAGCGCATCCTGGACGTTACGGACAAGCAACTCGCCTATTGGGAGAAGCTTCGCCTGCTTCCGCCGCGCAAAAACGGCGCCGACAAATCCTACGATTTCCGCGACCTGATCACCCTGCGCACCGCCAAGCAGCTGATCGAAAAAGGCGTTACCGCCAACCGCTTACGGCGCTCGCTGGTGGCGCTCAATCAGAAACTCTCGGAGGTGGCCGCGCCGCTTACCGAGTTGCGCATTCTGGTTAACGGGCGCGACGTCATCGTCGAGCATCGCGGCGCGCATCTTGAGCCGATTTCCGGGCAATTCGTGCTCAACTTTGACACCCGCGAGCTGCGCGATAAGGTTCGGGTCATGCCGGAACGCAATGCCGACGACTGGTTCGCGTTAGCCCTACAGTACGAAGCCGATCCGGACGCACGCTCCCAGGCCATCGATGCCTATCGCCGGGTGCTCACCGCCAGCCCCACGCACGTCGATGCGCTCATCAATCTCGGCATGCTCTCCTATGAGGTGGGCGATTTCGAAAATGCCGCCAGTTGTTTCCTGCGCGCCGTTAGCATCGACGCCGAAAACGCCGTGGCCCAGTTCAACCTCGGCAGCGTCCTCGACGAATTGGGTCAGCTTGACGTTGCCCGACAGCACCTACGCATCGCGGTGCGCCTCGATCCCCGCTACGCTGACGCGCATTATAATCTGGCCTTCGTGTGCGACAAATTAGGCTCCAGTTTGGAGGCCCGCCAGCACTGGCAACAGTACATCCAATTGGATCCGTCCAGCCCATGGTGCGATTACGCACGCCAGCGCCTTGCGGCGCCGTTACCCTAAGGATTGCCGCGGCCCCAATCGTAGGCGTGGGCCACACGGGCGACCGCCTCGAGGCTTGGTTTCTGCACCCTTTCGCCCAGGTGCGTCGGGTGAATCCTTTATGGACACCGCTGGCGAAATAGTGTTTCATGGTGGGCGCGGCGAAGTGCTTTCGTTGTCCCCGATTCATTTCGCGCCAGCGTTCGCGCCTGTCCCTCAGCCAGCTTGCTGAGACCCCGCAGACCGGCGTGTTACGCGCGATCCTAACCAAGCTGTATTGGACCACCGTGAATTCCTATCCCAGCATGCGTGCCGGGGTGTCCTTTCGCATCCGGCCGTCTACGCGCGAGCCGGTTCCAAGCGAAAACTACTTTGCACTACGGGAAAACCCTTTCAGCCTCACGCCTAATCCTCGATTTTTGTATCGTACCCGGCAGGCGCACGAGACGCTGGGCCGGCTTACCCGCGGGATTTTGGACCGGCGCGGATTGATTTTGCTTTGCGGACCAGTGGGGACGGGCAAGACTACCTTGCTTTATAGCGCCCTGCACTTGATGGATGTGAGTCCTACGGTGCAGAACAAGATCGGGACCGCGGTGATCGTGCATCCTACTTTGACCCCCGATGAGTTCCTGGAAACAGTGCTGGACGAGTTTGGTGTCGAATGTCCTTCCACGCGAAGGCAGTGGCGGTTGGAGGCGTTGCTGAATATGTTGCTGGAGGTGCGGCGCAAAGGCGGCGCGGCGGTGTTGGTGATTGACGAGGCGCAGATGCTTTCCTCGGATGTACTGGAGGAAGTGCGGGCGCTGCTTACTTTGCAGACCTCGCATGAGAAATTGCTACAGATTGTTTTGTGCGGACAGCCGGAGTTGGAGGGAAAGCTGGCCGGGATGAATTTGCGAAAGGGGGAGCCGTTTGTCGCGGTGCAGTGTGGTACGGCGGCTTTATCTTTGCAGGACACGCATGACTACGTGGAGCATCGGTTGCGCATTGCCGGGGCGCGGTCGGAGGCGTTGTTTACGCCGGACGCTATGGACGCGGTTTATGCGCACACCGGTGGGATTCCTCGGTTGATTAATCTTTTGTGCGGGCAGGCCTTGTCGGTGGCTTCGTTTTATCGGGCTGGACGGGTTTTCCCCTATATGGTGGACGAAGCTGCGGGGCAGATTTGTTCTGGGGCGCTTGTGGCGCCGATGCCGGAGACTTTGCTGCGGACGCTGCCTTTGCGGTGCGACGGTGCGGTGTCGGAGGCTGCTCTTGGGGATGGCGAACCGACAGAGGGTGGCGATGTGGTGGCGACGATAGAGCAAGTGGAACCTCTACTGACTGCGGCTGACGTCCAAGCTGCTGCTGATGCCGTTCATCTCGATCCGAAAACGCTGGAGACTGCGGAACCTGTGCCTTCGAGCGTCGGGGATGTAGTTCCGGCGGACCCTGGCTCCATAGATGCATCAGAAGATGGTGACTCGGTTGTCGCGGGGCCTGAGGATGGAAGTTCCGCAACGGCTGGCTCGATCGTCACGAGTCCCGGGAACGCCCCATCGATCCGGTCCAATGAAGGTGCGGCGGCTGTCTCGGCGAAGCAGGCTGCGCGAAAAAAGAGGCGGGCGTTACGACATCGCGCGAAGTTTGCGCAGGCAGCGAAACTTGCGCGGGTTGGTGGGCGGCCGGTGGCGAAATGCGATTTCATGCCAGGTGCGGCGCCGCCGGCTGCTAGCGTTCGGCGAGCCGATTTTCGAAGGTCGCCGTTTCGTCGAGGAGAGTCTCTTGGATCAGACTCTCCTTTCCAGAAGCTTCGCGTGTTCCGTCAATTTTCGGTTGGCGACATCGCGAGATCGCTGCCGGATTGGAACCAATGGTTGAACCGATGGTGTTCGGAACATTTTACGAACAAGAGTTGTGGCAAACCACTTTTTCAGTTGGGGATGGCGGGGACGCTTTTTTTGGCATTGGCCCAGGTGATTTCGGCGGGGTTTCCGCGTCAGCACCTTGCACATGTGACTTTCGGATTTCTGGGGATGCTGTTCATCGATATTTCGCTAGGGCTAGGGACTTATTTGTTGTTGATTGAGCGGCGCTTTACGGGCAATCGGGCGCAGACGCTACGACGCCGGTTGGGGTAAACGAATGGCGGGTGTCAGCGGACACCTCGCCGGCCGTCGAAACACGCCAAAATACAGGATTCGAAGACGCCCGCCACGGTCGGCGGCCGGTACAAGCTAGGAACTGAGTTCGCCGCGCTTGGCTAAGGCTCGGATCCGGTCTGCTGCGCGGAAGGCTAGCGCCTCGATCGTCATCGTCGGTTGACCACGGCCTGAGGTTACCAGGCTGCTGCCATCGCATAGGAAAAGGTTTTTTACGTCATGGGTGCGGTGGTCGGAGTTGATGACCGAAGTCTTGGGGTCATTGCCCATGCGACAGGTGCCTAGCAGGTGAACTGCGAATTGCTGCTCCTGTGCCGGAAAATTCCATTTTTGTTTTGCGCCGGCGGCGTCTAGAAGTTCCAGACCTCGCGCGTTCAACCAGTTCGCAAGTTTGAGGTCGTCCGGGTGATCCTTGTAGGTCATGCGCAGCGCGGGAAGGCCCCATGCGTCTTTCAGGTCGGGATCCAAGGAAAAACTGTTCGTTTCCAACGGCAGCGACGTCCCGTGGCCAAAAATTTCCATGGTGCGCGTGAAGTTGTGAGCGAGCGTTGCCTTGAATTCTTTACCCCACCGCGGCGTGCCGGGTGGCAGAGAGCCCAATGCGAAATTAATAGGAGTGACATCGAATCGCGCGTCCATTCCGCCGCCACCGTAGAAGCCCACTTTTTGTGCATCCAGTTCGTAAAAATCGTGGAGGATGCGACTTACGGCGAAACCCTTGTAATCGTTCAGGGGCTCGTCGAAAACGCCCATGGAGATGCCGCCGCTGTTGAGCATCAGATACTTGCCCACGAGGCCGCTGGAGTTGGCCAGGCCATTCGGGAATTGTTTGTTGGCGGACAGCAGGAGAAGGCGCGGTGTTTCGGCGCCGTTTGCGCAGATTACAACGGCTTTCGCTTTCTGGAGATGTACGTTGCGCTGTTCATCGAAGTAAACGGCGCCGGTCGCGCGGCCGTTGCCGTCGAGTTCGATGCGGTGGACGTAGGAATCTGGGCGGATTTCGCAACGGCCAGTTTTCTCCGCCATCCGCACAGCCGTGGCCAGGGAACTCGATTTCGCGCCGACTTCGCAGCCAAAGGCCAGACAGAATCCGCAGTTGATGCAGGCGCTGCGTCCGGCGCGGGGCTGAGACAAAATTGCCATGGGCGCGGGGAACGGGTGCCAGCCCAGTTTGCGCGCAGCTTGTTCGAAAATCACACCGGAACATTTTGTAGGTAGCGGCGGCATGGGATAAGGCTTGGAGCGCGGTGGATCGAACGGACTGGCCCCGGCTAGACCTGATACACCGATTTCCCATTCTACTTTCGTGTAATAAGGTTCGAGGTCGGCATAGGTGATGGGCCAGTCTGTGAATCCGGTTCCGGCGATTGGGCCGAATTTGCTGCGCTCGACGAAATCGATTTCGTGGAAGCGCCAGAAATTAGCGGTGAAATGGACGCTGGTGCCACCGACCAGACGGCCGTAGACGAGCGCGCGCTGGGGCTTGGCCTTTTCGTCGGGAGTTTTGCGAAAGGTGTTGGGCTGAAGCTTCGGATGATTCGTGAGCAGGTCTTCGTTGAGAACCTTTATTTCGTTATGGGTGAAGTCCGCTTCGGTAAGGTACGGGCCTTGCTCTAGGACTACAACGCGGAATCCATTTTCAGATAATTCCTTGGTGATGATCCCGCCGGCGGCGCCGGAGCCTACGACTACGAAGTCGACTTCGTCGGATGTCTTGTACTTAGGTTGTTCGGGGGTCATGACTTGGTTTTGTCCGTGGCGGTGCTAGCAGGCTGCCAGCCGGGATAGTTTTTGTCGTAGTAGCCGAATGGAGGCTGGAACATGTGTTCCCGCTCGCGGCCGATGATTTTCCAACCGACACCATTGGGATCGCCTCCGGCATCGGGGTCGAGTAGAAAAGCGACGACGGTGTGGGTTCGAAGCGTTTCAAAAAATGTTTGGCCGGCCGCGCGCGGGCGATTGGGCCGCCGGTTTGCCGCGGCCGTCGTCTGCGCGTCCAAGGAGCGCAGAATATCGTCCTGCTGCTCCGGGGTGGCTGCCGAGAACTTGTCGAGAGACGGATAGAGTTCATGGGTACGGGCCTGCACGTCGGGCAGACCTTCGCGATAAGTTTTCTGGTCGTCGATGGCGAAGCTGGTCAGGGCGCGATCGATGAAATAGACGACGCCGGCCTCGTGAGCGCCTGGAGTTCCGTCGCTGGGGATGATGCGCGCGGTGAGGGCATCGATTTCTTTCGCTTCATCGGGGGTGAAAAATCCCAGTTTCGCGGCAGCGGGAGTCTGTGCGGCATTGCGGGCGTGACTGGCGGCGGAGAGTAGCGCGGGCCAATGCGCAGAGAGCCAGACGGCAGTGAACCTGCTGCACGAGCGCAGAATAAAATCGCGACGGTTGAGATCCATAGTCATAAGTGAAGGCGTACGAGACTGTTAGGAAATCTATGCTGCGACCATAGTATCGTCAAGGGGAAACGGCGAATAGGGGAGATTCAAAACTCTCATGCTAGAAAGCGTGCCAAAGTGGTTGGCAAAGAATGACTCGCACGGCCCCAAGATTCAGCCTGGGCCACGGGCCGTGCTGGAATAGCTGTCACAGTAGCTCTGGTTTGCGGTTCAGAGCGTGGCTAGTGTACGATTTTGCGTAAACTGAAAAGCAAAATCGCTCGCTGGCGTGCCGGATTTTGCACGGCACCGGATTTTTTGAGGTAATGGCCCACGCATGGCTACGCTCACTGGCGGAATCGGTAAGGGAAGCAAATGGCTGCTGGACAAGATTGTAGGCGCACTCGCTGCGACCGGTGTGAATCCCAACTTTCTGACATTTTTGGGTTTGGTAGTCAATTTTGCCGCTGCGGCGACGTTCGCGGTAGGTCACTTTTTTACCGGCGCGCTGATTATCTTTTTTGCCGGATTTCTGGACATGTTGGACGGTCAGGTGGCCCGGCGGCAGAATCGCGTGACCGCCTTCGGCGCGTTTTACGATTCGACGTTAGATCGCTATGCGGACATGGCGTTGTACATGGGCTTGCTCGTGTATTACTCGGTGAGTGGGCGGACGCCCTATGTGGTGCTTGCTGCCGTAGCGACGGCGGGTTCGGTCATGGTGAGTTATGCCCGCGCGCGGGCCGAGTCGCTGATTCCGTTGTGTAAGGTGGGATTCATGGAGCGACCTGAACGCTTGGTGCTGCTGATCATCGGCGGCGTTTTCAATCGTATGGCCGCGGTCTTATGGGTGATTGCGGTAGTCTCAACGATCACCGTAATTCACCGCATCGTATTTACGTGGCAGGAGACCCGCGCTGGTCGCACGCTACCGGGCATTCGCCTAAGTCTATAGTTATGAGAATGATTGTCACAGAAAAGTCTTGCATCACCAAAACTGAGCCTTAAGAGTCCGCCTGTCGCATCACATCTTCCTATTCAGTTCTTGCCTTCAGCTATTCAGTTATTGCCTTCAGGCGAGCTTCCAGTGGCGCCGAGATTGTTGCGCAGACTCTATCCCGCAGAGCCGGGACGTCTTCCTTAGTCAGGCCGCTAGTGTCGATGGTATCGTGAAGGACTACCGTTATAGTAGCGGGGCACAGCATCCAGTGACCAGTGCGATGATGTTGAAAAGATCCCACCAGGCTTACAGGAACAATCGGAACGCCGAGTTGCTGCGCTACGCGGAAGCCGCCGTCCTGGAACGGGCTTAAGTGGCCGTTGCGGGTGCGCATGGCCTCTGGAAAGATGATCAGACTGGTGCCGCCGTTGATCGCGTCTTGCGTCATGCGCCACATGCGTTTCAGGTCCGAAGGGCGGCGCACGTCCGGGACTGGCACGTTGCCGAAGCGCTTCATCAACCATCCGTAGGCAGGAATCTTGAAGTGAGATTCGAGTTCCCAGCCGCGGACATATTGCGGAATCGCGTTGTAAAGCATGAAGGGATCGAAAAGATTCACGTGATTGACCATAAAGAAGCAGGTGCGCCCGGGATCGAATCCAGGCGCCAGCCGCACTTCTACACGCGCACCGGACAGAAACGCAATTCGCCGGCAGAAGGCGCGTTGCAACCAGTCGTGTTTACGCGGATCGAGGAAGATAGCCAGGAATACCAACGCGGGCGCCGCGGTGAAGAAGTGCAGTAAAGTGACGACCCAAAGAGCCGCGCTGCGGACCGACAGCCACGCGCGCTTCATATGTAAATATCCACGGCTGCGGGAACGATGTCGAGCGAGCAGCATTTGAGCCTAGCGATTTCGCCGTCAATCAGCACATCGACGGGTACTGGCACGTTGAACTCGACGTGGCGGACGGCTCGGCGTGAAGCCATATGGTGGTGGATGTGGGTGCCGTCATAAAGCTTCGGGAGCGTGCGCATCAGGCCCACACGGCCGATGGGGCCCCAGCGAACGAATTCGATCAGGCCGTCGGCGGGATCGGCGTCGGGAGCGATGAGCATGGTACCGCCGGTGTATTTGCTGTTGTTGAAGGTGAGGAAGAGACAGCGGCGTTGGTCCCAGTCTTTGTCGTCGTCGCAGCGCAAAATGAAGGCGCGGCGTCGGAGTTGCGCGACCCGGACAAAAACGCCGAGGAGGTAGCCTAGATGGCCTAGTGGTTTGAAATGGCGATTCGCAAGCGCGCCGACATCCGCCGTGAAACCTACACTGAGGAGATTGAACGAATAGATCTGGCCGGTGCCGTGGGTAAGGCGGATTAGATCGATAGGGCGCTTGCGATCGGCGAGGATGGCTTGTAAAGAGGATTCGACGCCGTCGTTGCTGAAATCGCGGAGGAAGGAATTGCCAGTGCCTAACGGCAAAAATCCCAAGGAAATACGCTCTTGCGGTATACCCGCGGCGAAAACTCCATTCAGAATCTCGTGGGCAGTGCCATCGCCCCCTACTGCTAGGAAACGGCGATAGCCTTGGCTGTATGCTTCTCGCGCCAGGTCGATTGCGTGACGCGGCCCCGTCGAAGCGATCACGTCGACGTCCTGGCCGCCTTCGCGCAGGCGTGCCAGGGCTGGTCCGGCTAGTTTCGCCGACCGGCCGCCTCCTGCGGCAGGATTTACGATGGCGAAGAATCGTTCCATTGGGTCGCCGGGAAATTCCTCGATTCGCAATCTATTAAAAACAGATCAAAGGCGCCCGCCACGGTTGGCGGACGCTACAACTTCACAATCGCGGTGGCTCGATCGAACTTGGCCAAGCGCTCCGCAAGAATGTTTCTTTTTATCTTAAGCGAAGCTGTACGGGGAAAATCCTCTTCGACAAGGACAATTCCATGAACGCGCTTGAAGTTGAGCAGGCGATTGTTAAGGAGCGAGATGTCTTTGCGCAGGTCTTCGGTGAGGCTTTGGTTGGGCTCAAGATGGATAACGAGGACGAGCTGTTCGCCGACCATGGTGCGCCGAGGCCAGATGTAGTTTGCGGCAAAGACGCATAATTCTTTCACCGGTAGACTTTCGAAGACGGATTCAATGTCTTCAGGGTAGATGTTCTTGCCTTCTTCGGTGACGATCATGTTTTTCTTGCGGCCGAAGAGTTGGAGATGGCCTGCGGGATCAAAGCGTCCCAGATCGCCGGTCTTTAGCCAGCCCTCTGCAATTGCTTCGGCGGTCAGCTCCGCCTCGTTAAGGTACCCGGACATTACGGTCTTGCTGCGGACGTAGATTTCGCCTACGCCGTCCGGACCGGGATCGACGATGCGAACTTCCATACCTGGAAGCGGTTTACCTACAGTGTCTGCGCGGAATGGATGGAGGTCGTTCACGGTGATGGCGGTGCCAGCTTCGGTTAGACCATAGCCGTTGGCTACCGGGATGCCCAGGTCGTAGAAGAACTGAAGCGTTTGCGGTTCAGTGAAAGCACCGCCGACAATGATGGCGCGGAGTTCACCGCCAAAGCCGGAGTGAACTTGCTTCAGCAGTCGGCGGCTTAGGCCTAGGCGTGGATGAGACTTTGTCAGCGCCTTATTGATTGCAACAACGGTGTTGAAGATTTTGCGCTTGCCGGAGGAAAGGGCGTCCAAGCGAGCTTGCAAACCTTTCTGGAGATTCTTAAGGACCAAGGGGACAAGGCTGACATAGGTGATTTTGTATTTTGGGAAGGCTTCGCGGACGAATTCGGGCCGCAGAGTTCGGAGATGCACCACCGTCGCGCCGCAAATGAAGGGGCCGAAGAAGCCGACCATGAAATCGATGGCGTGATTTGTGGGAAGAATGCTGAGGTAGCGGAAGCCGGGGGCGAAGGGATAGAACGACGTAAGTGCAACGCACTGTTCCAGATAATTTTCGTGAGTCATCATGCAGCCCTTGGGGCGGCCGCCTGTGCCGGAGGAATACACGATCGTTGCTACGTCCTGACGTGTGCGCGGAACGAAAACCGGGGCGACAACGTTGCTCAGTGCATCTTCCCATCTTTGCGCGCCGGCTAGGTCGGCGTTCGCCGGTGCTTCGGTCACATAGATCGCCGCAAGACTTGTCGCCGTGCCGCGGCCTGCAGATGCCGCGAGCTGCCGCCAGATAGGATATTCGGTGACGAGCATCCGGGTGGCAGAATGCGCCAGGAGTTGCCAGTGTTCGTCGGGGCTCAGCTTGTAGTCGAGAGGTACCAGGACGCCACCGCAAAAGAAAATCGCGTAGGCCGAGATCAGCCACTTGGACTGATTGGTCATGATGATCGCAGCGCGAGCGTTTGGCTCCAGACCCGCGTCTTGCAAAGTTCGTGCAAGCGGATCGGCGCGCTGCTGGAACTCCCGATACGTTAGGCGTTCTTTTTCGCGCTCGCGGTCGGATTCGATCAGACACGTTTCGTTCGCGAATTGATCCAGGGCGTCTTTCAGCGCTGCACCTAGGGATTGGTATTTCGAGAGATCCAGCATTACAGGCGGGATTGGATCCGCGAGGCCAGCGTACGGAAGTTGCTTACGCCTTGGACTTCATAATCGGGGAGTTCAATGTTGAAATGGTTTTCGATGCGACTCAGAAGCTCCAGAGTTTGCAGACTGTCGATGCCAAGCTTTTTGAAGAAGTCGTCATCGGGCGCGAGGGTACCGGCCGGCACGTTGAAGTGCTTGGCAGCTAAGTCCAGGATTTCCTGGGTGGTTTCATCGATGGTGCGCATGGGATAAGTCAATTTATCACCATCGAGGGTAAGAAGAAAAATCGAAGCGAGGTCGGCACGCGACCCACAACTCGCCCTGGCAACACTACGTTGCGGCCACACGACATCCGTTGTAGGGGCGCAGCACTGCTGCGCCCCAGCCCGGCAACCAAACCAACCGCCACCGCTCTCTCTTCGAGCGTGGGTTCACTTTCCTCAGCGCGAGAGCGATCACGCTCAGCGGTCGCCACTCATAGCAAAACCAAACCGCGGCGGATGCCTGTGGTTACGGCTTCAGTGCGGGTGGTGGCGCCTAGTTTGCCCAAGATTGAGGCCACGTGGAATTTTGCGGTGTGATCGGAGATGTTGAGACGCGTGGCGATTTCCTTATTGGCCAGGCCCGCAGCGAGCATTTGGAGTACTTCCCCTTCGCGGCGGGTTAGCGGCTCGGCGAGTTCGGTCAATACCTGGGACGCGGGCGTAGGCGCGGGTAAGAGCATGTTGACTTCGGACGGATGGAAAACGAGTAATCCAGCCGCGACCGCCTGGAGCGTCGCGGAAAGTTGATCGACAGAAACATCGGCAGGAAGAAAGGCGCGAACTCCGGCTCGCAGCACTTCCGCCGGCCATCGCGGCGAAGCGTTTCCGGCAAGAACGATGACCGGAACTTCCAAAGCTAAATCGAAGCCGGCGAGCGATTCGAGAATCGACTCGGCGTTTTCGCCCGAAGCGTCGATGACGATCGCGTCGGCTTCGGCGTCCGCGAGCAGCCCGACGAGCGAGTCGATATCTGCGGCGCTGCCAAGTACTTGCACACTCCGATCCGCGAGCAGGCTTTGCAGGCCGGAAGGCGCCAGCGGTGATGCGGCGACGATGAAGACGCGAATCACGCCGCGGCGCTGCTCCTGGTGACCTGATCGGCGAGCTCAATCGTTACGCGGCGGATGCGAGCGTAGTCTCCGCGGAGGAATTCGAGGCGGAGCAAGCGCGGGCCCTTGCCACGAAGTGCGCGAGACAAATCTTCCAACAGCCCGAAAGGTTTGCCCTCTGTGCCAAGCAAGATGTCGCCTGGGAGCAACGACGCCCGCGCTGCGGGACTTCCCGGCTCGACTTCCAGCACGACCAGTCCGAATGACGTCGCCGCGCGAATGCTCAACTCTGGGACTTGCACCGGATACAGCGTCACGCCTAGCCAGCCATCGTTCGCACTCTTGCCCAAGAGAAAATCCGCTACGGCATTGCTGGGAATGGCGAGGGCAACCTGTCCGAACACCATGGTGTTGATGCCGATGACACGGCCGGCGGCGTCGGCTAGCGGTCCGCCGGAATTTCCGGGGGCGAGGCGGACGCCGGCTTGCACCCAAGCTTGCGATCCGAGGCCGGGCAGTGGGCCGACCGCATGGACGACTCCAGTGGTGAGGGCGCCGACGAAGCCTAGCGGATTGCCGATCGCGATGGCGAGTTCGCCCGGGCGTATACGCGAGGAATCCGCCGCCGTTGCCGCGGGCAAATTCTTAGCTCTGATGCGGAGAACCGCGATATCCCGGACGCCGTCGGAAGATACCAGGGTCGCATCTAGTTCTCGTCCATCCCAGAGTTGCACCCGGAGCTGTGCCCGCCGGGCCACGTGAGCGTTGGTGACAATGACACCGTCGCTCGACCAGATGACGCCGGAACCGTTGCCGCGACGTCCCGCGTGGATGAAAACGGTGGAGCGGCGGAGTTTCTCCGCAATTTCACCGAAGTTGGCGATGGGCATTTTACTTGGCTCCGTGGTTGTGCTTGCCCACCGTGACGGTTGTCTCTTTCAGCGTGCCGCCACGCACGAATCCCAGCGGGACGCTCTTGCCGATCGCTGTTCCTTGCAGTTGCGAGTGAATATCTTCCAGGCGCGCGATGCCGTTCCCCGACAGCGAAACGATGATGTCGCCGATGACCAGGCCCGCCGTGTGCGCGGGACTATTGGGTTCGACTTCCAGCACGATCGCGGCTGTTTTTTCCTCGAGATGCAGAGCCTGCCGAAGTGAGTCGGGCAGGCGAACCGGTTGCAAACCGACCCCAAGATAGCCGCGCGGGATACGGCCTTCCTGCAGGAGTGTGTCGGCGACGGTGTTGATTGTGGACGCGGGAATGGCGATTGCGCCAAACCGTCCGAAGCGTGGTGTCACAATGCCGAAAGTGCGGCCTTGGGCATCCACGGAGGCGCCGCCTGCGGCGGTCGGCTGGACCGCGACGTCGAGTCGGACGTAGGGAGCCAGGGATGCTCCGGTCCACGTTTTGCGCTCCGCCGTAACGAGGCTTACGACGCCGAGAGCGGCAACAGGTCCGCTGGCGCGGGTGCGGCCCACTACGAGAGCAAGGCTGCCCGGCCTGATCGTGGCGGCCTCGCCAAATTCCTTTACGGCTGTGATGGCTTCCGCGCACTTGAGGACCGCGAGATCGGTGGATGGATCGCGCCCTGCGAGAGCTGCTGCGGCGACGCGGCCATCAGGCAACGTAACTTGAATTTCTTCATCGCGACGTAGCGCGTGCTCCGACGTGACGATGATTCCCGGCCGCCATACTACCCCGCTGGATGAGCCGCGCGGCTCGGCGTGGACGGCGACCACGGTAGCCGCTGCGCGATCCGTGGCTTGTGCTAAAGCGTTTGAGAGTTCGATAAGTTGTGAAGACATGTGCAACCTCCTTGAACAAGATGACCGAATCGCAGGGTATCCACATCCGCTGATCGGCTAGGTGTCGTACCGGAAGAATGGCTAGGTTTGCGGCGTGGCTTGCGAGCGGGAGTTTACGGGGTAGCGCTCTCCATTAGTTCGAGGCGATTGCCGAAGGGATCAAAAACGTGGACGCGGCGGAAATCGTTGACGGATGTATCGGGCCTGGCAGGCAGGCCGGCGCGTTCGCAGGCGGCGACGATTTCATCGAGGTTGTCGACCACTAGGGCCGGATGGGCTCGCTTGGCTGGGTAAAAGTCGGGCTCAACCCCTAGGTGCAGATTCACGGGGCCCGCCGCGAACCACATGCTGTTTCGGCCCGCCATGGATGCGGGTTTCGCGACTTCAGATAATCCGAGGGTTCCGATATAAAAGCCTCGGGCGCGGTCTTCTCCTCCAACCGGGATCGCAAGTTGCACATGATCGATGCTAAGGATTGGCATGGGTTGCGGACTGTGGTGGCGTGTCGCCGGTCCAAGGGGAGACGCAGAAATAGCTACCATGTTGGCCAGACGCCAGGAACATCAGCCCCACCAACAGGAACAGCGCCACGAGATGGACCGTGCGACGTTTCATCGGAGCGTTTTTATTAGATTCGAATTCTAAGGTTCCGTTACTTATGGCAAGTAGGGCATCGCTTCGCTGGATTCTACGAATTTTTTTAGCGCGGCCATGACTTCTGGACGTGTGAAGAGTTTGCAGAACAGGTCGATTTCGCGGCTAAGTTCGTCGTGCGGAATGGTCTTGATGAATTTCTTGGCGGCGGCGCGGGTTACCGCGTCGAACTTGGTGATTTGTGTGGCGGTGGCCCGAGCGATTTTGACGGCTTCGCCTTCGGCGGCGAGTTGCGCAACCAAGCCGACGGCTTGCGCACGCGTGGCGTTGACGCTCCGTCCTGTGAGGAGCAAGTCGCGGACAAAGCCGTTACCGAGATCGCGCTTAAGGCGGGGGATGCCGCCAAATCCGGGAATCAGTCCGAGGCGAAGTTCCGGAAACGCGAACCGCGCCATCTTGTCGGCCACGATGATGTCGCAAGCGAGCGCCAGTTCCAGGCCGCCGCCGAAGCACACGCCGTGAACTGCCGCGATGGTTACGAACGGAGCCGCGTCGATCGTGTTAAGCACGGCGTGGATGCGCTCCAGGAATTGGCGGACACCCGCCAGGCGTTCCGCTTCAGAGAGCGCCGCCGCGCCGTTGTAAAGCTCCCGCAAGTCCGCGCCGGCGGAAAAACCCTGCTTGCGAGCGCTGGTGATAATGCATGCAGAGGTCTCTGGCGCTAGCGCAGCCATCGCTACGGCAAATTTTTCGAGTTCGCCAAGCATGGCCGTGCCGATCTCGTTGGCGGGCTCGCGATCGAGGGTCAATTCAACGATGCCGTCCCGTAGATCCCAACGCAGTGTTTTCCCTGTGTAGGCCTTCACGCCGACTTCCCCTGCACCGCTTCGCGGTCGCTATCGTACATCGTGGCGATTTCGTGGGCGAAATGAGTGTTGATGGCGGCGCGGCGAAGCTTGCCCATGGTCGTTAACAGCCCGCTGTCTGGCGAGAGCGTTTCCTGAAGCACCGTGAACCTCCGGATCTGGCGATAGTGCGGGAGATCGGGATTGACAGCATTCAAGGCGGATCGCACAGCCGCGCGATCGACCGGACCTGTAATCAGAGCGCAGAGATAGCCGCGGCCGTTTCCTACGATGACGACATGCTGAGCGCCGGGAAGAAGCTGCGCGATTTTGTCTTCGATCGGTTCGGGAGCGATATTGTGGCCAGAGTTCAGGATGATCAGGTTCTTGATGCGGCCGATGATGCGCCAATTGCCGCGCTCGTTCTTTGCGCCTTGATCGCCGGTGCGAAACCAGCCGTCGTGCAGGACGCGCGCCGTTTCCTCCTGGCGATTCCAATACCCGGGAAAAACGTTAGGTCCGCGCACCACGATTTCGTCATTCTCGGCGATTTTCATCTCGATGCCGCGGATGGTGGGTCCGACGTGGCCGGTATCTACCGTTCCATGGGGATCGTCCATGGTACAGATGCCCGTCGTTTCCGTGAGTCCGTACACCTGCAACACAGAAACTCCAAGCATGCGAAAGAAGTCTTGTGTTTCAGGAGCAAGTGGCGCGGAGCCACAAATCAATGCGCGAAGGTTGGGACCGAAACGCTCTTTGATTTTGCTGAAGATGAGTTTGCGGCCGAGAGCCAGCCATAATGGGTCGAACCCCCGTGTGCTTCGTGTCTGCTGACGTTGTGAGGCATCGCGGGCTCCAGCGAATAGCGAGCGAATCAGAGCAGAGCGTTTTGCGATGGTATCCTCGACGCCACGGCGCACACGCTCGAGCAACGTTGGAACATTAAGGAAATAGTGGGGAGCAGCGATGCGAATTTCATCGGCCAAGCGATTGAGATCGGTGGAAAGGGTGACCACGCTGTTTCGAGAAAGAAATGACAGCGTGGCAATCCAGGACGCCGCGAAGTTCAATGGAAGATAGTGGAAAACGCTGTCAGCTCCTTGCGATCCGCACATGAGCTGATCGAGACGCTCGGTGGTGCGGGAAAGCATGAAGCATACGTTGCCTGTATTCAGACAGACGCCCTTCGGCTCGCCGGAAGTTCCGGAGGTGTAGACAATGGTGACGAGGTCGGAGTCGCGGCGCGGATTTGGCGACATGGATTCGACGGATGTGGCACCTTGGGGGAGGAGTTCGTCAAACAAGATACGTTGTGGCACTCCGGAACCGCTAGATGACCATGCCTGCGCAACCGCCTCGCCGAGTGCGGCATCGCTGACGAGTAGCAAACGTGGCTGGCAGTCCTCCATCACCGCGATCAATTCCCCGGCAGCCTGACGCGAATACAGCGGGACGACGACGACCCCTTCGGCCATCAACGCGAGATCGATGGCGATCCAGCGGATCGAATTCGGCGCGAGAAGGGCGCAACGATCGCCGAGCTGAAGACGATAGCGGCGCAATGCTACTCGCGCCCTCTCCACTTGCGCCAACAGTTCTTTGCCCGTGACATTGACGAACGTCTCGCCGTGGATTTCGCGCAGGACCACTCGGCCGGAGCTCTGTTGCAGTTGCGCAAAAATGTTCTCGAGAAAACTAGACATGTGCGTCTGGATGCGACGGTGTGAAGCGCGCGCTGGGCGACGGAGGAATTTTCATCTGCCGACGGACCCCGCGACGGATTGTTGCGCGGCTTCAGACGTGTCGTACCGCTCGGCCAGTTGCCGGACGGTAGCACTGAGCGGCGGCAAATAGTCTTCCCAGGACAGCACGCCGGAGCGTAGCGGAAACTCCGGATACGTATGACGGACCGCGTCTTCGAGAATCGTGCCCATGCGGGCCATAACCTTCAGGTTACGCACTACCGTGCGGCCGATGCCGTCGCGGACAGAATCGACTTCCGCAAACAGGGTTTCCATCACCTGAAGAAGCTTTGTTTCCAGGTCCGGGTCTTCCACCGTGAGGAAGAGATGTTCATGGCCGCGCTCGCGCATTAGGTTGCGGATGCGTTCATCCATAGTGACGCCGGCAGAGGCGACTAGGCTGGGCATGCAGGTCACGATGCCGTGATAGCGCGAAGAAACCATGTAGGAGCCGCAGCGCAGGAGCGAGACAAGTTGGAACATGTCGTAGTCGTCAGATGTGAAGATCGGTGTATTGGGCAGAAATTCCAACATCGACCGGCACGCGACCCCGTCGAGCCGTTCCATGGCCACAAGAATCGGGAAAATCCGGTGGCGTTGGCAAAAGGCCGCCACCGCTTTTCCAAATCCAGAAATGTAGCCACGATATTTTTTGTCGACTTCGGGGCCCGATTCATGGAAATAGACTGTTCTGTACTGGCTTTCCTTGTAGGCGCCGGTAGTGACACGAGCCATGTATTTCGCGATCGACGCCTTCACGGGCCAGACAAACGGGTGGATCGGGCAGAGCACAAGCACTGGAGTCTTTTCGTCCCAACCCGCTTCGCGCAGTGTCTTGCGCGCGTACTCCGGCGGATTTGGCTCGAATGTCCAAGCGGTATCCGTGCCAAGTTCGGTGGGAATGCTTAGTTTGCGCAAAAGTGTTTGCGATTCGACGTTGCGGGTGATCACCAGTGAATCGTGAACGTAGCGCTCGCACATGTTCTGAATCAGCGGGTCCATATGCCCAGCTTCGCCGCCATACCCGAGCGAGAGTTTATTCTCCGCCGAAGCCAAGCCAAGCGCACCAATCATCATCGTAGAGAGCGCGTTTGCGAATTTGCTCTTAAACATCGAGCCTTCGCAGGCTATGACGCCGTGACTCTGGTGGACCTCGCGGAACAGAACGGGCGGAAAAGCATCGGGAAGGTGAATCTGACGGGCGCCCTCGAAATACCCGCGAGAGCGATCGAAGTCGAATGACAACACGCTAAAGTCCACATTGCCGGCTCCGAGGACGTGCCGGATCTGGCGCAACATTTCCTGCACGCGGACATCGGACCCGGTGTTACGCGTTCCGTTGTAGCCTGCGAAAAAGAGGCGAAGTTTTTCGCCGGGAGTCCACCGGCGGCCCAAACCAAACATCCAGCCGAAGCGCCGAATTTCAATCAGCGCGCTGACCCATGCCACGAGGAAAAAGTCGGTCATGCGTGGGCGCCCCCGGCAACGATCGTCTTTTCAGTGACCGGGACCGAGGTAGGCCACGGTTTTACTGGATACCGGAATTTATTTTCGCGGCTGAATTTCAGCAGAGGATAAGCGTAGGTCGAGAATTTTGCGGGAGCTTCACCAAGTTCCGTCACCACACGCGAATTGTCGAACACCGTGTTCCAGTCTAGATAAGGCCAGAAAACTTTCAGGAGCGACGCACCACGTCCAACCGAACCGTCTCCGTGGGCGAGGCGGTCTACCGTCGCCGAAAACGGCCTTCCCAGGGAAGGCAAATAGCTTGGACGTCGCGACCCGTTCGCAGCTGCGAGGGCCGTAGTGATCTCTCGATAGGTCTGCGATCCTTCGCCGGCAGACAAATGATAGATGCTGTGGGCCGGCTCAGGCTTCTGGTGAATGGTCACGATCGCTTTGGCGACGTAGTTTGCGGGCACGATATCGATTTTATCGGCAGGGCGCAGGGGAAGCACCGGCAATCGCGCCAGCACATCGAACGCCTGAACCATGTCGAACTGCGAAGTTTCGGCCCGCCGGCTGTCGCCCATCACGATCGAAGGACGAAAAATCGTGCGCGGCACGTCGGGGATGAGTTGATGAACCAGATGCTCGCCGAACTTCTTGGTGCGCGCGTAAGGATCGTAATCAGAACGCGACCAGTCGATGGAGGCGTCTTCGGTTACCACCTCGTTTTGGCGTTTGCCTGCAACCGCAACGGTCGAAACGTGCGAGTAGCGAACCACGCCGTTGCGATTTTGCGCGCGGCGGGCCAGCTGGATCACTTCCAGTCCACCGCGAAGATTTACGTTCAGGCACTGTTTCTCAGATTTTCGGTTCAACGAGGCTGCGCAGTGAATCAGCGAGTGCGTAGTATCCACGAGCGCATGATAGTCGTCGTCGGAAAGGCCGAAGCGCTCGATGGTGAGTTCTCCACGAAATATCGTGATGCGCGAGTTCACGTACTCGAAAAATTCAGGGAACTCCAGGTGCAATTGCAGCGACTGCCACAAGCGTTCGCGCGCTTCCTGGTCGGATTTCGCGCGCACCAACAGATTGAGCCGATCGCGGTGCCCGGTCAGCAGACCTGCGACCAGGTAGCTGCCCAGGTACCCTGTGCCGCCAGTTACGAAGATCGCCATAGAGGGTCGGACGGTGACGCCGAACCGCTCACCGCAGACGCTCGCGCGGTGTGGGTCGACCAATCCAGCTCGCGAGGAGTGCGCGATTCGAGCGGGCGGCCTTCCATCAGCGGGTAGCACCAGCGGCGCAACGCCGGAATGTGAATGTTAATCCAATAGTTCCACCAGTCGATGGATTCAGGATCGAATTCAAAGATCGGGCGCTCTTCCGGCGGAAGGGCCGCCGAGAGCAAGCGGGCGTTTTCGCATTCGAACACGTGCTCGTTGTGCAGAATGAACGGCTCGTAGAGTTCGATAAGCTTTTCGGCGCGTCCCAGGTCGCGTTCTTGCCTCGCGAGCGGCGCCTTCTTCATGTGCAGCGTCACGGCGGCCCGGTTGATGCTGGAGATGAACGCCTTTTGCATGGGAATCGACATGCGCTCGTACCGTTGCTTGGAAACTGGGATAGTCTCGAATTTCAGCTTGATCCAGTGTTCGAAGCCGGGCTGGCGGCGATAGTACTTGCGATGTGCCAAGCCGGTCAGCTCGATGCTGCGGCCCATATTCACCGGATTTATCGCCGACGTCGCCAGCTGATACATCCGCGCATTCTTCCGTGCGATTACGGCAGCGGCGATGAGCGTCATACCGCGGCAAACCATGTCGACCGGGATCACGTCCAGGCATTTGCGCTCGTTCGTCGGAAGCTGTCGAAAATTAGTACCCAGCAAATAGGAAAGCGGACCAGAGGTGTTGATGCCTTCGTTCCACCCGGCGAAAGGAGAACGCGTCGAACTCTCGACGATGGAGGGTCGCACAATCGCTATCGGCAGATCGCGCCCGCGCCGCGAAAGCATGGATTCACCGAGGCTTTTCGTAAACGTGTAAATGTTTGGCCAGCCAAGATGCTTCGCGCGGCGCATTCCCGCCCGCACCAGGCGATTGCGCGACCACCGAACACGATTGCGTTTCAAGACTCCATCCAACTCTACGGCAGGGACTGCGGCCGGATCGCCGCCACGGCCCAACGCTTGCCTTCGAAGGGCTTTCGTCAGCTCGGGACTCTGTGATCGTTCTTCGACGCGGCCAATCATTTCTCGCAGAGAATCAATTTCCCGCTCAGCATCGAAATCGGGGTCGCTTGCCGGATTGTAGTTGTCGTGGAGTTCTTCATCAACGCGTCCGTCGCGCATGCCCACGACGTAGCAGGTGGACAGATGCATCAGGCCGGCGCGATTGCACTTGCGAAGAAAATCCAGCAAGTGCAGCGTGGAATCGACGTTCGAGGCCAGGGCTTCACGCAGATCGGGATTGAAGTCGGTAAGGCCGGCGCTATTGACGACCAAGTCGAGAGACTTCGCGAGTCGCGCCTGGGTGATTTCATCCATCCCAAGGCCAGGTTGACTGACATCTCCTTCCACAACCTCGACTTTCTCTTTTAGAAACGCTCCAAGTCTGCGGCCATAGCGCTCTTGCAGCCCGTCAAATGTGGGTGACTCCTCGACGATCTTCTCAAAGCGCCGTTGTGCAGAAGTCGTGCGATTGCGGCGAATCAGCAGCGTGATTTTGCCAACATTGGAAACATTTTCGAGCAGGTCGACCAGCCAGACCTTGCCGATGAAGCCAGTCACTCCGACCAGTAGGATGTGCCGATTCCCGAGCGTTTCCCGAACCGAAAGGCGGTCGACGCGCGGGACATCCCCGAGTGCCGCCACGGCCCTGCCCGTCAACGCCGCGGGATGCGCGCTCGATTGCAAGGCGGATTCCAGCCGTTCCGGTGTTTTTGACCAACCCAACTGGTGAAGCAGCTTTTTTTCGGAAATTCGGCCGTCGAGCGAGCCGCCAGCAATCCATGCAAAGGGCCCGCGGGGGCGAACGACCGGACTCAACAGGCGGCCGGTGGCGTGGCCGTCACGAAATTCCAGGCGATTCGAAATGAACGACTCGATACCGAAGTGGCTCGCCAGCGGACGCAAAATGTGGTCGAGGAGTTGACCCACGAGCACGATCTGATCGCCTTTCCGGACGGCTTCCAGGAGTTTTTCCGTGGCCTCCGATCGCAGGGCCGGCTTCAGGACGTAGTGGAAATATTCTTCGCCCAAAAGGTCGAGTCGGTCTTGGCTGACGCCCCGCAGAAGTGTGTGTAGAAATCGCGTAGCAAAGGTGCGGCTGGCGGCATACGCAAAGGGCCTCGATAGCGCCATCACCGCCATCCCGGCCCGGCGGGCCCAACGCTCCGCAAAGCTCTGCGCGTTCCATGTGAAAAATCCTACCGGGCGCATCGCGCCTACCTCGAGGAGGGACCCCTCGACGCGCCAATAGGTACGGCTCCGCAAATCCTGAGGCGCTGAATCGCGGCGCACAGGAACACCCTTCGGATTGGACAGCCGATCACTCATGACGGTAAATAACTGATTTCAAGGATGAACCAGAACGCGAAAATCTCAAATCCTGCGCGACCCGTGTTGTGACCCACACAGACCCTAGATGATTTGGCCCTGGATGACCTGAAACGACTTCTCAGCCACGACCCGTGATCACACCGCACCCTGGCACCAGCCGCAGTCGATCTTCAGAGCTTAAGAAAGTGCAAAATTAGCATTATCAGCGGGTTCCCGCAAGCGATAGGGCGGGGGCATGATCAGCCCGAACGCTACGTTCCTGTTGAGAACTGCTTGGCGCCGAGGGATCGGCGAAAGCAACCGTCCCTCGGCCTGGAATGCCTCGGCTGTGAATGGAAGTGGTTACTTCTTGGCGGCGGTGGCTTTTGCAGCGGCGTCAGCGTACTTCTTCGTGAAGCGCTCGACGCGGCCTGCCGTATCGATCAGTTTTTGTTTGCCGGTAAAGAATGGGTGGCAACTCGAGCAGATTTCCACACGCAGGGTGTCGCCTTTGATGGTTGAGCGCGTAGGAAACGCGTTGCCGCAAGCGCAGTGCACGTTCACTTGATGATAGTCGGGGTGAATACCGGGTTTCATGTTGCTCCAATCTGTCGCGTCCGGTCTGCACGGCTCCCCGGTCTGGGGCGCTACAGCCGCGTCGCTAGGTCGCGAGACAATCCCCGATTATACGCAAGATCCGCAGGATCTCCAAACCGGTGTTCTGGCGACGTCACCGGGGCTAGTCCTCGGCTACTTTCCGGCAAACTGCCAGCGTGTGGCCGATTCAACGAAGTTTGTGGCGTGTTCATCCTGGCCAAACGCCACCTCTGGCTCAACGCGAAAGATCGAGCCGCCACTCGCTTCGAGCAGCGGAAGTATCTCCCCACCATACTTGCGATCATAGAATCCCGCTATCTCTTTCCACACTGCCTGATCTTTGATTTCTTGCGCGACGCCTTCCAGGATCACGGCCTCGTCGGCCTTTTCCGTGCCGATTACACAATGAGGATTTGCGGCGATGTTCTTCGCTTTGCGCGTTCGCGGACCAGTGCTGAACCAGAAGGCGTTTTCCCACCAGATGCCCCAAACCACCATGAGGTGTGGGCGGCCTTCTAGGCGCGCAGTGGAGATCCAATAGTTATGCGAGTTCTCGAGACGCTCCACAGCCCAAGACCACGGCTTGAGGCCGGATGTCGCGTCAGGCGCATTTTGCAGCGCGTCGGGCCAATGCGGGCGGCTTGCCTTTGGTTCGCTCACTTCGGCTTCCTTTTGGAACCATCGTCTGGAACCATCGTGGTCCGGCCGGATTTTACCAAGATTTCGGCAGCACTGTTGATCCCTTATTTTCGTTTTTTGAAGGACGAGCGGTACTAAAGCGTTCGGGTAGCTCGCGTACGGAACGAGCTACCATCAGAGGTGCGAGTGAAAGAGGTTAAGAGACGAAAGCGCAGCCAATGCGATAGGCGCCTTGCTTGGTTTGCTGTGTCCAGACCGGCTTCAAACTCACGCGTACGGGCGGAAGAATGGGAACATGCAGGACAGCCAGAATGCTGTCCGGAAGACTTTCTTGTTTATCCAGCTCAATGGCCACGCCCCCAAAGCCCAGATCAATAACGCGTGCACGACGCGTATTTTGTTCACCCAGCACCGCGTAGGCGTTCGTGCCGGTCATGGATACTCGCTCGGCCTTGCGCTGCAGGGCGTAGACTCGCTGCGCAGACGATGCCGAAGGCGTCGTTGCCGGTTGGCTCGACGAGATTTCCGCGGCACTGGCCGATGCGGCTGCCGCCATTGTGGATTCTTGCTTTTCTGGACCGCGGCGAGATTCAATGGAAATAGGCTTCGGCGCGGCATCATGGCGCTCGGTTGAGGGTGCCGGCGTCACCGTCGGTTCTACTGGTGTTACCGGCGCAGGTCTTGCCGGGGCTGTTGGGGCAGTTCCCAAGGCGGGAGACGGCGCAGTTCCGGTTCCGCCGTTGCCAAGCTTGCGATGATTTGCGTGTTTCAGACGATAAAGACGTTCGTCGGCGATTCGAATCAACTGGTCGGCTTGTTCGCCATCCTGAGGGAACGTGGCGACTCCCTGGTCCATGCTTACGTTGACGCTAAGCGGCAAAGCTTGCAGCGTTTCCGCAAAAACGGTTTCGATACGCCGGCTGAGGCCGAGTGCTTGCTCGGCGTCGGTCTGGGGCAACAGCACCGCGAATTCGTCGCCACCGATGCGAAACGCGGAGTCCGAAGTGCGCAACGCTTTCTTCAGCGTGGTCGCAGCAGCGCGCAGGACTTCGTCGCCTCTCGGATGACCATGCTTGTCGTTCACTTCCTTGAAGCGGTGCAAATCGAGCATCACCAGGCCCAGCGGCAATCCATAGCGGCGGGCGCGATTTAATTCCTTTTCGAATCCTTCACCGAAGAGGCGGCGATTATAAAGCCCTGTTAGCGGATCGGTTACCGCATTCAACTGCAGCACTTTCAGCTCGTCGTACTCCAGAATGATCGGAACGCGGAACAGACCTGCGGAAGTTAGCACGTCCATTAGCGCAGTCTTCAGCGCCACTGGCCGGCCGAGGTTGTCGGCGAGCTCGCGCCGGCGCGTGAGCATCTCATCCCATAGCTGGATGCATTGGCTTTCGCGCAAATCCAGGTGCGTAATCGCGCGAATATATCGCTGTAGAAATTGTCCGCGTGCTGAAACGTCCAAGCCGTCCAGCGTATCGGCTAGGAGCTCGAGGTACGAGTCCTCGATTGGCAAACGGGTGGGGGCGCCGCCAGGATTGGGCATAGCTAAATAGACACCTAAATTGCCGAGCCCCGCGGGTAGGGGAGAGAAGCACGTAGCTTGTATACCGGGAGCAAGTTTGGGTCCATCGGTATTTCGGAGTATAAAGCCGAGTGACAGAAGGGATCGTCCTCGGTGAGTTCTATTAAACTGAAATTAAAAGAGATAACGACTTAGCGTCCGTCGCGAAAGATGACTCTATGTGTGGGAAACCTCGCAAAAGCGAGCTTGTTCCGGCTGCCCGTCAGGAAACGGCATAAATTTACTCAAGTGGCCTGAGAAATTCCAACCCGAACAGCCGCATATCCCCTGCCACCTCTTGGCGCAATACCTTAGCCGCGATAGGAGGAGTTTCGTTCGGCACCAGGCTCGAAGAAGCAGGGGAGGGGGCGGGTACCGTCAGATAGACCACTTGATCGATACGAAGAATATGCGTAGACGTGATGCATGCGCCGGTAGCGCCAATGTTTAACGTTTTGGTCAGCTCAATGAATTCCATGCCTGAGGCGTCCGACGCACGCAAGAAGACCGGCACCTGAAGTCGAATTCGAGGCGAACGCCGCCTTTGAGTCTGATCCAAGTGCTGCCCTTCCTTAAGACTTTCGGTTCTCACTCAGTGGCCCCATAGTACTAGTGATCTAGTACGCGAATACTTCGGAGTAAGCAGATTCGATGCCAAGTGTTCGTAAGCTTAACCTGCTCGTAATACTCTGTTAAATCAAATAGTTAACCGAATTGCGAGATCTCGCATTGTTGTCAGTAGGCATAGATTCGACGACTATGGACACTTGATTTCCCCAATTGTGCAAATGGACCGCTATTACCTCAGTGGCACGTTTTTACCATTGACAGTCTGAGAACCGCTCTGCCACGATGGCGACGCGCCAATAGGGAAAATTTTTTCCCGTCGGTGTGCGAACGGACGGTCCAATGAGTGGAAGTGTCATTACGCCTTCAATATCCGAGCCGCAGACCCCTGGCGACGTGTCCTTGGGGTTAGTCACTCGGCTTCTCGATACCTTGGATAAGTCGTTGCTTGTTGCGGAGCGCAGCGGTCGAATTTTGATGGTCAACTCCCGCGCTCGAAAATGCCTGGACTCTTTGCAACTGGGTGACCTCAACCGGTTGAACCTCTTCGGCGATCTCCTGGAGGTAGAAGCGAAACGCATTTTCACGGACATTGAAAGCGGTCAGCACGAAGTGAAACTCGATTTGTCTCGCGGTGAGAAAAGAACTCGCGCCAGCATTCATTGGGTCCCTGAACCCGACTGGCTGGTGGTTGAATTCGAGGCGCCGACTGAAACGCAGACCGCTCCCGATCCGGCCACGCAGATTACCGTCCAGGAATTGCTCCAAGAACGCGAGATTACCTACCGAAACCTCCTGGCAGCCTACTTGAAGTTGCAAGAAGTCAACCGCCAGAAGACCGTGTTTCTGGCTTCGGCCGCGCATGAACTGAAGACGCCGCTCGCGGTAATCAAAGGATATTACGACCTGTTGCTCACCAGCTCACTCGGACGTTTGTCAGAGAAACAGCGCGACATTTTGGAAGAATCCAAGGAAAGCTGCGAAAGGCTTGTACGCCTGGTGTCGATGTTCCTGAACTATTCGGCTCTGGAAAGCGGAAAGCTGGTTTTGCAACTGCGGGAAAATGACTTGCGGGATTGTCTCGATGAACTCTCCAAGCGTTGGCTGGAAGCATTTCAGCGCAAGGGCGTGCGGTTGGACGCGGCCTTCGATCCTTCGATTCCGAATTTTCGCTTCGACTATCAGAAAGTCCAGCAAGCAGCAGCTAATCTTCTAGATAACGCGCTGAAGCATACGCCTGCAGGTGGCTTCGTCACGCTGCGCGCACTGCCTCATTTTTGGGAACGCCGCGTCTCCGAGGCTTCGCCCTCACAGGAACGCCGGCGTTTCCGATTGCCGCGCCCGAACAGCGTGGAAGTATCGGTCGCCGACAGCGGCCCCGGAATCGCGCCGGAGCACCACCAGGAGATTTTCGAGGACTTCGTCCGCGTAGACCGCAATACCACCGGAATGGGCCTCGGCCTCGCGATCGCCAAACGCTTGGTGCAGGCGCACCGCGGGAAGATCTGGGTGGAAAGCGAATCTTCCAACGGGAGCAAATTTACATTTCTGTTGCCTATGGACCAGACGTAATTCGTTCGGAATTGTTTTGATTCGATGAGTTGGCACGTAAAGGGAGAAGTCAATGGCTGTAAAAGAAAAAATTCTTGTCGTAGATGATGAGCCCAGTATCCGCAAGTATTTGCAGACGCTTCTGGAGGTGGACGGGTTCGATGTCGAAACCGTCGGCTCCGGTAAAGAAGTCATCAATAAGGTCAGCGATGGCGAACGTCCGGATCTAATCATCCTCGATGTGCTGATGCCGGAACTGAGCGGCATCGAAACGCTAAAGGAGCTCCTGCAACTCGACCGTAGCCTGAACATCATCATGCTGAGCTGCTCGAACGAGGTTGGCACGGTGGTTGAAGCCATCCGCATCGGTGCGCACGACTACTTGACTAAGCCCTTTGAGAAGAGCGACCTCGACGCGGCCATGTTGAAGTCTCGCCAGAAAAAGCACATGACGCAGGAGAATCAGGCGCTCCGCGACTATTGCGACCAGGTGACCGAAGATCTAAGTTTTCTTGCAGCTAGCCCGCAGATGGTCCGCATCCGCCAGCAGATCTTGCAGATCGCCCCGGTTGACGTGCCGGTATTCATTTGCGGCGAGAGCGGCGTTGGGAAAGAGGTAGTTGCTCGCATGATTCACCTTCGCTCAAAACGCCGCAACCAGGCCTTCATCAAGGTGAACTGCGCGGCATTGCCTGGCGAATTGCTCGAATCCGAGTTGTTTGGCTTCGAACAGGGCGCCTTCACCGGAGCCGTTCGCGCCAAGCCCGGCAAATTCGAACTCGCCAACAAAGGCACTATCTTTCTTGATGAAATCGCCGAAATGAGCACCCATTTACAAGCGAAACTCCTGCACGTATTGCAGGATCATCAGTATTCGCGCCTCGGCGGTCGCCACATGGTCGAGACCGACGTGCGCGTGCTGGCCGCGACCAACGTGGATGTGCAGGACGCCATGAAGACCGGTCGCTTCCGCGAGGATCTGTACTACCGCTTGAACGTTCTTTCTATCCTCGTACCTCCGCTGCGCGAACGCGCGGCCGAGATTCCTCTACTTTTCCGTCATTTCCTCGACAAGTACAGCGAGAAATTCGGAAAGCCGGCAACGAATCCGTCCAAACATCTGCTCGACGCCGCCGCTAATTATCCGTGGCCCGGCAATCTGCGCGAGTTGGAGAACTTCGTAAAGCGCTACGTCATCCTCGAAGATGATGAGGGCAGCTTGCGAGAATTGATTGAGATGTCTTCGGCTCGCCAGCGCACCTCTCCCCGCCAAGAGGCCACCATCCCTCGTGAGCAGGGTTTGAAGGCGTTGGTTCGCGGACTGAAGGACGAGGCAGAAATGGAAGCGATTGCCGATGCGCTGGAAAAGACGCGTTGGTGCCGCAAAGATGCCGCGAAGATGTTGGGTATCAGCTATAAAGCCCTGCTCTATAAAATGCGGCAATTCAACCTGGATACTCCTCGCACGCGACGCTCAGCCGCTTCCACCCCCGCGACCGAAGAGCCGACACCGGTGGGTGCAATCCGCAACGAGTAATCTCGAACCGGATATCGCCGCCCCAGGCAGGCGCAATCGGCCATCGCAGGCCCCGTGGTTACGATCAAATCGGTGGAGCCGCCAGATGCCTCCTCGCTCGGGCAAAAGCGCCTCCCAGCCGTGATATTTTTTCGTGGCACGAAACAAATGTTTCCTGTATTGTCACCCGAACCGGAAATGACAAGGAACTCGATTGATCGTCCTGGTGCGACCAGTCCAGGCGCTTCCCGAGTTCTAAACCACTTCTATCCCAATCACCGGCACGCCGGTGAGAGCTGTAAGGGCATGCGAAATCTAGCGAAAGGGGCGCGGCGCAAGGGTATCGGCCGCGGGCAGAGCGGAGGATGAGTTTAATGACGGAACGTCGCACTGCTCGACGCTATGATTTGTCGCTACCCGTAATTATTCGGATCCCGGCTGAGCGCATAGCGGACACTCAAAAAGGAAAGACCCGGGACATTTCCACGCGCGGTCTTTACTTCGTTCTCGACCAGGATCTTGAGGCTGGTTCCGAACTGGACATTACTTTGACGCTTCCTGCCGAGGTTACCCACGGGACCGAAGTGTTCGTGCGCGCGCAAGGCAAAGTCCTCCGCGTCGAACGACGGGTGGAAGACGGCAGCGCCCGGATGGGCGTAGCCGCGATTATCGAGCGGTACGACATCATGCGTGGAGAGAATGGTAAAGCGTAAGTCCCCCTTGGCCTATTTTGAAACTCTGCCTCCTCGTTTGTTAGTCCCTGACTTGTCTATTCGTTGTTCCTCGACTTGTTCCGCTTTAGAAGCTCTCTCATAAGGACACAAGGGGAAACAAGGCAACAGTTTGCCGTTTAGGGAGACATTTTTCCGCTGCTCTTCGATTCACCGCCGGACTTTCCGCCCGACCTGCTCCTTAGTTCTATACCTGTACCAAGGACCAGTAAGTTACAGCCTCAGAATGAGTTAAAAGCTTTAGGCGGGAATTCTGGGGCACCGAATGCCGTAAACAGGCCTCCTGGAGCTTTGGTTCCACGAGTGCAAAGTACCCAGCGTACGAACTGGGGCCTCATCGGGGGATGTAGGAAATGGCCGTCTCTGGAGTAGCTAGCGCAAAAGCAGTCCCGAAGGCATCCGTGCTGCCTTCCGAGCAGATCCTATTCGGCCGCTCCGCAGCCATGATGCGCGCGACGCGCTCGCGGAGTGTCGCGGGACGCGCCATCGTCACGCCGACGAACGAAATCCTCGGCTGGCGTGCCACGTCGCGCAGGATCGCCGCATAGGTCGGACGATCGCCCAGCGCTTCGATCGCGGCGTCATCGCTCGCCAGTTCGGCTAGCGCAGTCAGCTTCCAGTGCAACCACCAGGCCAGCGGGCTGAACCAGAAGACCGACCGGTGAATCTCCGATAGAACCTGCACATAGAAGTCGCCGCGCGCC
>Ga0137403_10000095_pt2 | contig 50543 bp, 26 predicted proteins | sample CZOMad2_1_16fung_FD_122057 | JGI IMG/M metagenome (GOLD analysis project Ga0137403, IMG submission 122057) | Vadose zone soil fungal communities from Angelo Coast Range Reserve, California, USA - CZOMad2_1_16fungal (Hybrid Assembly) | ecosystem: Environmental > Terrestrial > Soil > Vadose zone... | reverse complement strand
ATAAGCACTGGCATTCAAGCTTGAGCGGGGGCGCCTTGAACTTACCGAACCTTCAAACTAACGACTGCCCCCTTCCCCACCTGCGAATTTACGCAGCTTGAATTGTCCAAATCCTCAGCTTCAAAGCTCCAAGGAATCCTCAGAGTTTTCACGCAGTCTCGGCAGTTGGTGGATTCGTTCATATCCAGCCTATGATCACAGTGGGATTGCCTGAAATCTCATCAAATGCTTGTTAGGCCTCAGTAACTAGCGCGCCGGCTGAGGCCTGGTCCATAGAAGGGCTGTCCTGTCTTCGCAAGCCGATAGCAGAAAGCGCGTAGAACAGGATTGCGACCAGCACCACGTACTGAAACCCCAGTAGCATCGAACTATATTCGGCCAGGCCGCCCATCATTGCGCCGGCGATGTTGACGCCGAAGGCGCGGTCGGGCGCCGTCGTTCGTTTAAACAACGACGCGAAAATGACACCGGCAAATAGTATCGGCGTAAACACGAGCAAGCATGATGCAAGCACCTGAACGCTGCGATTCATTCCCAGAAAAAAATCAGGAGGAACAATAGCGTTCAGCGCAAGCGTTATGAGCAGACCCAAGTAGTATGGCCATAGCCGCGCAGGCCTGGATTGCAGCGTCCAGAGATTCGCGAGGAGAATCATCACCAGCACGGCAAGGAACACCACTGAGTTCACGACCCAGGTACTGCCGAACAGGAGCGCCATTGTTACCACAGCTTTCGTCTCAAGCAACATGAATCCCGCTCCCAAAAAGAAAAGCTGAACGTTGACTCCACTGCCGAATCTCACGGCTCCCACACCGCGTTCAGCCATGGCCGTCGCCTGTTCTTTCTTCCGAGGTAGTAGCAGAAAAATCAGCGGCAACCCCAGTCCGCCCATGATCAGCATTCCGCGCAAGCTCAATGCCGGTATCATCGGCTGACGCAAATACAGGAACGGCCAGTCGTCGGTTGCAGTCCGCAGGCTGCCTTCCGGAGGCAACACGCTCGCTAATCCAAAATGTTGCCAGCGAGACGCTGTTGCCGGCTCGTTCTTCGTCGTCTGTTCGCCCACATTCGTTGCAGCTGATCCTGGCTGCTGGAATCCGTTTGGTGACGTTGGCGAGGGCGGCTCGTCATTGCGGAGCCAATAGTCAGGCTGACGGGCAAACGTATTCTGCAAATCGCCAGTAGCTCCAGCAAAGAAAATCGTAAAGTCTCCTAAGGTCGCTTTCTCGGGGTCAATCACTTTCCGGTAGGGCAGAGTCAGCACTAATGAATTGCCCGCACCGAACACTTCGTCCAACCCCTTTTTCAAGCGCGCGGCAAGCCAGCCTTGACGGAAATAGTTGTAGATTACGAAGGTACCGTTCGGCTTGAGGTGGCGGCGGACGTCTTCGAACGTCTGCCGCGTGAACAGAAAACTCTCTAAGCGGATATTGCTGTAGCCGCTGTGCAGTACCAGCGAGTCGACCAGGGCATAAACGATCAAATCGTACTTCCGGTCAGTAGAACGCAGAAAGTTGCGGCCGTCATCGAGATGAATCTGAACGCGCTCGTCCTGGTAAGGATGATCGGGATGATAGGTTTGCCCCAGCCGGTAGATCGCGGGGTCGATTTCCACTGCATCAACGTGTTTAGCGCCCCATTGCAAGGCTCGACTGACGTCATTGCCTGACCCGGCGCCGATGATGAGCGCGTCCTCGAAGGGGGACCTGCCCGCGTCTCGATTCAGCAGATGTGGCAGAGCATACGCTGGAAAGTTTTCATTTCGCGAGACCATCTGCTGGTGATAGATCAGATTTACTGAAAGAGACAGGTCAGCCTGCTTAAAATCAATCCTGTAGTAAGGCGACCATAGTTGCTGTGCCTGATACTGGTCCCGAACGCCGGCATCTCGAGCGGTGAACGCTGCCAGCCAGACCAGGAGCACCAATAAGGCCGCAATCAGCGGCACCCAACCGAAAACTAGTCTTCGGAAACGATGCCGCGGTGAGATGAAATAAAAATATCCCAATCCCAGGGCTACGAGCAGAAACCACCAGAACGACGGTAACTCCAGCCAGGAACAGACAGCAAACAGCGCGATTCCGCCGATGCTGCCAATGATGTTGAGCGTGTACGCCTGCACACGATTGGGCCATTGTTTGAGAGCACGACCCAATTCTTGCCCGAGACCAAGAAAGCCCAACGCGATCACGATGAAGAAGAAGCCGCAAAGAGCCTCGACCGGAATCGCGTAGCGCAACAGATCCTGAGTGTGGTATTCGGTCCCGAAGTAAATTTGTTGTGGCGAGGCTTGATTACCCACGTCCACGAAGTTCGTGAATTTGCTGCTGACCTCCACAGCATGGGCGGCAGCCAAACCAATGACGAGCAACAGCGGTGTCCATGGAAGATAGCTCCGCTTCCGGCTGGCGCCCATACAACCGACGGACATTCCCAGGAAGCTGGCCAGGAGCACTACGTTGGTAAAAAACGTGAGATAGAGAACATGTGCGGGGAACCAGCGAATGCAAGCCAGTTCAAGAAATAGAATTGTGAAACTTACGAGGATCAGCTCGAAGCCATCACTGAAACGGAACAATCTGGGTGAAGTGGCGTTATGCAAGGGGCTGGTCCTAAAACTTAAGTGGTATCCGTGTCCGACCACAGCTGCTTAACGTGCGGCACTCGAATGTAAGTTACCTTATGCCGGCCAGGATGGCGGCCAAAGCCTCAGGCGCTGACCATTGCGCATTATGATCGGCAGTCAACTGTTCGACGGGCCAGCCGCCTACTACCCAGGATCGCTCTGCACCCCGAAGAGAGAAGCATCCTAACATGGAATTTTCACAGCTCACGCGCGATAGCGGCTAATGTCAGAACCCCGCAATCCCACCATTGCCGAAGTCGTAGAAAAAATTGAAATCGCTTGGGATTACCACTCGACTTGCGAATTTCCATCTTGCGCCTGGCGTGCAAAGTCAAATACCATGCGCGGCCGGTAAGCAGATTTTCATGGCGGCATGTCGGCGTAAAAGCGAGTATTGCCTATGACCTGGTGTCGAAAAAGACCAGTGCTGTGCTGGATCATTCTTCTGCTGGAACTGACAGTGTCCGCTTCGAGCCATGGTCAATCGAGATTCGTTTCGACTCGTGGGAAAGATCTGATCTCGACGGACGAGAAACCGCTCCTATTGAAAGGCGTCAATCTTGGCAACTGGCTGCTGCCTGAAGGTTACATGTTCAAATTCAAGACAACCAATTCGCCGCGGCGGATACAAACGTTAATCAATGAGCTGGTCGGTGAAGACGAGGGAAGGCGATTCTGGAAAACTTATCGCGAGACATACATCACCTCGGAAGATATCAGGTTCATAAAACAATCCGGGTTCAACTCTGTTCGCATTCCTTTCAACTATCGGTTGTTTGTTTCAGATTCGGCCCTCACAAAGTTGGAAGGTGAAGGCTACAGGCTTTTGGACAATGTTGTAGCCTGGTGCCGGAGAGAGAATCTCTACGTCATTCTGGACATGCACGCGGCGCCGGGCGGACAGACTGGAGACAACATCGATGATAGCTGGGGCTACCCGTTTCTATTTGAAAGCGCCGAAAGCCAGGATCTCATTGTCCGGATATGGCGCAATATTGCCGCACGTTATCGAGATGAGCCTACAGTCATCGGGTTCGATCTGCTCAACGAGCCGATTGCCCATTATTTTGACACCAACAATCTAAACCCCAAGCTAGAGCCGCTCTATCGCAAGATCGTGGCTGGCATAAGGGAGGTCAACAGAAACCAAATCATCTTTCTTGGCGGGGCCCAATGGGACACCAACTTCAAAGTTTTTGGACCGCCATTTGACGATAAACTTGTCTACACTTTTCATAAGTACTGGATGGAAGTGAACAAAGGAGCGATTCAGGAGTACCTTGATTTTCGCGACAAATACAATGTGCCGGTTTGGATGGGAGAATCCGGCGAAAACACGGACGAGTGGATTAGTTCCTTCAGAAGGTTGCTTGAAGCGAACAATATTGGCTGGTGCTTCTGGCCGTACAAGAAACTGGAAGCGACCTCGTGTGTTGCCTCAATAAACAAACCAGTGGATTGGGACGTGATTGTCGACTTCGCGGAGGGACCGCGGACCACTTTTGAGGAAGTGAGGAAGCACCGGCCGTCGAAAGAAAAGGTTCACAGAGCGCTGAACGATTATCTGGAGCGAATAAAGTTTTCCAATTGTCGTGTCAACCAGGGATATCTCAAAGCCCTGGGGTTGAAATGATCAGCTCTGATGTGGTAACGCAAACTGTTAGTTTGCGGACGGTCCATCGTCTCTCACGCACGACGCAAACTAACAGTTTGCGTTACAAGATAAACGAAATATGAAGAGCGCAAGACTATTCTCGACGGTTCTCGCCCTGATAGCTTTCACCGGCTACGCCTCTCAAGCTCAAACGAGCATTAGATCGAAGGAAATCTCGAGGACAAAAATATCGCTCCAGTCTGGCTGGCAATTTCGCGAGTTGGACAAAGATACCTGGTACTCCGCAACTGTGCCGGGTTGCGTGCACACTGACCTGCTGAACAATAAGCTTATTGACGATCCGTTCTATCGAGACAACGAACAGAAACTGCAATGGCTTGGCAAGACCGACTGGGAATATCAGATCACCTTTAATGTCGCTCCCGGAATTCTCAAGCGCGACAAAATAGAATTAGTATTCGAAGGCCTTGATACATATGCCAACGTTTTTCTCAACAATGAATCCCTGCTAAATGCCGACAACATGTTTCGTACCTGGCGACTAGACTGCAAAAGATTGCTCAAGCCGGGCGCCAACATTTTACGCATCCGCTTTCGTTCGCCCATCAACGAAGTTTTGCCGCTCATGGCCAAGCTGAACTATCAGTTGCCCGCCGGCAACGATCAGGGGGAAAAAACAAGCCCGCATACGCGCAAGGCGCCCTATCAGTTTGGCTGGGACTGGGGGCCGCGCTTTGTCACCAGCGGCATCTGGCGGCCGGTTTTCCTTGAGGCGTGGGATAAAGCGCGAGTAGATGATTTACAAATCCTGCCGAGAAAGATCACAGCGGACTCGGCTTTTCTTACAGCGATGGTGGAAGTTGAATCGAGCGTAAGCGGTAACGCAACGCTGGTCCTAAACAGCCCGACCGATAATACTGTGGCAATGAGGCAGGAAGTGACATTAGCGAAGGGCTCAAATCGCTTTGCTTTAGATTTCAAGATAATCCATCCGGCGCTTTGGTGGCCCAACGGACTGGGCGCTCATCCTCTCTACACCTTCAAAGCACGGATACTAATCAACGGCAAGCCGGTTGATGAAAAAACGAGCCGTACGGGACTGCGATCATTGGAACTGCGGCAGGAGCCGGATGAGAGCGGCAAGAGCTTCACCTTCGTAATCAATGGCGTGCCTATCTTTGCCAAGGGCGCCAATTGGATTCCGGCCGACAGTTTTCCGACCCGCATCAGCAAAGCAAAATATCGCCAGTTACTGGAATCGGCGCGCGACGCCAACATGAACATGCTGCGTGTCTGGGGCGGAGGCATTTACGAGCGCAACGATTTTTATGAGCTCTGCGACGAAATGGGAATTCTTGTTTGGCAGGATTTCATGTTCGGCTGCAGTCTTTATCCCGGTGATCAGGCGTTCCTTGACAACGTGAGGCAGGAAGCGATCGATAACGTAAAAAGGTTGCGCAATCATCCGAGCATCGTGATGTGGGTTGGCAACAACGAAATCGAGTCCGGCTGGTTCCACTGGGGCTGGAAAGAGCAGTTGCCGGCGAAACTTTGGGACGATTATTTGAAGCTCTTCTATGGCGTTCTGCCAGAGGTTTGTGGCTTGCTGGATCCCTCGCGGCCGTATTGGCCCAGTTCGCCCAGTTCCAAACTCGAAGACGACCCGGAGTCTCAGAAGATGGGCGATCTTCACTATTGGCAGGTCTGGCACGCCTCACTGCCGTTTAGCGAGTATGAAAAACAATTTCCACGCTTCATGAGCGAATACGGCTTCCAGTCGTTTCCGCAACTTGACACGGTCAACACCTACACTTTACCCGCAGACCATGACATCACCTCACCAGTGATGATGGCTCATCAACGGCATCCGCGTGGCAACCAACTAATACGCGAGTACATGCTGCGCGAATATCCGGAGCCTAAGGACTTCGAAGCGTTTCTTTATGTCAGCCAGGTATTGCAAGCTGACGGGATCAAGATCGGAGCCGAGCATCTGCGGCGAATCATGCCGCACAACATGGGCTCACTTTTCTGGCAGCTCAACGACTGTTGGCCAGTTGCTTCGTGGTCCAGTATCGACTACACGGTGCGATGGAAGGCGCTGCAATATTACGCCCGCCGGTTCTACAACGAAATTCTTGCCAGCCCTTTCGAAGAGAACGGCAATATCAAAGTGTTTGTGGTCTCCGATCGGATACAGCCAACCGCTGCGCAATTGAATGTGAGCCTGCTCGACTTCGAAGGAAACAAGTTGTGGGGCCAACAGCAGGACATTACGGTTCCGGCGCTCAACAGCAAATCGTATTTGACTATTCCTCTCAAGACCTTGTTGGCAGGCAGGGATCCAAAAGGGGTGGTTCTGTTTATCGAAGTATTAGTAGACGGCAAGCCGGTGTCGAGCAATGAACGCTTCTTCGAAGCCTACAAGAATCTCTCCATACCAAGGCCGCAAATCAATTTTGAGGTGGCACGCGTGGGCACTGGATTCAAAGTCGCCTTGTCCACAGACAAGTTTGCGCGGGCCGTCTACTTGTCAGCCCCTTACGCCGGCTCTTTTGTGGATAATTACTTCGATCTAATCCCAGGCCAGAAAGTCGAAGTCGAATTCCGGACCGATGCCACAATCCGGCTTAGCGACTTTCGCCGCAAGCTCAAAATTCGCAGCATGGCAGATGCCTTTTAGAAATAATCTTAAACTTGACGGCTTCCAAAGACGATTAGAAGACCAACGTCTGAATAGAATGGGGCAAACTACTTACTTCGGCGGCCTGGCCCTCAAGCCAAAGGTAGTAGGAGATCTTCTTGTCGCTCTTGTTCATCACTACGACGGATAGTTTTCCATCAGGATTTATAAAGGCAGCGGAAAGCAGCTGGCTTCTGCTGGGTGAACTGGCGACCCTCTTCGCGCCCGGGCGAACGAACTTTGAAAAGTGTCCAATGTAGTAATAAGAGTTTGTGTAAGTGAGCTGACCGGTTTTCGTATCCGCATGAACGGGAGCAAAGCAGAAATTCCCGACGTGATTTGGTCCACCCATTTCATCAAGCAAGATGTTCCAATCTGTCCAGCCGACGGCGCCGCCGTTGAAGTCGTTGATCATTGAGCTGCCATAGAGTTCGCCCAATTTCCAATCGGCAAGCCTTTGAGCATTGAAGGAATCGGAGCAACCTTCAGTGAATATCAGGTTCTTACCCGGGAAAGATTCATGCACGAGCTTGACATTGTCGAACATCGGTTCGCCGCCGCTCCATGGCTCGTACCAGTGAAAACCAATGCCCCAAACATACTGCGCGGCCTTGGGGTCATTTAAAATGGTGCTGGCTCTCTGGTAGATGAGGTCTCGATTATGGTCCCAGGCGATTATCTTCTTATCTCCCAGTCCCTCTCTATTCATCGTCGGGCCGAGATAGTTCTTCAAAAAGTCTCTCTCTTCCTCAGCCGAATAAATGCATGACTCCCATTTTTGCGTGGCCATCGGTTCGTTTTGAATAGTAATGCCCCAAATCGGTATGCCTTCGCGCTGATATGCTTTAATGAACCGCGTATAATAATTGGCCCAGGATTGGTTAAACTCCGGCTTCAGTTTTCCACCGTGAAGCATATCGTTATTGCTCTTCATGAATGCCGGCGGACTCCAGGGACTGCCGAAGATGATTAGTTTGCCTCCGGCTGTAGCCAGCGCTTGTTTGATAAAGGGAATCCGAAATTGCTGGTCGTGGCTGACGCTGAAGGTGTGCAAGTCCTTGTCACCTTCATCTACGTAGGTGTAACTGGCGCTCGAGAAATCGCAGCTGTGAATATTGGTTCTTGCCAGCGTGTAACCGATGCCGTTGCTCTCGTCAAAGTAGGCATCTAGAATCTCCCGCTGTTTAGCTTTGGGCAATTTTGCAAATGTCTCAGCGGAGGCATCGGTGAGTGCGCCTCCGATGCCCAGGATCGTTTGAAATCTTTTGGCGGGATCCACAAACACGCATATCTGAGTTTCCAGAGGCTGGCCCAGATGCTTGAAGGCGACGGTGTCAGTAAGAGCCAGGCGGTAATTGCCGTTTTCTGCGGTGGTGTAGACTTTTACCTCTTTACCTTCGATACCCCTTTTGACCTCAGGCGGCTCTGGACCTTCTGAGCGTTGAACATTTACTGCCGCTGCTAAATGGGTTTTCGATAACACCAATGCCGACGACGATGCTGCAAGGAAACCACGACGACTTAGTTTCATAATTGGGGACTTTAACACATCTGATTACGTGGAGGGTCAAGGACTTGATTGGGTCACAAGAAACGTGGAAACGCCGGACGGTAATTAAGGGCTTAGCTTATGCCGCCGCATCTGTCGCGTTAAGTGGTGACAGCCGTCTCAGCCGTTCGCTGTTTTCAGCAGGTCATGAATTCGTAAGCAAGCGTCCCGCAGCTGGCCAACGCAAGTTCGTGAGCGAGGCAGTCGAAGCGAAGGTCGTCGAAATGAAGAGGGCAATTGCCGATCCGGAATTAGCCTGGCTGTTTGAGAACTGCTTCCCGAATACGCTCGATACGACTGTCACTTTTGGCATGCAGGCGACACGGCCGGACACCTATGTGATCACCGGAGATATAAACGCAATGTGGCTGCGCGACTCAACCGCGCAAGTCACACCCTACCTGCCGCTCGCGCGGGAAGACAAGAAGCTCAAAGCTATGATAGCCGGGGTCATTAACCGGCAGACTCGCTGCATACTCATTGACCCTTACGCGAACGCCTTCGACTTTGGCGCGAAAGCCTGCCCGTGGGGCACGAATGATAGGCCCCGCATGCGACCTGAACTGTGCGAACGAAAGTGGGAGATCGACTCGCTCTGCTATCCTCTCCGTCTAGCACACGCTTACTGGAAAACAACGGGTGACGCTTCTTGTTTTCACACGGACTGGCAACAAGCGAGCAAGCGAATTGTGCAGACGTTTCGCGAGCAGCAGCGAAAGAAGAACCCGGGTCCCTACTCTTTTAAAAGAACCACCGACAACCCGATTGACACCTCGCCGTTCGAAGGACGAGGCAATCCGACCAGAAGCGTGGGATTGATTCACTCAGGCTTTCGTCCGTCGGATGATGCTTGCATATATCCGTTCCTCATCCCCTCGAATTTTCTCGCGGTGGTCGCGCTAAATCATCTGGCGGAGATCTTCTCGGCGGAACTGTCCGATAAGTCGTTCGCCCAAGAGTGTCAGGGTTTGGCCCAGGAAGTGAGGGCGGCAATCGAAACCTATGGAAAGGCACGTCACGCGAAGCACAATTCAATTTACGCCTATGAAGTTGACGGCTTCGGAAACCAGCTTTTTATGGACGATGCGAACGCCCCCAGCCTTCTTTCGCTCCCTTACTTCGGCTGTTGCGCCGCTGACAACGTCACTTACTTAAATACTCGTGCATTCGTGCTAAGCGAGGACAATCCGTACTTCTTTCGCGGGCGGGCTGGTGAAGGCGTCGGCGGGCCGCACGTCGGGCTCAACATGATCTGGCCCTTGGGAATATTAATGCGTGCGTTAACCAGCCGCGACGATCGAGAGATTCTTTATTGCTTCAAAATGCTGAAGACGACGCATGCCGGAACTGGCTTCATGCACGAATCGTTTGAACGTGATGACCCGACGAAATTCACACGTTCCTGGTTTGCGTGGGCGAACACGCTCTTCGGTGAGTTACTAATAAAGGTTCATGCCGAACGGCCGCAGTTATTGCAGCAAGTGGTGTAGGCCCCAATCGTCATAATGTGAACTGTCTGTGAAGGACCGTGCTGAACGCGATCTTCCCGCGCGTAATCGACAACGCGAAGATGCTGCGCAACTTTGTGCAGATCACCCGCCCGGCAACCTCGTAGAGAGGAGGATCTTCGAGTTCTTGATCCTCCTCTCTAACTTTTTCCGTTCCTCTCACGGTTTCATGCGCTTGCCGCAGCGGCTCTGCTGCGTGGCGCTGAGATAACTGTGAAGGTGCCCACCACATCGGCGTAGGTGACCCCGGGCGTCCCCTTGTCAACCTTCTCTCTGCTGTGGCGCAGAATATCGCTCACTGACAGGATGCCCTCGAGTTGTCCCTCGTTGTTTACGACGGGAAGCCTGCGAACAAAGGCGCGTTGAAGTGTATCTAAGGCATCGCGTATGTCCGCTTCCGGCTTGCAAGTGTGGATCGGTCCGGACGTTAATTCCTTGACCTTGATAGCCGCGATGTCCTGATGTTTGGTCGCCGCTTTCATACAGATGTCGCGATCAGTAATCATTCCTATCACCTTGCGCTGATCATCGACCACTGGTAGCACACCGCAGTCACGATCCCACATTTGCATGGCGGCCGTCGCCAAATTGGTTTCGAGTGTGCAGAACTCAACGTCTCTTGTCATCACATCTTCTACTTTCATATGAAAACTCCCTCTCGGTTAGTTGAATGACGCTCCCCTGCGGAGAGCGGAAAGAGTCGGGAACGGAAACGAAACTGATAACCCGCATCATTCTTCGCCTCCAGATTCCATCAAGCTCACGTGACTGAAGCCGAAATGTTTTTCGAAGCAGCAGCATCTGAACGCGGGCGTGCCTGGAACCATTCATTGCTTCAAAGCGGAGCAAACGGGGGAACTAGTTCGAACGGGCCTGATCAAGATCTTCCGGGGTATTTAAATACTCAACCTATGACGGCTAAATGTCAATCGCGTGAAGTAAGCATGGGTGTCTGCTCCGTTGAGCGTTGCTAATCATTTGAGGTGGAAGGTGATTGAAGTGGTTGAGTTTGTTGAGGCGGTGGCGATGGTTGGGGCGGAACTCTCACAAATATGATTGGTTCGGTGTTGACGATTCCTTTTCCTTCCTGGACTATTACTGACTGGTTTGGCTTAACTTCGGCCACGACATCCTGACGTCCATTTGGCCAGGTAATATCTAAACGAAGTGTTACTCCTTCAGCAGGCTTGCCGAGTCCGAACGTCAACGGTAACTCACTCTGGGAACAGTAGCTCGATCCTGTTCTGACCATGCCGAAAAGGTTCATACCCTTCGAGGTTTTGACCCTCACCTTAGCTCCGATGCCGTCGTGATTGGAACTGGAACCGATCAACTTAACGCGCAACAAATCATTTTGGTTGCCATTATCATTGCGCAACAGACGCGCCGGACCGTTGTTAGTAGTGATTAACAGATCCAGATCGCCGTCGTTGTCGAAATCCGCATAGGCTGCCCCCCTGCCAACAATAGCTCGTTGCAAGGCGCGTCCGAGCTTTTCTTCTTCAAATTTCTTCCTGCCCTTGTTGTGAAAGAGATGCGGGGGCTGAGCGTACTTGACGTTGGGCTGGACCACACTGATGTCGTCAGAAACGTGACCGTTTGCGGCAAAAATGTCCAGTAGACCATCAAGGTCATAGTCAAAGAAAAAACAACCGAAGGTGAGGGAGCGTGAAGACATCTTACCGATTCCGGATGCGGGTGCTTCGTCCGTAAAGAGACCCGTTCCATCATTGTGATAAAGAGCCATGCTTTCGTTGGTGAAGTTGCCGATCAGCAAGCTTTGCCGTCCCGAGCCGTCATAGTCTCCTGCATCGACGCCCATCCCCGCGCGCGCGGTGCCGGCCTCGCTAAACGCCACTCCCGCGGCAGTCGCGGCATCAGTAAAGGTGCCGTTGTGGTTATTATGGTAGAGCTTGTTCGGCTCGGTATCGTTAGCAACGAAGAAGTCCATCCAGCCATCGTTGTCGAAATCCAGCAATGCCACACCCAGCGACTTGCCGGTCGGGTCGTTGAGACCCGCACGTTCAGTAACGTTTTCGAAAGTGCCGTTCCCACGGTTGTGGTATAGCGTTGCGCTCTGTCCCTTATAGGATTGCGGGGTGCAGTAGGACTTGTTCTTTCCATCGAGCGTGCAAAACTGGTCCGTAGCCACCGACCATTCCACATAATTGCTGACAAAAAGATCGAGCTTGCCATCGTTGTCGTAATCGAACCAGACCGCACTCGTAGAAAAGCCCGGATCTCCTACACCGGTCCTGGTCGTCACATCGGCGAATTTGCCGTTGCCGAGATTGCGGAAAAGATGATTAGGGCCGAGGCAGGTGATGTAAACGTCTTCGTTGCCATCATTGTCATAATCGGCAACGGCAACACCGATCCCGTACATTTCGACTGCGAGTCCCGACCCCCGCGTGACATCAGTGAAAGTGCCGTCCTTGTTATTGTGATAAAGCGCAAGAAAGGATTTAGTGACCTTATGTTCGGGCCAGTCCATTGAGTTGACGAGCAAGATGTCCTGCCAGCCATCGTTGTCATAGTCAAGAAATGCGCAGCCCGCGCCCATTGTCTCGGGCAGATATTTCTTTCCAAAAGCGCCGCTATTGTGCTTGAAATGAATTCCGGCTTGCGCTGTCACGTCGGTGAATTCAATTGGACCCGACGGACGTACAGGGCTGGGACTCGGAGATGGTGAGGGCGCCATGACGGCTTCGCCCGATTGAACCTGAGGCGCATTCGAGGATTTCTCTTTGCAGGCCGAAACCAGACATGCCAGGCAAACCAGAAGGCAACATGTCAGCCGCCTTTGTAGTGTTACTCTAATTCTTCTCAACCTCGCCGTGCTATAGGTCCAATACGTCCTATAGGTCCTATTGCTGGCTGCCGCCGCGATTCCAGCCAGATTTCGAGCAGCAGAGCTGTTGGACCAACGATGAAGAGCGCATAAAGTGGCGCGTATATCACCTGGTTTAGTCGTAGCAGCATCTCGACAAACGCAACACAAAACGCCACCAGGTATTGCCCGCTTTTTGACCTCACCGTAGTCCTGGGATCAGTAATCATGAAAAAGACAAAGAGCTGATACATTGGCCCGGTGATTGGCGCAATCTCTGCCTGCCATGGGTCACCTGTTATCGCACTGCGCAGAAAGGCGAACGCAATAAACGAAATAACGTAAGTGGCGCTGATGTGAAAACGACGAGCACGCCAGATGATTATTGATCCCAGGATCCAGATGACCAGGATGGGCCAAATAAAGTTACCCCACTGTACGCTGAGACTGGATACTGTCTCCGCCGCGAGAAATAACACGACACAGATACCAAAGTTGGACGGGTTCCAGAGATGACGGCCCTTCACTCTCAAAACATACTTTGACGCTATTGAAATCACGCTGCAAAGCGCGTATGGCCAGAACACGGGGGAGCGCAAGAGAATCCCCACACTAATACCCGTGATATAGGCGCTGGCAAGATGAGGCCACTTTCCAAAGAAGATGCGACCCAGCACCAGCTCGGTGATAATGGCGCTGACAATTGCCAGTACAGTTTTGGGGTAGCTCTCAAGAATGCCGTAAGAGAGATGACCCACCAACAGGATGCAGGTAATAAAAATCGGAGCTACATAACGGCTATCGAAGGCGAGCCATCGCTTTCGCTCAGTGGTTGCAAGCGGAGGCGCAATCATGTCCTGGCTCATGCAGCCTCCTTTATCTTGTTCGACTGTCCCACGGCAGGATTTTCGATGGTTTGAATTTTACCCGACGGCCAGCGAATTACGGCTTTCTCAACCTGGGGATTCTTACCCAAGCCAAAATGCAACCGGCGTTGGTTTTGGGAACAGAAGCCGCTGCCCCCGGAAACCTCTTGCACCTGTTGCTGACCGTTCCAGAACAATCTAACCTCCGCCCCGAGCGCGCTGCGATTACTGGCACTGCCTTCCAGCTCAAAGTCGATCCACTTATTCTCAGGCGCAACTGTGTTTTTATAGATCAGCAATGGACCACGCTGGTTGGCCACGACCACGTCGAGTACGCCGCGATTCCATAAATCAGCAAGGGCCACCGAACGTCCGTCATTTGTATCGGTGGCGCCCACGGCCTGCGCAACATCCAGAAACCGAGCAGCGCCGTCGTTCACCCAAATTCGCTTCTGTTGATAGCCCGACAGACTCCGTCCCTCCATCGCCGGCCAGTTCCTCGCGTCAGCGATGATCGTACTGTTGCCACCCGCGATCTTTGAGAAGTCGTACCAGTAGTTCTTATTTCGATCAAGCGACACATACCCGTTGGTTACGTAGAGATCTTGCGTCCCATCATTATTGAGATCTCCAAACTGCGCCCCAAAACTCCATCCGCCTAGCTCAACGCCCATGCTGCTCGCAAGATTTTCATACTGCAATGAGTCGCCGGAGGTGCCTTCCTTAGGCACCCACAAGTTGTTGCCTTGAATGAGCACGCCCGGTTCTGAAATATTTGTAACGTAGATTGAGAATTTCCCTTGATTCAGAATGTCGCCAAACGCCACGTTCATTCCACTCTTGGGCGCAAAGCCCACCCCGGTTTGCTCTCCTACCGCCCGGAACTGCTTTCCATTATTGAAGTAGAGTTCAGAGACGCCATAATCGTTGGCAATAAACAAATCCGGATGACCGGTGCCGCGCAGATCGGCGGCTGCAGCGGCGAGGGCCCAGCGCCGGCTGTCTATTCCAAGTTGCGCGCTGACTTCGGCAAAGGACCCATGGCCAAGATTATGAAAAAGATACTTGCGTCCGCCATTCTTCGCATACTCGAAGCTTTCAGGCATCATGCGAGTTGTCTTTAGATGCCACAGGTCAACATTCTCTGCGTAATATCCACCCACAAATAGATCCAGCAGGCCATCACCATCATAATCAAACCAGATGGCTGTGTTGGCATTGACCCACGAGGGAAGCCCGGCCTTGTCTGTTACTCGTGTAAATTTGAGCCCACCATCATTGTGAAAGAGTTCGGGGCGGCCCCACTTGTACAAGAACAGATCTTCGTAACCGTCATTGTCATAGTCGCCCCAGACTGCGCCCATTGAAACACCCGTTCCGGGCTGGTTGACGTCAGCCAAACCCATCTCCTCCGCCACGTCTCTAAAAGTACCATCGGCCATGTTTCGATAGAGGCAGTTCTTACTTCCTTCACCGCTGTTAGTGACATAGATGTCTGACCAGCCGTCGCGATTGAAATCGACAATAGAGACTGCGGCTCCCATCGATGCTACCTGCGGCATTATGTGATCCAACTGGTGGTCCAATGTTGGCGCCTGGTGCACGAAATTGACACCGGACGCTCGAGCAACCTCCTCGAGATGAAAGCCGTAGCGGGACAGTGCTGTTTGCTCGTCAAGCTTGGAGTTGGGTGCTTCACGCCGGGCAGCCAGCCGCTTAATCACGAGCGGCGTTGCCAGCAGCGCTACGAAACAGATTACCAGCAGAATTCGGGCAGGCTTACCGCGATTCATTTTCTTATTTCAGGCCTCAACGCGTGTTGGAAAATTTCCGGCGTCACGTAGCGCGTGTGATAATTTTGCCAGTCTTCAGGATAACGGCGATAGACCCATTCATCTTCGAGTCTGCCCGGTGGCGTAATGTATTGTTGCTTGGCGTGGTATGGCAACGGAAGCACCGTTTTGGAAAAAGTCGAATTGTAATCCCCATCCTTAATCCAGCCATCGCCCATGATGATAAAGTCGCGGACCCAGCCAGCCAGTGGCGGTGCGGGTGCGGCAAAACGAAACGACATCTCGTCACCAGCGTTCATGATTACATACCGGTCATCCGCTTTTGCAAGAAGCTCGCGCACATCACCGAAGCGAGTGTAGTAACCGATCAGGTCACGCCACTGCTGTTTACTAGCCGCAAGAAGGTTATAGTCAGGTATTTCAGGAGACGACTGATTCGCCTGATTGACCACAGAGTAACCCCTATAATGGAGGTCTGCACTATCAGGATTCAAACGTTCGGTCTTTAAAGGAGTATCTGGAAATCCTTGTGCCCACTCGAGTGCGTCCCAGTAAACCTCGAGGTTTGTCCGCAGGCGTAAACGGCGTGGGGTGCCGGGACGAAAGATATTCGTTAAATTAAATAGGCAGATTTTCTTTCTTCCCGCCGGAAATCCCAGATTGTCTTGCGCCGTTACCCAGCCACCCAGGCCATCCGGAATTTCGATACTTAGACCCTTGGCCTTTTCGTGTGCGCCTTGACTGATGGCAACATTGATTGACGAGTCCGTGGGATGCATCCAACCCTGGGCGATTAACCAGAGCGGACCAGTCTCACGCGCGTCATTGCCCAGATCAATCTCGACAAAATGATCGCGCGTAACGCCTTGATAGGTCCCCCGTCCAAAGGTATCAAGATAGGTTCCGTCGAGTTTGCTTACGATGCTTGTGACATCCTGGCCTTTGTCATCCACAGCGGAAACAATTTGGTGTGGGACCGCTACGGTGGTGATTGCTAATTTAGCCGGGGGAATAGTGAAACGCTCATCCACAAAGATTTCAGTACCTGCCGGGTGGTCAACCGTTATCAGCGCCAGATGATCGTAATAATAGGTTTCCCAAAGCTCGGCGGTAATGCGTAGGTCATAGAATCCGTCGCGCGGAACGAGTTGATTCCGGCCAATCTTGTACCACTCTTCGGTCGCTTCGACGCTCGCAGTCCCGAGCGTATTTATGCGCAAGCCGATGGCTGAACCCCAGGGAACGGCGTCCTTCACGAACTCCATCTGCTTGCCATTGTAGGCAAAGAGAAACGGGCATGAGCCTTTCAAACGTTGCTCGGCGAGGATCTCCTGATCAGCTTTAAGCTCAAACTCGGCTCTCACGGATCCGTTTGGCCAGACAATGCGCACGACATCCGCGCCAGTTTGTTCCCCTAAACCGAAGTGTAGACGCGGAGATGTGATTGACTGTTTTTGCACGAGCGAGCCCGAGCGGATTTCCATCTCCCCACCAATGCCAAAAGAATTGATGCGCTGGTCGCCGACGGACTGCTTGGCGCGAGGGCGAATTACCTGCCAGTGGTAGTTCTTTTGCCCATGATTTATTTCCTCAAGAGCGCGGCCATCATCCGAGAGCCCAACAAGATCGAGTCTTCCGTCCTGGTTCAGATCGGCAACATCAAACACACGCGCTGGTGCCGGTAGCACATCGATCGGCGGGCTAAGAAGCGTGAAGCCACCCTTCTCATCGCTTAGCCAAACCAATGCGCCCGGGAAGCTCCCGATTGTCGGTGAAGCCGTCGCAGCCAACACGAGATCGAGTCCCCCGTTGTTGTCTACATCGGCCACTCGCAGCCGGACCGCATGCTCAAGAAAGTTAGCAGCATTGATTCGAGTAACCTCGGCAGTATCCCAGCCCTCTCCTTCGTTCTTATCTGAAATGCGAATAATTATGCCGTCAGCTTGTACGGCCAAGAGGTCGAGCACACCGTCATTATTCACGTCGCCCACACTTATTGCGCGCACTAGCGGCAGTGGTGGCAGTGTGCGCTCAGTGAACTGGCCGGTCCGTTCATTATTGAAGATATGAAGCTTGCCTGCCCCGTCGATCAGCGAGGCATCGGGATCTCCATCTGCGTCGAGATCCGCCCAGGCGAAACCGCTCACTCCCGAGACGCCGGTGAATGGATGCATTTCGACAAAAGTACCGTCACCGTTATTTCTCAAAACTATAGGTGCGCCACTATCCGCTCCTAGCACGATGTCGAGATCGCCGTCGGCCTCAACATCCAGTGCCCATCCGCCGCTGAATTTTCCTTCAGTAATCGAAGGTGTGAGTTTTGTGAGCGCCGTAACATCGGTGAAAACATTCGGACTATCCTGACGCATCAATCGCAGTCCGCCATTTCCTGCGAGCACAAGATCGGTCTTGAAATCGTAGTTGAAGTCGATGGGGAGAATTCCTCCCGGAAGCGGTGCTGTCGCTGATGATCCGCCCGGAAAAGGAAATGCCGCTCCGGTGTCTAACCGAACTTCATGCGCGTTCGCGACAGCCACAATGGCAGCGCCCTCGGTACCTAATGAGATCGCGCCCGTCCAATCCCAGTGACCGTCGGAAAGATTGGCTCGCGGCTGGGGTGTAAAGGTCAGACCCATATCTGCTGGCGCCGGCGCGAACGTAGACGATTCAAGCTTCAGGAAGCTCGTAAAGGGGATGGCTTCATCCCCCGGAGGAGGCTTGATGGCTGCAAGAGTCTGCCGATATTCAGGAACACGAACCAGCACGTTGCGCAGGAAGGTGACACGTGTGGCTGCGGCGCGTGGGTCTGGCCCGGTCGCCGCAGTTTGCAGCAAACTCAATTGTTGCTGGACTTCAGAAGGCCAACCGGAGGAACGGGCGGTGATTTGCGAGATCGTTGCGCGCAGCGTTTCCGTATCGCCACGTTTGGCAGCAATGCGGGCCAACTCAAGCTGAGCCGCAAGATTGTCCGGCTGGACTGCCAGAATCTCGCGTATCAGACGCTGATACTCTGAGTCGCTGGTTTCGTTTTGCTGCCTCTCAACTTCGGATGCAAGCAGGTAGATCGCTCTCAAGTTTTTCGGATTAAGCTGAATCGCTTTTCGTAATGCGGAAATTGCTTCTGCCGGCCGCCCGCGATTGCTTTCGAGGAGACCAACCAGGTAATGGATTTGATCATTATCTGGTGCCAGTGTGCGGGCGCGCTCTAACCTGTCAGCGGCGGCGTCAAAGTTCCCTTGTCGTAATGCGAGGAGTCCCCAGTTGGCCCAACCGGCAGGTTCGCCGGGGACCAGCTGAGTTAGCCGCGCCAGGTTGCTTTCGGCGCGCACGTCATCGCCGACCTGTAACGCTGCGAGGCCAACGTAGAAAGTTGAAACGGCCTGATTAAACTCCGGGCTGGATTTCGCGGGAAGCCTCGCTGTCGTGCGACATCCAATCGCACTTAGTAAGGTTATCGACAGAATAATAATCTTGATCATATGTAGCTGAATTGGGGCCCAGACGTTTCTTTCGCATGAACCAAGCCAAGTGTAGGAGCGAAATCATATCATCATGGGACTGCGTGTATTGCCAAACCGCGAGTCTCAGTGTTCGTAATTTTGAGAATTCTCTGTGTAACAAAGTGACAACTTCTTGTTTTCTTGAGCAGGTTTTTTTGCGAGTAAACAAATCGATCCACGAAATTACACGAACCGAAAAACAAACCACACGAAATCTTCCTCTATTTATTTCGTGTGATTTCGTGGATAGTATCTTAGGTTTGTGGTTGCGGCTCTGCTGCGCACACAGAAGCGGGACACACCGATTTCAGCTTGAACTTGACAATCGAATTCCGAGCTTTATAGTCGGCAGCAGTCTTCCCATTTTCTATCGTTCAAGCCACCAAAAAAAGAATGGCTCATCTCCGCTTGTCGCAATCGACACAAAAGCGCTTCAAGCTTTGTTCCATCTTACCCGCAGGTTTGATAGCTTTTTTGGCCATCGCATCAGCCTTCATAAACACCGGCTCGGCTCATCTTCAAAATGTCCCAACTGTTGCGCCTATGCAGCGCGAAGATGCTTACCGGGCTAACAACATCGGCGTCGCACTGCTTGAACAGTTTAAATATAAGGAAGCCGCAGATTCTTTCAAGCGGGCCTTGCAACTCGATCCAAAGTTAACGGTGGCACGCATCAATCTTGGCATTGCCCTCTTCAATTTGCCTGACCTGCCCGGAGCCCAGCGCGAAGAACAAGCCGCGATTGCTCTCACCCCCGATACCGCTCAGCCACACTACATCATTGGGCTGATTGCCAAGACCCAAAATCGCCAGGAAGAGGCAATTGCTGCATTCCAGCGGGTCCTCAAAATCGATCCGAATGATGTCGGAACAAACGTCAACCTCGGGCAGCTTTTCATGCAGCAAAAAAAGTTTTCCGAAGCTCTTGCCGTCTTGCGCAAGGCCCTTGCCGTGGAACCTTACAATGCGACCGCGCTTTATAATCTGGGAACGGCGCTGATTCGGTCAGGTGACCGCGCCGAAGGCCAGGCTGTGATTCAACGCTTTCAAGAATTACGTCAGCGTGGCAGCGGCTCGACGCTTGGAACTAACTACCTGGAACAAGGTCGATACGCGGAAGCATTGGTCTCAACAGGCGCCGAATCGGAACTGGTCGATCGTGCTACTCCCGCCGTGACTTTCACGGACGCCACGTCCCTAACCATGCCGAATTTTGCAGGACAAGGCCAAAGACCTTCGATGGGATCACTGTTCGGCCGCCAATTCAAGCGAGGGGAATTGAATGATGAAGGGCGGTTTGCAATCGCCAGCGCTTTGGGAGGGAATGTGACCCTCTTCGATTTCGACCTGGATGGTGACTTGGATCTTTTTTGGGTTGCGCCAAATGAACAGCATCTTTATCGCAATGATGCCGGCAAGTTTACCGATATTACAGCTCAATCGGGCGCGTTGAGCGGAAAGTTAATCGGCATTGGTATCGGTGCAGTGGCCGGCGACTACGACAATGATGGCAAGCCAGATTTGTTTGTCATTCGTTACGGTAGTCTCACGCTTTATCGCAATGATGGAGGCGGGAAGTTTTCTGACGTGACGCTTGCAGCCGCGATTCCCCAGTATAAATATCTGCCATCGTCAGTTGCCTTCGTTGACGTCGATCATGACGGCGATCTGGATCTCTTTATTGTGGGACTCGTCGATTTTTCCCAGGCGCCGAAAGGTGGCGAATCAGTTGTTTTTCCCGACGATTTCGCGGGAGCGCCCAACTTGCTGCTCCGCAATGACGGAAACGGAAAATTCAGCGACACAACGGCGGCGGCAAAATTAGACAAGACCGGTCACGCGGTCGCTATCGTGCCAACGGATTTCAATAATCGTCGCGATGTAGACCTTCTCGTAGTCAATTATGGCCAGCCGCCAGAACTTTTCAGCAATCTGCGTGACGGGACTTTTCGCAACGTGGCCGCTGAAGTGGGTCTAGGTGCTGAGGGGCATTGGACCTGCGTCGCAGCGGGCGATGTAAATAAGGATGGGTATACCGATTTCTTCTTTGGCCGGGCTGATGGGCCGGGCTTATTCGCGATGAGTGATGGGCAGGAAAAGTTTAAGACGGCGGCTGCGCCGAGTGGCTCAAATGCGGCTCGCGCTGCTGAATTTATTGACTATGACAATGATGGCTTGCTTGATTGCGTAGTCTCGACCGAGAACGGTTTACGCGTCTGGCGTAACCTCGGTAACGGCTGGTCAGACGTAAGCGAACGGGCCGTGGGCCAAGCCGGATCTGCGGCGGTCAAGCGCCTATGTGCCGCGGGTGATCTGGACGGTGATGGCAATATAGATTTGCTTGGTCTCTCATCATCGGGCGATTTGCGATTTGCTCGTAATGATGGCGGCGCCAATCGATCGCTTCGAGTTGACCTTAACGGCAAAGTCAGCAACCGCAGTGGGGTCGGCTCGAAGATCGAGATCCGAGCCGGAAGCCTGTGGCAGAAGCTCGAAACCTATTCGGCCTCACCCGCGCCTGCGCCGGCGGATGTCATCTTTGGGCTCGGCAAGCGTACCGCAGCGGACGCCGTGCGCATCATCTGGCCCGCCGGCATCGTCCAGGCCGAGACGCAGATTCCGAAGGCGCCGGAAGGGGCAAATAAGCTGATCACACTGTCGATTACGGAGCTCGATCGCAAGCCGTCATCATGTCCCTATCTGTACACCTGGAACGGCGAACGCTTTGAGTTCATCACCGACTTCATGGGCGGAGGTGAGATGGGCTATCTGGAAGAGCCCGGCCGTCACAACTCGCCCGACCCGGACGAATACGTGCGAATTCGCGGCGATCAATTAAAAGAGCAGAACGGCCGTTACGAGTTGCGTGTGACTAACGAGCTGGAAGAAGCGTTGTTCGTTGATCGACTCAAATTGATCGTCGTAGCGCACCCAATGGGAGTACAGGTCTATCCGAATGAGGGGATGGTAGATCCGCCGCGGCCGCCTTTTAAGCTCTACACTTCGCGCGCTGCACATCCGCCCCAATCCGCCGTTGATGACCACGGGCACGATGTTCTTGATCGCATTGCTTACATTGATCGGCAATACCCTGACGATTTTCGCCGGCATCACATACGCGGGTATGCGGACGAGCACACGTTGACGATGAAACTCTCCGACGAACGGTCCAAAGTCCAAAGTCCAAAGTCCAATGTTGGCGAAGAAGAGTCCAACGTCCAAGGTTCAACGTCCAATGTCGTTAATCGGATACTTGCCGGCAATAAAGCCCGCCGTGCGAGAGGAAAGACGTTGGACATTGGACATTGGACATTGGACGATAAACAGGGTCCCGAGAGAACATTGCTGTTATTGACCGGCTGGACGGATTACGCCTGGTCTAGTGATAACGTTGCAGCCTCGCAGAGCGGAACCAGAATGATCTTGCCGGCGCTTCAAGTAAAAGACTCCCAGGGACGTTGGCGCACAATCATCGATGACATCGGCATTCCGGTTGGCCGTCCGCAAACCATCACCGTTGATCTCACGGGCAAGTTTTTGAGCGCGAGCCGCGAGGTTCGCATTGTCACAAATATGCGTATCTATTGGGATCAGATTCTGGTCGATACTTCCGCAAGCGATGCGCCATTGCAGATGACGGAGCTCAATCCAGTCAGCGCCGATCTCCGCTGGCGCGGTTTCTCACGAGAGGTGACACCTGATGGCCGCGAGCCATTCGGCTATGACTACAGCCAGGTCTCTTTCAGCTCGCCCTGGAAAGTTATGACAGGTCGTTATACCCGAGAGGGTGATGTGCGCGAGTTGCTGCTCAAATCGGACGATATGTTCGTCATCTCGCGACCAGGTGATGAGATTAGTCTGGCGTTCGACGCGTCTAGTCTACCGCCCCTGCCCGCCGCGTGGACTCGAACCTTCTTGCTATACGCGGATGGGTTCAGTAAAGAGATGGATATCAATTCCGCGAGTCCCGACCAGGTTGGCCCTTTGCCCTTTCATGGAATGAGCAAGTATCCGTACACTTGGCCCGAACGGTATCCGTTGACAGATGTTCGGCGCGCCTATATGGACAAATACAACACACGGCTTGTGGCTTCGCCAACTCCACGCATTGATGCGGAATTGGTGGGTAGATAACTAACAACATGACACACATCAGATACTCAGTTGCTGCCTGCCAAACAGATCAGCCTAATCCTATTGAGAGAAAGGGAATGCGTGCGAACACTGATCGCATGCTCTCGATGATTGACTCGGCGGTCGCCGGTGCGGCGCCTTTCTTACCTGTACGGCTCGTAGTCTTTCCGGAGTTTGCTCATTCGGCGCCGGTGTTCGCAACAGTCGCGGAGCTGCTTGAAAGACTGGCGATTCAAATCCCTAATGAACATACTGAGCGGCTCGAACAAAAGGCGCGCGAGCACAATATCTACATCCAGAGTGGCTCGATGCTGGAATTCGATCCAAAATGGCCTGGCTGCGTTTTCAACGCTACCTGCCTGATTGGTCCGGAAGGCATTTGCTACAAATATCGGAAGGTGAACACGTGGATTCCTTACGAGGTGCATAGCAGTCCGCATGACCTGGATGGTTACGACGAGCCTCTGTTTCCCGTTGCAGACACACCGATTGGCCGCATCGGCTGCGCGATCTGTTACGACTGGTTGTTTCCCGAAGCAATGCGCCAATTGGCGGCAAATGGGGCTGAAGTGCTCGTGCGTATCTCCGCCTACATGGATCCGTGGGGTGCGACTGAACCAATGGCTTGGTGGACCATCGTAAATCGTTGTCGGGCGCTGGAGAATACTGCCTATGTAGTGGCTGCAAATCAGGGCGCCAGCCTAAAACACTATCCACCATACTCGTGGCCGGGTGGCAGTCAAGTGGTCGACTTTGAAGGGCGTTTGCTGGCCGAGGCTTCACCGGGACCGGGCGAAAGAATCGTTATTGCACCGCTGGATATTTCTGCTCTCCGTCATGAGCGGGCGACGCGCCGTGGACATCACATGCTTGCACATCTGCGTACGGAGGCATATCCAGTGTATGGTCGCCATCAATATCCGCCTATGCCTTTTCCGGATGATGACTCTGCGCAGATCGACTACGAACGGAATAATCGTTTGATTGACCAGGCAAAACTAGAACTTGAGCAGATGCGAGGTTCCGATACAGCCCAGCAGGGCCGCAACCAAAAACTTAAGACATGATCCACGAAATCACACGAAATAAATAGTTGGAGGTTGTGAACAAACAGCCACTCAAGCTTAGTTGATTCGCAGGTTGGGAAGAGGGGCAAGCACAGACTCAATCATGCTAACACTCAAGCTGACTGCGCGCGCCCCCGCTCAATGAACCAAGCCCCTCAACTTTCACAACAGGCATACAGCCTCAGCAATTCACAGATCAGAAAGAGAGCACTCAAGCTTAGTTGATTCGCAGGTTGGAAAGGGGGCAAGCGCAGACTCAATCATGCTGACACTCAAGATGCGGCGCGCGCCCCCGCTCAAGATGGGAAGTCACAAGCTTTTGGTTTAATAAGGTCGATGTCATCAATGGTGGTTACTCCATCATGAGTGTCTTGGTTCATTGAGCGGGGGCGCGCGCCGCATCTTGAGTGTCAGCATGATTGAGTCTGCGCTTGCCCCCTTCCCAACCTGCGAATTTACTAAGCTTGTGTGACCCCTTTTCTGATCTGTGAATTGCTGAGGCTGTATGCCTGTTGTGAAAGTTGAGGAGCTTGCTTCATTGGGCGGGGCGCGCGCAGCAGCTTGAGTGTTACCATCATTGAGAGTGCGCTGCCCCCTTCCCAACCTGCCAATTCTTTCTACTTGAGTGCTCATTCTAAAGGTTGTGCTTGCTCATCTTGAGTCTTTCCTGACCTTCAAATTAATGAGAATGAGCAAATGGTATTGACTGAAAGGCACACCTGTACTACTTAATATCGTTTGATTGTTTTCCGCTCCTTAATGCTCCATTTCGGTTTTGACCAAAGTGCGACGAATAAATCTCCAGAGTGCAAACGTGGCCCGCTCGAATACGATTCGAGACATCAATCGCCAAATCGTACTCAATTACGTCCGTGAAAGAGGGCCTATCTCCAGATCCGAGATAGCGCATGAGACCGCGCTGCAACGCTCAACGATCTCCCTTATCATGGATGAACTGAAGGCCGATGGATTGATTGAAGAGGTCAGCGGAGAGTCAACTGGTGGCCGGCCGCCGATTCTGCTCTCATTGCGAACCGCCGACGCAGTGGCCATCGGCGTGGACTTGGGCACCGCTCGAACTGTTGTGGCAACGAGCGATCTCGCCGGTCGGGTGCTCGAGCAGGAAGACTTTGCGACAGATCCAGACGCCTTCAAGACAATCCGTCAGATCGTCCAGCGTACACGCAGGCTCGTCGAGAAAAACAAGCGCACCGTTGAAGGCATTGGAATCAGCTTGCCGGGACTGGTTGACTCGGACGCAGGCAAACTATACATACCGCACTTCCAGTGGCGAGATTTGCCTTTGGCAGATGAGTTAAGAGCTGCCGTTGGATTGCCGGTGACCGTTGATAATGATGCCAATGCAGCTGCCCTAGCCGAGTTGTGGTTTGGTCGTCCCGAAATTCGACAAGTGCGAGATTTTATTATGGTGCTGGTGGAAGAGGGGCTGGGAACCGGTATCGTCTTTGACGGGCAAGTCTACAGAGGTGAAGGCGGCGCTGCCGGCGAGTTTGGTCACATGACAATTGGTACGGGGGCGCCAGTGGCGTGCGCTGCCGGAAGTCATGAGTGCTGGGAAGCATTTTCATCCGAGCGCGCGGCATTGGCACGTTATGCCAAGCTGGCATGCGAATCAAACGGATCCACTAACATCGATTGTGGCCAGCTTATCGATCTCGCTCTGAACGGCGATCCTTCTGCGTGCGCTGCTCTGAAAGAGACGGCCCATTATCTGGGTACCGGAATTTCCAATCTGATACAAGGCTTGGCGCCCGAAGCTGTTATTGTCGGTGGTCCAATTGTACGGGCCTGGTCGGTGATTGCTGAAGACCTCAAAAGCGCTGTTGAAAGCAGTATCTGTCGGGGTCTGCCGTCGACACCAATCATCGCTTCCACCCTCGGACCTCAACCGACCCTGATGGGTGCAATAAGTTTGGTATTGGCGAGCAAGTTTGCCTCGATATCGGTGACTTAGAGTCCGACGCCGATAATCCATGTTCGGGAACATGCGGTTTGCCCTCGGAACAAATCAAGACCATCTTAGTTGTCGTTCTTTCAGCGTTCGAACAATTCCACCATTCTCTCAGCCTGAAAAACGATCTGCGACGAGAATCTTCTTGACAACGGAATGGATTCGTAATATATGCTTTTGTCCAGTAGTGCAACAAAGTACTTGATTGACTTACAAGGCGTCTAATTCCATTAATTTGTAGATCTTTCGAATCTCGGATTGGCGTCGAATGCTTTTCTTCATCCGCAATCTTCTAACCACTTTTGTTAGGGCAGTTTAGTTTTTGACCGGCAAGCGGGAATGCTCTTTGCGTTGCGAAATCGATCGGTGATTTTCCAACACATTCGGGTTGGTTGGGTCCGATGTTCTCAATGAGGTTCATTCGCAGCTGAGAACTCTTCTCTGTAATTTACTTTCTGTAAGTTCGAACACTTAGTTCAGTCTGTTTTCCGGGAAACGGTAGTTTCATTTTTTGCGTCCTTTTGCACGGCAGTGCAACAAAGTACCCAAGCGTTATTCGTTCTAATGCAAAAGTTCCAAGGCCTATCGCTTTTTGTGCCTTATCGCTCGTTAACGGAAGGCCGCCGACGATTGAGGGTGCTAGTGGTTTACCGGCCTTAACTATTAACTGTTAAGCATCTCTCCATGGAGATTCCGGGAGGAATTCGTATGCGTAGGTTATATCCGGAGCAAAATCGGCGGCTAAGAAATGCTAAAGCCGAAAAGAGAACTAGATTGGGCATTCAAATTATGATGGGATGCCTCTACTGCCTGGTTTTGATCGTTGCGTCTCCCGTCCATGCGCAAAAAACCTCGGGCCAGGTCACCGGAACCGTTCTCGACCAAAACGGTGCCGCATTGCCAGAGGCAATCGTGACCATTACTCAGACCGGAACAGGCCAGAACAGAGAGGTCCGAACTAATCAAGACGGCAACTACACGGTGCCGGATTTGCCCAACGGGACCTATCGCATAAGCGCCTCGCACCCGGGTTTTAAAGAGGCCATCGTGGATAAGGTGACCGTGAATGTGTCAACGACCACCCGTCAGGATCTGACTATGGAAGTTGGGGGTGTGGGCGAAAAGGTTGAGGTAGTTGCGAGCGAACTTCAGGTTGAGACGGAAACTGGTACTGTAGGCGGCGTCGTTAACGGCGAGCAAGTGCGAGAGCTCCCGCTGAATGGTCGCAGCTTCGTGCAGCTCACACAGCTGCAGCCCGGCGTTTCACCTGCGGCCAACTTCGACAGCAAGAACAAAGGGCTGTTCTCCGGCGTCGACTTCTCCGTCAATGGCAACACAACGCAAAGCAACCTGTTCCTCATAGACGGCGCAAACAACAACGATACGGGATCAAACCGGACCATCCTGCTTTATCCTTCCATTGAGGCCATCAGCGAGTTCACGATGCTGCGCAACAGTTTCAGTCCCGAGTATGGGCAGGCTTCGGGCGCGGTCATCTCTATTGTGACGCGGGGTGGCGAGAACAAGTTCCACGGCAGCCTGTTCTATTTCGGCCGGAACGACAAGCTCAACGCCTCCGACTTTTTTGCCAACCGCGTGGGCGGCGCCAAGGACAAGCTGCGGCGCAACGACTTCGGTGGCTCTCTCGGTGGCCCCATACTCAAGGACCGGCTTTTCTTCTTCTACTCGGAGGAGTGGAACAAGGAAATCAGGGGCCAGACTCGCTTCGGCAGCGTTCCCACTTTAGCCGAGCGTGCCGGCAATTTCAGCACGCCGCGCTTCGCGCCAAATGGAGCTCGTTGCAGCGGACCGGCAATTGGAAACGGACGCCCCGGCGAGGCCACGCAAGTCATCCCGACGGCCAGCCTCAGCCCGGCGGGTTTGGAGCTCATAAAAATTTTCCCAGAGCCGAATATCGGCAGCCCGAACGACTGCAACAACTGGCGCCAGTCGACCAATTCACCGATAGACTTCCGCGAAGAGAACATCCGTATTGATTACCAGATGACCGAAAAACACCGGATCTTCGGGCGATACACCCAGGATCATTGGAAGAACCCGGCCCCAATCCTTTTCAATGCCGGACTGTGGGGCGACGACGCATTCCCGACCGTCGAGAGCAGTTGGCAGCAGCCTTCCAAACAGGTGGCAATCAAGCTTACGTCGACACTCGCTGGAACAGCAGTAAACGAAGTTCAATTTTCCTACTCGGCCAACCGCATCAACATCACTCCGGACGTCGGTGGCGACATCAACACCGCGCTCACCACCGCCATCCCCGGGTTCTTCCCTGAGAGTATAAAACTCAACCAGGGCCATCGCGCGCACCCAACTTTCTGGGGCGGCATCGCACCCTTTTCGACTAACTTCGGCCCCGACATCTGGACAGCGGCGCCGTGGAAGAACGCGCTCGACATCTATTCGATTAGAGACGACTTCTCGAAGGTCAAGGGCAACCACACCTTGAAAACGGGGTTCCTCCACGATTGGGCATCGAAGAACGAGGACTCGCTCGGCGCGGCGGCCGCGGAGTCTCCGCAGTTCTGGGGTGCTTGCTGCGCGAATAACTCAGGGAATTACCTGGCCGACATCCTAACGCAAGGGAGCCGCTTCGGCTTCGCCGAAACCAGCACCGAGCCGGTGGCGCGAACGCGGTATAGGAACTTAGAAATCTATTTCGGCGACACCTGGAAGGTGCGTCCTAACCTGACGCTGGAACTGGGCGCCCGCTACTCCTACTTCCCAGAGCCGGTCGACGCCACTGACAAGATAAGTTCATTCGATCTTCGGTTCTACGACCGGACAAGGCCATCGTCAGATTTTTGTAACGGCTTGGTGGTTCCGCCGGGCACGAACCCCTGCGAGGGCCTTGCCGGCACGAGTACTCCGCACCAGGGCGTCAACCGTGCATTGCGCGCGAACGACAAGAACACCATTGCGCCGCGTCTCGGCCTGGCGTGGGATGTGTTCGGCAACGGTAAGACGGCGCTCCGGGCCGGGCTGGGCCAGTTTTTCCAGCGCGAGCGGGTGAGCGTCGCCTTAGGGATGGTGGCTAACGCACCGTTCGCCTTGAACGTTGGCGGCACGCGCACCCTCGACGTCACCGGCGCGGGCAGCATCTCCATCGATGGCCCACCGGGCGGCGCTCCGTCCCGTTCCCTGGACCCATCGGCGTTGGTGCCTAACACGTGGCAGTGGAACTTGATGGTTGACCAGAAGCTGTCGAAGGAGGCTGTCTTGGAGATCGGCTACGTGGGCAACCGCGCCCTCCATCAGTTGATCACCTACGATGTGAACCAGGTGCTTCCGCAGAACCGCGTGGCGGCGGCCTTCTGCGGTGGCGACGGCGGCTGCGTCAACGCGCTCCGTCCCGCCTCCAACTTCGGCTTCATCACCGGCTTCGCGCGCGCGGGCAGGGCTGACTACCACTCGCTGCAAATGCTGTTCAAGACCCGTTTCTTCGGCAGGTCTCAATTCCAAGCCGCATACACATGGTCGCATTCAATAGGCGACGCCCCGCTTGATGACTCCAGCGGCGGCGCAAGCGTCAACACCCGTACCGACACGTATAACGGTCGAATAGACAGAGGCAACACTGGCATTCACCGACCGCACATCTTCGTGGCCAACTCCGTCGTTTACTTGCCGGGCTTAAAGAGCTCCAACGAGTTCGTGCGCAGCGCCTTAGGCGGGTGGGAGTTCGGAACGATCTACACCCTAAGCTCGGGCTCCGCGATCACTCCGCGCGTCGCCAACGGAAGCATTTCCAACCTGCAAGCGGGCGGGCTGGCCGGGACGGGCACAAGCCAGTCCAACGTGCGTCCGAATAGGGTGCCGGGAGTTCCGTGCCACATCGATAGCGGTGACCCGACGCTACTTATCAACCCCGCCGCCTTCACGCTGATCGGGGCGGTGATCGGCGAACCGGGCAACGCGGCGCGCGGTTCCTGCCTTGGCCCAGGCATCAACAACCTGGACATGTCTTTTTACAAAAACTTCGCGCCGAGGTGGTTGACGCGATCCATAGGGGAAGCGGCGCGCATACAGTTCCGGATGGAGTTTTTCAACGCGCTGAACCACACGCAGTTCCGCGCCGACAGCCTACAAAACAACGTGTTCTTCAATGCCGGGGGGCAACCAGTGGTCTGCGGCAACGCGCCTTGCAGTCCCACCAACCGCGTCATCACTGGGTTCACACCAAACGGAGGTTTCGGGCACTCGGGCACCACCCGCGGGCCGCGCGAAATCCAGTACGCTTTGAAGTTGGTGTTTTAGACTTCCAACTTCGATTCAGCGCAGGGGGGCAAAGCTTGACGGTCGGCTTTGCCCCCCTGCTATTATCCTCTCTGACGGTTTAATATCTCTCCCCTGACTAAAGAACTTGTCCAAAGCTCTACCTGATGGCTAAGACCGTATGCAAGCTCCTGTCTCTCGCCCTGCTACTGCCCGCCCTCTGCCTGCCAGCACGAGCCATTCAGACCGGAAGAACCGTGCGACCCAACCCCGCCGAGGACAAACTTTCGCGCCACCTTAGTGCCGCCGAGACCTTCCAACTTTCGGGTGACCTCCAACGCGCGGCAGAAGAGAACCAGGCAGTCGTAGCCATTGCTCTCGCTCGGCTCGGCGCAATTGCCATACGCGAAAGGCAGCTTCAGTGGGCCGTGCAACTTCTACGCGACTCGATCGACGCGCGCGACGACTCGGACGTCAGAGCCGACCTGGCTATTGCTTACATGCGACTTCTCGAAGTTGACCGGGCTGTGACTGAGGCCCGCGCCGCGCTCGTGCTTAGCGAAAAGAATGCCCGAGCACATCACGTGCTGGGCAAGCTCCTCTACATCAAGGCCGACTATGCGGGCGCGCGTCAAGAGCTTGAACGCGCAGTCCTCCTCGAGCCAGACCTCGACGCTGCCTATACCCTCGGCATGACTTATTTGCGTCTCAAACAAATTGAGCGCACCAAATTGCTCTTCGAGGAAATGCAAGCAGCCCTTGATAACAGTGCCAACGCTCATCTTTTGTTTGGACGTGCCTATGAAGAAACGGGTTTCTCAGCAGAAGCAGAAGAGGAGTTTAGGAAGGCACTGGCTATCGATGGCAAAGCTCCCCGAGCGCACTTTTACCTGGGATACGTGATCCTGCAGCATGGTGGCAGTGAACGCCTTGCCCAGGCACGCGAGGAATTCGAGCGCGAGTTGCAATTAGATCCGCAGAGTGTTTACTCCAATTTCTTTCTCGGGATCCTGGCTTCCACCGAAAACGATCATAAGAAGGCCGTCCGTTATTTGCTGGAGACCACGCGCCTGAAGCCGCTTCTTGGTGAAGCCTATTTATATCTCGGCCAATCCCAGGCGGAACTAGGAGACGCCGGTGCCGAGAAGAGTCTGCGTCGCGCTATCGAGCTAACCAGCGACGTTTCCCATAATGGCTATCAGATTAAGAAAGCTCACTTCATTCTGGGCCGGCTCCTGCTTAAAGCCGGCAAGCAGGCTGAAGGCGAAAAGGAGCTGTCCCTCGCCAAGGATCTGCAAGCAAAGTCTCTCGAAAGCTCGCGGCAGGACCTCAGTGAGATCCTCAGTCAGGTGGTGAAATCATCAAACGATATCGGTGCTCCCAGCAAAGTCGCCGGGATTACCAGCTCTGGGGATAATCAGAAAGTCGCCGAAGACCGAGGTGACGACGTAGTTCTGATTGAAGAATCCCTCCTCGATACCGGCCAAGCGGTTAGGTATCAAAAGGTGAAGGATAAATTAACCGAAATTCTGGCCCAGGCCTTTCACAATCTTGCCGTAGGCGCAGCGCAACAGGGTCAGCTCGCGGTTAGTCTTCAACAATTCGCAACAGCCGCTAAATGGAAGGCTGATCTCAATGGCCTGGATCGCAATTGGGGTATTGTCAGCTTCCGGGCCGAGCAATACGAGAGCGCTATTCCGTTACTGTCCCGGCAAGTGAAAGCTCATCCCGACGATGCTCTCGCACGAAGGATGTTGGGTGTAAGTTACTATCTGATGCAAAACTTTCCGAAGGTTGTCGAGACATTAAAGCCGCTGGAACTGAGGATCACAGCGGACCCGGAATTGGCCTACCTCTATGGAGTTTCCCTGATTGAAGTTGCCGAACACCGGGAGGCGAGGAAACTGTTTGAGAGTCTCTCTGCTCAAAACCCGAAAGGAGCTTTGGCGTGCTTTTATGCGGCGCAAGGCTTCGCGATGCTCGAAGACTATGATCGGGCGCTCAAAGAATTTCGTAGTGCTGCGGAGCTGGATTCGAAGATGCTACAAGTTCACTACAACGCGGGCCAGAGCCTGATACGCTTGAACCGACTGGAGGACGCCGAGCGAGAGTTTCGCGCAGAGTTGCTGCTGAATCCTCAGGACATTACAGCGAAGTACCATTTGGCCTATGTCTTGCTCGAGCGGAAGCAACAAACCGCGGCCGCCCTTGCTCTGCTGAGGGAGACAGTGGCAGTTCGTCCGCAATATGCCGACGCACAGTACCAATTGGGCAAGACTCTGATCGATCAGGGCGAAGTGAATGAGGCTATAGAGCATCTGGAGATTGCCGCGCGCGCGGAACCATCCATCGACTACATTCATTACCAGCTCAGCATTGCCTACCGTCGCGCTTCGCGCAATGCCGACGCCGATCGTGAACTTCAACTGTATCGGGAACTGAAAGCTTCCAACAGGAATCGTGCGTTGCCAGGGAACAAAGGGGCCAAGCAGAATGTTCCGTAGACGTGCTCTTCGCCGAAGACCGTTGCTAATCTGCCTGTTGCTTTCCGGGATTTGCCAGCTCGCTGCCAGTCAGGAAAATCCTGCTACACGCGTTAATCTTGCGCGTATTGAAACTGCCATCGAGCAAGGAAAGCTGGATGAGGTTGAAAAGCAGCTGCTTGATTATGCTGTCGCTCACCCCAGGGACGTCAAAGCCCTGGAACTTCTCGGCCGACTACGTTACCAACAAGATCGATTTGAGGAAGCCCAGGCGTTATATCAGCGCGTGCTGGTGCTGGATCCTTCTCTTGTTAAAGCGAAGATCAATCTTGCGCAAATCATGTACGGATTAGGCCGGCGCGATCCGGCTCGGCTTCTTCTCGGGGGGATTGCTTCAGCCCCTGCTCTTACAGCAAATGAACGATTGGCTCTGGTAAGAGCCATGGTGCTGGTGGGCGAATTTCGGGAGGCGCTTGCAGTTGTTGACAAGCTTCCCACGGCTGTGAAAGGGGAATCCGCGCTGCCGCTGATAGCAGCGAGCTATCTGGGACTCGGCGAGTCGAAAGGATTGATCGACTTAGTGCCTTCGATGAGAAGGGCGGCGATCGCAAATCCCGAAGTTGCTACTCAGTGCGCAGAGGTTTTACAAAAAGCCAACATGTCCCAGGAAGCAGTTAGCCTCTTGCGATTGGGGCTTGCGCGAGCGCCAAACAATTTCCGCCTTTTGATCTTGCTGGGTCAAATGGAAACTCGAGTTGGGGATCTCGCAGAAGCGCGGCGACACCTCGATCGCGCGGATAAGTTAGAACCTCACTCGGCCGATGGCCTCTATTCATTAGGCATGCTGGAAGCTGCTGAAGGACACTACGACGCGGCGCTGTCTAATCTAAGACAGGCTCGTAATCTTGCCCCCCACTCCTCAACCATCCTGGCCCAGTTCGTAGTAAGCGCGATGAGAGCCAACCAGCCATCAGTGGCCGTTGATGCCGCGAACGAATTGTTGGAGCTCAAACCGGATGACCCGGAGTTTCTGTATCTGTTAGGCGCTGCATTATTGCAAAATGGAAGCCTGGTTTCCGCCCAAAACGCGCTGGAGCGCTACCGGCAGCGGCGTCCTGATGATCCCCGTGGTTGTCTTGCCTTGGGAATCAGTCTGGCGGGGCAGCCACGTCAGCAACAAGAGGCCAGGGCCCAGTTCGAACAATGTTTGAAACTGGATCCAACGAACGTAGAATCAAAGTATCAACTTGGGGTGCTATTCAGGTCTGAGGGAGAAGTAAAAAGGGCAATTCAAATGTTTGAGGAGGTGACTACGCAGTCCCCGAAGCATGCGAACGCGTTGCGTGACCTCGGCGCGCTTTATCTGCAGACCGGCGCCGAAGCGAAATCACGCGCCCTGTTGGAGCGAGCGGTGGTGCTGAATCCGGAAGATGCTGAAACCCATTTTCTGCTCAGCCGTCTCTACAGCTTAACCGGTGAAAGGACACTGGCGCGGCAACACCTCGACTTATTCGAAAAGTTAAAAGGCCAACGGGAGAAGCTAGCCCCACCATGAGAAAGTGCCAATGGTTGTCAGTCATCATCGTAATCTTTTCCACTTGCGGCTTTAGCCCGCCAGCTTCAGGGCAAGCGAACAATAATGACTGCGCCACCCGGAAGATCCCGCAACTGGTTGATGTAACTAAGAAATCTGGTATCCGGTTTGTGCATACATCGGCGCCGGAAAAGAAGTACATCGTTGAATCGATGAGTGGAGGCGTGTTGCTTATCGATTACGACCGAGATGGGTGGTTGGACATTTACTTTACGAATGCACCGACGGTCGAGATGGCTCTAAAAGGACAAAAGTCCCGGAGCATGCTCTACCATAACAATCGTGACGGGACATTTACCGATGTCACCGATAGCGCGGGCGTCGGTTATCCCGGGTTTGCGATGGGCGGTGCTGTAGGAGACTACAATAATGACGGGTGGCCGGACATCTATGTGACCTGTCTAAGTGGAAACGTGCTGTATCGCAATAATGGCAATGGCACTTTCACTGACGTTACCAGAACAGCGGGAGTAGCCGACGGACGCTGGTCTACTGGGGCTGCCTTTGGCGATTATGATGGTGATGGTTTTCTGGATCTGTTCGTTGCCAATTATGTGGACTTCAAATTCAGTGATCTTCCTGGTTTTGGTTCCAGCCCAACTTGCAAGTTTCGCGGCATTGACGTCCAGTGTGGACCTCGCGGGCTTAAGGGTGCAGGCGACAGCCTGTTTCACAATAACGGCGACGGTACATTCACAGATGTCACTAAGCAAACCGGCACCCTCGACGCGGACGGCTATTATGGGTTGGGGGTCGTCTGGTCTGATTTTAACAACAGAGGGCGCCTGGATGCGTACGTGGCCAACGACTCGACTCCGAATTTCTTCTATCGTAACGACGTTCCGAACGGATTTGCCGAAATTGGTTTGGAGTCAGGTACTGGGGTGAGCGGTGACGGTTCGGAACAGGGAAGCATGGGTATTGCGATCGGAGATTATTTGCATAGCGGTCGCTTTGCCATATTCGTTACGAACTTTGCCGACGAATACAATACGCTTTATCGCAACAATGGAAACTTCGATTTCACGGATGTGTCGTTGGCTGCCAATGTAGCTCAGGCATCACGCCCATATGTCGGTTGGGGTACAGGCTTTTTCGATCTTGACAATGATGGTTGGCTCGATTTGCTGGTAGTCAACGGGCATGTTTACCCGCAGATAGACACATTGCCGTCGGGCGCGCGCTATCGGCAACCCAAGTTATTGCACATGAACCAGGGTAACGGCTCTTTTTGCGATGCGAGCCAACGTGCCGGAACCGCGCTCTCGGACCCACGGGTTTCACGCGGCGCGGCTTTTGGCGACTTGGATAATGACGGCCAGATAGATATCGTGGTAAACGATCTGGACGGCCCGCCGATGATCCTTCACAACGAGGGCGACAATGCCAATCATTGGGTTACCCTCGACTTGGGAACGACTCACGGAAATCGCCTCGCAATCGGCGCTCGCGTAAAGATTGTGACCGGTGACATGGTTCAGATCGACGAGGTACGAAGCGGCGGAAGCTATCTTTCACAGAACGACTTGCGCATTCATTTTGGTACTGGCAAATACCGCAACATTGACGTCGTCGAAATTCGATGGCCGTCAGGAAAAACAGAACAGATCAAGGACTTGGTCACAGATAAATTCTATTCGATTTTGGAAGGAGAGGGCGTCGTTCCAGCCGAGCGTTTGAGGCCGGGAATTAAAGTAAAGAAATGATTGGAAGTACCCAGAAACCGGGCGCTTGAATAGTTGCGGTCGAAGAAAGAAGGAAGCCATAATGCTCCTATCAGATCCGAAACTGTCAGTCGTCTCGCAATATACGGTGACGTCTCAATCCACAGAGGTGCAGAAATGAACAAACACATGTTCCTGGTCACAGTGGCTATCATAGCAACGTTATCATTCCCGGTTGTCGCTCAGGACCATGGGCCACCTGCAGGCGGATCTGACAAGAATCTGAAAGATAATGTGTCCGATCTTAAAGGTCGATCCAATGAGATAGAGCGCGTTAAACGTGACGCTGAAAAGCCTGAGGCCAGTCCCGCCCCAAACTTTTCTCAGATCAAGGAAGATTTCGAACGCATTCAAATAATTAACAGTGACGTTCTTCAAGTTAATGCGTCCAGTGGCAGCCCGGCCTACGAGAGCATTTCCGAAGCCGCAGCTGAAATCAAGAAGCGAGCGATTCGTCTCAAATCTAATTTGTTTCCGAAGTCTGAAAAGCAATCAAAAGAGAATGGGCCGGGTATTGAAAATCAAGACTTGAAGGCATTACTCGGCGTTTTGGATAAGGCAGTTGCAGACTTTACTCACAGCCCGATGTTCCAGAATACCAAAGTAGTAACTCCCCAGGATTCCACAAACGCCCAAAAGGATCTTGAGAAAGTCATCAAGTTCAGCGCGGAGATCAAATTGGAAGCAGGTCGGATGAAGAAGGCCTCATCGCCGCAGTAGTTCGCCGCCGGACCGACGCAAAGCAGTTCCACTCGAGACGGAATGAGAGAATGTCGTGTCGCTCGAATCCATGGCGATGGCCTCGAAATCACCGTAATGTCGGCTGGTTCTTCGTTGTACACCTGCTTGTCGTGGCAGGATTCCTCGTTTGTTCGCACGCCGGCCACTCCTCGACATTTGCCAGGAATCCTACTATCTCATTCGCTGATGTGTCCGCGTCAAGCGGCTTAACTGTCCCGCACGTTTCCACGCCTGAAAAGCGTTACATAGTTGAATCAATGAGCGGAGGCGTGGCTGTCTTCGATTGTGATGAGGATGGATTCCTTGACGTAGCTGTGGCAAACGGCTCTTCGGTCGAGCGCTTCAAGGCAGGAGGCGATCCGTTCATCACACTTTACCGGCAGGTGTCCGAGCGCAACCCAGATGCGCCGCCCAGGTTCGAGAATGTCACCGCCATGGCAGGATTGACACGCCGAGGCTGGGGTATGGGCGTCACTGCAGTTGACTACGACAACGATGGTCGAGCGGATCTCTTCGTAACAGGATACGGAGGAAACGTTCTTTACCGCGGCCTCGGACAGTGTAAGTTCCAGGATGTGACCGAGAAAGCAGGTGTTCGCGGTGGAGGGTTTAGCACCGGGGCAGCCTGGGCCGACTATGACCGCGATGGTAATCTCGACCTCTTCGTCGCCCGTTACGTTTTCGTCGACTTGAATAATCTTCCGGAATTCGGCAGCTCCCCTACCTGCTCCTATCGCGGTATTCGTGTTCAATGTGGGCCAAGGGGATTACCAGGTGAATCAGACTTACTATACCGGAACCGTGGTGATGGCACTTTTGAAGAGGTGTCCCATAGAGCGGGCGTAGGCGACGACAAAAAGTTTTACGGTCTGGGCGCTATTTGGGGCGACTACGACAACGACGGCTGGCCCGACCTTTTTGTCGCAAACGACTCCACGCCGAATTATCTCTACCACAACAACAAAAACGGGACCTTCACTGAGGTTGGTTTCGAGCAAGGAGTGAGTTATAGCGAATCGGGAAGCGAGCAGGGTTCAATGGGAGTGACGTGGGGCGATTTCGACCTGGACGGCAAACTGGATCTCTTTATCAGCAATTTCGAAAATGAACCTAATGCACTTTATAGGAATATGGGCGAAAGAGGATTCATTGACGTAACGCTCCCCTCCAAAATCGGTCAGCCCAGCCGGCCATACGTAGGGTGGGGAACTTCGTTTGAGGACTTCGATAACGATGGTTGGCCTGATTTGCTTGTCGTCAATGGTCACGTGTATCCGCAGCTTGAGCTAAGTCAAGGTAAATATCAGACTGGCTACCGCCAGCCTCTACTTCTTTTTCGCAACCTCGGCGATGGAACATTCGAGGAGACTTCGAACGACGCGGGCCTTCGCAGTCTGCCATTGGCATCTCGCCGCGGCGCTGCGTTCGGGGATCTGAACAATGACGGGCTGATTGATGTCGTGATCGTAAACCTTGGAGAATCGCCGACCGTTCTTCTTAACACTAGTGAGAATCGTAATCAGAGCGTCACTTTCAAGCTCTTCGAAACACGGGGGAACCGCGATGCAATTGGCGCGCGGCTGACGCTTCGCACCTCCAAACATTCATATATTCAGGAGGTCCAGGCAGGCGCCAGCTATCTTTCCCAAAATGATTTGCGCTTGCATTTCGGTCTCGGTGCGGATGAAACGATCGAAAGCGTTGAGGTACGCTGGAGTAACGGTGAGAGTGAAACTGTGACTGGCGTCACTAAAAATCGGATAATTTCCGTCACCCAGGGCAAAGGTATAACCGCTTCGGCAGCTTATCGAACCCTGCGAAAAGGATGACAGTTTGACTTGAATCACGTGCGTTTCCATTCAATGTTGAATAATTCCGGGGCAGTTGTATTATGAGGTTGTTCGGCGGCGACTTCGGGCTTACTGGCTGGTCCGAAATCTGGCAATGTGTGTTAGCCACCATTCCTAAACAGTTCAAATGAAAGTCGTAGTATGACTAAGCGACTCCTCCTGATAACAATCATAGCGCTTTCATCGGCACTAGGATCTTCCGCCACCGCCCAAGGGCCGCCATCGGACTCGCCTGGCGCCAGTCCAAAAGACAAGGCGCTTGAAGATAAATATCGGTCCGACGAAATAGAAAGAGTTCGGCGAGAGGCTAACGCGCCTGAGTATAACCCCTCCACGGCACGGTTTCCTCAAATAAAGGAGGACTTCGAGCGCATCCAGCGAATCAACATCGACGTGCTCCAAGCGAACGAACATGACGCGCGTTTGGATTACGGGCGTATTTCAGAAGCGGCCGGGGAGATAAAAAGGCGAGCGACTCGGCTTAAATCTAACCTTTTTCCGCCGGCGGCCAAAGGTTCCAAAAAGCAGAGCGAACAGCAGTGGGAAGACCGGCAAGATCTTAAATTACTGCTGACCGAGTTGGATAAAGCGATCAATAGGTTTGTTCATAATCCTATCTTCGCAAATACGAGATTAGTTAACCCGCAAGACTCCGCGAGGGCCGAAAGAGATCTGGAGAAGATCATAAACCTGAGCGGAAAAACAGAGAAAAAAGTGGAATAAGTAAGCCAGTGCACATTCACAAGAGTCTCTGATGTTCCGGAAAAATCACTTTGTAGAACATCGTTATTTGGTCGCAGGACTTGCGAGCATTGTGACGAGCTTCCTCCATTCAGCCGCCTCCATAGATTTCAGTTGCGGTAGTTCGAATGCTGCAATTACCAGTTGCTTCACACTCGGGATGGCAACAAACTCCAACGCCGCCTTGGGCTTTGCCGCCTCATTCAGCCTTGCCAGCCTGGCGTCTCGCCACTCCGCTGCTGGCGCTGTTCCAGCGGCCAGATAAGATATGGCTTCCAATCCTGCAATTCCTATCTCAGACAGGTCTTGCGCTAATGGCTGCGCCTCGCGCAACGCGGGCGAGCGATCGATTTGCGGACCGAGAGTCAGACCCGCATCGCGCCACTGGGTTAAGCTAGCACGAATATTCTCCCGGTAGAGTTGAAAACGCGGGGCGTCAGCAAGAAAGCCGTCAACCATTGCCACGAACCTGCGAGCTGCATCGCTGTCCGGGCGGGCAGCATCCACCAGACCGGTGAGCGGGCTGAGCATGGTGGCTGGGCGCATCTGACCGCGTCGATATTCCTTCACTGGCTCGATCAATGATGCCAGCGTTGCCAGTGCGGCAATATCATCGCTGCCTGCAAGACGTCTTAGAAGCATTCCAAAATTCTTTTTGTGAGTCAGACCCAGGTCTTCGAGCTGCAAACTGACCACAGCGAGACGCCGGTACATGTCGTCAACGTCGACAGTAGTTTGCGGCGACCAAAGCCTTTCGGCGATGGCCGCAGTGCGGGGCCATATTCGCGAGTCGATGGTCTCAGGGCTTACATATTCTCCCCACATCGTCGCCTCGCCGCCCAGGACATGCTTCGCCTCGTCGCTGGTTAAGGAGCTGTCGGCAGGGATTGGGTCGGCGCGGTAGTGCTGAGTGGTTGGGTAAATAAGATCGATGTAGTAACCAGCAGAAAGGATCCCGTCGTAACCCTTCCTCGCTGCCTCTGCCAGTGAGGCAGGTCCTCGCCATGACTGAATCACCGCGTCTCTGGGTAGATCCGGTTGCAGGATCTCGTCCCATCCGATCATTTTCTTCCTGTGTTTTTGAAGAATCTTCAGGAGGTGTTGGTTGAAATAAGCTTGCAGGGCGTGGTTGTCTTTGATGCCTTTGGCTTTCATGAAAGCCTGAATCTGTGGGTTACGATCCCACTGCTTTCCTTCGTTCTCGTCCCCTCCTATGTGCATGTAGGCGTCAGGGAACAGCGAAGCCATTTCACCGAGGAAGCGATCAAGGAACTTGTAAACCTGATCCCGAGTCGGATCGAGGGCCGGTTCGAATATCCCGGCGCGGCGTTCAATCTGGTATGGCCCAGGACCGCTTCCCAGTTCCGGGTGCCCGACCAGCCAGCTTGTGCTGTGACCTGGGATGTCAAACTCGGGCACGACACGAATGCCGCGCTCGCGCGCGTAAGAGATAATTTCTCGTACCTGGTCCTGCGTGTAATAAAGATCATCTGAACCCATTAAGTGAAGCTTCGGAAATTTCTTACTCTCGACACGAAACCCCTGATCTTCTGTAAGGTGCCAATGAAACACGTTGAGTTTGACCGCCGCCATTGCGTCAAGGTTGCGCTTCAGAACCTCCGGGGGCTCGTAGTGACGACCGATGTCGATTAGCAGACCACGCCAGGCAAAGCGCGGCTGATCCTGAATCCTTATGCCCGGGAGGTAGTAGCCGTTGCGATCGCTTGCCAACAACTGCAGGAAAGTCTCCAAGCCACGTAAAGCCCCAACGACCGTAGGTGCGACAAGCCGCGCTTGTTTGTCTGAGACTTCGAGGTGATAGCTTTCATTCTCTTCCAGAGCGGGCACAGTTAGTCCCGCACTTTGGCACTGGATTACCAGAGTTGCGCTGTTCTCATCGGTTCCCAGACCGGGAGGAAAGGTCATCCCAGTGCGTCCTGCGAGTCGATTTATTGCTCGACTGATTGCCGACCGTAACCTTGCATCTGAGTAGTCTTTTGTGACGACTCTGAAAGTACTATTGATCACGAGACGCCCGGGCTGAAGCTCTACTGAAGCCGGTACCGGCATCAAGTTGAGCTGCTTCACCGTCGCCACAGTTGATGGTCCCTCTTGGGCGACAACATTCAGGGCACCGCCTAAAAGCAGACTGGCGAGTAGTAGTATTTGAATCTTCATCTTTTATCCTTAGACACGGCTCAATCGACGTGTCGGCACTTGCCGCGCGATGTGCTGCGGCGCGGCTATAGAGAGTGTGTCTGTACAAATTTCGCTGTCTTGCCCGAAGGCGTCTGTCGCAAACCGTCTGGAGCCGACTTGTTCATTGAGAACGCAAAAAGACGCGGTTTCACCCCGTAGGAGTGACATGTTTATAGCTCGCACGCCCAAGAACCTCCGGCGCGGTTCGGAGGGGCGGAACTCAACTTGATAATTACCAGTCCAGGCTCAATCCGCCCCTCCGAACCGCGCCTGGGATTTCCTACACTCCGGTCTATAAACATCTCACACCTACGGAGTGAATTTTCCTCTGATGCGAAGATAGGCCTCATGTTCGTACTGTTCTTCGTGAGAATCCGAGATCGTTCACTCAGAGCACGCCTACTTCAGCGTAAATCTGTCAGTAAGACCGCCGATCATTACGTCAAACTCTCCTGGTTCCGCTACCGCTTTGTTGTCAGTACCAATGAAGGAGAGATCGTCGCGCCGCAGGTTGAACGTTAGAGTCCGGCTTTGGCCCGGCTCAAGATAGATCTTTGCGAAACGTTTGAGGCGTTTGACAGCAGGCGAGAGAGAAGCAACCAGATCGCTGACATATAGCTGTACCACTTCCTTGCCTGCACGACGGCCGCTATTGCTCACCGTCACGCTGACTGACAGCTCAGCGTTTCCGGAGACAGTCTTCTGACTTAAACGCAAATCGCGATAGGCGAATGTGGTGTAGCTGAGGCCTTCTCCGAATTGAAATTGAGGTTTAAACGCGGTGTTGCCAAAAGCAGTGTCTTCTGTTTCGAATGTTTTGTGATCGTAGGTAATCAAACCATTCGGAGTTCGTGGATAAGTGAAAGGAAGCCGGCCTGAAGGATTAACATCGCCGAAGAGCACATCGGCGATTGCCTGGCCTCCTTCGTTGCCGGGATTGTAGGCCATCAGGATTGCTCCGGCTTTATCGACGATGCGGTTGATGATTCGAGGACGGCCCTCAACCAGCACAAGCACGACCGGCTTACCTGACGCTTCAATTGCTTCCGCTAGTCTGAGTTGCGATTCGCCGAGCGTCAAATCGGTAATGTTGCCAGGAGTCTCCGCGTACGAGCCCTCGCCCAGGCATAACACGACCACGTCTGCAGCCTGTGCCGCCCGGACCGCAGCCGGAATGTCAACCTCCTCCTCCAAATCGGTGGGAGTGTTGTTGGATGTTGAGCCTGCGGGACGCGTTATTCTTGTGCCCGGTGCATACGTCACGTTCGCTGCTCCTACCTTTGCTTCGATCGCGCGCCGGATCGTCGCGCGGTCTTTGGGATAGAGTGAAGGCTCAGAGCCTTGCCACACGTAGCTCCAACCGTTGTTGAGCGGGATCAGCGAATCGGCAGTTGGACCAGTGACCAGCACCTTTCGGTCTTTAGATAAGGGCAAAAGATTATTCGTATTCTTGAGCAGCGTCATCGATTCCCGGGCCGCCTGCAAGCTCGCCTTCCTTGATTCCGGAAGACCGACCCTTGCCTTGAGAGCGGGATTGGGCATCGAGTTTTCAAACAGACCAAGCTCAAACTTCACTCTCAAAATACGACGCACGGCCTCGTCGATCCTCGACTGTGGTACCGCGCCCTCCTTAACCAATGCCAACAAGTTGTCGCTGAAGCTGTAGTCGCTTGGCACCATGCTCATGTCAATGCCAGCAAGAACTGCCAGACGTGTAGCTTCTTTCTCATTTGCCGCGACGCGCCAAATATTCACAAGCTTCTTAATATCCTCCCAGTCAGAGACGACAAAACCCTCGAAGCCCAGCTCACCGCGGAGGATGTCCGTGAGAATATGATGATTGATGTGTCCGGGCACTCCATTGATCTCAGCCGAATTAACCATGACCGTCCGGGCGCCTGCTTTCACAGCGGCGGCGAAGGTGGGTAGAAAATATTCGCGTAAATGGTTTTCAGGTATCCATGCAGGGGTGCGATCCCTTCCAGTCAGCGGAAAACTGTAGCCCATGTAATGCTTCAGGCTCGCCGCAACATGGTTTGGCGAAGCGACGTCGGAGCCTTCCAAACCGCGTACGAATGCGACACCCATTACCTTGGCAAGATAGGGATCTTCCCCAAACGTTTCCCAAAATCGTGGCCATAATGGTTGACGGCCAATATCGAGTACCGGGGAAAAGCTCCAGGGGATGCCGGCCGCGCGCGTTTCGGCCGCGGCGATCTCGCTGCCCCGTTTCATCAACTCGGGGTTCCAGGTGGCCGCCATGCCAATCTCTTGGGGAAAGAGTGTGGCGCCCTGAACATAATTGGCGCCGTGGATCGAATCGATGCCATAGATCACCGGAATGCCAAGGCGCGTCTTTTTGGTGGCAGCCTCTTGGATCTGCGCGATGATTTCCTGCCATTTGTCAACGGTGAGAGCTTGATCAGAGACGTTGAGAATGGAGCCTACCCCGTACTTCACGATCGCTTTCTCAAGTTTAGACGGATCGATCCGAATGTCCTGGTCCCTTCCGTTTGCGATCATGCCGATCTGGAGTTGAGTCATCTGGCCGATCTTCTCTTCGATCGTCATCCGTTTGAGTAGTGCCTCCACCTTTTCCGCCTGATTGCGTGCTTGACTGGTGTATTGAATTGCTTTTTGGAAAAAAGCGTCGCTGTCAGTCACTTCAGGGCCACTCTTTTCCGCAGCATCGCTCTGAACCGGCGCTGCACGATCAGGCAGATGTTCACTCATCAAGGCTGCCCGGGGCTCGGGCTGGGAAACTATTCTCGCCTGGCCGGCTGCCTTAGGTTGAGGAGTAGTTATGCTTGCGACTTTTTGTATCGGTAAGCCGAGACACACTGAAACAACAACGGCCGCCAGCCAGAGCGCCACTTTTCTTGTCACGGTTCACTGTCCTTTGGAAGGGATTATAGGAGCTAGGGAACTATTCTCGTGTATTGCCGCGCGATATTCAAGCATTGTGATCGATTCACACATCAACTGGAGATCATTCGAGGTGAACCAGGGGACCACGGAGTAACGCCTGGAGTTAGGCGGTCGTTAACCTAAACATAGTGCGAAATGATCTTCACTCCGTTAGGAGTGAGATGTTTATAGACAGGAACATAAGAAAATACAATTGCGCAGTTCGGAGGAGCGGAACGTATCTATATTAGTACCTGGTCCAGTTGAGTTCCGCTCTTCCGAACGGCGCCGGAGTGGATTCGACCTACGGGCTATAGACATCTCATCCCTAGCGCGGGGTGAAGACCAGGCGTATCCTGGCCTCCTCTTTATAGAACATCTCAAAAAGGGGTAAAAGCCTCCTGATTCAAGGCTATTGAAATGGGGCCAGGACGAGACACACCGGCGTCGGTACCTGGGCGACGTGTCCGGTTGACTTGAGTCTTCCCGTTGCCTGATCAATCCGGAAACTGACGATCTTGTCAGAGCCTTGATTGGCCACCAGTAGGAACGTACCCGTAGGATCTATCGTGAAGTTGCGCGGAGTCTTGCCCTGTGTCGGCACATGTTCAATAAGATTTAGTTTGCCTGTGTTCTGATCGATTGCAAAACCTACGATGCTATCGTGGCCACGGTTTGAACCGTACAGAAATTTACCTGAGGGAGTCACTGCGATTTCCGCTGTGGTATTTTCCCCGGAAAAGTCGGCGGGAAGAGTCGAGACTGTTTGCGTTTCTTTGAGGGTGCCTGTTGTTCTGTTGTAGGTGAAGGCCGTCACAGTGTTTGTCAGCTCGTTGATGACATACGCGTAATTCCCTCGCGGATCAAAGGTGAGATGGCGAGGTCCGTCGCCCGCGTGCAAACTCACCGAGTCGGGTTTATTAGCAACAAGTTTTCCGTTCCTGGCGTCAAACTTGTAGATCATGACCTTGTCCAGCCCCAAATCTACGGCGAACGCATACTGATTGGAGCTGTCCAGCTCAATACAGTGAGCGTGTGGTCCCTCCTGCCTTTCCTTATTTATGCTCGAGCCATGGTGTTGCACCATATCGGTCGCGACATCAAGGCTGCCGTCCGATTTGATCGGAAAGACTGAAATGTTACCTCCAGTGTAATTCGCAACGAGGACGAAGCTGCCTGTTTTGTCCACGATCAAATGACATGGCGCGCCTCCTAACGTAGGCTGCTGATTCAGAAAGGTCAGATTCCCATTCTTTTGATCGATAGAGAACGCGCTTACGGCTCCACTTGCTTTTCCGAGAAATTGCTCGACCTCATTCACGGCATACAGCCGGCGATGCCGGCGGTCGACTGCCAAAAAGGAGGGATCAGCTACGCCCTTTACAGTGTTGAAATGCGTCAGCTCACCAGTCATACCATTCATGCGATAGATGTAGATCCCTTCACTTTTGCCGGAGGTGTAAGTACCGACGTAAAGAGTCAGGTCTCTTTTTAGCCCTGGTATTCTGCTCCAGCCGCGACTGGGAATGGTCAGAGTGGCCGCCGCTAATCCTGTAAGTTTGAGAAAATCTCTACGAGAGCGTTTCTCTGGTGCCATCTGTGCTCCTGTAATTTAGGTTCATTGCTTTTTCTCGATCAGCTTGCCGACTTCGCGCCAGGTAACGAGCTTGATGTTGTTCTCTTTCAGCAGCGACCGAAACCTGTCGCTGGTAAGGAAGTCGAAGTCTCGTTGTCGCCATGCAGCGCCCCAGTTTGGATGATCAAAAGTCATTCCGCGCATCTCGCCATCGTCGTAAGCGATGTGTACGACCATCTCGGTGATACCGGGCTGAATGGTTTTGATCGCGTCTTCGTAAAACTTAGCCCAGTTGTCGGGAGACACCTCAGGCTCCATCGTTATTATTCTATCGATAATGATGTCGTCCGGAGTTAAGAGCGAGGGCAGAAACGACATTTGTTCGAGGAACTCCCTTGACATTCTAGTGGGCAGTTTGTTTTCGCGTGCCAGCCGCAAAAGGATCTCGAAGAGAGCCTTGTTCTGATAAAGCGTGCCCATATGCGAATCAAGATGCGTCGGATGTATACCAACCGATCGCGCCCGTTCGATCTGAGAGCGAAGCTCCGCCTCAACTTCCTTGGGGTCCATGTGCGAAGCGGCTTCCGTTTCTGTCAGGTAAAAATACCCACTGCCGTCCAGGAGAGAAGCAACCCGATCTTTGGAGAGGACAGGACCCCAGCGATAGGGAGTCCATTCACTAGTTAACGTCAGATGCAATCCAAGATCGGCGTCCGGGTGGCTGCGCGCATAGGTGGCAATCTCAGACAACCAGGGGCAGGGAATCATGATGCTTCCGGAGTTCACCAGACCGCTTTCAAAGGCCTTGATCGAAGCGGCATCAATAGAGTGAGCCGCACCCAGATCGTCAGCATGAACGATTAAGAGTTTTGCGTCGGGCGCATAGCCAAGACGCGCCGCAAGTGTCTTAGTCGCATTTTTGGAATTTGGAGCTTGCACGTTTGTCTGTGCACGGCCTGAGAACGCCACAGCGATGACGATCCCGACTACCGGTGCGAGTATGGTCTTATGTCTCATCTTTTGTCCTCACGAGTTGCGCGAAAAACTACGTTTCGCGGACTTGATTGTCAAATAAAAAAATCTTCCGTGTCCCGTTTTCGTGTTATTTCGTGGATCGTTTTTCGCCGCAACTAAAGCGAGAGGATCCACGAAATGACACGAACTTCTGACGAAAATGATGAATAAAGTCTTTACAGGCGGTGATGTTTAAGTATTATGAAGGCCCAACATCCTGTCCTGCATTTCACGGTGACGATGAGCACAAAAAGCACGGACGATAAAAACCTCGATGAACATCTGCCGAGACGCTTCGGCTTGCTCCAGGCCAGCGCGCTCAACATGTCCAACATGATCGGCGTCGGGCCATTCATCACCATTCCACTATTGATGTCTGCACTCGGTGGCCCCCAGGCTATGCTGGGCTGGATTGTCGCCGTGGTGATCGCCATCGCAGACGGAATGGTTTGGAGCGAACTAGGCGCCGCAATGCCTGGTTCCGGCGGCAGTTACGTGTACCTGCGTGAAGCTTATGGCCGTGAAACATTTGGACGGCTTATGGCCTTCCTTTTCATCTGGCAGTTCATCCTTAGTGGGCCGCTGGAAATAGCGTCCGGATATATTGGTTTCGCCAGATATGCGGGCTATATCTGGCAGGGGATCACCCATCGCGAAATGCTGATAGTTATCGCTGTGGGAGTGCTCAATGTCGTACTGCTCTATCGTCGCATCACCTCGATTGCGAGAATTACCGTCAGCCTCTGGATTGGCACGCTGCTAACAACCATCGCAGTCATTGTAACCGGAGCTATGCATTTTAGCGCCGCTCGGGCGTTCGACTTTCCCCCGGGGGCCTTCAACTTCTCGCTGGGATTTCTTTTCGGTCTCGGCGCCGCCTCGCGGATTGGAGTTTATGACTATCTGGGCTACTACGATATCTGCTACATCGGTGACGAAGTAAAGAATCCTGGACGCACAATTCCGCGCTCGATCATCATCAGTATCGTGGTCGTTGCAATTATCTACTTTGCAATTAATCTTTCAATAATTGGAGTTGTGCCATGGCGCGAGTTTGTTCCGGCAGCAGACCATCCGGAAGCTGATTTCATAGTCTCGATCTTCATGGAAAAGATATACGGGACGAAGGTTGCAACCATTTTTACGGCCATGGTCTTGTGGACGGCGTTTGGATCCGTCTTTGCCTTGCTGCTTGGCTACTCGCGAATTCCTTATGCGGCAGCGCAGGACGGCTATTTCTTCAAAGTGTTCGGCCGGCTTCATCCGACCAAAAGATTTCCGTATGTTTCGCTGATTATGCTGGGGGTGATCTCAATCATCTGTGGCTTCTTTTCGTTGGGCATTGTCATTGACGCCTTGATTACGACACGTATCTTGGTCCAATTTATTGGTCAGGTCCTGGCAGTTATGCTTCTCAGGAAGCGCGCTCCGAACATGCCGCGCCCGTATCGCATCTGGCTGTACCCGGTCCCGAATATAGTTGCACTCATCGGCTGGATCTTCATCTTTGCGACGACGGACTGGCCGGTAATTCTTGTCGGCCTGGGAACACTGACATTGGGCGCTATTGCTTTCTTTGTCTGGTCTTTCTACATAGAGAGTTGGCCGTTCGCTGTCGCGGCTGAGGCTACGTCTGATTAACAAATGCGATCGCAGCGACATGAAGTCAGTACCGTAACGGGGTGGCGTCGGGTCTGGTCATTGCCGATTGTCGATTGTTGATTGCCGATTGATAAGCAGCCAAAAAAGCAATTGGAAATCGGCAATTGGAAATCGGCAATGACTGGTGATTGGGTTTCTGCCTTTTGAGCACATGTTGAAACAAAAGAGATGATTAGACTATTACTTTCCACCGGAATTGTTTTGTTCAGTGTCGTACAGGCGTTTCCAAGGCCGCAAGAGAGGCGAGAACCTTCTAGCAGCACTAAGATTTTCCTGCGAGACGGCTGGCGCATGCAATCCTCTGCCAAGGCGCCGGACAAGGGCGAAACCCTCTCGCAGCGCAACGCGCCGACCAAAGACTGGTACCCGGCTACAGTTCCTTCAACTGTAGTCGGAACTTTGGTTGAGAATAAAGTTTACGCCGAACCATTCTTCGGCATGAATCTAAGAATGATTCCGGGCTGCCGCTATCCGATCGGCGCAAACTTCTCGAACCTGCCGATGCCTGAGGATAGTCCGTTTCGTACCTCGTGGTGGTATCGAAAAGAGTTTTCACTTCCAGCGCACTATCAGGGTCAAAACATTTGGCTGCATTTCGCCGGCATTAACTTCCGCGCTAACGTCTGGCTAAACGGCCGGCAGATCGCAACCTCAGATCAAATTGCGGGGACCTTCCGTACCTATGAGCTAAATATCAAGGATGCAGCACGCCCCGGCGCTATCAATACCCTCGCAGTGGAGGTCTTTCCGCCGCAGATTGATGATTTGGCCTGGACTTGGGTGGATTGGAATCCCATGCCGCCGGACAAAAACATGGGGATCTTTCGCGAAGTCTTTATTACAACTAGTGGACCAGTCACACTTCGTTATCCTCAGGTGGTTACGCATTTTGATTTGCCGTCAACTGAAACCGCGCACCTGACTGTTAATGTCGAAGCGAATAACGCTACCGACCACGAAGTCGAAGGGACGCTGAGAGGCAGTATGAAAGGAATACTCTTTTCACAAAGAGTTAAACTCTTATCCCGAGAGACAAAGTCACTTACCTTTACGCCCGATCGTTTTCCGCAACTCAACGTCTCTCATCCACGTATTTGGTGGCCTGTGAACCTTGGCCCACAAAGTTTATACAACCTTCGGGTCGAGTTCGTTAGCGAGTCAGGAGTTTCAGATCGTCAAAGTGCTCGCTTTGGCATTCGAGAGATTACTTCGGAGTTGGACGCACAAAATCATCGTGTCTTTAAAGTCAATGGGAGAAACGTGCTGATTCGCGGAGGAGGATGGGCGTCGGACATGTTTCTTCGTGATATGCCGGACCGACTGAAGACAGAATTCCAATACGTTAAAGATATGAATTTGAACGCCATTCGTTTGGAAGGACAGCTCCAGCCGGATTACTTCTTCGATCTGGCGGATCAGTACGGAATTCTGATCATGGCAGGATGGTGCTGCTGCTCTCATTGGGAGCACTGGGAACATAACGCTGAATATACCGAGGGTCCGACCTGGGACAAAGAGGATTACGACATTGCTGCTAGATCGCAGGCAGATCAGATCAGACGCTTGCGGAATCATCCCAGCTTGCTCGTCTGGTTGAATGGCAGCGACAATCCGCCGCCTCCCGACGTCGAGCAGATGTACATCGACATTCTAAAGAAGTATCAATGGCCCAATCC
>Ga0137403_10000507_pt1 | contig 50568 bp, 60 predicted proteins | sample CZOMad2_1_16fung_FD_122057 | JGI IMG/M metagenome (GOLD analysis project Ga0137403, IMG submission 122057) | Vadose zone soil fungal communities from Angelo Coast Range Reserve, California, USA - CZOMad2_1_16fungal (Hybrid Assembly) | ecosystem: Environmental > Terrestrial > Soil > Vadose zone... | reverse complement strand
AATGCCATTTCTGGCGCCATTGAAAACTCTCGCCACTTTATCCCGCAATCGACGCACTCGGCGTGCACCACGCCATCAACGCGGCGGCGCAAGTGCTGGGCGTGGCCACAGCAGGCGAATGCCCGCTCGCCGTCCCAATCTCGGAGCGAATGCACGCTCGCCTCGTGGCACTCCGGACACAGCGACGCTAGCCACGCCTCGGTCTGCTCGGGACCGTCATCAGCGATGACGCAGCCGCACGAGATACAGCGGTGAATAGTGGGGGGGCCAACCATGGACACTGCTGTAATATCGAATGGTATCGCTGTCAAGCTCGGCGAGCGTAATCCCGATCGATTCCCCAAGTCCAAGGCGGCGTGCTAGGCTGCATCATCGGCATGGAAAAAAAGGTCACCAAAGCACAGCGTAAAATCCGCACGCTGCTCGAGCGCTATTCGCAGCGGGAGCTGAGCGCGATGACGCAGGTCCCGCAATCCGGCATCTGCCTGATCGCCGCGGGCAAACGCCGGAAAGTTTTCCGGGCGACACGCCGCAAGTTCGAGCCTCTCGGCGTGCTCGTCACTGACTGGGACTGATGCTGCCGCTACGTGATTACCAGGCTCGAGCCGTTGCCGACATCCGCTCGCAATGGGCCAAGGGGAAGCGCCGCGTGCTCTGTATTGCTCCGACCGGCAGCGGTAAATCAGTCATCGGACTTGCGGCGGCTCTGCCGTTCTCGCGCGTGCTGTGGCTTGCCCATCGGCGCGAGCTCGTCCGTGATGCCGCCGAGCGACTCATGGGCGAAGTAGGCGTGCTCGACGTTGGAATCATCGCGGCAGGGATGCCGGCTTCCCCGTATTCGCGGGTGCAGGTCTCGAGCGTGCAGACGCTGCTGAAGCGCGACGAATGGCCGCCAGCCGATCTCGTTATTTATGATGAGTGCCATCATTGCGTTTCTGCCCAATGGTCGCGCCTGCTCGAGCATTATACCGAGGCACAGCAGCTGTTGCTCACGGCCACGCCCGAGCGCCAGGACGGAAAACCCATGGGCAATATGTGCGATGCGCTTGTGGTCGCCGCGCCCTATTCCGAGCTACTTGCAGCAGGGCATCTGGTTCCAGTGCGTGCGTTCCGGCCTGCCGAGATTCTCGGCTCGAACTTGGCGCAGGATCCGGTGGACGCTTGGGAGCGCTACGCTGACCGGTCGCCCGGGTTCGCGTTTTTCTCGACCGTGGATCTGGCACACGACGCAGCGCGGCGCATGAATGAGCGCGGCATTCGGGCGCGCGTGATCGAGCAGGACACAGATCCGCGTGAACGCGTGGAGACGATCGAGATGATGCGCGCAGGCGAGCTCGATTGTATCGCCAACGTCTATTGCCTTACGGAAGGCATCGATATCCCGCGGGCCCGGGTCTGCATGCTTGCGAGCGCAGCGCACCATTGCGGCAACTATTTGCAAAAGGCCGGACGTGTACTACGCCCACATCCGACCAAGCAAAATGCGATCTTGATTGACCTCGTTGGCGCATCGATTCTCCATGGCCTTCCGACCGAGGACCGGGTCTACTCGATCGACGGCAAACCCATCGCACGAACGGAGAAGGTGCCGCTCCGTTCGTGTCTTCAATGCGGCGCTATCGTGCATGCAGCCTATGCAGCTTGCCCAGAGTGTAGAGAGATATTCCCAAAGAGCAAGCGTATCGGGCCTCGAATTTACTCGATGGAACTGCTCGAGGTCTTCGCCGGAGCAGCAACCCCACAGGATGCTAAGCAGCGCGAATACCGTCGCCTGCGTGAGCTGCAGAGGGCGCGAGGTTGGGATGTCTATTTCGTTCAACGCGAGATGAAGAAACTTTTCGGAACGGATGCGCTCATCAGTGATGCGTCGACCGAAGAAAAACGCGCCGAATATGTCAAACTACAGAATCTTGCGGTCTCGCGAGGCTTCAAGCCAGGTTTCGCCAAGGCTCGATTCAAGGCAATATTTGGAGTTTGGCCAGGGCGATGACCGAATCCGAAATACAGAACGCCATCCTGCTCAAGTTCGGGCGCGAGTCGGACCTGACCCTCTGGCGGCAGAACACCGGGACCGCGCGGACGGAGGTGGCGACGCGCGCGCACCTGGAGCGACTGCTCTCGATGCTCAATCTCAACGATTGGGACAATGCGCGCTCGCTGCTTCGCGCATTGCTCGCCGAGAAGCCGCGTTTCACTGCATTTGGGCTCTGTAGGGGCTCGAGTGATATCATTGGAATCGTCCAATCGATGGCCTCGGCCCCCGGAGTTTTCCTCGCGCTGGAGGTCAAGGCTGCAAACGGCAAGCTCAGTAATGAGCAGCGGCAATTTCTAGCGCTCGTCAACCGCCGCGGCGGTGTAGGGCGCGAGGTTCGTTCGGTCGAGGACGCCGGGCGCGCAATTGACGAGGCGCGGCAGCGGTGACCGAACTCCGCGCCCCCTTTCCTTATTTCGGCGGCAAAGCGCGCGTCGCCGAGACCGTTTGGAGCGCGTTCGATCCAAACGTTCCGAACTATGTTGAACCCTTTTACGGGACCGGAGCGGTCCTGCTCGGGCGCCCAGGTGGTGCCGGCAAGATCGAGACGATCAATGATCTAGATTGCGATGTGGCGAATTTCTGGCGGGCCATCACGGTCGACGCAGCCGCCGTTGCGCTAGCTGCGGATTGGCCGGTCAACGAAGCCGATCTTCACGCGCTCAATGGTCGACTGATTGCGACGCGACCCGAGCATCGCCAACGGATGCACACCGACCCGGACCACTTCGACGCCAAGCGCGCCGGCCAATGGGCTTGGGTCATGTCGACAGCGATTGCTGGGAATGCGATGTCGCTCAAAGGGGCCGGCGCCACCCCACGAATCTGCGGCTGGGTGCGCGGCAACGGCATGCACGCTCTTCCCGCCGTTGGCACCAGCGGGCGCGGGCTTCACTCGCTCGAGGCCGGCGCCCTGATCGAGTGGTTCGAGGCGCTGCGCGACCGGTTGCGTCGCACGCGCGTCTGCTGTGGTGACTGGAACCGCGTGCTCACGGGTGCCGTCACCGGCGAGAGCAATAGCCTAAAAAACATGGGGATGAGCCCATGCGCCGTATTCCTGGATCCGCCGTATGGAGCGGGATCGGAGCGGCCCGCTGGCTGTTATTCCGAAGACTCGATGGACGTCGCTGCCGAGGTTCGGGTGTGGGCGATCGAGCACGGCGACGATCCGCACTTTCGGATCGCGCTGTGCGGCTACGATGGTGAGCACGTGATGCCGGCCAATTGGGTCGAGCATGCTTGGAAGGCGCAGGGCGGCCACGGCAATCGCGCGGCCAAGAACAAGAATCGGCACCGCGAGCGGATCTACTTCTCGCCGCACTGCCTCATGATTGGGCAGCAGCAATCACTCTTTTCCATCGGGAGCTAGAGGGATGACCTTACCGGATAGCGATCTGCTCCTCATCGTGCTGCGCCGCATCGACTGTCAAATCGTCGAATTCACGCGACGTGGCACTTTCCCGGCAGACGACTGGGAAGACGGCGCTGTCGCGTATCGCGCATTTTTCATGCACCGCTGGCTGACCGTTTACGGTCACGCCCTGCTCAAGCATGGCAGCCATGATCACGCGATTTATCTCGCGGCACATCGTGGCGTGATAAACGAAATCAGCCACGAAGCGCTGGGGATGACCCGATCTATGCTCTGGCGGAGGCGCCGTCAGTCGCGCTGATACTCCGGAGGGCGCGAGCGATTGTCGCACTCGAAAAGTCCTTCCATGCTCGTTTCGGCGGTGGTTGCCAGCTGACGTGCGACGGCGGCCATGGCCTCCAGACAGCCAGCGAGCTCCCCCAGCGCGTCCGAGTCCGTGTCGAGAACGCGACTGAGACCGCGCTGCATTTCAAGTCCTGCCCGTTGAAGCTGTCCGAGCGAGCTCGCTTCGTGCTGTGTTGCCGCTGCCGCTGTCGATTGCTCAGCGCACCACGTCGCAAGCTTGCTCAGGCCCTCCGCTTCGTTGCTCGAGTCGTGCACAAAATGATTCTGCAGCGTCCCATTGCCATCGAGAAACCAAGCGACGGCATAACAGCCCGCCTCGGCAGAGCCGGTCCTCACATGCCAGGAACGATTCTTACCCTCTCCGGCCCAGGCGATCAATGCGCTGACCGACCGCCCGAGCTGCTTGACCTGTTCGTCGGCAATTTGTGGAGCAATTAATGCCTGCGCTTTTCCAAACAGCACGGCCATGCCCTGATCACTACCGAGCGTAAATGCGGCGCGCAGCCCTCGGGTAATCGCTCTATCCGCCTCAGGCGTAGTCTCGTGCACCGTGTTGGCGATCAGGGTCTGAATATGTGAGATTTCGCTCTCGAGCTGTTGGTCCGTCAGTGGCTTTTTCATTTTGATACCTAAATGATGATGCCGGTCGATTCTCCTGTCAAGTCTTGTCAGGATGCCATATCTTGCAATTGACCCTCAAAAAAGGACCCCGAGTGCACGCAAAAAAAACTCTCTCCGACACTGCGCAAGCGACGGCGATCACCTCTCCCGCTCCCGCGCGGGAACCCAGAAAAAACGATCCGATCGCCGAGGCCAAGAGCCTGCAAACTAAGCTGGCGCGCATCGACCGACGTGAGATTACTGCGCGAGCCAATATGGAGGAGCGCTACCAGGCCGAGCGCAACGAGCTCCTCCGGACAGCCTCTCCCGTCGCTCTGCGTATCATCGCGGCGGCCAGTGGGGAGGCCGATGGCTAGCCGTAAGTGCAGTGCGTGCAAAATCTCCCGGCCGCTGACCGCCGCGCATTGGCACGTCAATGGCGAATGCGTTGGTGGTTTTCAGCATCGCTGCAAGCGGTGCTCTAACACCGCGCGGCGCAATGACGTTCGGCTGCGGCGCGCCGCGCGCCAGAAGACCCGGCACCATTCTGAAAAACCTAGTAAACGCATCTGCTGGCTGTGCGCCGGGCTCGCACATCGCGTAAGCGGCAACCGGTGCAGGAAGTGCGGGCTCGCGTATCGCGTGGAGCCGAGGGGTGAACTCATGCTGCGTAAATTCAGTGGTGCCTGAAGCTCAGACGCAGGTTTCTGCGGTAGAGGATTCCGCCAGATGACCACTTGCGCGCACGTACGCGCGTACCCATACTGATTGGGTCAGGGCGAACAGCACGGAGCTGGCAACCCGAAGGAGAATCGACAGATGGCAACCCCCGCAGAAATTCTCGCTGACCTCTATAGCATCCCCAAGACCACGTTCCCGGCAGCCTGGAACGTCAAGGTCCTCGACAAGGATGGTGTCGTCGGCCTCACCTGGGCTGACAGCAAATCCGGTTTCGCGGGCCGCCTCGTAGTCGATCCGGCTACCTACCCGGGTCATGCGTCGCTCGTCGCCGAAATCAAGATCAAGGCCGCCAAGAATAATAAGCGCAGCGCGAACAACCGCCGGTACTTCGGGGCCGAGTCATGAGCAGCTGGAAAATCAACACGGCACGAGTGGACGCAGCACTGGACTCGGCGAGTGACGACGATAACGAGGGCACGGTGCTGGCCGACCTGCTCGACGAGAATGGCGATTGGGACTGGTCAGATGATGCCGAGCACGGCCCCGAAGACCGCCTAGCTGTTGTCGAGTCCTCAGGCGCCCATTGGCTCGTCTACCGCGGCTCGGAGGGCGACACGGCAGAGCGCTTCGCCACCGATGCCGAGGCAACCGCGGCACTGAAAGACCAAGTCGCGAAAATCAAGGCATGAAGGAGAATCGACAGATTGCCTTCGGGCGATTCACACCCCCGCGCCTTCGATGGTCCGGGGGCGCGCGTTGGAGATCCAAAATGGCAAATCTAGAAATCGCAAACCAAATGGCAGAGTCGTACGGCACACAATTTGTGCCAGCCACCGTGCGTGGCGACATGTTTTTGCAGTCCCCTAAATTCTCAGCCGTACTGCACCGCACAGAAAAGGGGCTCGCGTCCGACGCTGAGCTGCTCGAGCTGGCGGCGGACATGGTCGATCGCGGTTTTCACGTTGAGATGAGCGCAGGAAATCACCTGTTTCTTTGGCTGCGCCAGAGCCAGAGTGCACCCGGAACACTGCCCGACTTGGGGCGTTGAGGAAAATACGAAAATGTCAGTTCTATTTGCGTTTGGGCTCGCTGTCTGCGCGATCACGATCGGGCTATTACTCGGAATGCTCATCGGCTACTTTGGCGAGCGCCGACACTGCCGTCGCATGGAGGCGCGAGCGGAGCACGAACAGCGCGCGTGGTTAGCTCGCCCTAAAATCGAGCGCGACGCTGAAATCCGTCGCGCGGTGAACCAATCCGAAAAAATAGAATCGGCGCGAGCCTCCTGCGAGGCGGCAGCGGAACACTGCCAATCGCTGCTCGTGGACACAGCAATGAAGCATTTGTCCGATGTCGCATTGCCAGTGGGGGCAGCGTCTAAAATAGCCGCGGCAATCCGAGATGGATTCGTCATTGGCTTCGAGAGCTCCAAGGCCGCAGTGGCGACGCGCGCGGACTCCAAAAAATGACCCAGCGCAAAGCCGACATTGGTCGAGCTCGCTCCGGAAAACACGTCAACCCCGTGCTCGGGGTGGTGGTCCCAGCCGAGGCGGTCGCCTTGATCGACCAGTGCGCCAAGGCCTGTATCGAGTCCCGCTCGGAGTGGATACGCGGCAAGCTCGCCATGGCCGTGGCCGACGAGCTCAAGCTCGAGCCCGAGGACGTGATCGCCCTGTTCGACGGCGGCTACTGATCGCATCTATGGTGGCGGTAGCATGGGCGGGCCCGGCAGCGGCGGGCAATCGTCGCTGATCTGCCACTCGGGCGTGGTTCGCGCGGCCCGCCCGCTCGGCAGGTAACGCGAGCGCCAATCAACGGCGCCGGCAGGTAGCGAGTCTAGGATAGCGCCTTCGCGCTCCAATGCGGCGCGGATGTGTCGCAGCCTGCAATCGAGCGCGACGGCTTGCAGTTGTCTGTATCGGCTCTCGGCGAGCGCGGCATCTCGATTTCCGGCCGCCTGCTTCTCTACCGTATCAAGCCTCACGCCCTGAGAATCGACCCGCTCTGGCGCGGCGCCTGGGCGCGCGAGAATGACTGCCCCGCCGCCCAGTATGGCCGATACGAGCAGCTTGACGATATGACCCAGCAAGACGCGGACCGCATGACCAAGCTCGCGGTCGGCCTTCATTGGCGGATCGCTAGCTGGCCGGGAGCGTGAGGCTAACTGGGCTCTGGCTATCGCCAGCTCCCGCTCAAGCCGAGCGCCATCAGCACTCTTTGCAGCGAGCTCGTCCAGCAACGATTCGGCGCTGACTTCCAGCGAGTCGAGTTTGCCGCGCGGCTTGGGCAAAGAGCCCATCTCCTGTGGCGGGTAATTGCTGATCCGCGGCCTGTGCTCACGTACGGCTCCGGGAGCAATCTGCTCCACGATGTCCGGACGACTCCCACGTGCCTGGCGGATTGGCATCGGAGGCCGCGGGGCTCGGTCGGTCAACGGACCCAAAGTCTATGCCCAATCAACTAAACTGTCACACCAACGTCCCCGCCCCTTGACACCGCAACGCCATCGGCAGTACTGACCACTTTATGCGGAAACCGTCATCAAATTACTTGCCGGAGCGCCCGCGGAGCACGCGCTTTCAGCTCCGATTTACGGCGGCCGAATTCGCCCAGCTCCAGAAACTCGCCGACAGTCTCGGCCTGTCCAAGGCCGAGGTGCTGCGGCGAGGCACCGATTTACTCCGTGGCGCGACGCTCGCCAACAGCAGACAGGCTCGCAAACTCGCGAGCGGCGAGTGATCCGCCTGGCGGCGAGAGAGAGGGGGCAGAGCGAGGTCCATGGGTGACCTCATCGATATGAGCGGCCACGACTGGAAGCGTGCGCTCAAGGCCAACGCCAAGGGCATCGTCACGGCCGAGGTTGGTAATGCCTACCTGATGTTGACCAACGGCGCATTCCGCGGCTGTATCGCCTACGACGAATTCGGCGATCGCACGTTCTGGGCCAAGGCGCCGCCGCCGCTCGATGAATTTACGCTGCCGCGCCAGGGTGCAGACCTGTCCGATCAGGACACCGTCTATGTCCAGCACTATTTTTCCCGCGTTGGTAACCCGATGCAGGTTACTTATCGCGAGTCAACAATAAACTCAGCTGTCTCGGCCGCAGGCCGTCGCAATACCGTCCACCCATTGCGCGAGTACCTGGCGTCACTCGATTGGGACGGGATCGAGCGGCTGCCACACTGGTGCCACGAGTACCTCGGGTGTGAGGACACGCCCTACGCCTCGGCTGTGGGCACCTGGTGGCTCATCAGCGCTGTTGCACGTGCAACACAGCCCGGATGCCAGGTCGACCACATGCTGCTCCTGGAGGGGCCCCAGGGGATCCGCAAGAGCTCCGCCCTGCGCGTGCTCGGGGGCGCCTGGTACCTGCCCGAGCTGCCCGATATCAACGACGGCACGCGCGCCGCTCACGCCCTGCACGGTCGTTGGATCGTCGAGTGCGGCGAGCTCGAGGCCCTGCGTCGCAGTGAGGTGACGGCCGTCAAGGACTTCATCACGCGCACCGTCGACATCTATCGCCCGGCCTACGGCCACCACTTCGTACGCCGCGAACGCTCAGTCGTCTTCGCCGGCACGACCAATAATCTCCTGTCGCTCTCCGACCCAACTGGCGCACGCCGCTTCTGGCCCATCCGCTGTGGCTCCATCGACATCCGGCTACTGCGCGCCGCCCGCGATCAGCTTTGGGCCGAGGCCCGCGATCGCCTCAAACGCGGCGAGCAATACTACCCTACCGAGGATTTCGTTGCTGCAATTACCGAGGAGCAGGAAGAGCGCTACCAGGAGGACCCCTGGACTCGCTCGGTCGTTGACTGGGCTGAGCAACGACTGCTACCCTTCACCCTCGCCGATGTCCTCGGCGGCCCGTTAAATATCCCAGCCGAGCGCTGGAGCAAAAGCGCCGAAACCAGAGTCGGCGCTATCCTCGCAAGAGCCAACTTCATCGGCCGTCGCGAACTCGTTGCAGGTCATAAAATCCGAGTTTACCCAGCTAATTCCAATACGTAGGCCACTCAGAGTCGCCTGACTCGCCCGTCTTGGACCGCCTGGACCACCTCCTTTTTGTCAGGCGGAGGTGTCCAGTTTTTTTTGCTCCATTATATCAATGGCTTGCACGTGGACCACCTCGAGCAAAAAAAGAGACCAAACTTTGTAGATCCTATTTTCTTGTAAATGCTCAGTCCTCCTATGGGTTATTTCTATATTAGGTGGTCTAGGTGGTCCAATAGGCACAAATGATGCCGGGTGGTCATGGACCACCTAACGGACCACCTGTTGGACCACCCCGGTTTGGACCACCTAGAAAGCGTCCACTGGCCGGCCGGTACAGAAAAAAGGTCAAGGTTTGCCCATATCCATATGGTCACGCAAACCAAAACCAGAAGTCCAGGCGGTCCAAAAAAACATGTCCAGTCGTCCAGGGACGCTCGCGTTGCTCCGCGGGCGAGCCGACCTAATTCGCGGCGTTGCACAGGAGCTGGCCGTCGAGGGAGGCGTGACGCTTGCGCAGTTGCCCGCAGGCGTGCGACGGTGCTGGCTGTGTGGCCGAGCGAGAGGCGACGGAGCCGTTTGACCGAATTCGGGCGGTCGAGCGGCTTTACGCGGATATTGATCGGGCGAAGGACCTGGCGTTCGACCGCACTGCGGAAAACGGCGTGTCGATGCCGGACCTCACGGCATTGCCGAAGATTCTCGAGCTGCAGGCTAAGATTTACGGGCTACTCAGCGCGGACGGTAAGCGAAGCCCAGGCGACAGCGTGAGCGTGCCGCTGGAAGAGGCGAAGCGGCTGATAAAATCGGCGGAGCTGCGGATGAAGGAAAGGCAAAATGACGAGACCAAGTGATGTCACCGTGGCCAATGGCGCGCGGCCAGTGGTGAGCCTACCGGCGCCGCCGCCGTCGCCCGCTCTCAAGCCGCTCGACTGGACCGGCGAAATCGATGTGACGACGCTGACGCTGCCGATGATGATGGCACACACCGGCGGCTTCGGATTGGTGGTCGGTCAACACTTCGCCGGCGGCGGTTCACTGAGTGGGCTCGTGCGCCGGATTACGATCATGCCGCAAGGATTCGTGCGGGTGATCATCGAGCTCAACGCGGACCCATACAGCGGCTCGACCGAGCGCTACGGGGCGTTCATATTTTTTGGCAACGGTATGTACAGCGAGGTTGACAACCTGGTGCATGAGCCGGTGACCCGCGAGAACTCGGGGCCGTGGCAACAGAGCGTGGCGGTGCACCGATGAATCCGATGCTTAAAAAAGCGCTTTCTGCCGTCGCTGCAGCTATTGCTGGCGCTGCGCTGGTCGCGCTGCAAAAGCAGTTCGTGCCGCTCGCGCCGGAGGCAATGCAGGCAACACTGGTCGCGTTACTCGCCGGGCTCTCGCATTATTTGGATGCATGGGGGCACGAGGAACGCGTTGTCGAAAAGATCGCGCAGGTGATCGGAATAGAAAAGCCATGATCCGGCCGACGCAAGACAACGTCGTCTGTATCTTAGAGCCCGAGCAAGAGGAGTTTGCGCATGGAATCAAAATCCTCGCTGGCCAAGGGCCGACGGCTCGAGCTTCACGCACCGCGCTCGTGCTCGCGGTTGGGCCCGGGTATTGGCGCACCACGCGCAGACTGCTCGGTGATCGCGTTGTGTCCGAGCCGACCGAAGTTTTCGTCCCATGCGAGCTGAAGCCGGGCGACAGGATCGTTGTGGATGCAAATCCGGGCAACGACTACCGCCTCGACTTGCAAATCCCGAGGCACAACGTCGGGCACGAGTTTGCTGAGCTGCTCGGCGTGCAGGCAAAATTCAGACTGATTAGAGAGATGGAAGCCTACGCAGTGATCGAAACCGTGGCAGAAGTGGAACAAGCGGCAGAATGAGCGCATCTGTCGACATGCCGGCGTCTACCTACCGCGCTCTCCGGGCGCTGGCCGGGTTCGTGCCGAGCTACGTCGACGACTGTCACCCTAAGCAACGCGCATTCGTCGACGACCGCTCGAAGCGCAAATGCGCACTCACGTCGCGGCGTGGTGGTAAATCGCACGGCATCGGCTGCTGGCTGCTCGAGGGCGGAGAAGACAGCCCGCGCGGCAAGTCGCTGTTCATTGCGCTCACTCGGGGCAAGGCGAAGTCCATCCTATGGGATGACTGTCTCGCTGGACTGAGCGATCGCTACAAACTCGGCCTCCGACTGAAGCATGATGAGGGTCAGCTCTACATCGCGCTCGAAAACGGCCATCGGATCTGGTTGCTCGGCATCGACAATCAGAGCGAAGTGGCTAAGGTTCGTGGTGAACGACTGCGGCGCGCCGTGGTCGACGAGGCGCAAGCGTTCGGTTCATATCTCAAGATCCTCATTGAAGAGGCCATCGAGCCTGCGCTGATGGATTTGCAGGGTGAGCTGGCGCTGGCCGGCACGCCGAGTCCGGTGGCGAGCGGATATTTTTGGGCCGCGACGACGGGAGGAGATCCGGATGTCATACGCTGGCCAACTCATCACTGGACCGTGCTCGATAACCCGCACGTCCCGCACGCGCAGCGGTGGCTAGATGAGCACAAAGATCGAAACAACTGGACCGACGACCACCCGACCTATCGCCGCGAATACCTGGGCGAGTGGACCGAGGACATCGGTGCGCTCGTCTATCCGCTCACGAGCGAGAATGCTTGGTCGCCGGATGGCGAGCTCCCATTCGGGCTGCCGCCGGGCGAATACAGTTATGGGCTTGGGGTGGACCTCGGATTTTCGCTGCATTCGACCGGATTCGTGCTGATCGCGGTCAGGCGTGGCACCGGGCAGGTGTTCGTGCTGTCGGCATACACGCGTTCGCGGCTCATTCCGACGGCACTCGCGGCGCACGTACAAGGCGTGCGCGAGCTCGTGCAGCGCGAAGCGGGTGGCATGGGCTCGACGCCCGAGCGTATCGGTCTGCGCGTTGTGGTCGATGAGGGCGCGCTTGGCGTCGGCTACGCCGAGCAGATGCGATCGATGGGCGTCACGTGCGAGCCAGCAGCCAAGCGTGGGAAACGCGCGCATCAAGAGATTTTGCGCGGACTGATTTTGACCGGTCACGCGCCGGAAAAAGGAGCGGACGGATTGTATTTGGGCGGCGCGGGCCTGCTGATGGACTTCAGCAAGTGTCGCGAACTCGTTGAAGAGTGCCGCAAGCTTCAGTTCGATGAGGAGACCGGGCTCGAAGACGAGCGATATACTCGACATCTGGCGGACAGCATGCTTTACATAACGCATGCGATGAATCCGAAGTACGAGCCACAAGAGAACGCTGCGCTGCCCGGCTCGCCGGAAGCGATCAAGCTCGAGCTGGCGGCGGAGCGCAAGCGTGTGATGCGTGAGCAGGAGCGGAAGCGTCGAGGGGCCTATGGCTAAGCCGACCACACGTTCGCTGACACGGAGCACCATCGACGACGGCGAGCCCTGGCACGAGCAGGCGCCCGAGCAGATGGGTCCGAACGTCGCGCGTATCGTTGATGGATACAAGACCGAGCAGTCGGGTCGACGCGCGCGCTACGTGCGTAACCTGGAAATCTACGAGGGGCGCCGCATGGCGGGCTACTCGGCGCACTCGTATGTCGATTCGGCATTCGAGGAGCAGTCGTTTCGCGTGGATCGTTTGCGGCTCGTGCGTTCGGCGGTTGCGAGCGCGGTTGCAAGCGTGTACGCGCCGCAGAAACCGAAACCACAGTTCCAGACGCTGGGCGCGACATGGGCGACGCGGCGCAAGGCCTATCGGCTCGACCGAATTTGCGAAGGCATCCTGAACCAACGGCAAGGGCGCTGGATTAACGTCTGGTCGTTCATGGTCGATGCGGCGGCGGACGCCGCACTACAGGGCGTCGCTTGCATCAAGGTGGTGGCCGATCAGGTCAAGAAAAAGATCGTGCACGAGCTCGTCCCGTTGCCGGACCTGTTCGTCGATCCGAGCGAAGGGCGTAACCCCCAGAGCTTATTTCAGCGCGCGCCGATTGATGAGTGGACGGCGTACAAGACGTTCAAGGGTAAGGGCGCGAAGCAGGCGATTCGAGGAGCGAAGAATTACGAATGGTATGGGCGGGCCGTGACCTCGAGGCCGCGTGCGACGCGGGTCATTGAGATCGTCTATGCCTGGCACCTGCCGGTGTCCGAGGATGAACCTGGCAAATGGGCGGCGATCATCAACGGGACGGTGGTCGATTCTGGCGAGTGGACAGCGCCGTCGTTCCCCTTCGTTTTTTTGGTGTGGGAACCTCATCGGGATGGGTTTTGGGGGAGCGGCATCGCGGATGAGGGCGCGGCGATCGCCGAAGAATGCTCTGAGCTCGACAAGCGGCTGATGTATCGCGAGATCGTCGCGAGCGGAAAGAAGATTTACTATCCGCGCGATAGCGTGAAGCCGGACGACCTGATGCTCAATGATGCGGTGGTTGGCGTCGCGTACGACGGCGCTCAGCCGCCGACTGAGAGTGTCTCGACCCCGTTTGCTCCGATGGAGCTCGATTTTTTGCGGCAGCGCGTGGCGGCGTTCTGGGATGCGATCGGACTATCGCAAGTGAGCGCAGCGGCGCGGCGAGAGCCCGGGGTACAGAGCGGCATCGCAATTTTGACACTGAACGATACGAAGGCCGGGCGGCAGCTGGTGAAATCCCAGCGCTATGAGCAGGCGTACGTGGATCTCGCGCATCAATACGTCTGGCGATTGCGGGAGCTTGGAGAAGACGATCCGGAGTTCGTGATTCAGTGGCCAGGGAAATCACTGCTGCGCACGGTGAAATGGGCCGATGCCGACGCGAAAGACGATGAGTTTTCTGTCTCAGTCGCGCCAAGCTCGGCGCTACCGCATGATCCGGCGGGACGTCAGGAGATGGTGCAGGATATGTACAAATCCTCGCTGATTTCGCAGGAAACGGCGAAGATGCTCATCGGCTGGCCAGACCTCGACTCGGAGCTGAACGTCGAAAACGCCGAGTCCGAATACATCGATTCGCTCATCGAGCAATATCTCGACGCTGACCAGGTGACCTGGAGCGCAGAGGACTACCAGGCGCCTGAGGGATTTATCGCGAACAAGGTCGGAGCCGTGCGCCGGTTCGCCTCGGCATGGTTTCGGGCACGCATCGATCAGACCTCGCTGCCCGCGTCTGAACGGCGCAAGGCGGAGTTCAATATTGGGCTGCTAGCTCGGTACATCCAGGAGCTGGACGGGCTCATGACGCCGCCTGCGCCGCCGACTGATCAGTTGCCGGCGGTGCCGCCCGCTCCGCGCCAGCCAATGGCGGCAGCTGCGTAGCCAACGGATGAAAGGACTGCTGATTTTATGCCTGATTCTACTGCTGTCGCTGTTTCTGCTGCTCCCGCCGTTGCGCCCGTCGGAGCAGCATCTCCGATGGTGGCCTCAAAGCCGGTCGCCGGTGAGACGTTCGCGCAGCAGATGGAGCGCTTCGGTGGGTTTTCTGCGGCGGATGGTAGTCCGGCAGCGGATGATGGGACGCCGAGCGCGCCGGCGCCGGACGCAGCGGACACGAAACTCGCCAAGGGGAAAAAGGGAAAGAAAGTCCCGAAGACTTCGAGCGGTCCTGCTGCCGCAGTAGCGGCCGCCGTTGAAGCGGCTCCCGCCGCAGCGGTAGCAGCGGCGGCGCCTGCCGTGGACAAGCTCGGGCAGCTACGCGCGCTAGCGGCCGAGCTCGAGATGGATGTGGATGGCGCGACCGTGACGGCGCGTGAGCGAGTCGAGTTCCGCGAGCTGAAGAAGAAACTCAACGAACGGATTCAGGCGCAAGAAAATGAGGTGCTTCAGCGGCTCGAGCAAGCCAAGGCGCAGTTTAGCGATCGGCTTAGCAAGGCCGAGAAAATCGAGATGGCGGCGGCTGGCGGCGACTTCGAGGGGCTCGCTCAGTTGCTCGGCAAAAAGGACTGGAACGCGCTGCAGGAAGATGTGATCGCGCAGATATCCGATCCGAACTACAAGCGGCTCAAGGAGCTCGAGCAGTACCGCGCGCAACAGGAGGAGCGACAAGAGCAATACCGCGTGCAGCAAGAGCGGGCGGCGTTTGCGCAGCGCCAGGCTGCAGCGCGACAGGAGCATGTCGTCAATCTGCAGGCGCAGATGAGGGCGAGCGCAGATCCGCTTGTCGCCGCGATGCATGATGACCCTCAGTTTTTAGCCTCGATCATCGAGGTGCAGCGCCAGAATTGGGATGGGCACTCGACGGTCTCGCCGGAGAAGGCGATCAAGATCGCAGCAGAGGGCTTCCAGGCCCCGATTGCTCAGCATATGCGCGGGCTCTACGAGCGGCTCCAGAAGGTTTTCGGCGCGAGCCCCGCGCAGGCCGCCGCCGTCGTCGCGCAGGTGGCGGCGCCCGCTGTCACAGTCGCCGCAGACGCCGATGCAGCGGGTGAAGTCGGCGGCAAGAAAAATCGCACCGCGATTGTGCCCACTGCAGCTACGGCTGGCGCCGCAAGCGCAGCTAGCACGAAAATGACGCGCAAAGAAAAGGATGCAATGTTTAGCCGTCGCTTGGCTGAGGCCATCGCTGAAGAAAATCTAGGTTAGTATGAACGGAATGATCTGTCCTAGCTGCGGCAATCGTGGACCATACCTAGCGACTGGAATGATCTGTCCTGTCTGCGATAAACCGTGCCCGAGCCTACCGTTGCAACAATCCGAGCTCATCATGGCCTGGAACCTGGGCTACGAGGCTGGCTACGACGATCGCGAAAGGATGGAACACGATCGAGCCGATGTCATCAGGAAGACCAACCCCTATGTGAGGCCTGGAAAATGATTCAGCTCATCGTTGTCATCGCCCTGGTTGGTCTCTTCTGCTGGGCGATCACTACGCTCGTGCCCATGCCTCCACAATTTTCGAAAGCGATCATCGTGGTCGCGATCGTCTGCGTCGTGCTCTACGTGCTCACCGCGTTCGGACTGCTCAGCGGCATGTCGCTCAGTGCGCCGCGCCGAATCCATCTGCCGTGACCGTTCTTGCTGCTGATGACGAGCGCCCCATCGTTCTTGGCAGCACCTGGCGAGAACTCGGCGGCCAGCGCCGTACCGCTACCGTGACTGAAATAGCGGTGTTCCACGTCCGGCTTGGCAAATTCGGCAAATACACCGTGCGAGCGCTCAGACAAGGCTGGGATTGGGTGAGCGACCCGCCGAATGACAGCTCGTGAGGCGTTCGCCAGATTCGAGCCTATGGCACGCCGCATCGCTGGTATTCGCCGCAATAGTCTGCCGAAATATGTGCTCTACGAGGACTTGCTAGCTGCTGCACACGTCGGTTTATGGCGATCGGCGCTGAAGCACCATCGATTGCCGCCAGCCGAGTTCGAGGCCGTTGCGATCGTCCGGATCCGTGGTGCGATTGCCGACGAGCTCCGATCGCAAGACTGGCTCACGAGGTACGCGCGAGCGAGCTTCGGTCAAGGGCTCAGCCGGCTACATGTCGACGCGCTGAAGCGAACCGACAGCATCCGCGAACTGTCCGTGCGGCCCGACATCGAGGGCGATATCGATCGGGCCGACCTGTCGCGTGAGCTCGCCGAGGCTGTGGCAAGACTGCCGAAGCGCGAACGATTTATTGTCCGGAGCCTGCTTCGCGGTCGCGAGATGGGAAAAATCGCGATCGCGCTTAGGCTGAGCCAGCCGCGCGCTTCGCAACTGCTGAAGCGTGCGGTGGAGCTATTGAGGCAGAGCATGGGATAGGTCATTCGTGTGGGTCTTCGCTCACTCCCGATCGCCCCCCATGCGCAACCCAAGTACGCGAGCCGCCCTCAACCTCGAACCAGCCCTCGGCGCGATTTACGGCTATAACCATATGAGGCTCGCCTTTTGCGTCGACCATATAGTCTCCGACCTCTGGTAACTCGGATGGGTCGTAGTTAATTGCAGGCATTTGTACCATCTCCTACTTCTCGCCTAACTGATCGTCATCTCGTCGGCAGCGCCAGCACTGCGCTCGATCTTCGGGCGAACACTCGCGCCCGCACAACGCGCATAGCGTTTCTGGCGCCGCAGCTTCGCGGTGGTAGGGGACGTCCTCGATACATCTTGTCGGTCCGCATTCGCAGAGGCCATCATCGTTCATGGCCACAGTTGAGACATTTTGGCCTCGAGATAGCCCACTCGCGCACGGAGCAGCCTGTTCTCGTTGCGCTCATCGACAAGCTCACTGCTGATACGTAGCACCTCAGCTCCAAGCCGCTTCAATTCATCGCAACCGCACGCCTCGGGCTCTAGCAGCGACGCTGGCAGCTCGCCATCGGCCACCATCTCGCGCTCGCTCATTCGACCGCATCCTTGAAGTCTGGGTGCTTCGTGTGCATGTGGCGCCGCAAATTTGTGAAGCTCCGGTTGCAACACGGGCAGAGACCGTTGCCGACGCGGTTCCTGATCTCCGTCACCTTGCCCCTCAGTGCGGCCCGGCTTCGGTCACTGTGCTCGAGCTGCGCTTTGGTGCGCGCATGGCTTTCCTTTTCCTGCTCGCGCCAACGTCGCTCGGTCGCTAGCAGCTCCTGAGCTTTCTCGAGCTCGGTCTTGCTTAGGTAGCACTGGACGTGCCCATTGCAGCAATAGAAGCCCTCGTGGTTCTCCTTACGCCGATTTTTCAGCTCCTTTGGCAGGATCACCTCGACGCCGCACTTGATGCACGGCCCGCAGGACTCGAAGGTCTGAGTCATCACAAAGGAAATCTCACCCATGGCCGCTCTCCATTTCAATTGTTAACTGATGGTATCTACTCGGTTGCGCACGCGACATCCCATTCCGTAATTTCATACGGCGTGGACAGCGCATCGAGTCGGTGCCACCCCGAATGTATCTGGCCAGCGGGCACGTCGAGCTCGGCAACGGGTTCCGAGTCGCACGGGTCTGCCCCAGCAGGCAAGAGCCCGCACGGTCCAACACATGTAGCGAGCTGACAGCTGGCCTCCGGCGCGTAGGGACTATGCGGCGCCTCGACCCATCCGCAATGCTCACCTGTTACGGCCGCGATTGAACCGATCGCGTGCTCGACTGGCAGCGAGCAGGCGCTTAGACACAGTAGATAGAATAATCTCATGGACGTTCCTGGCGCTCGAGCTGCTCGTCGACGCGCCCAGCGTCGCGTACCTGGTCGGCGAGCCGTTCGACTTCGCTGCGCATGTAGCGCAAGTCCTTGTAGGTGACGGGCAGCAGTTCGCTATTGTTTAACTTGGCCATTATCCCGGGCACATAGTCCGAAGCGTGCGCAGCGTCGAAGCCCAGCCACCATACTGCTTCTGGTTCGCCCGGCTGAGCGAAGGTGATTCCGCCGTGCGCGTCCAGGTTGCCCAACGCATCATCGTCGGCATAATGTTTACCGTAGAACGGGTGGTCCTGCGGGGCCCCAACATACCCGCAGAGAGCTCCAGCCGCGCTCCGCACGATCAGGCACGGCAGTCCGGCGTGCCTCCACTCGAGGCGATCAGGCTCGTCTTGCCACGGTCCAGGGCCCCATGTGGATTTGTCAATGAAGCGTTGTTCAGATGGTTCCATCGGACCCTCGAGCTGCTCTGGGTTGCAGGAATCGCCCGAAGGCATGGGGCTGTCAGCCGCCGGTGCGCAGGTACGCGCGGTCTGCCGATGTCATGAGCGACTTGGCCATTTTCGCGAGGTCCGCGTCGATATTGTCGACATCGTAATTCGCGACGGCATTCAGCGCGAGCGCATGGCTGCGGCTCGCATGTAGGCGTTTACTAGCCTCGCGCTCTGACTCGCCCCACCGGGCAACGTCGAGCTCGACCAGTTTCGCGATTGCTTCGTCTCGGGTCATTACGGTATGTGCCATCTTGAGCCTCCAATGCCTCGGGCCCCCGACCGTTTCCGGTGGGAGCCGAGCAGTCACTTATTTGCGACTCGCAAGCCGCGCATGACAACTGAAGCCCCCGACCGTTTCCAGTGGGAGCTCGAGTGTCCCCGTCTTTCCGGGGTGTCGGGCGCTGTCTGTCCGCGCTCTCTCGAGGTCCCGTCATCATCGCCTGGGCCAGGTTCAGCGTGCTTTTGGTCCCGCCGGACCGTTCGCGGTGCCTTTCAGCGCCGCTCACATCTATATAATAGGGCGCCTGACGCCGAGCACAAGGTGTAATCGACTAGAATCGGTATTACAGCCACACGAGAATATGGCGTGACACTGCATTACATGCTGGACAATGCGTGCGGGGTAGGAATAGGCTTTGAGCGCTAACTAATCGTCCGGGCGATCCATCCCGAGTTGTGGTCCGGGCCACCGAAGTCCCCCGAGTTTGCTGGCGACTGCCATTCGAAACTCAGGGAGATTTTCATGCTCAATTTCACAGTCGACGATCTGGGGGGCGTGAGCGAGCTCCGCTACCAGAGCCCAAATATTTGCGACGGTTCCACGCTGACTACGTTCGCGGCGCTACTCAAAGATCGCTTCATGGATTCGTCCATGGTGCAGGAGCTGATGTACCCGGAAAATCCGCTGCTCACGATGTTTGAGAAGCGCGGCGATACCGGGATGCTGGGCGATCAGATGCCGGTACCGATCGTCACCGGTAATCCGCAGGGCGCAGGCGGCGTGTTCTCGACGGCGCAGACCAACGCATCGAATATCGTTGCCTCGAAATTCAACATCGTCGCCGGCGACTACTACGGCGTCGTGCAAATCGGGGACAAGGTCCTGCAGGCATCACGCACGAATCAGGGCGCCTACCTCGAAAACAAGAAGGTCGAAATCGATGGTCTCTACGAGACCGCCGGAGAAAATCTTTCGATCTATCTCTGGGGCAATGGCGGACAAGGTGTCGGCCAGGTTGGCAATATCCAGAACACGAACGACGTGGTTCTGACCGCGCCTGAATCCGTCGCGCAGTTCGAAGTCGGCATGGTCGTGGTCGCGTCGGCAAACGACGGCTCGGACCCGACGCATGTGCTCCGAGCCGGTTCAGCGACGATATCAGCGATCAACCGCGGCACCGGGCTCATCACGCTCAACACCGTCGCGGGCATCACGGGCCTAGCGAACAATGACACGCTGTTCAGGCAAGGTGATTTCTTCGGCAATACGGGCGTTGTGGTCATCGCTGGCGTGCAGGCCTATGTAACCCCGACGGACGCGCCGCCGGCGCTCTGGGGCATCACTGCTGCAACGCGCGCGACGGACCCGCAACGCTTTGCCGGATGCCGCGTTGCTCAGTCGACCGTCGTCGGCAAGACATTCGAGGAACGCATCAAGATTTTGCTCGCGCAGATGACGGGCCGTTTCAAAGCGAAGGCCCCGACGTCGGGCTGGATGCATCCCGAAGATTTTCAGGTTCTCGAAACGCTCATGCAGGCCCGCGGACTTCGCGCACTTGAAGACGACTCGACACAGTTCGGTTTTTCTAAAATCGATATCATGACCAGCGCAGGTCGGATCCCGATCTACTGCGATCGGCATTGCCCGCGCGGTAACTTCTTTGCATTCCGCATGGAAGACTGGTGGATTTCTTCCATGGGCGAGTTGCTTCACCCGCAAATGGGTGACGGGCTCGAGATCCTGCGCCGCGCGACATCGACGGATTACGAGTTTCGGCTCGTGTCCTACCCGCTGCTCGCGTGCCGAGCGCCAAAAAACAACGGCCGCATCTCACTCGTGTAAAGAGGTCCGATGCCGAGCTTTGCAGAATCAGCACAATTTCCGCTCAATGCCGTGGGCACCAAGGGCGAAGGTGCGTTCCTCGGCATGGAGCGCATGTTTTTCCAGGGACAGACCGGGCTCATCTCGACGATGTACGGCGTTCCAGGGGTGTCGGCCACGCGGCTTTCGACCGGGGTCTATCAGATCGCGCACCCGCCGAGCGTGGGCGCGGACATTATCCCGGCCGTTCAGGCACCATCCGGGATGTTTTTCCAGGCGAACATCGCCAAGCACACCGCAAAATCTGGCATCGCCGAGCTGCATTTCTTTCAGGAGGCCGCGAACACTGGGGCCCCCTCTGGATTTGGGCAATTTATCAACCCCCCGACGGGAACGCAGGTCAAGCTGCTGTTCTTTGTGTCGCCCTACTCGGAGTTCTGATGGCCGACGGACTGCACTACAAGCCGAGCATGGATAGCCCGGATGTCCCTCCGGGTGATGACGAGATGTCTGAAATCAGACAAGCCGCGGAGGAGGCATTCCCGGCTGAGGACTGGTCTCCCGAGCGGCTCGATGCTCTGAAGGCGCTGATGAAACTCTGCATGGACGATTATGGCGGCGGCGGCGGAGATGAGTCAGAGGGGCCGGGCGACAAGCATGCTGGGCTTGCGTTGCTGTTTGGAGCCCCAAAAAAGAAGTGAGAAAACCTGAGTGAGCCGCAACGTAACCCTCCTACAGCTCCGCACGGACATCGCCACCCAAGCGGATATCGTGGGAGGGACCGCGCGGTACACGACCGCGACGCTGAATCGCTTCATAAACCAGTCAATTCAGCGTTTTCGCGAAAAGCTGTCCACCGAGGGTGCGACCCACTTTTTGACGAACACGGCGGGGACGCTCACCGCTGGGGCAACGTCACCGTTTCCGTTTGGCGTGCTCGATTTGAGCGCCGTGACCCCGAGCGTCGTGCGCTCATTCGGCATCGACGTGAAGCTTTCGAGCGGCATCGTGATCGCGCTCTCACATTCTCCATTTCAGTCGCGTACGGACTTCGGCGGCCCGATTGTGACGGGTGAGCCGATCGCGTGGGCACATTTCAATACGCGAAAACTCGCCATCATGCCGGCGCCGTCTCAGGCCTACCCGTACAATGTCTGGTATCTGCCGGTGCTCGCCGACCTGACTGCAGACGGCGATACGTGGGATGGCGTCGCGGGCTGGGAAGATTTCATCGCGTGGGATGTCGTCTGCCGCCTGATCATCCGAGACCAGTACGTCACGGCCTACCAAATCGCGACGGGATATCGCCAGGAGCTCTGGGCGGACATCTTGCGAAACGCCACGCGCGTCTCGAGCGCTGGCGGGGCTGCGCTTGGGCGCGACTCGATGGGCGAGCGCGGACTGATGGACAATTGGCGCCGCAATCGCGCACTGCCCGCGCCATGAGGCTCCGATGGCAAAGCTCGATATCCCGTCCGTGTACGATACGGCAGACGCGAAGGCGCTCAAACGCGACCTGGAACGCTTCGCGCATGCTGTGGATGGGTATGCGCGTTCGGGCGCGCCCGCGGCGTTCATAGCGCTGCCCACGCCAGGGCAACTCGGCATACTTTCGTTCGATAAACTCACGCGCGTCACGCTCGTCACGGGTGCCACGCTCGCTCTGCAGCTGCCGCAAGTAGATGTAATCAATGGCGGTCGTACGCTATACATCAAGCGCGAATCGATCACGGGCACCTGCACGATTCGCGGAGTTGGTGCGCTCATCAACGGACGCGCGACGAAACTACTGCCCGCTGCGCCCGGTCTTTACTCGATCTTTTTCGACGGCGCGAACTACTACTCCAGTCCGCAACTCGCGGCGGACTGGGGCGGCTGATGCGTTCGACGGAAGACAAACTGCTCGATATTCCGCTTAATGTCGGAATGAATCAAGCCGTGTCAGAGCGGCTTGCGCCGACCGGGACACTGTCGCTGGTCTACAACTGTCGGACCGCGGGTAATGGTGTCCTCGAGAAACGACCCGGCTCGACTGGGCTGACCGGGACGACTGCAAACCCAGGCGGCCACACTACTGGCCAACACTCGCTGCAGGGCGATGGTGTAAATACCAGCATCGAGCGGCCGTCATTTGCCTGTCAGGTGCTGTCGGCATTGCTGGTCGGAAACACATCGGGAGATGCTTTTGCATTCTCGACCGTCTGGCAATTTCAGGGCTGTTTCTCGACCTGTCTCCCTGTCCGCAAGCGATACGGACTGTCGACTGGGGATGCTCCTATCGCTGGTGGAGCTGGGCTTTCCTACAGCGGTTTCGGGTTCACGCCGCCGGATATCGTGGTCACTGCCTCTGGTTATCTAGCGGTCATCGCGCTCACGACCGACAACAAGATGCATTTTTACGTCGAGGACGTGAATGGCGTACGGCTGTTCTACAAACAGCTCGATGGGCCATTTACTCGCGTGCGCCTAGCCGCGCAATCCGATGTGATCATCCTGGCATATCAGGACGCTGGAGCACTGATCTTCGTGGTCACCGTGACGATCGCCGCAGGACAAATCACCGAAGCCGCGGCCGTTAACATCGCGACCCTGTCGAACCCAGCATCGTCTTGGGACCTATCATCCTACAATGCTGCCAACTGGTACCTTGCGCATCAGAGCGGTGCGGCGCTGATCACTCTGACCAAATTCAACGGGACAGCCAGCAGTAGCACGGCCACATTTGCCTGCACGGGTAGACCGCCGATCACGCTATTCGCCGATCCGATCGATGCACTGCTCTGGGTTGGTTTTTTCGACAACCCTCTAGTGACTGGTGATGTCGCCTATACTCTCTGGGATATCAGCGCGACCATCGTCAATCTGCGCACCAAGACCACGTTCGAATCGGGAACGCGGTTTGGACCGCCGATGTTCGGGCGTTCCCATCTGACAGTGCCATTTCCGGCCGCCAAATATGTCTTTTTTTGCTATCGCTATAGTTTGCTGATTGCACCGTTTGCGTCCGCCACGAAGGTCGGCTTTGAGCCTGGCACTGGAGCATCTTCTGGGGTTCCAGGGTTGCTCTGTTGGCATGTGTTGCCCATCAGCAAACCCGACAACTACAATCGCGTTTGGTGCATCCATCACAGCAAATCTAGCAATCAGCTGATTACAAAATACGTGCTGCTGAAATTCCCAAACTTCTATTATGCGCTGTCAGCAGCGGATGTACCAACGATTGAACTATCGAGCCCCAACTTACTCAAGGTAACCTCGGGCTCCGATCCTTTGCCAGCGGATCCGACTTGGTTTTTTGGCAACGGTGGCCTTGGCTCGAGCCGGTCATTCGCCGCATTGCCCACAGTTGTGCAACAATTTTACGGCAGCGCGGCGATCGTAAAACTGGACGTATACGAGTATACGACGGCGCAACAGGAGCCGCATCGCCAGGCCACGCGCTTTGCGGCCACGACTACGATCGCTGGACAGCCGGTGGAATTCTTCGGCCAATCGGTAGCCACTATCGACACGCAGTTTACTGCGCAGCAATTGGGGGCGCAGCATGCCGGTGCAAGCGAGATTGGCTTCCCGCATGCGCCGATCGTGTCCGTCGTAGCGGGCGGAGCAGGCTCGGTAACTGCGGGCACTCGGAGCTATCGCTGCACCTTCGAGTGGATCGATATGTATGGCAGGCGCCATCAGTCTGCACCATCGAACCCCGTCTCAGTCACCATCAATGGCACGACCGAAGGATCGGCCACATTGACGGTGAGCGGGCTCAACATATCACAACGCCAGACGTTTAACACAACGCTGTTTTGCACGATTCGAGTGTATCGCACAGTCGCTGGCGGAACGGAATATCACGAACTGACGCGGGTCGTCACGGCATGGCAGCCAGCTACGGGATACGCCACGATTGCCGACGGGGAGACAGACGACAATATCGCGCAGGACGGCTTCATCTACACCGATGGCGGGGTGCTCGCTGATGACTTGGCGCCGAGTTGCCGATTCATTTGCAAGTCCGAGGACCGCCTTTGGTTCGGCGGCCTCTGGGACACGAATATTGTGCAATGCTCGAAGGTGATCGTTCCGGGCGAGCCGATTCAATGCACCGATGACGCTTCGCACCAAGTGCAGCTGCCCGCTCCATGCACCGCGTTGGCCTACATGGACGGCAGCGTGGTGGCGTTCACCGCGGACGCCATGTATGTGATTAGTGGCGACGGACCGAACGATCAAGGCGCCGGCGCATTCGCTGCGCCACGCTGCATCACGCGCTCGGTCGGGTGCTGCGATTATCGCTCCGTGGTCGAGACCAATAGCGGGGTGATGTTCCAGGCAAACCAAGGGTTTTACCTATTGCCGCGCGGTTTTGGCCCGACCCAGTACGTCGGCGCAGCCGTATTGAGCGACATGAACGCATTGAGCGACCCGACGCAGGACCTCGGACCGGTCGTGCTCGGCTCTGTCTCGCACACGACGCGCGGCAATCATCTGGCGCGATTTCTCGTGGCCCTGGGGAGCTCGCCGGCTGCCACGGGCGCGACGGATGTGTTTACCTACGATTTGGATGACGGCCAGTGGTTTCACGACACGATCGGCTCTGGCATCGCGGACATCGCTGAGATTGGAGCCTATGATTCGCTCGCCTTGGACGGTAAAAAGGGGGCGGTATTCGTTCGCGGAGATCTGAGCACCGCCACATCGACGACGCCGGTGTGGATCGAATCAGCAGCGCAGCCGGGCGACGATAGTGGCAACAGCGCCATCGTTCAAGTGGCAAAGACTGCGTGGATTCACCCGTTTGGGTTAGGCGGATTCGGCAAGGTCAACGCGGTGTTGTTTGCGCTCGAGTCTCTAGGCGCCACGCAGACGCTAGACGTGACCGTGCAGACCGATACCAACACGATAGAGACGGCGAGCTGGGTGATCACGGGCGCGCAGCTCAATTACCGGCTCCTGGTAGTCAACGTGCGAGCTTGCACCGCTGTGCAGGTGCAGCTCAGGTGTCAGGCGCCGAGCCTTGCGATCGGCGGCTTCAAATTCATCTCGATAACGCTTGAAGTCGAACCGACCAACGGCATTCGGCTCCTCTCAGATGCGGAGAAGACGTAAAATGAGCAAGCAATACGATCCAGAAACTGGTCAGTGGATAGAAAATGGCGTCCCGACGACCGCGCCCGGGAAGGCGGATACGCCAGCGCCACCGCAACAGGAAAGGGCGCTAAGCCCAGGTGGGACAACGACCGTGAGCGGTACGGTGCAGGCGCCAGCGCCGGCGGCGCCGAAGTTTTTGGGAAATTCGGTCTATGGCGATAGCAGCGGTGTCGCGGCTGCAGCCAATCCTGGCGATTTCATCAACAGCACCGACCCGCGCGATTTTATGTATGGGCGTGATCCGAATTACGCGACGGATACAGCAGCCGCCGAACGTGCGCACGCGGCGGCGGCCGAGAGCGACATGTACGGGCAGGCCTCGAAAGCGATCAATACCGGCGCGCAGATGGGAGCCGACATCAGCGGCTATGGGCAACAGATCGGCTCGACTCTGGGCGGCATGGCTCAGACTGCTATCGGGCAGGGCGCGGCGATGCAGGGGCGGACGTTGAGTGCTGACTATCAGGGCGCCAATTCAGTTTTTCAGGTCGCAAAAAACGACGCCTCGCAACTGTCGGCGCTCGAGCAGGCGCAGGGACCATCGGCCGCGCAGGCGCAGCTGCAGAGCGGATTGAATCAATCCCAGGCATCCAACCTGGCCCTTGCTCGCTCGGGCCATGGGTTTGGCGGATCTGCGTCCGCACTCTCGCAAGCCGTTGGAGCGAATGCGGCCGCTGGACAGCAAGCTGGGAACAGTGCCGCGATGCTGAAGGCTCAGGAGGATGCCGCCTGGCGTGCGCGCCAAGCGCAGAATCTCCAGGGCGCAGCGGGGATTTCGTCCGGCGTGGCCAACGCCTTGCAGGGACAAGGCCTATCGCAGGCCCAGCTGCAGGCGCAGGTGATGGCGGAGAATGACCAGGCGCAGGCAGCTCTGACTGGGCAGGGACTGCAAGCCTATGGCGCAGCGGGCCAGCTCGGGTTGAGCGGGCTCACCAGCGGTGCAAGCGCGACGCAAGCGGGACAGACGCTTGGCCTTCAAGGCTCGCAAGCAGCCGCCGGGCAATACGTGACGGGCGAACAGATGGCGGGCATCAATATGACCGCGCAGCAGCAAGCCGATTTGACGCGCGAGCAAGGCCTACTCCAAAAACAAGGCATCGAGGCGGGTGTGGCCGCTAGCAATCAGGCAGCCGTCAATTCCGGCTGGGGTACCGCGCTCAGTACTGCGGCCGCGATCGGCGGTACTGCTATTACTGCCGCATCCGACGCGAGCGCAAAACAAGCCATCCAGCCGCTGGACAAACCATTCGTAGGCATGGGCACGCCCGCGCAATCGATTGCGCCAGCGGGGGCGCCAGTTGCGGCGCCTGATTCGGGTGCCCCGCCCATGCAGCCCGCGAAAGGCGATTCTTGGATCGCCCCCGTCGCCCAAGGCGTCGGCGGCTTGGTGGGCGGAGCTATCGGCACGGTGATAGCCCCGGGCGCGGGCACGGTCGCGGGCGGTGTGGCAGGGTCGCTCGCAGGCAAGCTTGCCGGCTCGTATCTGTCGAGTGGCACCCATTCGAGCGACATTCACGGCAAAGATTCTGTGCAACCGCTAGATTCGGGCGGCATAACATCGCCAAGCGGGCCAATGGGCTATGGCCAAATCAATCCGAGCGGGTCGACTCAAGCCGGCATGAGCAATGCCTTCGGGGCTGGGCGCGACAAGGCGGCCCTGGCCGCGAGTGGCGCGAGTGCGGCCGATGCAGATCTGAAAAATCAAGCCAAGAAGGCAGCCATTGCGAGCATGGTTGGCGGTATTTCTGGCGGCTTCGACAATTTTGCGAAAGGCGCAGCTGCCGGTGCGCCGACGCCCGGGCAATTGCAAACGCTGGGACAGGGAGGATTTCAGCCCGGATATGGGATGGGCTGGGGTCAACAGGGCTGGTCATCGCCTGGCGCGCTCGCTTCCGACGCGCACAGCAAAACAGCGATCCGAAAACTGACGGACGAAAACGAAGCGCTGAAATCGGCGTTGGGCGGACCGCCATCGCAAGCGATGCTCAATCAAGCGGCTGCCGATCAGGACGCTGCAGCTCCCGGCGCGCGACTCACCTATCCGCCCGCTGTTGCGCCTCCCACGAAAGCGATGCTGAATCAGGCGGCAGCGGCTCAGCAGAGCGCTACGGCCCAGCATTCGGACGCGCTCAATATGGTCGACGAAGCACCCGGCTACTCGTATCAATACAAGGACCCGGCTAAGCATGGCTATGGGCAGAAATTCGGACCGATGGCGCAAGATTTGCTGAAGACGCCAGCTGGCGCGAGTACGGTCGAGCGCGCGCCAGACGGCACGCTAGCGGTCAACACCGGCAGGCTCGCGCTGGTCGAGCATGCGGCGCTGCATAGCGACAGGCTTGAGAACGCTGCGAAGTTCGAGCAGCTCAAATCAGAAATCGACGCGATGAAAGGCGGCGCCGTGGCAGAGAATGGTGCCGAAGGTGGCGCTGGCTATGAGCCGGGCGCCGAATCGGCGCCGGCGGGGTCTGGGCACCATTTTTGGGAGGTGCCGGACTACAGCAATGGCGGGAAGTACACTCCAATTTGGAACCTACCGTCGGTACCGTTCGCGCCATCTCAGAGGGGCCGCGCCAAGGCAGCTCGTATCGGTCAAGGTTGATTCATGGCCTACGGAAATATCACCGGCTATATACCGACCCAGCAGCCCGGGGCATATCTGTTCCAGCAACGCAATGGGCCGCCGCAGATGCTCTATGGCGCGCCAGCCGAGCAACTAAAAGCGAGACTCGACGCGAGCTCCGGCTTGGCTGGTCAAGCGGTAGCTGGTCCCGGTGGCGGAGCTCCTGGGGACGCAGGCGGTGTGCCGGCTAATAGCGTGATGGCTGGTTCGGGCGCGCTGAACGCGCCGGCTCCAGCTCCCGAGCCAGCGATGTCTGTCGCCCCGGCTGCGCCGCCGCCGGCGCCACTCATATCGACTGCGCCCGTCGGCCCAATCGCGGAAGGCATGCCAGTCGCGCCGTCACCTGAGGCGCGCGAAATGGCACAACAGTTGGCTGGGCCAACGGAGGGCGTGGCGCCAGTAGCTACGGCGCAGGGCGCGTCAGCACCGCCGACGCCGACTGCGCTCGGAGCTAATGGGATCAATTTCGGAGTGACTCAGCTGCCAAATGGGCAACTGGCGGTGCGCACTCCGGGCGTTGCAGCCGTGACTCAGGAGCAACTGTTGAAAAAATATGGCGAGGGTCAGCAATTGGGGAGCGGGCAGGGTGTTGCGGCGCCTCATAGCGTTTCAGAAACGACCACTGGCGGCTTTGATCCATCAGCGGATTATCTCGAGCGACGCGCGGATCTGGCGATCGATAAACGCTTGGCGATCGACAAAGCCTCAGACGTTGAGGCTGAGAATGCAGTGCGTGAAAAGCAAATTGCCGATCAGCAATTTCAAATGGCGGCAGATTTCAAAGCCGAAGAGCAGGCGCGCACAGCACAGATTACGGCTCAGGTACAGAAGGATTTAGAGACGCGAGACCGGCTGCAAAAGGAACTCGGCAACGCGAAGGTGAATCCAAATCGAATTTTTTCCGGCACTGGCGGCACTTGGCGAGCGATTGGAGCCGCGCTTGCGGCTGGGCTCGGCGCGGCTGGCTCCGGTCTGCAGGCGATGGGCGGCCATCCGGGAGCGCCAAATCTTGCCTTCCAAGCGATTCAATCGGCGATCGATCGGGACATCTCCGCACAGGAAAACGAAATCAAAATCAAGGGCACCCTCGCCGACAACGCGCTCACGCAATACATGCGGTCGGGACAGAGCCTCGAGCAAGCCAAGCTCGGCCTACGGTCAGCACAGCTGCAGTGGGTCGCGGCGCAAAATCAGCAATCGGCGGCGATGACGAAGGGCTCTCAGGTCGAGCCACGGCGTGACATGCTGCACAACGAAGTGCTCAGCGCGCTGAACGACAGCAATGAGGCCTATCGACAGGGCGCGATCGGGACTCGTACCAAGCAAGTCGCTTCGCAAGTGGTTTACCCGCACGCAGGTGGTGGCGGTGGCTTGCGGCTGTATTCGCCCGACGAGGCGATGGCGTTTGCTGCTAAAAATGCCGAGCTCGGGGCGAAAACGGCGGGCACGGCGAAGACACTCGCCGAGACGGCGAAGACGCGCGCCGAAGCGCAGAACGCAGGCAAGCCGAAAAACGCAGGCGCCATCAACACTGCGCTCGAAAACCTGGACATCGCCGGGGCAACTATTGGTCTGACGCCGACGGATAACGATTTCGAAGGCGAGGCCAGCTGGACGGGGCGCTCCGGCGGCGGTTACACGGTTTCAGAAACAACACAGAAATACAACGCGGCAATCAGGGCGGCGGCGCCGAGCGTGTTGGCGGCTCACCGTCAGCGGGTGTCACCGGATGCGATCGATGATTTCGTCAAGCAGCATCAGTCGTGGTCGGGTGGGCAAATCAAGGACATGCTGGTGGCAACGAAGCGGTCGCTCAAAATCGCACAGCAAAATCCGAGCGCGGAGTCATCAGCGGCACCAGCTGAGGGTACGACGCAGGCGGGTGAAGGCGAGGACTGATGGCGTTCGGCGCGAGCCCTAACCAGCCGCTGACCGGCGGTGGCGCGGTGACACAACCGCTTCCGCCACTGGGGCCGGCATTTGCCGATGCTGCGCTCGGTCCGGCGCAGCGCCTCTATCAAGCAGCGGCGCAGCCGGATAATCAGCAGGCATTTTACGATGCGTCGCTTGCGCCAGCCCAGCAGCTCGTCTCACAACTCGGCCCCGCGCCTATCGCGCAAGGTCACGCGGCCAATCCCTATTTGCGTGAGATGGTCGAGAAGAACGAGGAGCAAGCGAAGCTCGAGCAAGAGCATGGGCGCGGCGCTACGATCGCTACGCAAGCAGCTCGCGGCGCACTCGATTTCGTTTTTTCGTTGGGGGCTGTGCCGGCTGCGATCTTGACCGAATCGACGGGCTATCTGACCGGCTCAAAGTTTTTGCAAGACCTGGGGCACGGCATCGGGGAATCGGCAACGGGTAGCCAGGCGATGGCCACGTTATTCGGCTCGCCCGTCGTCGAGGCAACGAAGTCCATTTTTGGTGCCGCAAACGATCCGGAAAAGGCGCGTTTGGCCTACGAGCAGACGATTCGCAATGTGCATGAACAGCAAGAGGCGTGGCCGATGCTGTCGACCGTCTCACATTTCGCAGGCGCGACGGCAGCATCGCTCGGCTTGGGCGCTCTGGCCGGTGCAAGCGCCATCGCGCCGACCTTCACGCAGACTCTGGCCCGTGGTGCTGCGCTTGGCGGATGGGAAGGCTTAGGCGCAGGCGGTCAGGCGGCTTATGACGAGGGGCGACCATTCCGCGACGTGGTCGGCTCGGCGCTCATGGGCGGCCTGCTCGGCGCGGGAACAGCTGCCGGTTTTCAGGGAGCGGCGCACTATTTTGAAGGTGCGGCATTCGAGGAGGGGCTTGAAAAGTTCGCGCTTGAGCGGACCGGGAAAGCGATCGGGGTAACCGGTGGCGATGTGAGAACACTAGGCCAACGGAAAATCATGCAGATGGCCAAGGATGTGTCCGAACACGTGCTTGACGATGGGGAGACGGTTTTTCCGAGCAGCATTTTCAAAGCCGGAACGATGCCGCTCGACGATGTCGTCGAGCGGATTGGATCTGCCCGTTCTGAGCTCGGCTCGAAAATCGGTACGATTCGAAGCACAGTCGGTGAGTTCATAGACAAAAGCGCGCCTGATTTGCGGCCGAGCGTTAATGTGCTCGAGAGCCGTATTCGCAAAGACGTGCTGAACGAACTGGAGTCGAGCAGCATATCGGGACACAAGGCTGGACCGATCCTAGATGTGCTCAAGGATTTGCATGGCGCAACCGCGGAAGGAGACACAAGAATCAGCATTGGTGCACTCCGGAGGATACAGGAGCGACTGAACAAGGAAGTCTATCCACCGAACCCGCGTGGAGGGCTATCGGCTCCAGTTTCGGCAGCGCGAGAAGAGCAGAAAATCGTTTCTGGCATCTTAGAGGACGAGGTCGTCAAGGCTGTTGACCGCGGCGCCAAACAGATGGGCAACGTCGGCCATGAGGGCGCAGCGCTGGCAGCGCAGTACACGAAACTCAAGCGCCTGGACAGCTCATTTATCCACGCCGATCAGATATCTAGAATGGCAGCTGCTCGAAGACTTGGTAATCGTGGCTTTTCACTCACAGACACGATCACTGGCACAGCTGCGCTGGCCGGGGATATTGCTTCGGGTGGCGGCGTCGGCGCTGCCATCAAGGGCTTAGGGGTGACGGCGCTCCATAAATATGCCCGTGAACACGGTTCTGCGTTCATGGCGGCCCTGGCAAACAAGGTGGCGCGAAACAGCGAGAAGATTGGCGAGGTGCTTGCAAAAACTTCAGATTACTTCGGCGAAGCAAACATCGGCGTTGAGGCGGAAGCTGTGACGGCCGATGCTCACGCGGCGGCTGAGGCGGCTGCAGCCGGCAGACGCGGACTTATTGCGGGGACGGTCGGAGGCAATCTGCTGACCATGCTGTGGCCTAAGGCGGATCATGAGGTCATCTCCGTGGATGCTGCTGGAGGGCGCGAAGCGCAGGGCGTGATCGCGCACCTGGCGCGCGCAAAAGCACGAGTAAATGAGGCCGTTGAACGAGCTGGACCTAATCCAGATCAGAGGCAGGTCGCGCAGATGCTCGCTATGCATCGAGTCTCTGATGAACTGGCAAGTAAGGCCGGCCCATTCAACGCCGAAACATGGGCCGAGAAGCCGCCTAACCCAATGCAAAAGGTTCTGCATCGGACTGAAATTTTGAATCAGGTATCAACCGACCTGGCGCAGGACGCAGCGCATGCGGCATCGCTCAAGCCATCGCCGGACTTCGAGTTGCTCTTCGATCGCGTGAAAAAACTCACGAAGGATGCCGATGGGCCGCTCGCCATCGGCGGCGTGCAATCGGCTGTGCGCGAGATGGCCCGCGGTGCGCCTGCGACGCCGACCGGCGATCAGCTTAGACAGGTAGCGCGATTGACGCTGCAGAGGCTGTCCGACGCCGATGTGCCGGATGCGATGACGACCGGTCACGAGCTAGCGCGCCGATTGTCTGGGCTTTCGGACGGCGCCAGTGACCCGCTGACACGGGACTATATCGCGCGGCAGGTCACAACGCTGCAGCAGCAGCTGAGCGATCCATCATTTGGCAAAGCCGGCGCTGTTTATGGGCAGCTCACTTCGGCGCCGAGCGGCGGATTTCAGCAGCTGCTTGACCCGGCCACGCTGCGTGTTGCGCTTGCGTCGACGCAATCACATGGTGCTCTCCCGGCTGCACTCAGAGAATTGGCCCGCTCTGTACTCGAAGCGCACGATGCGAGGAAACAGCTTGGCGGTGGCTCGGCGGACGCGGGCGTTGCTCGCCAACTCAAGGCGACGGAAGCAAAATTCTTGAAAGCGGAAAACGCCGTCACGCTCGATGGTGGACCCGCCGGTAGGGTGCTCGATTTTTTCAAAGATGCGCCAGGTGCCGACGCGCGGGGCCTAAAAGGCAGCCCGCAAATGCTAGTGCTGAACACTATGCGCCCGCAGATGGAAAAAATGTTGCCCATACTCGGCAAGAAATCCGACCGTTTTTCTGGCGGCGAGTCTCGCCCATCGATCCCCGTTCCACCAAAGTCGCCAGGAGAGCTAAAAACGCTCTATACCGATCGCATGCAGGCGCTGGCGCAGGCCGTTGGGAGCCAGGACCCAACAGTGGGGGAGAACGCCATGCGCGGCATGCCAAACATTCCGCCCGCGATGCAGGTTGCGGTGATGACCGACGCGCAGCAGCGCATGGCAACACTATTGCGCGATATGCCAAAACCACCGGCGAATGTGCGCGGAAAGGCCTTCGAGTCGCTTTCCAGCGGCGACTTGCGGAAAGCCAACGCGATGTGGGAGGCGACGACCAAACCGATGAGCGTATTTGCCGACTTCCACGCGGGCACCATCGACTACGATAAGGCGCGTTACACGTGGAAACAATACCCAGGCCTGCAGCAAGCGGCTCAGGCTGGCATGCTCGACGTGCTCCATGCCCACCTGGACGATAATGAGCGCGCTGCGATTCCGGATTCGATGCTCACGCAGATCGATTATTTGCTAGGCTTCGACGGCAAGCTGCAGACTTCTGTCGACCGCGGATTTGCGCAACGCATGACGGCGATAGCGGCCGCAGAGGCGCAGAGCAAACCAAAGCCGAATGGACCGCTTGAGCTAGCGACGAGCAAACCAACATACACGGAGCGGCTCGCGGGAGCGCGAAAGGGATAGCAAATGACGGAGAGTTTGGTGACTTATGAGGCTAACAATGTCACGCCGCCGCTGAAAAACAGCAATGCGATGAAGTGCATTGCTGTTTTGGTGTACGGCGGAGCGACGCAGACGCAGGATTTGACGGCGTTGTTTGGCAAACTAGACAACGGACATTATCTGACACTGCAGGCAGATGGTGGCAAAGTCTATGTAGCATTTGGTACGGTCGCAGGGACGATCGATGAGGGACAACTCGGGACTGGTAACAATGTCTGTTTCCCGATCGCCGACGGGCAGCAGCTATCCGTGCGTTCCGGCCAATACGGCGATGAGCGCGCGACGAACATAGCGACGCTGGTGAACTACAACATTCTCCATTTCAAGGGGGCCTCGGGAGCAGCGACCGGATATCTGCGCATGTACCGGAGCTCGCTCAGTCCCAACCAAGATGCCGGAATGTTCCGGGCGCCATGAGCATACGCCGCGTTGGTACGCATGGCCGCCGCGGGACGACATTTGCCCGGGCGGGTTTCACTGGCAACTTTGCGATCCTATTCCCCGGCGCGTTCCAAAGCGTACAGACCGATCTAGGCCTGACCTACGGAGGGACCATGCTGGCCGCCGGGACGACGCCGCCGGTGATAACCTTAACGGGTGCACTTATTACTGTTCCGGTGCCCATCACCGTGACCGATGTGGTGCCCGGTATCCTAGGGACCTGGACCGGTCAGGTATCGTATGACGGTGGGGCCACACAAGCGCAATCGTTCACATCGGCTGCCACGGTGCCGCTAACTGGTGCTGGCGCTGGGCTTACATTGAATATCGCGGCTGGTGTGGCGGCCGGGGACAACGTCTGGAAGGCCACGTGCGCAGCGCTGGCTGATCAAAGCGGCAACGGTAAGAACTACTCGCAGGCTACCGCGACAAAGCAGCTCGTGATCACGCCAGGTCTCAACGGTTTTCCGGGACTGTTGAGCGATGGTGTTGATGACTCATTCGTGTCGACGTGCAATCTGCCTGCGCCGGGCGTCACGCCATATTCTATGTTTGCTGTTTTCAGACAACCGGCATGGATCGTCAATACGTTTTTATTCGGTTCGACGGTGGCCGGGCAGAACGTGTTTCAAGCGATCGGCTCGCCAACTATCTTGTGTCGCGTTGGCGCCTCGGGTCAGGCCAACGGTGGAGCGGCGATTAACAATTGGGTGATACTCGAGATTGTGCGGGCGGCAGCTGCGACAGATTCCTCCAAGCTCGGCACCACCACTGCCACCGGTGCCGTTGCGAACACAGCGATCACTGGGCTCGAGGTTGCCTCACAAACAGGAGGCACAAATAACGGAACCATGGAACTACTCGCCCTCGCGTACGCACCGGGCACGCCTAACTGGCTAGCTGTACGCGCGGCCGTGACAGCAAAGTATGGGGCGGCGGTGTTGTTGTGAGCACCAAGCTTGTGGCGATCGCTCTCCAGCTCGATGCCGACGTGTGCAACGCCCTCGAGCCGCCGCGCGCTGGTTGTCATGCGGGCGCAGGCATGCATGTCGTAATACCGCTTGATTTCGCCGCGCGCATTGCGCTCGGCCAAGAAATTCCGGGGTGCTCGTACGCGCGCTTGGAAGTCGATGGCTCGCTCTATGTTTCCGACACGGCGCAGGCGCAGCTTGCGCTGCCTGCGGTGGTCAACGCACTGCCATCGGCGCAGAAAATTGAGGCTCCGTTGCTCGTTATTAAGCTCTCTACCGCTGTCACTGTGGCCGCTGTAGTGCAAAGTGATGGTGCATGAACATGACCAGATTACTCGGTATTGACGTCTCGCACTACCAATCCACGACTGCTCCAGCCGGTGTGTCATGGATAAAAATTGCCGAGAAGTGCCGCTTTGCGATCGCGCGAGCAACCTACGGCTCGGCGCCTGATGCGAGCGCGGTCGGTCACGTGCACAACGCGCGCGCCGCCGGGCTCCAGGTCGGGCTATATGCATTTTTCCGATCTACCCAGAGCGTCCAAGAGCAGCTCGACGCATTTTGCGCACGTGCCCTGGCATGCGGCATCGGCATCGGCGACATCGCGCCCGCGCTCGACATCGAGGACGATCTGACCGCGAAGCTCGAGCCGAGTTGGGAACCAAGCGTGCGGGCCTTTGCCGATGGACTCGCAAGCGAATTCGGGGTTGTCATGCCTTACATCACACAGCGCGACTTCGGCCGACTCGGAAAACCCGCGTGGATTCTCGACCACCCGCTTTGGGTGGCGCACTACACGAACGCAGCAACGCCTGCGACGCCCGGGAACAAGCCCTGCGCGATCTGGCAACGGCGCGTGGGACCGTATGAGCCGGACGGACTCGGCGGCGCCATCAAGCCGATGTTGCTCGATCAAAACGTCGCCGACGATCCGTTGCCGCTCGCGACGATGAGCCCGAGCATGGTACGAGCGCCCGGTGCGCCGCCAGCACCGGACAACCACGACGATCTGCGATCCATGCGTCTTGCCGCCGCCTTGACGGCTGGGCTCGATCTGTCACATGATGACGAAAGCGCAAAAGGAATGGGCATTACGTGACCGCTGATGACAGAGATACCCAGCCGCCATCCGCCCGGACCGAGCCCCCGCCAGCCCTATCGCTCAAGCCAAGCGACACTTTCAAGCGCATGGCCGGCTACGATGACAGCCTTTTTTTGCATGTCGCGCTCGCGGCGGCGGCCGATGGCGCGCACGAGATGCGTGAGGCACGAAAGGTCTATGACCCCGCTATCTTGATCGCCCAGGCGCGCCTAGAGTTCCAGGCTGTTGTGAGCGCTGGCTATGAGATGCTCCGTGAGCCGATTGTCGATACGTTGGCAGAGGTTCGAGCGCTCGCGCCGCGTGTGAAAATGATAGAGGACGGCCTCCTCGCGCTTCGCGCCGAATTCGAGTTGCTCAAAAGGAGGATGGATGCGCTAGAGAACGCGCTGGAAAAAACACCACCACCATTTAGAATCACTACTTGAGGAGTCCCCTTTAGTGACGACCAATAAAATATCCGCTTGCCTGATCGTGCGCGATGAACAGGGCACCATTGAGGCGTGTCTCGCGTCGATTAGACAATACGTCGACGAAATCGTAATCGTCGACACCGGTTCAACCGACGACACTCCGGCCATCGCGCGAAAAATCGCTGACAAGTTCGAAGTTTTTCTCGACTGCAACGATGCCGAAGGGCGCATCGACGACTTCTCTCTTGCGCGGAACCGAAGCTTTGCGATCGCGAGCAACGACGTAGTGCTTTGGCTCGATGGTGATGACGTGCTCCAGGGGGCCGAACACCTGCCGCTCATCGCTGCCGAACTGGTGAAATATCCAAATTCGCAAGTCATCCTGCCGTACGAGTATGCGCATGACGAGCAAGGGCGCGTGACTTTGCTGCAGTATCGCGAGCGTATGCTGTACCCGCGCAAGCACTGGGAATGGCGCTTCCCGGTGCATGAAAGCTGCTTGCTCACCGCCGGCCACGAACTCTCGGTTGCTACCCGCGATGAGTCCGTGCGACTCGTGCATGGGTCAGGTTCGGGCAAGACACGCGAGACCGAGCGCAATCTACGTATCTTGCGAAAATACATCGAGCGTGTCGGCGAGGAAGATGTTCGCAGTCTCTATTACTACGGCGTGGAACTCGGACTGCAAGCGATGCGCGGGTACGGTCGCGGTGATATTGGCGCGTTTCTCGAAAACACAGGCGCCTCTTTGCGCGTGCTGAAACGCTACGTAGAGCTCGCCTATTGGGCTGATGAGAAGTTCCTTGCGTTGCTCGAGATTGCTCGCCACTACCAGCGCTTGAACGATCACGATGAAGCGATCCGGTGGGCGTTTCGTGCGAGCGAAACGAAGCATTTCCCTGAGGCGTATTGGGTGCTGATGCGGAGCTATTACTCGATCGGGCGTCAGGATAAGCGTAGCGAGCGACTGAACTACGAGCGTGCTGTGCATTTTGGTCAAATCGGGATGTCTCTCGTGCCGACCGACGTTGCGCAGTCATTGCTCGCGCAGGATCCGACCGAGAGAGCACGCGCGCACGAGGTCCTTGCCGTGTGCCAAGGCAGTATCGGGCATCTAGATGACGCGATCGGGTCGCTCGAGGCCGGGCTGCGTGTCATGCCCGAACATGAGCTGATGAAAAAAAACCTCAAGGCCTTCCACATCGAGCGAGCGAAGCGGCGGGTGCTTGCGGAAACAAGCGTATTGCAGCAGGCAGGGGCTCTCGCCGCCGGCGCGGACGCCGTGATAAGGATGGCCCTTAGTGATGATTTCAGCGTACAACTTCAGCCGCCCACGCCTCACGTGCCTGACGCGGCTCCCGGGCGCGTTCTGCCTTTTCGCAGTAACGGTGCCGGGGTTTCGGGAGGCACTGATGGGCATCCACGCGCTGCGCGCTCTCCGGGCAAGCTCGACATCATCTTCTTCGTTGGCCCGGGCTTCGAGCCGTGGAACGGGGAAACTATCGCTCGTACCGGACTCGGCGGAAGCGAAACCATGGCCTGGGAGCTCGCTCGGCGCCTCGCCAAGCGAGGTCACGGGGTTCGCCTCATCGGGCATGTTGGTCCCGGTGCACCTGCCGGAACTTTCGACGGAGTCGAATTCATCGGATGCGACGAATTCTTCAGTGGTGATTACGGCGGTAGACCGGGAGCGCGGCACTGTGACGTGCTCATCTCTTCCCGACAACCCGGAGTAGTCGACGATGGCGCGGGCATCACAGCCGGTGCTCGCATTTTGTGGCTGCACGATGTGCATTGCGGACCGCAGCTCACTCACAAACGAAACATTCGTTTTGACCGAATCCTCGCGCTCAGCAACTGGCACAAGTCGTTCCTCCGGCGGTGTTACCCGCTCATCGATCCAGAAAAAATCCTGGTCACGCGCAACGGTATCGATCTGACGAGATACGACGGACGAGAGACGCGCAACGCGCGACGCGCGTTCTACAGCTCGAGCCCAGACCGAGGACTCGATGTACTGCTTGATGTGTGGCCCGTCGTTCGCAAGTCGATACCAGACGCGGAGCTGCACGTCTTCTATGGCTTCGAAAATTGGGAGCGAAGCGCCGACGATAATGAGCGAAAGAAAATCGCTCATCTCAAAGCGAAGCTTGCGCGCACCGCTGGCGTGCGCGTGCGTGGGCGCGTGAATGGCGAGGAGCTGGCGCGCGAGCAATTGCGGTGTGGCGTGTGGACGTTCAGCACCGCATTCACAGAGACCTCGTGCCTCACCGGAATGGAAGCCCAGGCCGCCGGATGCCGCATCGTCACGTCGCCGCTGGCGGCCCTGAACGAGACGGTTGGTGATCGCGGACAGCTCGTCCCCGGGTTCGGAACGCCGGGCTATATCGAGACGTTTGCGGCGGCAGTGGTGATGGCGATGACCGAGACCCTGGGCGCTCGAGCCGTTGACGACCGCGCGGCACTGCAAGAATATGCTCGGAAACACTTCGGGCTAGAAGAGCTTGCGTCGGAATGGGAAACGATGCTACTCGATATCCTGAACGATGTGCGGAGGCGCGTCGTGCCGAAATTCTACAAGGCGGTAGTTGTGTGAGACTTAATCTAGGCTGCGCAGCCAACATGTTTCCGGGCTGGACTAATCTCGACAAGATCGATATGTCCGGCTATCTAGAAACGCTCCGGCATTCTGGAGATATCTCGACGTGGCCCGAGCATCAGCAGAAGATGGCCGACCACGCGCGTAATGGCGCCGTGAGCTGCAGCGTTTTGGACATGCGCTACGACCTGCATCGGTTCGCGGACTCGAGCATCGACGCTATCTATCTGGGTCAGGTAGTCGAGCACATGCAACCGATCGTCGAGCTCCCCAGGCTGCTCGGAGAGTGCTGGCGAATGCTCAAGCCGGGCGGCAAGGTTCGCATCACGACGCCAGACCTGGACGTACTGCTCAACGCCTACTGGGAAGGCAAGATGGACGACTTCGCGCACGAGCAGCCAGAATTTTACATGCAGGTCACGCCTGATGCGCAGCTGAGCTACATCATGTTTGGCGCGTGCGGGCCCGCATGTACCACGGAAAACTATGAGGGTCATATGGCCTGCCTCGGGAAGCGTCACGCGAAGGCACTGCTCGAGGTAATCGGGTTTACGGACGTGACGTTCGATGCCAAGTCGGATGTCTTCGCCGAGTGCGTTGATGCCGGCATGTCGCACAGTTGGGCGGCAGAGGCGACAAAACCATGAAGGCGGACATCCGCATCGGTTGGACAGTTGTCGCGCTGCTCATGGCCGTTGCGCTGTGCATGGCGCTCTCCGCACTCGTGCACGCAGCTCCGCGGTCGCTCACGGACAATCTGGTGGCGGTGCAGTCGTCGCTGCAATCGCGTTCGGAAGAACCAGTCGACGCGCGTGAGCTCGCGGATGCAATCACATCGGTCACCCATAGCCCGCAGTGGGCTGCGCTGCTCCTGACGACGGCTCACCACGAGAGCGCGCTCAGCGCCAGGATCGCCCGGAGCGAATACAAGCCACACGAAGGCGACCACGGTAAAGCCTGGGGGCTGTTTCAAAATTGGAAGTCAGCGAGCAATGCGAATGTCTGGGGCTCTCCGGACATCGCCGTCCAGGTGAAGGCTGCGAGCCACCTGACGCGCCAGTATTACAACATGTGCCGGAACAGCGGTGTACCGTTCCCGTTGTCGACGATGCGGGCCCTCAGTGGTCGCGGGTGCTCGATGCCGCTCAAGGGCGAGGCGCAGCGGATGCACACGTACCAAAGCGTGTTGGCGAGGCTCCAGTGAAGATAGCTGTATTAATGGGTGCGTGGTGCCTCACCTTCCGCGGCTCGCTCCCATTCAAGGGCCACCGGCAAGACGCTCGCGGGCTCACGGGAAGCGAAATCGGGTTCATTCGAATCGCGCAAGAACTGGTGAAGCGTGGGCATTCAGTGACCGCTTATACCGTGAGCGACGAAACCGAGTACGAGGGCATCACGATTCGACCCGTGACCGCGGCGGAAGAAATAGACTCGAGTTTCGATGCGGCGATCGCCATCAATGAACCAGAGCTACTACGCGGATGCAGGGCGCGGTTGCGCGCGTGTGAGTTGTGGTTAAACAGCTTCGATTTTTGCAAGGTCGGCTTCGAAAAACACGTCGACCTGTGGTGCTCGCCATCCCAGGGTCACCTCGACATGATTCTGCGCGAAACGCATGAGGTCGAGCTTACTCCGGCTGGTGCCGGGGCATTGTTCAAAGCCGATCCAAAAAACTGGATCGTCCTACCGCTCGGATGTGATCCGGAGCGCTATCCGGTCGATTCGGTCAAGGTGTCCGGGCGCGTCGTGTACTGCTCGAGCCCGGACCGTGGGCTCCACTGGTTGCTTCAGGAGTGGCCTCAAATCAAGCGCGCGGTTCCGCATTCGACGCTCCGGATTTTCTACCGGCTCCAGGCATGGATAGACAACTTCCAAGACACGGCCTATTCGCCACCCATCGAGGAGTTGCGCGGTCGGGCTGTGTACATCCAAGAAGCGCTTCGGAGAATGAACGGACCCGAGTGGGGAATCACCGTGCTCGATTCTGTTAGCCGTGAGCAGATCGAGCGCGAGATGTGCGAAGCTGAGGTGCTAGGGTACCCGTGCGATACGACACGCTGGAGCGAGGGGTTCTCGTGCACGATTCTTGAGGGATGCGCTGCGCGCGCATGTCCGGTGATTACTGACTGCGATGCCCTTGAGGGTATCTACAACAACGCCTGCCGCGTGATGCCACGGGGCAATATTGAGCAATGGCGCGATGCGGTCATCGAGATTCTCCAAATTGAAAAGTCGCGCGACAATTGGAGCGCGCGCGCCCGCGCTTTCGCCGAATCGCTAACCTGGGCGAAGCATGCGGAGCGGTTGGTAGCAGCAATCGGTGATCGGCGGCTCGGTCGTGTGGAAGCGATGCGAGCCGTATCTATTGGAGGAGGAGCCTAAAATGCGTATCAAACTCCCAGTCCCGTCGACCGACCATCGCGGTACTATTCAAAATCTCGTCGAGTTAGATGCCCTGGGTCATCTGCCCATCCGAGGGGCAGCCATCATTACTTCGCGGGCTCGCACGACGCGGAGCAATCATTACCACAAGACCGATGGTCACTGGCTTTATGTGATCTCTGGCTTGCTCCATTATTGGGAGCGCAATCTTGACGAGCCGCATTATCCGTCGGCACCTGGCATATTTCGGCCTGGCGAGATGGTCTATACGGGCCCACTGGTTCTTCACAGAACCTATTTCCCCGAAGAGACGATGCTGCTTTCGCTTTCACTGCGACCTCGCGATCGCGTGAGCCACGAGGACGACGTGGTGCGGGACGGCACGAAATGAACGAGCTGACTCACACCTTCCGTGAGCACACCTTCCGGGTTCTACGCGGCTCGACGCACCCGGAATATTCGTTGCACTGCTTCACCGATGAGGAAGCCGATTTTCGTGAGAAGTACTGGCGCCCGCGCTCAGGGCAGATAGTGGTCGATGTGGGCGCGAGCTATGGCGCCTACACGCTGACCGCCGCGGCGTGCGGGGCAGCCGTGCACGCCTTCGAGCCGGAACGGTCGGTCTGTGACGACCTGAAGCGCAACTGCGTTGCGAACGGGTTCCAAGTGGAGCTGTATCAGGTTGGACTCTGGGACCAAGCGGCCGTTGTGGCGATGCACAGCTATGCGCCGCATTGGCCCGCCGGCACGGTGAGCGGTGACTTCACGATGCTCCCGCTCGACCGGTTCAATCTGCCGCGCGTTGATTGGCTGAAGATCGATGTGGAAGGTGCCGAGGAGCGAGTACTTCGGGGCGCTCAGGCGACCATTGAGCGGTGCAAGCCGCGGGTCATCGTCGAGTGCCATGTGTTTCTTGACCCGGAGCTCGTGGCGAAGTGTCAGCGGTTGCTGCCAGGGTATGAACTGGAAGAGGTGGAACGCCCGCCGTGCGTGATGTTGGTTGGGAGGCCGTCGTGAGCATGCATGCAGCGTCAAGAGACGTTTGGCGAGCGCTCAAGGCGTGCAGCTCTGATTTTTGTGAAATCACAACGAACCAGTTGCGCGCGCCTCTAGCAACCTACCTGATCACCTACGCCTGGGGCCTGAATAAGTCAGAACTACCGACGCTCGACAAATATTGTCGTCTGCTCTTGCATCTCGAATACGGGCATATGCCGAAAGTTCGCGACTTGGTTGCTGAGTTGGCTCCTGAGGCGACAGTTGCAATAGACGGCTATGACGAATGGTGGCGAGCGGAACTCGCTGGAGAGCATAAGTCGGCCCAATGAAAATCGGTATCGTTTCAACCCACAGTTGGCCAATCCCAACGCCCGTCCACACGGGAGATATTGTGCTGCTAGACTTGGCCATCGCGCTCCACGAGCTTGGCCACGAAGTCGTGATGTTTGCTCCCGCCGGCACGAAGGCGCCCGACAAGCTGTGCGAGATGCCGGCGAGTCTCGGGGCTTCGGAGCCGAGCGCGCGAGCGTGCGAGCTCGCATGCTGGGAAAGTCACACAGCGGAACTGCTTGAATGCGATGTGCTGCACGATTTCAGTGTCGAGAAATGCATCGCAGACCGCGCCATGAATTACGGGCGGCCAGTAATCTCGACGTTGCTCGGCGGAAACTACAATCACCCTGCGAATGGTCGCAATGTTTGCGTTTGGTCCCATGCGATGCGCCAGCGTGCGCTTCATGGATACACCGACTACTGGAATACGCCGACGCCTGACCTGGCCGGACCGCCGACGCGCCCGATCACTGATGCGCACGTGGTTTACGGCGGAGTTGACACGGACTTTTACTGTCCAAGCGATTACTCGAAGGATGACTACTTCCTATTCCTAAATCGCTGGCATCCAGCCAAGGGTTTTCGTCAGGCAATCGAGATAGCGAAGGACACCGGAATCGAACTAGTGATGGCCGGTCAGCACCCAGACGACATGCGTTGGGACAGCGAGAAGGAATTTGCGAACGAAGCACTGCGGCTAGCCCACCAGGTCGTGAACATCAACTTCAGGTGGCTTCCGGCTGGAATGACCGAGCACCACCAGGCGAAGCGTGAACTCTACCGCAAGGCGAGGGCGCTTTTGTATCCGGTTGGGTTCAATGAACCATTCGGCTTATCCATGGCAGAGGCCATGGCGTGCGGCACTCCGGTCTTCGGTATCGCGCGTGGTTCTGTGCCTGAGGTAGTTGGTGGACAGGGCGTTGCTGTGCCGCCGGAGAGATGGGCCAGCGGTGATTTCCGCAACTTTTATTTCAGTCCGATAGCCGTGAGAGAAGATGCCGTTACACGTTTCGATCGCAAGGTGATGGCAAGCAATTATCTGCTCGAATATACTTCGGTGATCGGCGGCGCATCGTGGGGCGGACGATGATCGGCGGCACGGCCGATGGGGACGTGCTCTGCGAGGGTTTTGCTACCGCACTTCGTGTCGCCGACATGCGACGAATCCCAATCGACGACCATGGGCTACGCTCTGCGGCCCATGTGATCGTCTACTTCGAATCCGCAACTGGCATCGGTGCCGCATTCAAGACCGGTGACCCTCGATTAAAACCGTACCTAAAAGCCGCCATCGCGCGGCGAAAGGCCGATCGTAGTGAAGGATTATCACATCCGCTCTGACTGCCGCCTCTGTGGTGGCAAACTGCATGAGCAGCTCGATCTTGGAGCGACGACTCTGGCTAACGAGCTCCCGGATAGGCAGGACGCGGAGCAAGAGCTGTTTCCGCTGTACGTCAGTCGCTGCGAAGATTGCTCGCATGTGCAGCTCCCCGTGGTCGTGAATCCGCGGCGACTTTTCAGCGACTATGTTTACCGATCGAATACGTCGCCAGTGTTCGTTCAGCACCTGAAGGATTTCGCGCGTGATGTCCAACCGAAACCAGGCGGCTTCGTGGTTGAGATTGGATCGAATGATGGCTCCCTCCTCGCGGAGTACAAGCGCAATGGCTTCGAGGTGCTCGGGGTCGACCCGGCAAAGAACATCGCGGACATTGCCGAGCGCGAGAACGGTGTACCGACGCTGCGGGCATTCTTCGGACGCGCGACGCTTGTCAATTGGCACCTGATCGGTCGCAAGGCGGACCTCGTGATCGCGCTGAATGTATTTGCGCATGTCGATGACCTGGTCGATGTTGTGGAAGGTGTTGCTGCATTGCTCGCGGACGACGGTGAGTTCGTCATTGAATGCGGGTACTTGCCTGACATGCTCGCGCATGGCGTTTTTTCTGTAATTTATCATGAGCATCTATCGTTTTGGCACATCGGGCCGATGTTTTCGTTCCTCATGGCGCACGGGTTACATCTCTATGACGCGGAGCGGGTCCCGACTCAGGGCGGCTCGATGCGCTACCGTGCATCGAGCCGCCCTCGCCCGCAATCAGACCGTCTGCGCGCCATCATCGAGGAGACGGCAGTTTCATATGACACATCTAGCCTCCAGAACAGAATCTGGCGGAGCAGAGTCAGGGCACAGGGGCTGCTAGCGCGAGCACGGCGCGCTGGACTAACGGTCTGCGGATATGGATCACCTGCGCAGCTGACCACGATCGCCCATGTGTGCCAGATGAGCCACGGCGATATTAAATTCGTGGCCGACGACAACCCGCTCAAGCAGGGTCGATACACATCGGGCACGCATTGGCCGATCGTGCCGACAAGTCAGCTCTATCTAGCGGACATTTGCATCATTTTCAGCGGGAACTTTGCTGACGATATCAAAGCCCGGCATGCTGACTTCGAGGGAGAATGGGTACTCCTTTGACACTCGTTCCAATCGCCGCGCTCTACATCGATCCGCGCGGCCCCTATCCGGCTATGGCTGGCGTCGACTGCTGGGACGAAGCGCGAGACGCGAAGCTGTATGACGGCCCGCATCCGGTCGTAGCTCATCCGCCGTGCGGGTCATGGTCGAAACTGCGGCACCTCTATAAGGGCAACGATCGCGATTGCGGACCGCGCGCCATGGAGCAGGTTCGGCGCTGGGGCGGCGTGCTAGAGCATCCAGCCAATTCGCAGATCTGGCCGTACATGGGGCTCACAGGCCCAGGCGACGCGACCGACAGCTACAACGGCCGAACGTATCTCGTTCATCAGGTTGATTGGGGCCACTGTTGCAGCAAACCCACCTGGCTCTATGTCGTCGGGGTCGACCAGAAGCGTGTGATGCGCAACATCCGAGATCGGCGTGGGACCGGGACGCCTACTCACTGCATCTGCACTGGGCCGCGCCAGACCAAGCGGTTGCCCGTCGCCTCCAAGCAGCTCAAGCGGCGGACACCCGGTCCATTCGCTGAGTGGCTCGTTTCTCTCGCTCGCTCATGTCTCGTCCGAAAGTAGATAAATAAAAAAATGCATGCTGACAAAATCATCAGTGAGGCGTTCTCGCGCCTTACGATACCGCATCCACCGGAGAGAATACTCGTCACCGGTGCGGCGGGGTTTATTGCGTCGAACTTCACGCGCTACGTGCTAGAGAACACTCAGTACTCTGTTGTATCGCTGGATCGCCTTGATGACGCGGGCAATCTGCAGCGTCTCGCCGAACTCAAGACACGCTTCCCGACGCGGCTCCAAGCCTACTGGCATGACCTGCGCGCTCCGATTCACGCGGACTACATCCGAGGCGAATTCAAATATATCGTGCACATGGCCGCCGGTTCGCATGTCGACCGATCGGTCAGGAACCCGCTCGAGTTCATCACGGACAACTGCGTGGGCACGGCGCATCTGCTTGAGTGGGCGCGGAGGCACGCGCCGACCACGAAGCTGCTCTATTTCAGCACGGATGAGGTGGTTGGCTCCGCCGATGGCGTCGAGTCGTTCGACGAGCTGTCACCAATGAACCCGCTGAATCCGTACGCCGCGGCGAAGGCAGCCGGCGAGGTGCTCTGCCCAGCATGGGCGAACACGTACGGGCAGCCGATTGCGATCACGCGGTGCACAAACGTCTACGGCCCGATGCAGCACCGGGAGAAGTTCATCCCGCTGTGCATCGAGCGCATCGGGCGGAACGAGACGATTCAGATTCACGCGCAGGGCAAGCGGTCGAGCACACGCTACTACGTGCACGTGGACGACGTGTCACGCGCGGTGCTCACGGTGCTCACTAAGGGCGGCGTTCTCGGCGGCCGAGGTACCGGGCGCTATGGCATCAGTGGGGACCGCGAGTACTCGAACCTTGAAGTCGCGCAGCGCATTGCGGGACTGATCGGTAAGGACCTGCATTATGAGCTCGTCGACTTCGTGCCGAACCGGCCGCGGCACGATATGCGCTATGCCATCAAATCGGATCGGCTGGGTGCGCTCGGGTGGATGCCCGTGGCTGATTTCGACGATGGGCTAGCGGAGCTCGTCAGGCTCGCCGGTTAGGATCGCGTTTGGCATTTTGCTTGTCCTGATATGCCACACGCGCTGCGAGTTTTTCAGCCTTCTGACGATTGCCAACCGACGCACGCTGGCGATCAGAACTATCCATGACTAAAAAACGGCCGTGCCCAGTCTCCGTTACACGCGGACCATCATCTTCATGCGCGTGATGCAGTGTGTCGGATAACGTCATATCCCTGCCATAATGTGAATTGACAAATAAATTAGAGCTATTGCGCTCATGACCAGTGGCTGTGGTCTTCAGATAGTCTTCTTGGAATGCGTCATGCTCTACTGAATCGCCAGACGAGACATCGTCTAAAATATTTGCCGCGCGCTCCACTTCTCCGCGATCTAATGCGGCTCTAGCTCGCCCCAGATCGTGCACATTACGATCGTTAGCGTTCGCTTCTTTTTCCAAAGCAACCGCTCGCTCAATCAAATTCGCATGCGCTGCATATTCTGCATTTGCCGCACGAGCTCCATCTGGAGTTCCAGCCCCGGCCTCAAGCTGTTGCCCGCTAGCCATATGTTTAGCGGCCATTTCTCTGGCCTGTGAAGCGAAGGCATGTCCAGACGCTGCTGTGGCAGAGATTGCACTTGTGTGAGCATCTAATGCAGCCGAGACAGTCTCTTTGGCGTCTCCGGATGCGCCGCCGCCCCATCGACCATGGTCGTCTCGTGGCTGATCAGGGTTGAACATGCCTACTTATACTGCGACTCCGCATCCATCAGCAAGCGCATCGCATCGCAGCTGATGCGAAGCGTATCGCTCTGGTCGCCACGCAAGAACGCGCGGCAGAAGTTACGCAGGGCTAGATCGCGCCAGTGTTGCATGAGCTGCGTCCCACCCGCCTCATAGATATGCAGCTGACCGAGCTCTGTCCAGACGTATTGCCCACCGTCGGTCGTGGCGACGCGCACCCTCATGCCGGAGTGCGCGAATCCGTTGCCGGTAACGATCGAAATCTCGTCATCGCTCCGCGCTTCCCACTGCCCTGGTGCGAGCTGGCTCCAAGCTAGTTGCGGCTGGAAGCCTAGATCGAGTACAAACGCAAGCGCATGAGGACCGTAATCCAGCAGCCCGCTGTGTGTCTGGCGCGTCGGTCCATCGCCAAAGAAGGCGACATGTACAGCGCTGACCCTGCGGCACTGCAGGTCCGCCTTGAGCGCAAGCCAGGCTGGGCTATAGAGCCGCCATAGGTCAACGTAGACGCCGCGCGAATCTGCTACACTAACCGGCCACATCAGCGGCTTGGTCGCACATACGCGCTTGGCGACATTCGCGGCCGCCCACGCAACCATTGTTGTCACCAAAGGCGGCGTGCAGCAGACGATCGCATCGATGGTCGAGTCCGTGACCATGGATTGCCAGCGTTGCTGCCGGGCATGCTCGAAGTCAGCCTTTGTCGATCCATGACTCCATGCATTATTGTGTCCAGTGCGGTACTTGCTACCGTCATCATAGTACCAATCAGCCGTATACTGCTGCGCCGTCGCGCAGTCGAATGCCACAATCTCCGCGCCGAGCTCGCGGAACACCGCCGCCATACGCTGCCCGTGCTTCCCCACGCCGATAAATCCGAGATTCATTAATCTTGGACTCGACGCAAGCCTTCCGGCGTCCACTGCGCCTGCACGCCGCTACGAAACGTGCCCTTCGGAAGCGGGCTCGCTTTGTGCTCCTCGTGGTCGACCTTCGCGAGTTTACCAACGATCAAGGTGCGCTGAACCAGATTGTTCACCACGGTCAACACCTTTCCGCGCGTCAGAGCGTGACTATGACCAGTCACTTCGCCGTATGCGAGTGCCCGATCTGGGCATTCTTTACCGTCGATGGGTGCGGCCGGATCGCTAACGATGATCACATCGCCGTGCCTTGCCTTGATTTCTGAATTTTTGAACAGTGCGATTATTTCTTTTGGTTTCATTTGCCGGCTTCCTTTTCGTGTCTTCTTTAGGCTTCCCAGCGATAGCTGAGCTCCGGTTCTTGGTTGCAGTGTCGAGCAAGTTCTAGGGCACCGCCTTCGTCGCCGTCGTCGAGAAACGCGGCCATGGCTTGCCATTTGCGAGCAGCCTGAGCCGACTGGATCAAGGATGGCACGGGTTCGAGATAAATGGGTTGCTCATTTTGCTTCGTGACGCTCGATTGCTTGCGCACAAACCGAGCCTCCTCGCCGCCGATGTTGGCAGCATGGAGTGAGTACTCGAGCCCGGTCTTCGGGTCGCTCCATGAGTCGATGGCTTTGGCTCCAAGCCTTTCCAGCGTTCGCGCCCAGCCGAGGCGCTCCGCGATTGCGCGAAATACTTCCGTATTTTGCTCTCCGCGCAGATCTTCAGCGGTAATGCTCTCCGGATTTTCGATCACGCGTTTCGCGACGCGCGTACCGTGCCAGTAATGGAGTTCCCATCCATCACGCCAGCGATGCGAGGGGCCGTCGGCGCAGTGCGGGCGGTTCCGTTCGTCGAGATTCAGCACCTCTGGCCAATCCGATATAATGCAGAATTTCGCATGCATGAAACGCGGACCGGAACGTTCGGCGCATATCTCATAATGCTGCCATTTCGAGTAATCAATGTCGAGCCCGGCGATATGCCGGGAGAACGAGAGATAGGCTGACCATCCGGACCACTGGTTTCCGCCGTCGCGCATGTACCAGGCTTTGTTCGCACATAGGGCGAGGAAATAGATCAGATCAGCGTCCGTGGCCTCAAGCGTGGCGCCCTCCGTGGCTGCGCGCGTGGCAGCGTGCGTGGCTGCGCGCGTGGCTGCGAGCGTGGCAGCGTCCGTGGCAGCGTCCGTGGCATCGTTCGTGGCAGCGCGCGTGGCAGCGAGCGTGGCTGCGAGCGTGGCAGCGTGCGTGGCTGCGTGCGTGGCATCGCGCGTGGCAGCGCGCGTGGCTGCGCGCGTGGCAGCGTACGTGGCTGCGAGCGTGGCAGCGCGCGTGGCATCGCGCGTGGCAGCGCGCGTGGCATCGCGCGTGGCAGCGCGCGTGGCATCGCGCGTGGCAGCGCGCGTGGCATCGTCCGTGGCAGCGCGCGTGGCCTCGTCCGTGGCAACGTCCGTGGCAGCGTACGTGGCTGCGAGCGTGGCAGCGCGCGTGGCATCGCGCGTGGCAGCGCGCGTGGCATCGTCCGTGGCAGCGCGCGTGGCCTCGTCCGTG
>Ga0137403_10000505_pt1 | contig 50589 bp, 39 predicted proteins | sample CZOMad2_1_16fung_FD_122057 | JGI IMG/M metagenome (GOLD analysis project Ga0137403, IMG submission 122057) | Vadose zone soil fungal communities from Angelo Coast Range Reserve, California, USA - CZOMad2_1_16fungal (Hybrid Assembly) | ecosystem: Environmental > Terrestrial > Soil > Vadose zone... | reverse complement strand
CGTTCTTGCTGATTCTCAAAAGGCCGAAATCCTTAGGGGCGTGCTCCACAGTGGCAGTCGCAGCCGACAGGCACTCCATGCTGTGAGTTGATGCAAATATCTGTATGCTGAATCGTGAGGCAAAGGTGTGCATCAACTGCCACACCTGGGGAAGGGTTTTGTAGTAGAAACCGTTCTCGATCTCATCAAGAAGGATGACACCGCCACGGAGGTTTGCCATCGTGAGTAATACGTTTGTTAGCTTAGTTGCGCCGGAAGACACCAACGCCAACGGGAGCTTTCCTGGGAGGCCCTTTACCGATACCGCGAGCGCTGGCTTGCCGCCAAAGATTTCGACGCTGACACTGTTCACCTGAGGATATATTTCCCGAATGGCGTCAACGACCGGCTGGGCCCTCTCGCGCCGACTCAGATTTGAGAACAGCTCAGCCGGCTCTCCAGGCTCGTCTAGAATCGAGAAACTATTGTAGTAGGCAGCTAGCACCGGCTTAGACATGCGACGCATCAGGACAGGGCGCTCCCCAAAGCCGATTTCACCGATGGCCACTTCGCCTTTCTCGTCTGTCCATTCCAGGACTAACGGGCGAACAGACGTTGTCGGCTCCTCTCCTCCAAGCGGGAGGCTGACAACTTCCTCGTCCTTGTAAAAAACTCTGACCGAGCGGGTGTTGTCTGGAGAACCCCGAAGAGTTATCGAGACAGGCTTATCGGAATCGAAATTGTAGAACAAATCGGCCCAAAGACCCTCGAAAGCTTCCCGGTTCTGCGAGAGTCCTGTTTGCGCACCAGCGCCCCGCCACCGTCGTAGGCTGAAGAGAACCTGGGGGTTGGCGCTTGCTGCCAGGTAAATCGCCTCCAGCAAGGCCGTCTTGCCGCTCCCGCTGTCGCCTACGATGACGTTTACCCTAGCGAGGGATTCCAGTCGCATTCTCTCGAAGCAACGGAAACGCTCTATTTGCAACGACTCGATCATGAGATCGCCCCCCGCCAACGGAGTCTTGCCGGGACGCCCCGGCTGAACGGGGTTCAACCTACACCCCCGACCGGGGGTGAGTCAAGTATGTTATTGCGAAAATAGTTTGCAACTATGCCATCGGGATAGGAGGGGCTTGCGGAGAGCTGATCCGATACCGATACTTGCTGGACGACAAGCAAGTCCCAGCACAGCACAAAACACGACGTCCGCGCCCCAGAGCATCGGAGAACCGGCATGACGGCTCCCGACCGCGAACGCAATCCGGCTCGCACCCGCGAGGCCATCCTGGATGCCGCTGAACGGCTCTTCGCCGAGCAGGGCTACGACGCGACCAGCCTGAGCCAGGTCGGGCAGGAAGCCGGCGTCTCCCGCGGCACCCCCGGCTACTTCTACGGCTCGAAGCCGGAGCTCTACCGCGCGGTCCTCGACCGCTGCTTCACCGAGGTGCACCACGCGGTGCAGGCCGGACGGGAGCGCGCACTCGCCAGCGGGGAGACCCCTGAGGTGGTGCTCGAGGGAGCGGTCTCGGACTACTTCGACTTCCTGGTCGCCCGGCCCAACTTCGTCCGCCTGCTGGAGCGGGAGGCGCTGACCGCGGCCGGCGTCCTGCCCGAGGCCCTGGCGGAGGTCCAGGTGGGCCGTGAGGCGGTCGCGGCAATGGCGGTCGAGCTCGGGCTCGACCCGGCGCCCTCCGGGGACGCTGCCCAGCTGCTCCTGAGCATCATCGCCTTGTGCTGGTTCCCCCTGGTTCACGCCGGCACCATTGCCCCCGCCGTGGGGGTCGGGCTCGGCAACCCGGCGGCCCTGGCTCAACGCAAGCGCCACGTAGTCGATCTCGTGCTCTATGGCGTCCACGGACGACCGTCCATGGCCCACGGAATTGATTCCATCCCGCGACCCGCATCCGGAAGCGTCTCATGACCAACGTGATCACTCCCCCGGAGATCCGGCCGACCGACGCCCCTCTGGCAACCGAGCAGGAGGCGCGCGAGATCGCGGAGGCCGCCCGCGAGAAGGAATGGCAGGCGCCGAGCTTCGTCCGCGAGTTGTTCGAGGGCGCGTTCCGCCTGGACCTGGTGCACCCGTTCCCGACCCAGGACCCGGCCGACGTCGCGAAGGCCCGGCCCTTCCTCGAGCGGCTCGACCACTTCATGCGAGAGCAGGTCGACAGCGATCAGATCGACCGCGAGGGCAAGATCCCGCCCGCCGTGCTGCAAGGTCTGCGGGACCTGGGCGCGTTCGGGATCAAGATTCCCGAGGAGTACGGCGGGTTGGGGCTGAGTCAGACCAGCTACACCCATGCCATCGGCTTGGTAACCAGCCAGGACGGGAACCTCACGGCCCTCCTGTCGGCGGCCCAGTCCATCGGCGTGCCGCAACCGCTCAAACTCTTCGGCACGCCGGAGCAGAAAAAGAAGTATCTGCCGCGGCTGGCCCGCGGTGCGGTCTCGGCGTTCGCGCTGACCGAGGCCAACGTCGGCTCCGATCCGGCGGCGATGACGACGACGGCCGAGCTGTCGGCGGATGGGACCCACTACATCGTGAACGGCGAGAAGCTGTGGTGCACCAACGGCACCATCGCCGAGCTGATGGTGGTCATGGCCCGGACCGGACCAAAACGGATCACCGCGTTCATCGTCGAGACCGATTGGCCCGGCGTCGAGGTGGTCCAGCGGCTCCACTTCATGGGGCTCAAGGCGCTGGAGAACGGCGTGATCCGCTTTACCAATGTGAAAGTCCCCCGGGAAAACGTGCTCTGGGGGGAGGGCAAGGGACTCAAGCTCGCCCTGATCACCCTGAACACCGGCCGGCTGACCCTGCCGGCGTCGTGTGTGGCCGCCTCGAAGCGCTGCCTCGAGATCTCTCGCCGGTGGGCGGCCGAGCGGGTCCAGTGGGGCCAGCCGATCGGAAAGCACGACGCCATCGCCCAGAAGCTCGGCCGCATGGCGGCAGAGGTGTTCGCGATGGAAGCGGTGTCCGACCTCGCGTCCCTTCTCGCCGACCGCGGCAAGGCCGACATCCGCCTCGAAGCAGCGATGGCCAAGATGTGGAACACCGAGACCAGTTGGCGGCTGATCGACGACACGTTGCAGATCAAGGGCGGACGCGGATACGAGACCGCCGACAGCCTCCGGAGCCGGGGCGAGCGCCCCGACCCGATCGAGCGCCTGATGCGGGACTGCCGGATCAATCTGATCTTCGAAGGCTCGAGCGAAGTCATGCGCCTGTTCATCGCCCGGGAAACCGTGGACACGCACCTCAACGTGGCCGGCGATCTGATCGACCCCAAGGCCACCGGGCGCCGGAAGCTGGCCGCGCTCGGGCGGGCAGCCTTGTTCTATAGCCGCTGGTACCCTCGCTTGTATCTCGGCTGGGGACGTTGGCCCCGTTATGCCGAGTTCGGTCCGCTGGCCACCCACCTCGGGTTCGTGAATCGCATGTCCCGGAAGCTCGCGCGCACCGTCTTCCACTGCATGATCCGCTTCGGCCCCAAGCTGGAAAAACGCCAGGCAGTGCTGGGGCGGCTGGTGGAGATCGGGGCCGAGCTGCTCGCGATCACGGCAGCCTGCGCCCGGGCCCAGTCGCTCGCCGCGCGGAGGGATGGCGCCGACCTCGAGCGGGGTCGGCGGGCAGTCGAGCTGGCCGACGTGTTTGCCCGGCAGGCGCGGCGCCGGGTTCGGGAGAAATTCCGGGCCGTGTTCGCGAACGACGACCTGGTGACGTACGCAACCGCTCAGCGGGTGCTTCGCGGCGAGCACCAGTGGCTCGAGACGGGGATCGTAGGCAACTTGAGGTGACGAAAAGGCGTGGTTCTGGTGTATCTTCGCCTATAGGACCCTGCCGAGGACTGAGGTATGGCGATCGCTGAAGGCCGCACGCTGCCCTTTACCGGCCCCGAGGCCATTGACGCGGCTGCGCTCGAGACTTTCCCCTATGACGGCCCGGAGCAGGAGATCGTCACCGAGACCAGCGAGTTCAGCGCCGTCTGTCCGTACAGCGGGTTGCCCGATTTCGCCACGCTGAGCATCCGCTACGCCCCCTCGGACCGGTGCGTCGAGCTCAAGAGCCTCAAGTATTACGTGATCAGTTTCCGGAATGTCGGCATCTTTCAAGAGCACGTGACTGCCCGGATCGCCGACGATTTGTGGCGGCTGCTCGCCCCTCGCCGTCTCACGGTAAGCACGCGCTATAACATCCGTGGCGGGTTCGACACGGTCTGCAGCGTCACATTCCCGACGGCTTGACGCCAGACGTCCCGGCACCTCCCCGATGCTGATCCCGACGTTTTCGATGCCCGATCTGCCGGAGGCGCTGCGTGGCGCGCTGGTCACCTTCGCCAAGCCGCTGTTGCTGGCGTACGCGGCGTCGTGGATCGCCCTATACGCCCACGAGATCGGTCATGCGACCGCCGCGCGGCTGCTCGGCGTCCGGATCTGGGGCATCCGACTGGGGGTCGGGCCCACGCTGTTCGACGGATCGCTGGGAGGCTGCCGCCTTCACATCGGGCTCTTCCCCCTGGTAGGCTCGGTCATCCTGCTCGATGACGACGCCTCGGCCATCGGATACCGGGACATCCAACCGGGGCCGTGGCGATTCGAGTGGGGGCGGGGCGCGTGGCGCGCCCCCGTCATCTCCGCATCGGGGGGCGTCGCCAATCTGCTCGTCTCGCTGCTGGCGGTGGCCTATTGGTATCTGGCAGGCTCGCCCCGACTCGGGACTGCAACCGGCGATCTCTTCGTGTACACCTTCGTCGCGAACCTATCGGGCTACCTCAATCTGTTCCCGCTGTTCTCGTCGGACGGACAGCAACTGCTCGCCCACATGACGGCGGCTCGGCGGACCGGCCGCCCGGCAGCGGCCGAGTCGGGGGTGGGAGTGGCAAGCGAGAAGTGAGAAGTGAGAAGTAAGAGGTGAGAAGTGAGAAGTGGGTTGGCCCTGCTTTCAAGGGGCCGTATCTTTGCGCAGCAACCGGGATCTCCAGGGCCCGCGCGCCTTCTTCGTGTGGGAGCCAGCTGTGGCCAAGGATACGCTGACCGTCACGGATAACCGAACCGGCAAGACGTACGAGCTGCCGATCTCCGAGGGCACGATCCGGGCAACGGATCTGCGTCAGATCAGGGCGTCGGAAGAAGACTTCGGCCTGATGACCTATGACCCGGCCTTCATGAACACGGCCGCCTGCCGGAGCGCCATCACGTTCATCGACGGCGACCGGGGCATTCTGCGGTACCGCGGCTATCCCATCGAGCAACTGGCTGAGCAGGCGTCCTTTCTCGAGGTCGCCTGGCTCCTGATCGAGGGCGATCTCCCCACCCAGGCGCAGATGGACCACTGGACCAACGAGGTCCGGTACCACACGTATGTGCACACCAACGTCACCAAGTTTCTGGAGGGTTTCCGCTACGACGCGCATCCTATGGGGATGCTGCTGGGAACGGTCGGCGCGATGTCGACCTTTTACCCCGACGCCAAGCATGTGCAGGATCCCGAGAATCGGCGGCTCCAGCGCGTCCGCCTGATGGCCAAGCTGCCGACCATCGCGGCGTTTGTCTTCCGGCACTCGCGCGGGCTCCCGTTCGTGCTCCCGGACAACGATCTCGATTACATCGGCAACTTCGTGAACATGACGTTCAGCATCGGGGGCAGGCACAAGCCCAACAAGGTGCTGCAGCGCGCGCTGGAGATCCTGCTCATTCTGCACGCCGATCACGAGCAAAACTGCTCGACCAGCGCGGTCCGGGCGGTCGGCTCGTCGCACGTGGATCCGTTCTCGGCGGTGTCCGCCGGGATCGCAGCGCTCTACGGTCCGCTGCACGGCGGCGCGAACGAGGCCGTGCTCGGCATGCTGGACGAGATCGGTGACAAGAAGGACGTGCCCGACTTCATCAAGACCGTGAAGGGCGGTTCCGACCGGCTGATGGGCTTCGGTCACCGGGTGTACAAGTCGTATGACCCCCGGGCCAAGCTCGTCAAGAAGGTCGCGTACGATGTGTTCGAGCAGACCGGTCTCAACCCAAAGCTCGAGATCGCGATGGAGCTGGAGCGGATCGCGCTGGAGGATGAGTACTTCGTCAAGCGAAAGCTGTACCCCAACGTCGATTTCTACTCGGGCCTGATCTACCAGGCGATGGGATACCCCACGGATTACTTCACCGTCCTGTTTGCGCTGGGGCGCATGCCCGGATGGCTGGCGCAGTGGGAAGAGATGATGAGGGACAAGGACCAGAAAATCGCTCGGCCCAGGCAAATTTACGCCGGACCGGCCGAGCGAGCCTTTCCTTCGGGGGCGCGGCGATAGGACCCGCCGCGGCTCTCCGTGGACGAGCTCCTCTCCCGCCTTGAAACGAGCCTCGGCGACCGGTACGAGATCGTCCGGCTGGTCGGCGAGGGTGGCATGGCACGGGTCTACCTCGCGCAGGACCTCCGCCATGCCCGGCAGGTCGCCCTGAAGGTGTTGCGAGCCGAAATCGGCGCGAGCCTCGGTGCCGAGCGCTTCCTCCGCGAGATCCGGATCGTCGCCGGCCTCCAGCACCCCAATATCCTCCCACTCTTCGATAGCGGGGCCGCCTCGCGGGCCGAAACCGGCGTGGAGGGCCTCTGGTTCGTCATGCCCTACGTGCAGGGCGAATCACTTCGGTCGCGGCTCCAGCGAGAGGGACGCCTTCCGTTCGAGGACGTGCTAAGCATCGGCCGGGACGTAGCCAGCGCGCTCGACTACGCCCACGCGCGTGGGGTGGTGCACCGCGACATCAAGCCCGAGAACATTCTGCTGTCGGACGGTAACGCCTTCGTAGCCGATTTCGGCGTGGCGCGCGCCGTGGACCTGGCCGGCGCCCCAGGCGCCACCGCCACCGGGCTCGCCATGGGGACGCCGGCGTACATGAGTCCGGAGCAGGCCGCCGGGGCCGCCGACCTTGACCGGCGGAGCGACGTCTACAGTCTGGCCTGCGTCGTTTTCGAGATGCTCACGGGATCGGCCCCGTTCGGCGGGCAAACCCCGCGCGAGATCATGACCAGGCACGCGCTCGATCCGGTGCCGTCAGTCCGGACCTTGCAACCCGACCTGTCGGATTGGGTGGAGGCCGCGCTGAACCGCGGACTCGCCAAATCCCCGGCCGAGCGGTGGGCTACCGCCGGCGAGCTGATTCGACACCTCGAGCAACCGGGCCTTGTCACCTCGGCGGCGACGCCGGTACACCGCCCCCGCCGCCGCCTGCTGCCGCTCGGCGCTCTCGGACTGATCCTGATTGTGGGCGTGGGCGGTCTCCTCTGGCGAACCCAGGGCCGCTCCCGGTCACCCAAGCCAGCGCTCTCGGCCAGTGCGGTCGCCGTGCTTCCCTTCGCGGTCCACGGCGGCGACACGCTCGGGTTGGGTGAAGGGCTGGTCGGCCTACTCGGCACCAAGCTGGACGGCGCGGGCGACCTCCACAGCGTCGATGCCCGGGCGCTGCTCAGCTACACGGCGCGCCAGGGCCTCCGTGACCTCGGCCCGGATCAGGGCAAGGCAATCGCGGAGCACTTCGGCGCGGGCACGTTCGTTCTGGGTGATGTCTTTACGGTCGGGAACCGACTGCGCCTCACGGCTTCCCTCTATGACGCCCGCCGCAGCAATCGCGCTTCTGCCTCAGTCGAGGGCCCGACCGACCGCGTGTTCGAGCTGGTGGATTCCCTCGCGTCCCAGCTCGTCGCCGGCTGGAGCGGGCAGGAGTCACGGCTTACCGCGATCGCCGCGGTGACCACCCGCTCGCTGCCGGCCCTCAAGGCCTATCTCGACGGCGAGAGTGCTTTTCGGGGCGCCAACTTCGATGCGGCCGTCGAGGGGTTTCAGCGGGCAGTCGCCGCCGACTCGCTCTTCGCCCTGGCCTGGTACCGCATGAGTGTGGCAGCGGAGTGGCTCACCCGCTCGGACATCGCACGGGAGGCGGCCGAGCATGCCGTCCGGCTCTCGAACCGGCTGTCGGAGCACGATCAGCAGCTGCTCCGGGCGCTCGTCGCCACGCGCCGGGGCACTCACGCGGAGGCGGCACAGCTCTATCAGAACATCCTGGCCACCTACCCCAACGACGTCGAGGCATGGGTCCAGCTGGGAGAGGTCCAGTTTCATTACGGGCCGCTGGACGGGCACCCGATCTCGGAATCCAAGCCGACCTGGCAGCGGGTGGCTGCGCTCGAGCCGGACTTCTTTCCTCCAATCGTGCACCTGATGCGAATCGCCGCCACCGAGGGAAACCGGGTCGAGGTGGACTCCCTGGTGCGGCGGGCCCGCGAGCTCCGGGCCAACAGCCCGGCCCGGGACGAGGGCTCGTCGCGATCGGAGATGCTCGAGCTGGAAGCGCTTCGCGCGTTCACTCTCCGCGACTCATCCGCGGAGAGGCAGGTCCTCGGCCAGCTCCAAACCGCCACCGACGTAACCGCATTCCTTTCCACGTGGGGCGTCGCGTCCTTCGTCGGCGACCCGGAAGGGGCAGCGCGGATCGGTGCCTTCATCGTCGAGCCGCATCGCGCGCCGTGGGTTCGCGCCGCGGGCTACCTGGTGCTGGCGAATCTCGCGGTCGCCGGGGGCCACATCGAGCGGGCCCGCGCCGCGCTCGATTCGGCAAGCGAGCTCGATCCGCGCAGCGCCGCCGAGGCGCGCGTTCTGCTCGCCACGCTGCCCTTCCGAGGGGCCGACCCCGCCGAGCTGGCGTCGGTCCGCGACCAGCTGGCTCGTGCGCCCGAGACACCCGATCCCCCGGCGGAGACCGCGGTCCTGGCCGGCCTTCACCCCGGTCTCCACCGTCACCTGCGCGCGTACCTGCTCGGACTGCTCGAGGCTCGTCTCGGGAACGCACCTCGGGCGGTACGCTACGCCGCGGAGCTCGAGGCTCTTCCGGCACCGGTGGACGCGGGCTCGCTGCCACGCGATCTGGCACAGGGAATCCGCGCCGAGATCGCGGCGCACCAGAACCGCCCGGCCGGAGTGACGGCTGCTTTTGCCGGAGTGCGCCGCGAGAGCTGGTACGAGCTCGCGACCAATTCGCCGTTCTTTGCCCAGCCGCGCGAACGGTTCATGCAGGCCGAGGCTCTGGCCGCCCAGGGGCGGGACGGCGAGGCCGCCACGCTCTACCGATCACTCAGCGGCCAGGGGTCCCTCACCGAGCTGTCGTACCTGGCCCCGGCGCAGCTCCGGCTGGGCGAGATCGCCGAGCGGCAAGGGCGGGCGGACGAGGCCGCAGAGCATTACTCGCGGGTGCTCGAGGCGTGGCGCGATGCCGACCCACCGCTGCAGCCGCTGGTGCGGGAGGCGAGAGCGAGGCTGGCGAAGGTGAGAGGTGAGAGGTAAGAGGGGGCCTCTCACCGCGGTTCAGCTTCCATCGCCTTCCAGGTAGGTATATCCCTCCAGCCCCGCCACGTAGTCTGCGATGAAGCTGTTGGCCTCCTGCCGGCTCAGCTCGCGCGCCTTGCCCACCTTGCGCCGGAAGGTCGCGAGCAGGTCGGAGGCGTGGAACTGGACGTAGTTCAGCACTTCGGTGACGGTATCACCGTGGACCAGGTCGGTGACTTCGTATCCGTTATCCGTCAGCCGGACGTGCACGGCGTTGGTGTCACCGAACAGATTGTGCAGGTCGCCCAGAATCTCCTGGTAGGCCCCGGTCAGGAAGATGCCGAGGATGTAAGGCTCATCCTCGATGACCGGGTGCAGCTCGAGCGACGGCTTGCCCTTGCGCCCGCCGGTGAATCGGTCGATCACCCCGTCCGAGTCGCAGGTGATGTCCTGGAGGGTCCCCCGCCGGGTAGGTGGCTCGTTGAGCCGGTGGATCGGCATGATCGGGAAGATCTGGTCGATCGCCCAGTTGTCGGGGAGCGACTGGAATACCGAGAAGTTGCAGAAGTACCGGTCCACCAGCACCGACTCGATATGCCCCGCGATCTCGGGATAGGCCGCTTTGTCATCGGCAATGGCGGCGGCGATGGCGTTGAGCGTGCAGAGATAGAATTGCTCCGCGTCCGCCTTGTCCCGCAGGGAGAAGACCGCGCTGGCGAAGTACTCGTGCGCCCGCTCCCGGGCGAAGACGACGTCGTGGAACACCTCCTGCACCCGGTCGGCGGCGAAGGACTCGAGATTCTCCGCCATCTCGAGCAGGAGCGGGTGGGGCTCCTCCCGAAGCTTCGGGGCCACCGGCTCGGTGAGCGACTCCACGTCGATCACGTTCACCAGCAACAGCGAGTGATGCGCGGTGAGCGCGCGACCCGATTCGGAGATGATGTGCGGCATCGGCAGCTCTTCCGACCGACACACGTTGCCCAGGGTGTAGACGACGTCGTTGGCGTACTCCCGCATCGAGTAGTTCACGCTCGCGGCCCGGGTGGAGCGTGAGCCGTCATAGTCCACGCCCAGACCGCCGCCCACGTCGACATAGTCGAGCCGGTTGAACCCCATGCCGCGGAGCTCGGCATAGTACCGGCTGATCTCCTCGAGACCCGCCTTGATGACCCTGATGTCGGGGATCTGGCTGCCGAGATGGAAGTGCACCAGCCGGAGCATCGACTGCTGGCCCACCGCCGTGAGCCGGTCCAGCAGCCTCACCAGCTCGATTGCGCCCAGACCGAACTTGGACTTTTCACCGGCACTCTTGGCCCAGCGTCCGGAGCCCTCGCTCGCGAGCTTGATGCGGACGCCGACCGTCGGCTGAACCCCCATCTCTTCGGACACCCGGAGCAGCACCTCCAACTCGTTCAGCTGCTCGAGCACGACCATCACCGTGTGCCCCAGCTTCTGACCCATGAGCGCCAGGCGCATGAACTCCTCGTCCTTATAACCGTTGCAGACGATGAGGTGGTTGGTGCTCTCGTTGAGGCCGAGCACCGCCATGAGCTCGGGCTTGCTGCCACACTCGAGCCCCGCGCCGTGGGGGGTGCCGAACTCGACGATCTCCTGCACCACGTGCCGCTGTTGATTCACCTTGACCGGATAGACCGTGGTGTAGGACCCGTCGTAGCCGAACTCCTTGATCGCGCTCTCGAACTGCCCGGCCAGGGCCTGAATGCGGGACCGGAGAATGTCGGAGAATCGGAGCAGGAGAGGCAATCCCACGCCCTGGGCGTTCAGGTCGAGGGCGAGTTGGAAGAGGTCGAGACCGCGCTTGGGATTCCCGTCGGGATGGACGGTCACATGCCCGGCATCGTTTACCCGGAAGTAACCCTGCCCCCAGCCGCTCATGTTGTAGAGCTTCTCGGAGTCCCGGGTGGCCCAGGAAGGCGGAGAGATCGTGGTGGCGATAGCGGCGCTCCCGGTTTAAGTCAAAGCGTGCAAACCTAACGAGTTACCGGTCCGATTGCCAGCCGGCTGCTGCCGGCGTCCCGTGGCGGGGGCGCAACAAATCGACGGGAGAGGGCGGCACCTGCCGCTGCGAGGCCGGCCCGACCGAGGACCGCGCGAGTCATTGGGAGGACACGGGTTGGCCGATCCGGACCGCAGGGAGGCCCATTCGGCACAAAGCTCGCTCCCCCTTGGGTGTGCAGCCGTAAACCATGACGTTGCAGCCGGTTGCACTTACTGTCTCAAGCTTTGCCCCCGAGGCTCCCATGCTTCCGCTGACGCTCAGTTCCGTGCGCCGTCTTTCCCCCGCGCTCAGGCTCCGCCTGCAGGTGGCTTATGCGCGCGCCTGGGAGGCGCTGACCGATACCCATCAAACCCAGGCGGTCATGTTCGTTCGCCGCCTGTCCGATCGCCTCCCGCTCGAGGACGCGCTCCAGCGCTATTTCCGGCAGGTCGCGGTCCCCGTGGCGATGCAGGAAACCGTGCGGGCCCGCGCCCTCCTCTCCCTGGCCGACGCCATCCCGGTGCCGCCGGCCGCGGCGGAAACACCGGATTCCTGGCAGCGGCTCCGCCCGGATCGGATCGTGGACGCAGTGCGCCGCCGGGCCCAATGGGTCGAGGAGACCACCCTGCAGTCCCGAATGGCGGCGTGCCTGGCCGAAGCTGCGGCCACAGCGACCCACACCCGGATGGCGGTCGAGGTCGCCGAGCTCCTCAGCGAAGCGATTCCGCCGGACGAAGCGCTGATGACCTACATCCGCGGCTTCGATCTGCCGGTCAAGGAGGGCGACACGGTGTTTCGCGCCGCGTTGGCCGAGCTGGCCGATCGTCGATTGCCAGCGAGCCAGCGCCCGCAGCTCCGCGTCGCTGCGAGCCTCGAGCCGGTGCGCGAAGTAGCCGGCCCGGTAACGGCGGCGCTTCCAGGCGCGGCCTTCGGACTGCGGGTCATGGTGTAGCACGCAGCTGTCCCACAGCGGCACGTCGGTGCCGCCCGCCGGTGTATCTTGACCCGGGGGGCGGCACCGACTGCTTTCGAGGGCAGCGCGATGAAATGGTCCTACAGTATCGGCCGAATCGCGGGGACCGACATCAAGGTCCACGTGACTTTCTTGCTGCTGCTCATCTGGCTTGGCGTCGGTACGTATTCCGTCGGCGGACCAGCCGCGGCGCTCGAGGAAACGCTGTTCATCCTCGCCCTCTTCGCGTGCGTCACCCTGCACGAGTTCGGGCATATCCTCATGGCGCGTCGCTTCGGGGTGCGCACGCCGGACGTGATCCTGCTCCCGATCGGCGGCGTGGCGCGGCTGGAGCGAATTCCGGAAGAGCCCCGGCAGGAGCTGCTGATCGCAATTGCCGGCCCGATCGTGACCCTGCTCATCGCCGCGGCGCTTTTTCTGGGACTCTCGCTCGCGGGCACGCCCCCGTCCCTGGCCTCGCTCGACCCTGAGACCGGCTCGTTCGCCGCCCGGATCATGGTGGTGAATCTCTGGCTGCTCGGCTTCAACCTGATACCGGCGTTCCCGATGGACGGCGGCCGGGTGCTGCGGGCCTTGCTGGCCACACGGGTCGGGCTGGTCCGGGCGACCCGGGCGGCGGCCACCGTGGGGCAAGTCCTGGCCGTGGTGATGGGGCTCATCGGCCTGTCCTCCAGGGGCTCGGCCATGCTGGTGCTGATCGCGTTCTTCGTCTTCATCGGCGCCGCGACCGAGGCCTCGGCGGTCGAGACCCGAGCTGCCGCTCAGGGTCTCCAGGTGGCGCAGATGATGGTCACCCAGTTCAAGACCATTCCGATCCACGCAACGCTCGCGGAGGCGGTCGATCTGCTGCTCGCCGGCGAACAGCGCGAGTTTCCGGTGGTGGACAACCTCGGCCGCACCGAGGGCCTGCTCACCCGCGAGAATCTCATTCGCGGCCTGCGAGAGCGCGGGCCGCAATCCACCGTCTCTGAAGCGATGAGCTCGCCGGCTCCGACCGTGTCGCCCGGCACGCCGTTCCAGGAGGGCCTGGAACGATTGCGGGCGAGCGGGCTGCCGGCGCTCCCGGTAGTGGACGGCGCCGGCGCGCTGGTCGGTCTGCTCACCATGGAGAACATCTCGGAGCTGCTGCTCATCCGCCGAGCGGTGGCCCGCTGAGGCAGCGGCCGTGCCCGCGGCCTCATGACACCGCAGGAGACCGGCTCACCGTTCGCCGTCGTCGAGCGCACCAGCCGCATTCCCCTTCCAGCCGACGCGGTGTACCGATGGCACACACAGCCTAGGGCCTTTGAGCGCCTCACGCCGCCGTGGGAGCGGATCGAGCTGCTGGAGCGGTCCGGCGGGATCGAGGATGGCGCGCGGACCGTCGTGCGGGTGCGGTTCGGTCCGCTGGCCTTTCGCTGGACGGCGGTGCACCGGGACCACATCCCCGGGCGCCAGTTCGTCGACGAGCAGGTCGAGGGGCCGTTCGCCCACTGGATCCATACCCACGCCTTTGCACCCGACGGAGAGTCGGGTTGCCTCCTTACCGATCGGGTCGAGTATGCCCCGCCCTACGGCATGCTAGGCGCGGCAGCCGGCCTCTGGCTGCTTCGCCGCAGGGTCGAGCGGCTGCTTGCCTATCGTCACGCCTTGCTGGCTCAGGATCTCGCCGCCCACGCCAGGTTCGCCGGCCATAGCCGGCTCCGGGTTGCCATGACCGGCGCCAGCGGGCTGATCGGTCGCGGGCTCGCAGCGTTTCTCGCCACCGGCGGGCACACCGTGCTCCGCCTGGTCCGCCGACGGCCGGGCGAAGGCGAGATCGGCTGGGACCCCTCCGCCGGGCGGATCGATGCATCGGCGCTCGAAGGTTGCGACGCCATCGTGCATCTGGCCGGGGAAAACGTGGCCGCCGGGCGCTGGACGGAGGCACGCCGGCGACGCATTCGGGAGAGCCGCCTGCGCGGCACCTCGCTCATCGCCGACACGGTCGCGAAACTGGGGCGCAAGCCGCGGGTCCTGGTTTCGGCGACCGCGATCGGCATCTACGGCTCCCGGGCCGACGAGGTCCTCACGGAAAGCAGTGCGCCGGCACCACCCGGAAGCTTTCTGGCGGACATCTGCCGGGAATGGGAGGCGGCGACCGAGCCCGCGCAACGAGCGGGCGTGCGGGTCGCCCTGCCGCGGTTCGGGCTGGTGCTGAGCCCGGCGGGCGGCGCCCTGCGCAAGATGCTGCCGGTGTTCCGGGCCGGCGCCGGCGGACCGGTCGGCACCGGACGCCAGTGGATGAGCTGGATCTCGCTGGAGGACGTGATCGGCGCTATCCACCATGCGTTCTTCACCGACGCGCTCGAGGGACCGTTCAACGTGGTCGGGCCCGCGCCGGTGAGAAACGCGGAGCTCACGGCGACGCTGGGGCGAGTGCTCGGGCGCCCCGCGGTCCTGCCCGCCCCCGCTTCCGCCCTGCGACTGGTGTTCGGCCAGATGGCGGACGAGACCATCCTGGCGAGCCTGCGCGTGCTGCCCGATCGTCTGGTCGCTTCGGGTTATAGGTTCCTCCATCCTAGCCTCGAGTCCGCCCTTCGCTTCGAATTGGGCCGCTTTGCCGGGTTGTAGCCCGCCCTTCACCCGTTCTTGACACGGGATCCGGATCTTCTTCGGGATCGCGAACCTTCCAGCTCGACGTCCCACTCGCCCGGTCGTGGCCGGGAGGAGCTTACCGGATGTCCCGGATCCGTCGCGTCGTGCTGCTCGTCATCGACGGGCTGCGCCCCGATGCGGTGTCCCCCGCTCTGATGCCCTCACTTGCAACCCTCGCTTCCTCCGGATGGTCATCCGAGGGTCGTACCATCCGCCCCAGCATCACAGTGGCTGCGCTCTCGTCACTCGCCACCGGTGTCCCGCCCGAGCGTCACGGCATGGTGGAGGCCCGCCTGCCCGCGCTGGGACGCCTGAGCGGGTTGCGGCCGCTCCCGCTGGTACTCAGGCGACACAGCCATCTCACCCGGGTCGTCGCCGGGCCACTCCCGACGCCCCACCGGCTTCTGGGACGCACTTTGCTTGGTCTGGCCGGAGTCGACAGCCTGGTCTGCGCACCCTCCAACCCGCGGGAGCTCGCGCTCGCGGCGGAGCGGGAGCAGGTCCGCCGGATGGTGGCACTGACGATCGTGTACGTGAACAACTGCGACCAGGTCGGCCACCGGCAGGGCTGGATGAGCGCGGCGTACCTGGACGCGGCCCGGGCCGCCGACGAGGCGGTGGCCGTCCTGGCGGACGGGGCGCTCGGCGATGAGGCCGCACTCCTCCTGGTTACGGCCGATCACGGCGGGGGCGGAGTCGCGGCGACCGATCACGATTTGCCGCACCCCACCAACGATGCCATTCCCATCGTGGCGGCAGGGGTGGCGGTGGTCCCCGGGCGGGGCCATGGCAGCGCGTCGCTGCTCGATCTTCCCCCCACCATTCTCCGAGCCCTCGGAGTACCGGTGCCGAGAGAGTACGCCGGACGGGCGCTGAGGTTCCTGGCGGAGGAGGCGGCAGCAGTGGCGTAAGACCCGCGCAGCCCGCCTATCTTGCGGGATGACCACCCCGAAGGCCGTCGTTCTCCTGAGCGGCGGGATGGATTCGGCTACGGCAGCCGCACTCACCAAGGCGCGCGGGTTCGAGCTCTACGCCCTCAGCTTCCGCTATGGCCAGCGCCACGCACTCGAGCTCGAGGCGGCTCGGCGCGTCGCCGAGCAACTGGGCGTCGCGCGCCACGCCGTCGTGGACATCGACCTCCGGGCGTTCGGTGGCTCGGCCCTGACCGGGGACTTGGCCGTGCCCAAGGACCGTCCTCCGCAAGTGATCGGCGAGGGGATCCCGGTCACCTACGTCCCCGCGCGCAACACGATCTTCCTCGCGTTCGCCCTGGCGTGGGCCGAGACCCTCGGCATCACGGACATCGTGATCGGGGTCAACGCGCTGGACTACAGCGGTTATCCCGATTGTCGCCCGGAGTACATCGCCGCGTTCCAGCATCTCGCGAATCTCGCCACCCGCGCGGGGACCGAGCTCAAGCAACGCTTCAACATTCACACGCCGCTCATCCTGCTGTCCAAGCGGGAGATCATCGAGCGGGGCACCGCCCTGGGGGTGGACTACGGGCTGACGCTGAGCTGCTACGATCCGTCGCCAGCCGGCGAGGCCTGCGGGCACTGCGATGCCTGCCAGCTCAGGCTCAAGGGATTTCGGGAAAACGGGCGGGAGGATCCGGCGCCATACCAAGGAGCGGTGAGAGGTGAGAGGTAAGACGTGAGAGGGAGGGCACGACCCTCTCACCTCTTACCTCTCACCTCTTACCTTCCGGGATGGCCTACGCCGTCAAGGAGATCTTCTACACGTTGCAGGGCGAGGGCGCCCACACCGGCCGGCCGGCCGTGTTCTGCCGGTTCGCCGGGTGTAATCTCTGGAGCGGCCGACAGGCGGACCGCGAGACCGCGATCTGCGGGTTCTGCGACACCGAGTTCGTCGGCACCGACGGGCCCGGCGGGGGACGGTTCGCCACGGCCGAGGAGCTGGCGGCCGCGGTGGCGGCCACCTGGCCGGCCGAGGGCGGACTACGATTCGTCGTTTGCACCGGCGGCGAGCCGCTGCTGCAGCTGGACTGCCCCGCGATCGAGGCGCTGCACGCACAGGGGTTCGAGGTCGCGGTGGAAACCAACGGGACCCAGACTCCTCCTCCGGGACTCGACTGGATCTGTGTGAGCCCGAAGGCCGGCGCCGAGCTTCAGCTCGAGTCGGGCGATGAGCTCAAGCTGGTCTTCCCTCAGCCGGGGGCGGAGCCGACCCGCTTCGAGCGGCTTGCCTTCCGCCACTTCTTCCTCCAGCCAATGGACGGTCCCGACCGGGCGGCCAACACCGAGGCTGCGCTGCGATACTGTCTCGCGCATCCGCGCTGGCGGCTGAGCCTGCAGACGCATAAGCTTCTCGGCATTCCTTAGGCGGGCCGGCGGGCAGGCGGGCCGGCGGGCAGGGCGTCGTGACTGCGTCGCTGCCCCAGAGTGCGTGCGCCCCAAACCGCCGTGCTCTGCCCGCCTGCCTGCCGGACCGCCTGCCCGCCTCCTATGCACGCCTACTCCGACCGGATCAACCACGCGTTCGCGTTTGCTGCGAAACACCACCGGGGACCAGGCTCAGCTTCGCCCGGAAGCCTCGGTCATCCGGCGAACGTCGCCGTGATTCTGGCGCGCTACAACGTCGACCAGCCCACGCTGGTCGCCGGCATTCTGCACCACACCCTGGAAGACGCCGCGCCCGACCGGCGCGAGGCGCTGGAAGAGAAGATCGGAGAGAAGTTCGGGCCGGTCGTGCTCGCGATCGCGAGGGACGCGTGCGAGCCGAAGTATGGATCCCGGGGAGAAGAGCGGCCCTGGCGGGCCCGCAAGCACGATCTCCTGGCTCATCTGGCCGTGGCCGAGCCACGGGCCCTCGACATCATCACGGCGGACGAGATCCACCGTTGCGGTTCCACGATCGCGGCGCTGCGTCGCCTCGGAGCGGAATATCTGCGCCCGGTCTCGCAGGCCACATCGGAGGAAACAATCTGGTGGTATCGCTCAATGACGGAAGTTCTCGCCTCACGGCCCGACTGGCCCCAGCGCGCCATGCTGGAGGAGATCCGGGCGCTCGGCGCAGACCTGGTGCGGCACCTCCGGGACACCGAGGACGAGCTGTGAACCGACGGGCTCTCCGCAGCCTGCTGCTCGGGGGTGGTCTCGGCGTCCTGATCGCCTGCACCGGACTTCCGCCCGGCCCCGCCCCGACCAATCCAATGCGGTTCCTGTCGATCAACGACGTGTACGTTGCCGACACGCTCGGTGACGGCACCGGCGGGCTTGCCCGGGTCGCGACGATGCGCGAGCGCATCCGCGCCGAAGGACCGACCTTGTTCGTGCTCGCGGGCGACTTCCTCTCGCCCAGCCTGCTGAGCAAGTACTACGGCGGGGCGCAGATGATCGAGGCCTTGAACGCCGCGAAGCTGGACTACGCCACGTTTGGCAATCACGAGTTCGAGCTGCCGCGGGACACGTTGGTCGCGCGCATCCAGGCAGCCCATTTCAAGGTGCTGTCGGCCAACTGCCGCGAGGCAAACGGCAGCGCGTTCCCCGGGGTCCAGGCGTGGGACACGGTTCGGCTGGCGGGGCGCAAGGTCGGCCTGTTCGGGCTCACCCTGCAGGGCGATTACGCCAAGTACGTGCAGTGCAGCGATCCCGACAGCGCGGCGCGAGTCGCGGTGGACACCCTGGTGGAGCAGAAAGTCGACCTCATCGTGGGACTCACCCACCAGACGGTCGAAGCCGATCGCGCGTTGCTCAACCGCGAGGGCCGGCTCAACCTCATCCTGGGCGGGCACGAGCACGAGCACATGACGGTCGCGATCTCCAGCCGCTACGTTCTCAAGGCCGACGCGAACTCGCGCACGGCTCAGTTCGCCACCGTCTGGGGAACCCGCAGCCAGTGGCACCAGGCGGTCGCTCTGCTGCCGGTGCCGCCCACGGTTGAACCGGACACTGCCGTGGCCCGGGTGGTGGCGGCGTGGAGCGACAGCCTGCGCGCCCGGCTGGGTCCCCCGCGACAGATCGGTACGCTGCAGGCTCCGCTGGACGCCCGCGACGCCGTTCAGCGGCAGGCCGAGACGGGGCTGGGTGATCTGGTGACCGACGCGCTCCGGGTGGGCGCCAAGACCGACCTGGCGCTGCTCAACGCCGGCGCGATCCGGCTCGACGACGAGCTCGCTCCGGGCCCCATCACCAGCTATCAACTCGAGTCGCTGTTCCTGTTTGCAGACGAGACTCGAATCCTCGCGGTGCCGCTCACCGGCGCCCGGGTGCGGGAGCTGCTGGAGCGGAGCGTGTCCGACGGCGTCATTGGCAAGGGCGGGTTCTTGCAGGTGTCCGGGCTGTCGTTCACGTATAACCCGGCCAAGCCGTCGGGCGGCAGAGTCGTGGGCGAGGTAGTGCGCCCGAACGGCCACCCGATCGGGCCGAAGGACACCCTGCGGGTCGCGCTGCCGGCCTACCTCGCTTGCAACGGCGGCGACGGCTATCAGGTCCCGGAAGCCGGCCCAGCCTGCGGCGCGCGAAACCTGGCGCCGCGGGCGGTCGATCTCCTCGCGAAGTTCCTCACCGATTCGCTGCATGGCACCATCGCGCCGCCGCTGACAGGACGTATCACCCGGCAATGAACCGACTCCCCTCCGGCCGGTGCGCTAACTATCTTTGGGCTCAATGGGTTTAACGCCGACGCCCTCCGCGCTCGCCTCCCTACCCAGCGCCTTTGCCGCCGCCTGCCGTCTTTCACGTACGGACGGGGAGCTGCTGGAGCGCTGCCGGGTGGCCCTGGTCCAGCGATTTCAGAGTGAACGGATCTGGTTCACCCTGGCTGGCCCTGAGGGGGAGATGCCGGTGGTCGGCCCGACCACGGGGTTCGACGAAGCGGTGGAAGTCGCCCGGCTCAAGAGCGGCGAGACCGAGGCGGTGGCGTTCGCCGATCCCCAGGTCGCGGTCGACATGCGCGCGGTCGCGATGCCGCTGGCCCTCGGGCTCAGCGTGGTATTCGAGCTTCGCGGCATTCTGCTCGACCGCCAGGCTGCGCTGGACGACGCGGTCTTCCAGCTTCGTGCCCTACGGCAGGTGGCACGGCTGCTGTCTTCGGTCCACTCGATCGAAGAGACCGAGCAGCTGATCCTGGACTTCATGGCGGAGGTGTTCTTCGCCTGGTGGGCCTGCCTGTACCGGCCCGACGGAGGCGCGTACGCCCCCAAGGCCTCGCGTTCGCTCGGCGACCGGGCCCAACCCGCCCCGATCGATCGCGCGGCCCTCGACACGGCCCTGCCAACCGGGAGTGCCTCGGTCGGCGCGGACGACGTAGCGGTGGCGACGCTGGTCGGCCAGGGGGCCGAGCTGGTGGTGCCGCTGGACGCGGGCTCGGAGCGCATGGCGGTCCTGGTGCTGGGCTCGCGGATCAGCAACAAGAGCTACGGGCGCGCGGAGCTGGAGCTGGCGGGCACGCTGTCCTTCGCGGCGGCTATCGCGCTCAAGAACTCGGAGCTGGTGGAGCAGCTCCATAGCGCCGCAACCACCGATGAGCTCACCGGGCTCTACAACCGGCGCGCGCTGGAGGAGCGGCTGGGCGCGGAGATCTCGCGCAGCCTGCGGCACCAGCTGCACACCAGTGTGCTGCTGCTGGACCTCGACCGGTTCAAGGTGGTGAACGACACCATGGGCCACGCGGCCGGCGACCGGCTCCTGGTGCTGGTGGCCAATATTCTACGGCAGCAGGCCCGGGCGCTCGATGTGGTGGGGCGCCTGGGCGGCGACGAGTTCCTGGTGATCCTCCCGATGACCAAGCCGACCGAGGCCCAGGTGTTCGTGTCCCGGGTGCAGGCCAGCCTCGACGCGCTCGCCAAGACCCACCCGGAGTTCGGTCACAGCACCCTGAGCATCGGGATCGCGGAGTCACCCCGCCATGGCACCACCGTCAGCGGGGTGCTGGCCGCGGCCGATACCGCGCTCTACCGGGCCAAGCGGGGCGGCCGGAACTCGGTCGAGATATCCGACCTCGAGGTCGGGACCGAATAGCAGGCTCGCCCGCCATGCCCGATCCGGAGTTCACCCTGCTGGGCGACGCCTGCTGGCTCGACTTCGTCAACACCGCCCGAGGTCGCGCCGCGGCTCCTCCCGATCGTCTGCCCGATCCAGCCGCTTACCATCGTTGGACCAAGGCCGAGAAGCTGCTGTCGGATGTCGAGACCGTCCCATTCGACGAGATCCTCGGATTTCGCAGGGACCTCACGCGGCTGGCCGAGTCGCTCAGCGCGGGGCGCCAGGCCCCGGCTTCCGCCGCTGCCGCCATCAACCGCCGGCTGGGGGCCGAGGGCGGTCACGAGCAGCTGATCCGGACCGCCGGCGTCTGGCAACTGCGCTTCGCACCCGCTCGACCACCATCGGCACTGGAGGCCGTGGCGCGGTCGGCGGCTGTGAGCCTCACTGACCGGGTCCGCGCCGTGCGCCAGTGCGCGGCGGCACCGTGTTCGCTCTTCTTTCTCGACGGGTCGGCCACCCAGAGCCGCCGCTGGTGCAGTTCGGCGGTGTGCGGCGGGCGCGGGCGCATCGAGCGCCGCCGTGGGCTGGTCCGATGACGGCGCCGGATCCCCTCGCCACGTTCCAGGCCGCTGAGGCGGTGCTCGGCAGCCGGTTCAAGCTCGAGCGCCTCGTCGCCGCCAATCGGGAGCGGGTGCTGTTCGCGGCGGTGGACCAGATCCTCAAGCGCCGGGTGAGCCTGCGGCTCAACTTCTACTCGGACGAGCCGACCCGGGCCTGGTTCCTGCGAGAAGCCGAGGCGTTGGGCCAACTGGATCATCCCGCCATCCGGCATGTGTACGACGTCGGCATCACCGGCACGCTTGCGTATCGGGTCGGCAACTGGATCGAGGGCGAGGGACTTCAGGAGGCGGTGCAGCGGGGGCCGCGCTCCATTCCCGCCGTGCACACGTTGGCGCGCGACCTGTTGAGCGCGATGGAGCACGCTCACGCGCGCGGGGTGGTGCTCCGGCGGGTGGTGCCGACATCCCTGATCCTGAGTCCGGCCGGCCGGAGCACCATCACCGACGCGCGGTTTACCAGCTGGACCTTGCCGGCGATCCCGTCTGGAGCGCGGCCGACCCAGCAGGCGTTCATGTCGCCGGAGGTGCGGGACGGTGCGCCCGGCGACGCGATCAGCGACGTCTACACCGCCGGCGCCATTCTGTACTACGCCATCACCGGCCAGGAGCCGCCGCTCGACAGCCGGCAAATCCGGCGGCCCTCGGAGCTCCGTCCGAACTGCCCCCGGGCGCTGGAACGGGTCATTCTGCGAGCGCTCGTCCCAGTCCCGGACGACCGCTACCAGACGGCAGCGGAGATGCTCGAAGACTTCGCGTCCGATGCCGGCACCTTCGAAGTACCATCGGCGACGCCGGGCGCGGGAGTGCCCGCGCTGCTCGAGGGCGAGGACAAGGCTCGCTGGGAGAAGCGTCTGCGGCGCGCTTTGGGAGACGACTATGAGCTCCTAGCCATGTTGGGCCAGGGCGGCTTCGGTCGGGTGTACCGCGTGCGGGACCTCCATCTCGAGCGCGAGGTGGCGCTCAAGGTGCTGCATCCCCTCCTGACGCAGGAGCCAGCCGTGGTGGAGCGGTTCCGCCGGGAGGCGCAGCTCGCGGCCCGGCTGAGTCATCCCAACATCGTCAACATCTACGATATCGCCGGCCGCTCCGGGTTGATCTGGTACACGATGGAGTTGATCGAGGGTCCGAGCCTGGCGCAGCTGGTCGAGCGCGAGGGACCGCTGCCCCTGGACCGAGTTCTGCGGCTCCTGCGCGAAGCGCTCTCGGCGCTGGCCCACGCGCACGGAAGCGGTCTGGTACACCGCGACATCAAGCCGGAAAACATGCTGCTCGAGCCGGACGGCAGCCTTCGGATCACCGACTTCGGCCTGGCCCTCGCGCTCCGCGGCACCGGCCGGTTCGGCGGGGCAACCAGCCAGAGCGGGACTCCTCAGTTTGCCAGCCCGGAGCAGTTGCTGGGCGAACGGGTCGATCAGCGATCGGACCTCTACAGCCTGGCGGCGGTCGCGACCTACGCTCTGCTGGGCACCGTGCCGTTCCCGGGGGCGACACCGGAGCAGGTGCTGGCGCAGCAGACGACCAACCAGTTCCCGGTGACCGCGGGCGTTCGGGAAGACGTGCCGGAGGAGCTGTGGGAGGCGCTGGAGCGCGCGATGCGGGCCGAGGTGGACGCACGCTACCCCTCGGCCGCCGAGTTCCTCCAGGCGCTCAACCGGGCCGCGGGAACGTCCCGGCGGCCGGGCGCCGACCTGGCCCGAGTAGCCGCCAGGTGGCTAAAAATCTGACGCCCTTGACGGGGGGCTGACCCACCGCATATTTAACAGCGCGAAATTCGGCCTCGGTGTTTCCTTGTCCCCAGCGAACGTTTAGACCACAGCACCTAGAAGACCCGGGCGGATCGCCCCTCGGGTCTTTTCGTCTTTTTGTGACTCAGGACAGGCCTGTGTTCACAAGAGCTCGGCGCCCCGGACTTCTCCGATCGCCGAGGCAGTCAACCAACCCGGAGTAGTCGCAATGTCTCGCATCATCGGCACGGTCAAGTGGTTCAACGACGCGAAGGGCTTCGGATTCATTACTCCGGAGAACGGGGACAAGGATTGCTTCGTCCATCACACGGCGATCAAGATGGACGGGTTCCGCAGCCTCGCGGAGGGCGAGAAGGTCGAGTTCGACATCGTGCAGGGTGCGAAGGGGCCCGCTGCGGAGAACGTCACCAAAGCGAAATAATCAGCCCTGGCCGCGCAGAAAAAACGACGGGCCGCTCGCACGAGCGGCCCGTTGTCGTTGGGGAAGCCGGAGCAGCTATTTGTGCCGGTAGATGACCCGCCCGCGCGTAAGATCGTAAGGAGAGAGCACTACGCTCACCCGGTCCCCCTCCAGCACGCGAATCTTGAACTTGCTCATCTTGCCGGCCGCGTAGGCCAGGACTTCGTGGCCGTTCTCCAGCAGGACCCGATAGTTCCGGTCCGGCAGGACCTCGGTCACGACGCCCTCCATCTCGATTCCTTCTTCTTTTGCCATCCGGTGCTCCCCTGAGGAGGGGGGAATCTTGCCGCCCGACGCCCCGGAAGCAACTCCCGAGCGAGCGTCCGTTCGGGCGCGCTAGCTCGCCGCTCGCGCCGGCAGCTCGGCCCGCAGAGCCTCGATCCGCGATTCGACTAGGCCGACCAGCTCGCCCATCAGCCCGGTGTCGAACGAGAGCTCGGCGCCGGCTGCCTGATAGATCTCCGGCAGCGGTCGGGTCGCTCCGAGCGCCAGGGCCTCGCGGTAGTGCTTTACCGCGGACACCGGATCGGACAGGCTGTTCCGCCAGACCTGCAGGGCGCCCAACTGGGCGATGCCGTACTCGATGTAGTAGAACGGGTAGAGAAAGACGTGGAGCTGGCGGTACCAGCGGGCGATCCGCTGCTCCTCGAGGTCGGTCCAGTCGATGCCTCGCTCGAATCGGGAGCGGATCCGGACCCAGGCGCGGTCACGGGCCTCCGCGTCGCCCCCCTCGCCGCTGGTGTAGATCCAGTGCTGGAAGGCGTCCACCGAAGCGATGTGCCCCAGCGCGATCAGGACGTCCTCCAGATGCTCGAGCGCCGCGGAGCGGGCTTCGTCGGGCGTGAAGTAGCCGGTCGGCGCGAGCAGGTGGGGCGCGGCCAGCAGCTCCATCGACATGGAGGCCAGCTCCGCCGCCTCGGAACCGGGATGACGCTGCCAGATGAACGGCTGCCGATGCGAGGCAAAGGCATGGAACCCGTGGCCCGCCTCGTGGAGCAGCGTGTTGACGTCGTCGACCAGGCCGACCGCGTTCATGAAGATGAAGGGTCGGCCTTGAAACTGGAGCGTCTCGCAGTATCCGCCGGGCGCCTTGCCCTTCCGGCTCTCGAGGTCGAGCAGCCGGTGATCGATCATCGCCTGGAACTCGCGGCCCAGCTCGGGGGCGACGCGCTCGAATACGCGGCGCGCCTTGGTGACCAGCTCGTCCGCGGTACGGAACGGGCGAATCGGCTGGTCGCGGTAAGGGTCGACCTGAAGGTCCCAGGGACGGAGAGCGTCGACGCCGAGCCGGGCGCGCCGGTAACCGAGCACCCGCTCCACCGCCGGCACCACGGTGCGCTCGACTGCCTGATGGAACCGCTCGCAATCAGCCGGAGTGTAGTCGAACCGAAACTTGGCGGGGAACACATAGTCCCTGAAGTTCGCGAACCCCGCGTTTCGTGCCGCCTTCTGCCGGAGCGCGTACATCTTGTCGAACAGCTCCGCCATCGTGTCGCGCCGCGCCACATAGGGCGCCGTGCTGGCCCGCCAGGCCCGCTCCCGCACCGCGCGCTCCGGGCTCTTGAGGAATGGGAGCAGCTGCGGCAGGGGCCGCTGTTCGCCGTCCCACTCCGCCGCCATCGACCCGGTGACCCGCTGGTAGGTCGAACAATGCTGCTCGACCTCGGCGAAGAGCGAAACGTTGGCCTCGCGGAAGATCTCGATCGAGGTTCGGAAACGCTGAATGGTGGTCTCGAGATCGGCCCGGCTGTAGCCGGACTCGACCAGGCGCCTGGCCAGCGCAACGCTCCGCTCCTCCGCCTTGGGGAGAATGTCGCTGGAGAACCGGAGATGGTCGGCTTCCTTCTCCGCGTCCCCGGTGTCGATGGTATAGGCGATCATCGCTCGAGCGGCCGCCTCGGTGAGCAGCTCCTCGAGGGTGGACCACGCCTGCAGCCAACCCTCGACCGTGCCGGGGTCGAGCGGCCGCTCCTGCAGCTCATCGTAGTAAAGGGCGATGTCGTCCCACGCAGCCTTGGCGAAGGCTTCGGGGGATGACGGGAGGGCCGAACCAATCACATGCTGTCTCGCATCGCGCAAGCGGGCATGATAGCCCGTCCGGCCGACAATTCAAGCCGGGGCATCATCCGACTCGCGCGCCGCGAGCTTGCCGATGATAGAGATAGGCCAGCAGCAGCGACACCAGCCCAAGGATGAACACCGAGCCGACCCGGTAGAGCGCGTCGAGCGAAGCGAGATCGAACACCATCACCTTGAGGACCGCGAGGCCGGCCACGGCCAGGCCGCCCAAGCGCACCGGGCGCATCCGGCGGCGGAGTCCCAGGGTCACCAGCACGGCCGCGAAGACCAGCCACCACGCGCTCACCGCGAGTCCGCCCGCGAGCTGGGCCGCTTCTACCGAGGTCTCGCGCAGGCTGAAGAAGCGACGGATCTCGCCGGTGACGCCGAACAGCGCCAACGCTCCCGCGGTGAGCCAGAGCCCCGGCGGACCCAATCGCGACGCGGCGGTATCCGGGTCGCGCCGCCAGAGGCCGGCCGCCAGCGCCGCGGCCACACCGATCCCGAGCCACAAGACCCGGGCCCACGGCCCGACGAACGCAGCGTCTTCGAACCCCCTCCGCCTGGCGACGTCGCCGACCAGTTGCAGCAGGGCCACCGCGAGCGTCGCCGCCGCATACCAGCGGCCGTCCGATCGGCCAAACGGATGATCGAGGCCGGCCCACAGGAGGGCGAAAGCGAGCAGGATGGCGGGACCCTCGACCCCGGACCAGTGCTGGAGCACGGCAACGGCGAGTGCGCTCACGCCGACCAGGGCGAATGGCGGCTGGGGCCGGGCGTAGCCGGCGGCGAGATAGGCCAGCGCGACCGCCAGGGCGGCGAGCCCGTGCTGGGCGGCGAACCGCTCCGGGGCCAGGCTCGTCACCGCCCAGGCCAGCAGGAAGGGGGTCGCGACGAAGTAGAGCGCCTCGCCAGCGGTCCACCCCTCCCCCGGCACCGTGGCGAGGAGGCGAAGCGGTTGCCAGCCTGGCGACCGCATGGCGTGCCACCAGACCGGCGCGGCCAGGAGCACACCTGCGACCAGAACCGGCCAGGTCGGGTCCAGCTTGTCGTGCACGGTCGCGAGCAGGGCCCAGCCACCCCAGAACGCGAGCATCCGGGTCTCCCACCAACGCTCGCGCAGGCCCAGATAGATGCCGCCTGCCCCGCCGGCCATCGCGTAGGCCAGTGCACCGAGCGGGTGTCGCGAGTCGGCCGCACCGGACCAGCCGAGCCCGAAGAAGCTCAATGCAACCAGGGCAGCCGTGGTGCGCCAGCGTTTGCGCGCGACTACCCAGCCGAGAGCCAGCGCGACGGCGCCGAGATAGATCAGCAAGCTGTCCGGATTGCCTCGCCGCCCCAGCAGCACGGGGGCGACAAAGGCACCCAGCGCGGCAGTGGTGCCAAGGGCCTCGACATCGATGGCATAGGCAATCGCGGCGAGGGAAAGCGAGACCAGCGCCAGCCCGGCGATGCCACTGGCCGGGGGAACCAGGCCGTATAGCCGGGCACCGGCCCAGACCGCCAGATAGACGATTGCGGCCCCGCAGCCGATGAGCGACGCGCCGTAGGTGCGGTAGCGGCCCAGCAGCCGCCACCCGATGGCGCCGACCACCCCGCCGGCCAGCACACCACCCACGCACCGGACGAAGGGCGAGATCCAGCCGCGCTCGAACGAGAGCTTGAGCAGATACCCGGCGGCCAGAATGAGCGCGAGCACCCCGACCGCCAGCAGGCCGCGCTGGCCGATCCATTCCTCGGATCCGAGCGAGCCTACCGGCGGGGAGGCAAGCGGTTCGACCGGCGGCCGGTGAGCCACTGGTGCGGCAGGACTGGGTGGGCGTTTCTCTTCTGCCGGCGCGGGAGGCCGGCTCGGCGGTGCGGGAGCGCGCAGCGATTGGCGCATCAACGTCTCCAGCACTTCGAGCCGCTGCTCCAGCCGATCGAGTCGCTCCTCGACGCTCATGGACGCCTCCGGACGCTCATGCGGGAGACTTGGGTGCCGACCCGGGCACCGGCTGGACAATCGTCGGCTCGACCTCGACCTGAAAGGCCAGCAGTCCCACCACTGCGACGATCGCGCCGGCCAGGTAAAATGGCGCACCCTGTCCCAGCCGCTCAAACGCGCCGGTGGCGAGGATCGGGCCCACGATCCGGGCGAGTCCGGCAAAAGTCTGCATGACGCCCATCACCGTGCCATACTCCGAGCGCACGACGTGGCGTGACACCAGCGCCGTGGTGGACGGAAACAGGAGCGCCGTCCCCACGGGAACGCACGGCACGATGGCGGCGAGCACCCAGACCGACGTCGGCAGGGGCAGGCAGAACAGCCCCAGCACCAGCGTCAGCGTGCCCGCGCGCATGGCCCAGATCTCCCCGATCCGATCCACGATCGGCCCCAGCAGGAACACCCGCATCACCACCTGAATGCCGCCGATGTAGAAAAACCACTTCCCGATGCTGCGTTCGGTGGTCCCGAACTCCGCGCCGAGATAGAGCGCAAGGACGGAGGTGAGGACGGAGTAGGCGAGCATGCCGACTCCGTAGATCAAGATGAGGCGCGATGCCGGCCTTGCCGGGTGGGCGACGACCTGTCCCGCCGTGTGCCAGACCGGCTTCCGCAATACCGGCGTCGCCCCCGAGCCCTCCTTTCGCTTCGACTCGGGGAGCCACTTCCAGGCGCATGCGGCGTTGACGATGCAGAGCCCCGCGGCGATGAAACCGGGAGCCTCCTGTCCGAAGTGCGACGCAAGCGAGCCGATCAGCGGACCCACCATGAACCCGGCCCCGGTCGCCGCCGACAGCCAGCCCAGTGCCTTGGCCCGCTGGGACGGCTCGATCGAATCAGCGACGTAAGCCTGAGCGACACCGGTGGTCCCTCCACCCGCGCCCTGAACGATGCGCGACGCGAACAGCAGCCAAAGGGCATCGGCCACACCGAAGACGAGGTACGCCACCGCCGACGCCAACAGCCCGATGAGAAGCGCGGGCCGGCGGCCGTAGCGATCGGACAGCCGGCCCCAGACCGGGGCCGAGAGGATCTGGGCAACGGAGAAAGCGGCGATGATGAGCCCGACCTGGGACGGCGTGGCCTGCAGCTTCAACGCGTAGAACGGGAGCAGCGGCAACACGATCGCGAAGCCAATCATGTCCACCAGGCTGATCGCGATCAGGACCGAGAGCCGGCGGAGCTCCTGATTGGGACCGGTCGCCGTCATCCCACGCCGCTCCCGCTCCGGACGCCGCCGGCCGCGAATACCAGGGCGCTCACCCCCATCAGGACCACGCCGTACGCAGCGGCCACCCCGACGTCGGACTGGCGCAGACTCGAGAGGATCTCGAGCGAGATCGGTCGGGTATCGTAGGTGTACAGGACGATCGAGGTCACGAAGTCCCCCAGCGCGGTCGCGAAGGCGAGGGTCGCGCCGGCGACCAGCGACGGCCACAGCAGCGGGACCGTCACTGCCCAGAGGGTGCGCCAGCGGCCCGCACCGAGGGATGCGGCGGCCTCGTCCAGCGAGGGATCGAGGGCGCGGAAGCCGGCCAGCGTGGCCCGGCTGGTGACAGGCAGGTTCCGTACGAGATAGGCCAACGGAAGGATCCAGACGGTGCCGACCAGGACGACGCGGCCGGCCCAGGGCGCGTGCACGCTGAACGCGGTCGCGATCGCGATCGCGAACACCGTTCCGGGCACGGCCCAGGGGAGCGCCAGGAGGGTCTCCAACAACCGGCGACCGGCGACCCGCCGCCGTACGACCAGCGCGCCCGCGAGCAACGAGATCGCCACCGACGCGAGCGTGGCGGCCGTCGCGAGCCAGAGACTGTTCAGCAGGGGGCGGACCCGCACCGGGTCGCGCACCAGGGTCGCGTAATTGCGAAGGGTCCACGCCGGAGGGATCGCCTCGGTGGTCCAGGTACCGACCGGCACGAACGACACCACCAGCAGGGTCAGGTGGGGGAGGAGCAGGATGACCGCGAGCGCCCAGGCCAGGCCCGCGAGCGCTCGGCGGAGCCAGAGCTGCCGGACCGGCACCGGCGCCGGCGGGGTCCCCTTGCTGCCGCCAACCTGACGCTCCGCCCCGCGGAACAGCACGAGCGCGAGCAGGGCCAGTCCGGTGAGCGAGACGGTCTCCACCATGGCCAGCGCGTTCTCGCCGTTCAGCCGGGTGGATACGATCTGGGTCGTCATGACCCGGAACCCGCCGCCGAAAACGTAGGGCGCGCTGAAGGAGGCGAGCGCCGTCATCGCGGTGAGCAGGGCCCCGCCGGCCAGCGCGGGACGGAGCGCCGGCAGCACCACGCGGCGCAGTGTCCGCCAGCGGCCTGCCCCGAGGCTGGCCGCGGCCTCCAGCATCGAGCCGTCCAGCGCCAACAACCCGGCCCGGGCGAAGAGGTAGAAGTACACGTACATCGAGTAGGCATGGACCAGCAGGATCGCTCCCGCGCCCTCCAGCCGCCACGGCGTCCGGTCGAGTCGGCAAAGAGCCTGCACTGCCCGAGCGAGGAAACCGGACTCGCCGTATAGAAACAGGAAGGCTACGACCCCGACCAGCGGCGGCAGCACCGCGGGCAGCGCAAGGATCGTGGTGAGCGCCCGCCGACCCGGGAAGTCGTAGCGGGTGACCAGCACGGCGAGCGGGAGGCCGACGAGGGCGGAGAGCGCCACGCTCGCCAGCGCGATCCAGAGGCTTCCCCACAGCGCGCGCCATTCGGTAGGACGGCTGACGAACTGGCGGACGTAGTCGAGAGTCCAACCCCGGGCGTCGTGCACCGCGTCGAGCAGCACCAGCACGAGCGGATACGCGACCAGCCAGACGATGACCGCGAGTAGAGCCAGGGCCAGCACCTGCCCGCGAGGGAGAGCCCGGCGCCCCATCCTCACGGCTCCAGCGGGAATAGATGGATGCCGGCCCCACCATCGGCTCGGCGACTGGGCACGAGACCGACCCGCTCACCTACCGACAATGAGCGACCCGCCCCGACCACCTCGAGCTCCGTGCCCAGGTCGGTCTGCACCAGAAAGAGGGAAGTCGCCCCGGCGAAGCGCCGCTCGCGGACCGTCGCGCCCAACGAGCCGGCCTCGGGGCGCGACATCCAGAGCGCCTCGGGCCGGATCAGCACCAGCACGCGCCGCCCCGGCGCGAGCTCGTGCTGCACGCCCGCATCGGTCGGCACTCCCCAGTCCACTCCCTCGACCCGGACCCGCGTGCCGCCAGCGATCCGGTCCACGATGACCCCCTCCAGTGCCGACCCCCGGCCAACGAACCCGGCCACGAAGGGATTGGCCGGCCGGGCATAGAGCTCGTCCGGCGTGCCCACCTGCTCGAGCCGTCCATCGCGCAGCACCGCGACCCGGTCGCCCAGCTCGAACGCCTCCTCCTGCTCGTGGGTCACCAGCAGTGTGGTAATGCCGATGCGGCGAATCAGCTCGTGCAGCTCGCGGCGGGTTCGTTCCCGGAGCAGCGGGTCGAGGTTCGAGAGCGGCTCGTCCAGCAGTAGCACCCGCGGTTCTGGCGCAATCGCCCGGGCCAGGGCCACCCGCTGCTGCTGGCCGCCGGAAAGCTGGGCGATGCGGCGCCGCTCGAAGCCAGTCATATCCACCAGCTCCAGGGCCCGGGCCACCCGCCGCTCGAGCTCGGGGCCAGCCACGCCCAGCGACTCGAGCCCGAACCCCACGTTCTCGCCGACGTCGAGGTGAGGAAACAGCGCGTAGTGCTGGAAGACCATGCCGAACCGCCGCGCGACCGGCGGCTGGCGGGTGACGTCGGTCCCGTCGACGATGACGCTGCCGCTGTCCGGGGTCTCGAAGCCTGCGAGGAGCCGCAGGGTGGTGGTCTTGCCGCTTCCACTCGGGCCCAGAAGCGCCAGGATCTCTCCCCGGACCAGCGTAAGGGACAGTCCGTCCACGGCGACGGTCGCGCCAAATCGCCGGGTCAGCTGGTCCAGCTGCAGGAACGCGGTCACCGCCGCCCCGTCCCGCGCACGTGCCGGTCCCAGTAACTCATCCACGCAGCCCCATCCCGCGCCAGCCGGCGCCAGTCCACGTCGGCAACCACCATCTCGTGCTCGACTTCGGCCACCCACGGGGGCACCGAGTCGGAGGGCAGGTCCCGCCGCGCGGGCAGCCGATACACCCGACGCGCGGCGAGGAGCTGGCCCTCCACGCTGCCGACGAAATCGATGAACGCCTTGCCGGCGTCGGGATGGCGGCATCCGCGCACCAGGCCGATGGCGTCATCGATCACGACGGTTCCGCTCCGGGGAAAGACGTAATCGAAGGGCATGCCCTTGGAGCGGCTGATCAGGACGTCGGGCAGATCCCAGAGAGTGACCAGCCCCTCCTGGCGGGCGAGCTTGGCATCGAGCACGGCCGGGTTCAGAGTGTACGCCCGGGTCTGGTGGTCGAGTCGCCGGAGCCAGGCCATGCCGGCGCCGGTGTCGCCGGTCGCCCGGATGCTCCGGGTGAGGATCAGCCCCCAGATCGCCCGCATGGTGCCGCTCGCCATCGGGTCCCGGATGAGCACCTCGTCGCGCCACCGCGGTGCCAGGACGTCGTCCCAGTCCTGCGGGGCCTCCGCGCGGGGCACGGCCCGGGCATTGAAGACGATGACGGCGGGGGTACGATAGACCGGATAGTAGAGATCGCCGGGCCCGACGCCGTCGGGGCCGACGTGGTCGGCCCAGGCCGGCCGGTAGGGTGCCAGCAGCGAGTCCTCCACGCCCCGATCGAACAGCGTGGTTGGTCCGCCAAACCAGACGTCGGCCTGCGGGTTGACCCGCTCGAACCGCAGGCGATCGAGGATCTCCTGGCTCCCCATGTCGAGCCAGCGCACGTCGATGTCGGGGCGGCGCCGCTCGAACTCGTGCTCCAACAGGGTGAGCTGGTCGCGGCCGTGGGGCGAATAGAGGAGCAACGGCGTCCGCCGGTCGCCGCCGCACCCCACCAATAGCAGGACCCCCACCACCCCCAATTTGAACCGCAGAGGCACGGAGGCCGCAGAGAGTGAACGATTTGATGCTTCCTCTGTGCCCTCCGTGCCTCTGTGGTGAATCGTTTGTTTTGGATTCACCGGGACGCCGGCCTGGCGAGCGCCAGCAGGTTCGCGAACAGGCGGTACGCGCCCGGCACGCCGGCCGGGAGTTGGCGGAAGAAGCTCAGGCCGGTGTAGATGTACGTCCCCTTCCCCACTCGAGCCACCAGCAGGCCACCCTCCAGCGAGCTCTCACCGGGATCGTGGGTCTCGAGCAGCGGCCGGTACGCATTGTCCCAGGTCCGGGCAAAGTAGAGTCCGCGCTCCTGTACCCACCCGTTCCAGTCGTCCGGGCCGATCCGATTCGGGATCCGGAAGACGGGGTCGGCCGGGCGCAGCACCTGGACCGGCGCCTTCTCGTCGGTGACCCGGTCATGGCTGGTCGGCGGCCCGGCGGGGCGGGCCGGCGTGGTTGTGGTTCCGCTACCGGTCCGCGCCACAGCCTCGAGCCGGAGCGCCTGACCGCCCACCGTCATCGGGTACGGCGCGTAGCCGCCCGAGAAGAAGCCGTACTGCTGATATTGAACCAGCAACAAGCCGCCCCGGTGGACGTAGTCGAGCAGTCGACCATTGTAGCGCTGCAGGGCGGGCTCGGTCTCGTAGGCTCGGCTGCCGATCACGATCGCGTCGTACCGGGAGAGGTCTCCCCGCTCGAGCGCACCCGCGTCGAGCAGCGTCACCGGCACACCGACGCTCAGAAGGGACTCCGGCACCCGATCCGCAGCACCCCGGACGTAGCCGACCCGGGCCAGTCGCGGTAGAGTGAGCGGCGCGACCCGCACCAGCGCCTCAGCCGACCGGGTGAACGCCCGGGGGCGGATATGCGGGTAGTCCACCGGGAACACGCCGACGTCATAGCGGTGACCGGCCGCATCTTGGGCCTCGGCCTGCAGCGCGACCGCGCCGGCGCGCACATTTGCCGGCGGTCTGGCAACGAAAACGAACGAACCGGTCTCGTCCTCCTTCGTGAACCTGAACTGCCGTGCGGCCGACACGGTCCACGCCGGCGGGACCCGCAGCCGGACCGTGCCCGTGGTCGTGTCCCGCGCGCCATGGACCAGCGTCACGGTAAACTTGCGCGCGGCCGGGCTTCCGGTTCCCCGGGCCCACACCACCGTGTCGGGATCGAGCTTCACATCCACCCGGGGCACCACGGTGAGCGGGCGGCGCACCTCGCCGGAGGTCTGATCCCGAAATCGAAAGGTCACCTCGCGCGGCTCGACGTCACTCCCGAACTCGGCGATCAACAGCGGCTCCTCGAACGGGTCCCCCAGCAACTCGGGTGGCCCGGAAGGCCAGACGTACAGGTCGCCGTTGCGCGGTTGCCGGAGAAAGTAGGGACGGGTGGGACTCGCGGTGTCCGGGATCGGGATGTCGAAGGTCCAATTGGCCACGGCGCCGGGCGCGAGGGTGGTCCCTTCCTGCGATTGCCGCAGGCCAGGCCAGGCCTGGTTGCCCCGGATGACTGCCGACGGCACCGACGCCGATTGCGCTGCCGAGTTCCAGCACGACGCGGCGACGTGCAGCACCTGCCCCGGCACCAACCGCTGATCGTCGGCGACGGCGTCGCACACCACGCCGGCGGCCAGTTGGATCGCGTGCTGGAGGCGGTTGAGCTGGTCCCACTGCTCTGCGCTGGCGTAGCCGACCCGCACCGCGCCCTGGGCCTGGGCCCCCGGCAGGGCAGCGGCGAAGCGATCAAGCGTTCCCGCCAACGCCGGCCGGCCGCTCCGCCGGTACTGCTCGATCGCCCGGGCAAGCGAGTCCCATGGCGCCGGTCCCCCATCACCGCGATTCCCCGCGGCCGCCAGCCCCGCGAGTGTGGTATCGATGCCGCCCCAGAGAGCATCTCCGCCCTTCCCGGTCCGATCATCGATCAGCGCGAGCCGAACCACCGATGGGCCGATGCGCTGCAGCTGCCCCATGTCTTGCGACCGGTGCAGGCTTCGGCCGGCCATCGCGATCTGGTGGTACGACTTACCTACGGCGGAGTCGAGCAGGCCACCCTGGAGCAGGAGGGTCGTCGCCGCGCTGTCGAATCGAGTGCTGCGATACAGCTTGAGCGGCGCCCAGGGCGCCAGCCCCTCGCGAGCAAGCTGGCCGAAGCGGGTTGGATCCCCCGCAATTCGATACGCCTCCTGGGCTGCCCAGCCGGCGGCCTGATGCTGCCCGTGTCCGTCTCTCGGCGTGCCGCTGAAGATCGAGACGACGATCTGGGGCCGGAACCGCCGCACGATGCGTACGACATCCTCCAGCACCGAATCACGGGGCCAATGGGTCCAGGTCTCGGCCAGGGTCTTGGAGAACCCGAAATCGTAGGTCCGGGCAAAGAACTGCCGCGCACCATCGAGCCGGCGCGCGGCCAGCAGCTCCTCGCTGCGGAGCAGACCGAGCGCCTCGCCCAGCTCGGGACCGATGGCGTTCTGCCCGCCTTCGCCCCGATTGAGCGAGAGGTACGCGACTTCGGCGCCTTCGCCGCGGACCAGGATGGTGAGCAGCTCGGTGTCTTCGTCGTCCGGGTGGGCGCCGATGACCAGGACGCGCTTGTAGTGTCCCAGCATTCGGAGCTCGTGCTCCACGGCGACAGTCCCGCCGGCGGACGGCGGCTCCAGCTGGGCGGCGAGCGAAACGGGGATGAGAGCGAGCGGACAGAGAAAACGGGCAAGGACGGTGCGCAGACGACCCCGCCGGCAGGGAGACGGAAGCAAGGTAAACCAGTGAGAAGTGAGAAGTAAGAAGTGAGAGGGGAACTCCGCGGCTATACGGAGCTCCCCCTCACCTCTTACCTCTCACCTCTTACTTGACGGGCGCTGCCCCCAGCGGCACCTCCCGCAACAGCTGCCGGAACTCCGGATGCTGCCGATACAGGAAGAACGCCATCGTTATCGCCGCGAAGGTGTTCGCGCCGAGCACGGTCCAGAAGGGGAACAGCTCGCGGGTCGCCTGGGAGACCAGCGACAGGAGCCCGTAGAACAAGACCTCGAAGACCAGGAACACCTGCAGGATCGCGTAGCGCACGGCGGATTCCCGTGCCGCCCAGCGAATCAGGGCGACCAGGCCGATGCCGAACGCGAGGAAGAGCGCGAAGTGAACCGCGGTGTAGGCGATGACCGCAGCGAACTCCACGTGGGTGAGGTCGGGCCGCGCCTGGCCGAACAGCAGCACCTGGCCCAAGACGCTGGGCGTCCGCAGCGGGTGACCTTGGATCAGGTCGATGACGAAAAACCAGAGGGCGACACAGCCGGCACCGATTGCCCCGACGTAGGTGCCTTCGTCGCCACTCGAAAGGTCGGACCGAGCCATGGCCCTTCCCTCCCCGGTTGCAGGAAGGATCGGCGTCGCCCCGGGCAGACTGCTCGGGGGGACGGCCCGGAATCAAAGCTCCGGACGCCGCACCCCGCGGCCCATCTGTACAGTGGGGGTGCCACCCGAGCGACGCAAGAGAGCGGTCATTCGGGTGGGCGCAACGTTTCGCCCGAGCGCCGCTGCTCGCGCTCGCGCTCCGCCCGCCGTCCCAGAATGAACGCTGCGATGAAGGACACGAGAGCAACGGTGAGCAGTACCTCGCCCAGGAGCTCGGCGAAGGGCCAACGGAGAGGGTACAGCAGAATCAGCATCCCGACCGATACCAGAACGGTACCGGCCGCTCGCAACACCTCGTCCACGTTTCGCCAGTGGGTACGCCGGCCCCAGTGGGCCGAGGCCCCCAGGCCGAGCACGCCCAGCAACAGGATCCCGTACCAGATCAGGATCCAGTACCGCCGGCCCACGATCATAGCCGACCTCGCGAAGGAAACTGTCCGGAAGGGAGGTGCCTACGTTACCCCCCGGCCCGCCGGTTTACCAGTCCCTCACACCGGGCGGCAGCGGGGGCAGCCACACGCGCCAAGTAGCCGGTCGAAGGCGTAGATCCCGGTATCGTGTCCGTCGCTCCACCGGATGCGAAGGCCATACGACCCCACCAACGCCAGCGATTCGGGTCGGACGTCTTCCGGTACCGATGAGGGGTTCAGCAAGGTCCGCCCCGTCATCTCTTCGACACACCCGGCGCAGGGACACGCAAGCCGGAGGGAGCGTGCGGGGTAGAGCCAGGTGTGACCCGCATCGTCCCAGTCTATACGTACGCCGCCCGGCTCGCGGGTGATGGCGTGGGGGATGGGCGGAAGCGGCATGGAAAAGCGGGGCTGTTGGTTATGGCCAGTTGTCGGCGTACATTGTCTCTCCTCGACAAGTCTAACTGCGACCCTCGATCCGATGACCTCCCCCTCCAATCCATTCGGAACCCGCGGCACCCTGCAGCTGGGCGCCGAGCGCGCGACGGTCTATCGTCTGCCCGAGCTCGCCCGCCAGGGAGTCGCCAATCTCGACCGGCTTCCGTTCTCGATCCGGGTCCTGCTGGAGAACGCGTTGCGACACGCGGGCCGGGGGGTAGTCGGCGAGAGCCATGTCCGAGAGCTCGCCGGCTGGACCGCCGCAGCAAGCCCGCGCAGCGAGATCCCGTTCATGCCTGCGCGGGTGGTGCTCCAGGACTTCACCGGAGTGCCTTGCGTCGTGGATCTGGTCGCCATGCGCGATGCCATGGCCCGGATGAAGGGAGATCCGGACGTCATCAACCCCGTAGTGCCATGCGATCTGGTGATCGACCACTCGGTACAGGTGGACTACTACGGCACCGGCGATGCCTTTCAGCGCAACGTGGACCTCGAGTTCGACCGCAACCGGGAGCGCTACCAACTGCTCAAGTTCGCCCAGCGCGCGTTCCGGAACTTCAGCGTCGTGCCGCCGGGGACCGGCATCGTTCATCAAGTGAACCTGGAGTATCTGGCCCCGGTGGTGCAGCTCCGACCGCAGCTGGGCGAGCTGACGGCCTACCCGGACACGCTGGTCGGGACCGATTCCCACACCACCATGATCAACGGACTCGGCGTGGTGGGATGGGGGGTCGGAGGGATCGAGGCCGAGGCGGTCATGCTGGGCCAGCCCTACTTCATGCTCATCCCCGACGTGATCGGCATGAAGCTCGTCGGCGAGCTCCCGCTCGGCACCACGGCCACGGATCTGGTGCTCACGGTGACCCAGATCCTCCGGACGAAGGGCGTGGTGGACAAGTTCGTGGAGTTCTACGGTCCGGGGCTGTCCTCGCTCGGACTGGCCGACCGCGCGACCATCGCCAACATGGCGCCCGAGTACGGCGCCACGATGGGCTTCTTCCCGGTGGACGCCGAGACGGTCCGATACCTCGAGCGAACCGGGCGGGAGCGGAACGTGATCGAGCGAGTGGAACGGTATTGCAAGGAGCAACAGCTGTTCCGGACCGACGCTACGCCGGACCCGGTTTTCACCGATACGGTGACCCTCGATCTCTCGACCGTCGTGCCCGCCCTCGCGGGGCCCCGGCGTCCCCAGGACATGGTCCCGTTGAGCTCGCTCAAACGGAGCTTTCAGATGTCGCTGCCGGAGCTGCTCACGCCGGCCGCGCCCGCCGCACGCCACGAGGTCGCCCAGGCGAACTATTCACGCTGGGTCAACGAGGGCGGTGGCGGCACCGTCACGCTGACGGAGGAAAGCCCGGCCGTGGCCCAGCCGGTGCTGAACGGCGAGGCGTGCGAGCTCCACGACGGATCGGTCGTGATCGCGGCGATCACCAGCTGTACCAACACCTCGAATCCCTCGGTCATGATCGGCGCCGGTCTGCTGGCCAAGAAGGCCGTCGAGCGGGGCCTTGAGACCCGGGCGTGGGTCAAGACCAGCATGGCACCGGGCTCGCGGGTCGTCACCGACTACCTCAAGGGCTCGGGCCTCCTGCCCTACCTCGAGCAGCTGCACTTCAACATCGTCGGCTATGGCTGCACCACCTGCATCGGCAACTCCGGCCCGCTCCCCGAGCCAATTGCCCAGGCGATCGACGAGCATGCTCTGGTGACCGCCGCGGTGCTCTCCGGCAACCGGAACTTCGAGGCCCGGGTCCATCCGCAGGTCCGGGCCAACTACCTCGCGTCACCGGTGCTGGTGGTCGCGTTCGCGCTCGCGGGCCAGGTCGACATCGATCTCGACCGGGAGCCGCTGGGGACCGGCAAGGACGGAAAGCCGGTCTATCTGCGGGATATCTGGCCCAGTCCGAAAGAGGTCGCCGACGCGATGGCTGCGTCGCTCAAGCCGCCGCTGTTCCGCGACCGCTATGCGTCGGTGTTCGAGGGCGACGACGTCTGGCGCGCGCTCCCGGTGCCCGAGGGAAGCCGCTATGCCTGGGATTCGACGAGCACCTACGTCCAGGAGCCGCCGTTCTTCCAGGAGTTGCCGGCCGAACCACCGCCGCTCCGCGACGTGAGCGCCGCCCGAGTGCTGGCCGTGCTGGGCGATTCCGTCACGACTGATCACATCTCGCCGGCGGGATCGATCCCCAAGAACGGCCCCGCGGCCCGCTACCTCCGGGAGCACGGAGTCGAGCAGACCGACTGGAACACGTTCGGCGCCCGGCGCGGGAACCACGAGGTCATGATGCGGGGCACGTTCGGCAACGTCCGCATCAAGAACGCGCTGGTCCCGGACAAAGAGGGCAACTGGACCATCCACTTCCCCAGCGGCGAGGTGGTCTCGATCTATGACGCCGCGATGCGCTACGTGGCCGATCGGACGCCGTTGATCATCCTCACCGGGAAGGAATACGGGACCGGCTCGAGCCGCGATTGGGCGGCCAAGGGACCGGCGCTGCTCGGGGTGAGGGCTGTGATCGCCGAAAGCTACGAGCGGATCCACCGGAGCAACCTGGTGGGCATGGGCGTGCTGCCGCTGGCCTACGAGCCCGGTACCGACCGCAAGAGCCTCGGCCTCACCGGGCGGGAGATCTTCGACATCGTCGGAGTCGCCACCGGGCTCGCGCCGGGCGGCCGGGTCCAGGTGACCGCGACCGACGAGACCGGCAAGAAGACCACCTTCCCTGCCGTGGTCCGACTCAACTCACCGGTCGAGCTGGAGTACTACCAGCACGGCGGGATCCTGCAGCGGGTGTTGCGGCAGTTCCTGCGGGAAGGATTGAACGTCTAATTGTTTCACCGCAGAGCGGCAAAGGACGCCGAGACAAACCCTTTGTTGCTGTTCTCTGCGCCCTCTGCGTCTCTGCGGTTCAAACGAAAAAAAGCCCTCCCGAGCTGGGAGGGCTTCTGAGTTCGTGCTGACCGCCGAGCTACGCGACCAGATCCCGCAGCCGGTCGCCGGTTTCGCCCTCGCGCAGCCGCAACAGCGCCCGGTCGCGCAACTGACGGATCCGCTCCCGGGTGACACCCATCATCCGGCCGATCTCCTCGAGCGTGCGGCTGTTGCCGTCGTCGAGTCCGAAATAGAGCCGCAGCACCTTGGCATCGCGCGGGGGCAGAGAGGCGAGCGCCAGCTCGATGTCCCGGGTCTGGCTGTTGGCCAGGGCGGAGGTATCGGTGCCCTCCTGCTCACCGGTGGAAAAGCGCTCGATCCGTTCATTGCCCTCGCCATCCCGGGTGGGATGATCCAGCCGGACCGCCTCGGAGTTGAGCGCGCTCAGGCTGCGCACGGCCTCGACCGTGAGCCCCGTGGCGCGGGCCAGCTCTTCGGTGGTAGGCATACGACCCAGCCGGTCCTTGAGCAGGGTCGTGGTACGGCCGAGGCGGCTCAGGTCGGCGGTGCGATTGAGCGGCACCCGCACCGGGCGGCCGTGCCGCGCAATGGCGGCCTGTACCGCCTGGCGGATCCACCACACGGCGTAGGAGATAAACTTCACCCCGCGGTCCGGGTCGAACTTCCGGGCCGCCGTCATCAGGCCGAGGTTGCCCTCGCCGATGAGGTCCACCAGAGGTACACCGCGATTCTGGAACTTCTTGGCGACTGAGACGACGAACCGGACGTTGTGGCGGGCGAGCCGTTCCTGCGCGGCGATGCTGCCCTTGAATGCCTTCCGCGCGAGCTCCATCTCCTCTTCGCGGTTCAACAGCGGTACTCGGCTGATCTCGTCGAGGTAGAGATCGAGGCTTTCCCTGCCCTCATCCACAGCGCGAGCGATCTGGGCCGGCCGCACCGCGCGACGCTTGGCACGTGGCTTTACAGTCACTCTCGGAACCTCCTATGGGAGCAGGACCCCAGTGGGCGGGACCCTAGCGGGGGGGCGCATCAGAATCAGTCGGCGAATATAATGGCTAACGCTCGGAAAATCAATGGCTTAGCGTAACATACTGTCCGCATATGCTTTGCACAAATTTCCCACATTGCCCCGCGTGGCCCAGACGGCCAGTGACTCCCCTCACCATGGTTGCCGAAACGGCAGCGTCGCGCCCTCGGCGGTGCTCCCGCGGAGAGCCAGTGCCCAGGCCCGGGCTGCCTTGGATCCGCCCCCAGGGAGTGCCGACTTGACCACCATCCCGGCCGGTGAAGATTAGTCCTCCGAACTCTCCCGCAGCCCCCGGAGCCCCGGATGCGAATCGCTGTTCCCAAGGAGAGTGCGCCGCGTGAGCTGCGCGTCGCACTGGTCCCTGAATCGTGCAAGAAACTGGCGCAGGCCGGCTACCAGATCGCGATAGAGAGCGGCGCCGGCGAAGCCGCCGGCTTTCCCGACTCGACCTACCGGGACGTCGGCGCCGCCGTCGAGACGGATGCCGCCGGGCTGCTCGGGTCGGCCGATCTCGTGCTCAAGGTCAATCCGCCCGCCACGAACGGCTCGGGCCGGGATGAAGCCGGCTCAATGCGACCACGCGCCATTCTCCTCGGCTCGCTCATGCCGCTGCGGAACCTGGCCGCCGTGCGGGCCCTGGCCGCCGCCCGGATCACGGCATTCTCCACCGACGCGATCCCCCGAACCACCCGGGCGCAGGCCATGGACACCTTGTCGTCGATGGCCAATATCGCGGGCTACAAGGGCGCGTTGCTCGCGGCCACGGAGCTCCCGAAGTACTTCCCGATGCTCATGACCGCGGCGGGTATGGTTCGGCCGGCGCGGGTGTTCGTGGTCGGCGCCGCCGTGGCCGGTCTCCAGGCAATCGCCACCGCCCGGCGGTTGGGCGCCACCGTGGTTGCGACCGACGTGCGACCCGAAGTGAAGGAGCAGATCGAGAGCGTCGGGGGCAAGTACGTCGGAATCGAGCTGGGCGAGAGCGCCGCCGCCGGGGGCGGCTACGCCAAAGAGCTCTCGGAAGCCGACCGCCTCCGGCAGCGCGAGCTGCTGGCCGAGCAATGCGCCCAGGCCGACGCGGTGATCACGACGGCGCTCATCGGCGGCATTTTCGCCCCCAGGCTGGTGACCGCCGATATGGTGAGGGCCATGAAGCCGGGCTCGGTGCTGATCGACCTGGCGGCGGACGGCGGGGGCAACTGCGAGCTCTCGCGGCCGGGCGAAACCGTGCGGGTGGGGGGCGTGACGATCGTCGCCCCGCTCAACCTCGCGGCGACGATGCCGTCCGATGCGAGCCTCCTGTTCTCGCGAAACCTCACCGCGTTCGTGCAGGCCTTCACCGCCGACAAGACATTCCGGCTCGACTTCACCGACGACATCCAGCAGGGCGCGCTGATCACCCACGACGGCGAGGTAAAGCACGCGCGCACCCGCGAAGCACTGGCCAAGGAGAGCGCATGACCCCCGAACCGATCCCCGTTCAGTCGGCCGATCTCTGGTCGCAGCTGTTCGTCTTCGTCCTCGCGACCTTCATCGGGCTGGGCGTGATCCGGCGGGTCTCGCGGCTCCTGCACACGCCGCTCATGTCGATCACCAACGCGATCTCCGCCATCGCGGTGGTGGGCTCGATCATCGTCACCGGCGCCGACTACCCGCCGCGCATACGGCTCCTGGGGGGGATCGCGCTCTTTGCGTCGATGACCAACATCGTGAGCGGGTTTCTGATCACTGACCGGATGCTCAAGATGTTCAAGACCGACCGGAAGCCGGGTGCCGGAGGGCCGGCATGAGCCCCGGGATCGTCCAGCTCGCCTACATCGTCGCCACCGCGCTGTTCATTTTCGCGCTGCACTGGATGAACGCCCCCGCGACCGCGCGCCGTGGCGTGGCCGCGGGGGTCGCCGCGATGGGCATCGCCGTGGCCGTGACCTGGGCCCAGCCGGAAGTGATTCATCACGGCTGGATCGTCCTTGCGATCGCCGCCGGGTTCCTCGTCGGTGTACCTCTCGCGCGGGTGCCGCTCACCGCGGTGCCTCAGCGGACCGCGCTCTCCCATGCGTTCGGCGGGCTGGCGGCCGGGCTGGTCGGGACCGCCAAGTACTACCTCTGGCTCAGCGAGGGTCCCGAGAACCTGACGGCCTTTCGCATGGTCGCGATCATCGCCGAGATCATTCTCGGTTATCTGACTTTCACCGGCAGCCTCCTCGCGGCGGGCAAGCTGCAGGAAGTCAAGTGGATTCCGCAGCGGCCGGTCACCTATCCGCTCCAGAACATCACCAATCTCGGGCTCTTTCTGGTCGCGGTGGTGCTCGGGGTGGCGCTGGTGCTCCACCCGACCGCCGACTGGGCGCCCAAGATCTTTCCCGTGATCGCCGGCCTGGCGCTCCTGTTCGGCGTGCTGCTGATCATCCCGATCGGCGGCGCGGACATGCCGACGGTGATCGCGATCCTGAATTCCTACGCCGGGTTGTCTGCGGTCGCGATGGGCTTCGTACTGGACAACAAGCTGCTGATCACTGCCGGCGCGCTGGACGGCTCGAGCGGCCTCATCCTCGCGATCATCATGTGCAACGCGATGAACCGCTCCTTCGCCAACGTCCTGTTCGGCGCATTCGGCCAGGTGCAGCAGGCGAAGGCCGGCGGGGAGCAGAAGCTCTACAAGTCGGAGACGATCGAGGGGGCCGGGCAGGTCCTGGAGCAATCGAGCCTGGTGGTGATCATCCCCGGCTACGGGATGGCGGTCGCCCAGGCGCAGCACAAGGTGCGCGAGCTGTACGATCTGCTCAAGAAGCGCGGCGTCACCGTCAAGTTCGCCATTCATCCGGTCGCCGGCCGCATGCCGGGCCACATGAACGTGCTGCTCGCCGAAGCGGATATTCCGTACACCGATCTGGTCGAGATGGACGAGATCAATCCGGACATGCCGCAGGTGGACGTGGCCCTGGTGGTGGGGGCGAACGACGTCGTGAACCCGGCCGCGCGCACGGACAAGACCAGTCCGATCTACGGGATGCCCATCATCGCCGCGGATCGGGCCCGCACGGTGTTCGCCATCAAGCGCAGCAAGAATCCGGGCTTCGCCGGCATCGACAACGAGCTCTATTTCTCGGACAAGACCTGGATGCTGTTCGGCGACGCGAAGAGCGTGATCGGCGAGCTGGTGAAGCAGATGGGAGGCACCTCGGGCACGCACTGACGCCTTCCGGAGCACCAGCGCGCGTTATATCCTCCGCGACCATGCCCCCATCGAAACGCGCCCCGCACGTGCACAAGTTCGGCGGCGCCTCGCTGGCCGACGCGGCGGCGATCGCCCACGCGGTCGCCATCGTCCGCAGCCATCGCTCCACCCCCGTGGTCGTGGTGGTGTCCGCCATGGCCGGGGTTACGGACCAGCTCTTCGCCGTCGCCGAGCATGCCGTGCGGGGCGAGGCGTCCCGGGTCGCCGAGCTGATCGCCGGGCTCCGGGCGAAGCACAGCAGGGCGGCGCGGGCCGTGTTACCGGCGGGCGCGGCCCGGGCCAGGCTGGTTGCCTTCATCGGCCAGCAGTTCGACGAGCTCGCCGGCCTGGCCGCGGGGCTCAGCCTCCTCCGGGATCTGAGCCCCCGTACCAGCGACGTCCTCGTGGCCCGGGGCGAACGGCTGAGTGCGCAGATCCTGGCCGCGGCCCTGGCCGCCCGGCGCGTCCGGGCCCGCTACCTCGACGCGAGCGGCCTCATCCGCACCGACGCTCACTTCGGGCACGCGTCGCCCGACTACGACCGCACCGATCGGGCGGCGCGCCACGCCCTCCGGCCGCTGTTGGCTCAGGGTGTCGTGCCGGTGATCCCCGGCTTCCTCGGCACCTCGCCGGCCGGCGAGCTGACGACGCTGGGGCGCGGCGGCTCCGACCTCACCGCCACCCTCATTGCCCGTGCGCTCGGCGCCAGCCAGGTCTCGCTCTGGAAGGACGTACCCGGGCTGCTCACCGCCGACCCCAAGGTGGTGCCTGACGCGAGAGTGATCCCGGCGCTGCACACCCGCGAGGCCGCCGAGCTGGCCTACTATGGGGCCAAGGTCCTTCACCCGCGTGCGCTGATCCCGATCGCGGGGCGCAGGATTCCGTTGTACGTGCGCCCGTTCGGCGATCCCGCATCGGCCGGGACCGAAGTATCCGAAGGCGTCGCGGCGACCTGGCTTCCGGTCAAAGCCCTCTCGGCGGCAACCCATCAGACCCTCATCACCGTCGCCGGCAACGGCATGCTGGGTGTCCCCGGAATCGCGGCGCGAACCTTCGCCGCCCTGCAGCGACGGCATCTCTCGGTCTCGCTGATCTCGCAGGCTTCCTCTGAGCATTCGATCTGCTTGAGCGTCCCGGACGCCGCGGCCCGGGACGCGCGGAGTGCCCTGCTGGAGGAGTTCCGGGAGGAGATCGACCGCCGGGAGATCGATGGCGTGGACGTCCGGCACGGCGTGGCCACCATCGCGGTTGTCGGGCTCGGGATGGCCGGGACCCCGGGCGTCGCGGCCGGGGTGTTCTCCGCCCTCGCCGCCGGCGGCATCAACGTGGTCGCGATCGCCCAGGGCTCGAGCGAGCTCAACATCTCGGTGGTCGTGGACGGCGAGCGCGCCGGGGACGCGCAGCGGCGGATCCATGCCGCTTTCCAACTCTCCCGCATTGGCGGAGGAACGGTGACCCGGCCGGAGCGGGTCGAGGTCGTGCTCCTCGGCTTTGGCCAGATCGGGCGCATGCTCGCGGGGCTGCTGGCCCGACTGAGCCGCCCGCGGCTCACGCTCCGGGTGGTCGGTGTGATCGACCGGAGCGGCTACGTCTTCGAGCACCGCGGGCTGGACCAGGGGCGCCTCGCGTCGCTGGCGGCGGCCAAGGAGCGGGGCGTCGCGCTCGCGAACGCACCCGGCGGGCGCGCGGCCACGCCCGACGAGGCGATCGGATTCATTGCCCGCCATGCGCTTCGCCGCCCGATCCTGGTGGATCTCACCGCCACCCATACCGGCAAGCTGCTGGAGCAGGGCCTGGCCTCGGGCATGGATCTGGTGCTCTCGAACAAGCTCCCCCTCGCGGGCCCCAGGGCGGAGAGCGCCCGCCTCTACGAGCTGGCGCGAGCCTACGGACGCCGGCTCCGGCATGAGACCACCGTCGGCGCCGGCCTGCCGGTCATCGATACCTATTACAAGCTGATCGAGTCGGGCGACCGGGTGGAGCGGATCGAAGGCTGCCTTTCGGGGACGCTGGGGTTCCTGCTCACCGAGCTGGGCCGGGGACGGAAGTTCTCAGAGACCCTGCGCGCCGCGATGAGAAGCGGCTACACCGAGCCCGATCCTCGGGAGGACCTCTCGGGCATGGACGTCGGCCGGAAGGCGCTCATTCTGGGCCGGCTGCTGGGCTTCGCCGGCGAGCTTTCACCGCGCCAGGTGGAGTCGCTCGTGCCCCGGAGCGCCCGGGCGCTGCCGTTGCAGCGGTTTCTCGACCGCCTCGAGCGCTTCGACCCGGAGTGGGAACGCCGGGTTCAGGCTGCGGCCGCGCGCGGCCGGGTCCTGCGCTACGTGGCATCGGTGACCCGCCGGTCAATGGCCGTGTCTCTCCGGGAGGTGGACCGATCGAGCCCGTTCGCGGCGCTGAAAGGCGCTGACAACACGGTGGTGTTCACGACCGCACGCTACAAGTCGAATCCGCTGGTGATCACCGGTCCCGGCGCCGGCCCCGCGGTGACCGCGGCCGGCGTGCTCAACGACATCCTGCAACTGACCGGCTCGTGAGCGCCGAGCGTCTCAGCTGCACCGCATTCGCGCCCGGCTCGGTCGGCAATGTGGGACCGGGCCTCGACATCCTCGGCCTCGCGGTCGCCGGTGCGGGTGACGAAGTCACCGCGGAGCGGACCAACGGGGACGGCATCGTGGTGCGCGATGCCGGCCACCCCGATCTCCCCACCAATCCCCGGCGCAACACGGCCGCGCTGGCGGCCCGTGAGGTGCTCGGCCGCGCCGGGGCCTCCGGCGTGGCCCTCGCGCTCGTGGTCCACAAGGGCCTCCCGCTGGCCGGGGGTCAGGGCGGGAGCGCGGCATCGGCAGTGGCGGGGGCGGTCGCGGTGAATCACCTGCTGGGAAACCCGCTCGATCGGGCGGCGCTCTTCGCCGCCAGCCTGGAGGCGGAGGCGGCGGTAACCGGCCGGCACCCGGACAACGTCGCGCCGTCGTTGTTGGGCGGGATCGTGCTGGTCCGTTCGCTCGAGCCGGTTGATCTGGTGGCGCTCCCGGTGCCGCCCGAGCTTCGTGTCGTCCTGGTCCACCCCGACCAGCGGCTTCGGACCAAGGACGCCCGGGCGGTGCTGCCCCGCAAGGTTTTTCTGGCCACCGCCCTGCACCAGGCAGCCCAGGTCGCGGCGATGGCCGCGGCGCTCGCCGCCGAGGACTACGCTCTGCTGGGGCGCGCGCTGGACGACCGCATTGCCGAGCCGGCGCGGGCCTCCCTGCTGCCCGGATTCGCGGCCGCCAAGCGGGCGGCCATCGCCGCAGGGGCGCTGGGCGCGTCGATCTCGGGCAGCGGCCCCACGGCGTTCGCGCTGGCCCGGGGCGACGCCAGCGCCCAAGTCGTAGCCACGGCAATGCAGGCGGCCTACGCCGAGGCCGGCGTCGCCGCCCGGGTGCGGGTGGATCAGGTCGACCGGCTCGGGGCCCGGGTGCTCCCGTGACGATCGACAGCCAGCGATCCGGAACCTGGCAGGTTTGCATCGCCTGCGGCAACGAGATGGACGAGACCGACCCTCATGCGCGGTGCACCCGGTGCGGCGGGCTGCTGGAGATCGAGCACCGCCCGCCGCTAGGTGGGGACCTGTTGCGCCGCTTGACCGAGCGACGAGGGGCGCGAGTCGGCGCAGGTGCGTCGGGGGTATGGCGGTACAAGGAGATTGTGCTGCCATCGGCGACGAGTGTGATCTCGCACCCCGAAGGCAACACGCCGATGCTGCACCGGCCTGCGCTGGATCGCTGGACCGGCGTGGCCGGTCTGCTGCTCAAGCACGAGGGACACAATCCCACCGGCTCGTTCAAGGACCGAGGCATGACAGTGGGCGTGACCCAGGCAAAGCGCATCGGCGCGACTGCCGTCGGCTGCGCTTCGACCGGCAACACGTCTGCCTCGCTCGCGGCATACGCCGCGCAGGCGGGGATCCCGGCGCTGGTATTGGTGCCGGCCGGCAACGTGGCGCTGGGTAAGCTCGCCCAGTCGCTGGCGTACGGGGCGAAGACCCTCCTGGTCCGGGGTGATTTCGACGACTGCCTGCGGCTGGTGGAGCAGGCCAGCGAACAGCTGGGCGTCTATCTGCTCAACTCGATCAACCCGTTTCGGATCGAAGGGCAGAAGACCATCGTGCTGGAGGCGCTGGAGCAGCTGGGGTGGGAGCCGCCCGACTGGATCGTCCTCCCGGCGGGCAACCTGGGCAACACCGCGGCCTTCGGGAAAGCGTTGGTCGAGGCAAAGACGTGGGGGCTCATCCAGCGATTGCCCCGGCTCGCCGCGGTGCAAGCCGAAGGTGCGGCACCGTTCGCCCAGAGCTTCGCCGAAGGCTTTGCCCGGCGGCACCGGGTGAAGGCCGACACAGTGGCCACCGCGATCAGAATCGGCGATCCGGCATCGTACGATCGCGCCGTGAAGGCGATTCGGGAGACCAACGGAGTCGTGCTGGCCGCGAGCGACGCGGAGATCCTCGAGGCGAAAGCGGTGGTTGACGCGGCGGGTGTCGGCTGCGAGCCGGCGAGCGCGGCGAGTGTGGCCGGCGTCAGGCGCCTGGTCGCGGCAGGAACCATCCAGCCGAACGACCGGGTGGTTGCCGTGCTGACCGGCCACGTGCTGAAGGACCCCGGCATCCTGCTGCAGTACCACCGGGAGACCGATCCCCCGCCGCCCGGCGCCAACCGCCCGATCGAGATCGAGCCGACCCTGGAGGCCGTGAGCGAAGTTCTCCGAGCCCGCTAAATCCGTGGCCGGTACGGCGACCCGGTCAGGTTCGTAGTATCTTGTCCGACATTCCCCTCCTTCGCGCGGCGCCATGCTCATTCAAAGCGGGATCGCGCCTCTGGACCACCAGGTGGGTGGTCTCATGCCTGGCCGGCCGTATGTGATCAGCGGCAGCCCCGGTACCGGCAAGAGTGTGTCCTGCCTCGAGTTCCTCGACGTCGCGCTGGAGCGGGGCGAGCCTGCGGCGCTCCTCACCCACGACGATCCCAGCGACGTTCTCTCCTCCGGCAGGTTTCTCGGGATGGACCTGCAGCGGGCGCTGCGGGACGAGCGGCTGATCCTGATTCGGTACCAGCTCAACTTCATCAAGCTGTTCAGCCGTACGCCCAGCGCGGACGCCGTGTTTGCGGAGCTGAGGCGGCTTCTCGGCTCCCGTCAGCCGGTCCGGCTCGCCATCGACTCCATCGTGCCGTTCCTGGAGGGCGGGGCCAGCTCGGGCTCGGCCAGCATGTTCGCGTTGATCCAGTTCATCGACCAGCTGGAAACGACCTCGCTCCTGACCTACCCGGGCGATCTCGCCGGCCTGTACGACAAGCGGCTCGAGCCGATCATGCAGCGGGCCGCCGGCGTGTTCCATCTCTCCAATCACAGTCAGGCCCGGCGTCACGGGCTGCTCGAGGTGCGCAAGCTTCGCTACCAGGCCAAGTCCCTCGGCTCGATCCCGTTCCGGATCCAGGCCGGCGCCGGATTCGTGGTGGTCCACGAGGCGGGGACCCCGCCGGCCGAGGAAATCCAGCGGAAGCTGCTGGTGCTGAATCTGGCGGACCCGTTTCCGGAAGAGCTGCTGCGCATTCTGCAGCGAGACCACTCCGTCACGGTGCGGACCGGGGTAGCGAGCGCGTTCTCGGATCTGGTACGGTCGGGTCTGGGCGCGGTCCTGCTCAACGTGCGGCGGGACGTCGTTGCCGATGCCCTTCAGCTCGTTCGCGAGCTCCGGCGGGCCGAGAACGCCGTCCCGATCGTAGTGGTCACCCCGTACGTGCTTCGCTCGAGCGACCGCACCCGAGCGCTCCGGGCCGGCGCGGACGACTTCCTGTCGACCAACCTGCCGCCCGACGAGTTCATTGCGCGGGTGGGCACCATCGCGCAGCGGGGACGTTCGGAGAACGCGCCGGCGGCGGAGCCCGAGCCGCCGATATTCCTCCAGCCGTCGCGCGACGGCGAGTCCTATTACCTGCTCGACGCCGCCGGCTTCCGCAATGCAATCGGGCTCCACCTGGCCCGGGAGCGGGCGCCGTTCTTCACCGTAATTCGGGCCGAGCCGGTGAGCGGAGATGTCATGACGCTGGCCGACCTCGCGCTCCGCATGAGCCGGCTGGACAGCGGAGACCTGGTGGGCTTCGAGGGCCGGAGCGTGCTCCTCTACCTGGACGGGGCGCGGCCGAAGGAGCTCAAGGCCTATCTCGGGCGGCTGAACGACGAGTGGCGCCGGATCGCCGGCGACGAGATGGCGGTCGAGACGTTCGGATTTCCGGCGGATGAAAGCCAGATCCGCAGCTTCGCGAGGATAGCGCCGGCCCCATGAAGGGTCTTCGATACGCGCTCGTCCTGGGGCTGACGCTGGTCGCCCTGGGCGTCGCGGCGGCGTTCGTCATCGTCAAGCTCCGGGCCGGTCTCACCGGGGCTGAGACGGTTGCGGCAGGGCCGCGCAGCGCTCCGCCGGCGCCGGTCGCTCCCGCCCACCCGGTCCAGGCACCACCTCCGCCGCCCACACCGGCAGCACCGGCCCCGTCGCCATCA
>Ga0137403_10000504_pt1 | contig 50623 bp, 47 predicted proteins | sample CZOMad2_1_16fung_FD_122057 | JGI IMG/M metagenome (GOLD analysis project Ga0137403, IMG submission 122057) | Vadose zone soil fungal communities from Angelo Coast Range Reserve, California, USA - CZOMad2_1_16fungal (Hybrid Assembly) | ecosystem: Environmental > Terrestrial > Soil > Vadose zone... | reverse complement strand
AGGGCTATATCGAGCCGGATGCCGAGACCGCCTGGGTGCGCGAAGATGGCAGCGTCATCGTCTGGGCCAACACGCAGACCACGTTCACCCAGCGCCATGAACTGGCGTTGCTGCTCGATCTACCCGTGAGCCGCATTCGGGTGGTGCCCACTGAGGTCGGCGGCGCCTTCGGCGGCAAGGAATCGGTGCGGGTCTCAACGCTGTGCGTGGCGTTGTCACGCGAGGCGGGTCTACCGGTGCGCATCACCCTCAGCCGCGAAGAAGTGTTGCGGGCCACGGGACCAGCCACCGCCACCGTGTCGACTGTTAAGATCGGCGCCCGCTGCGATGGCACCATCACCGCCATTCAGGCACATCTCGTCTACGATGCCGGGGCCTTCCCAGGGGCGCCGCTGCGCTCAGCCATCCGGCGGGTCTTCTCCCATTATCGCACGCCCAACCTCAAGATCGATGCCTACGATGTCGTGACCAATAAACCCCACGTGGCCGCCTATCGGGCTCCTGGGGCCACTCCGACCAACTTCGCCCTGGAATCGGTCATCGATGAGGTCGGAGAGGCCCTGCACATGGAGCCGCTGGCGTTTCGTCTGCAGAATGTTGCCCGCCCCGGGGACCCGATGCCGGATGGTGTCATCTTGCCCGCCGTCAGTCTCGTCGACATCCTGCAGCGTGTGCAACAGCATGCCTGCTGGACCACCCCGCTGACAGGGCCAAATCAGGGGCGTGGGATCGCGCTGGGCCTGTGGACGATGCCTGGCGGCACGACCAGTTGTCACATTACGCTCAGCATCGACGGTTCGGTGACCCTGGTGCTGGGAACCGTCGACCTGTCCGCCACCCGCACTAGCCTGGCTATGGTGGCGGCCGAGGCCCTCGGGTTGGAGTTGGCAGACGTCCGCGTCGTGGTGGGGGACACGGACATGGTAGCCTATTCGGGCGCCAGCGCTGGCGATAAGGTGACGTATGTCACCAGCAAGGCGATCATCAAAGCCAGCGCCGACCTGCTGCAACAGCTCAAAATACGGGTCGCCGCAGCCCTGGAAGCCTCACCACACGACGTCGTCTACGAACGCAAGCGCTTCTGGGTGCAGGGTTCCCCGGAGCGCGGTATGATCCTGGCGGACGTGGCCCGGCGCACTATTCAGAGCGGCGGCTCGGTGATGGGTTATGGCAGCGCCAGCGATACCTTCAGCTCGGTGGCCCTGGCGCCCAACGCGGCAGCGCATGTAGCGGACGTCGAGGTGGATCGCGACACGGGCCAGGTGAAGATTCTGCGCTATACCACGTTTCAGGATGTCGGCCTGTGCGTCAACCCGGATCAGGTCGAAGGGCAAATGCAGGGCGGGGCGACGCAGGGCATCGGCTGGGGCCTATCGGAGACGTATCTGGTCGATGAGAAGGGAGCGCTACGGAACGCCAATCTCCTGGATTACCGGCTGCCGAGTGCCTTGGATGTGCCGTACATTACGGCCAACGTTGTCGAGGTGCCGTCCAGCGACCATCCCTATGGCATCCGTGCCGTCGGCCAGGTGCCGATCGTGCCGCCCGCGGCGGCGCTCGCCAATGCCATCTACCGCGCCACGGGCGTCAGACTATACGAGTTGCCGATGACGGGCGAGCGGCTGTACCGCGCCATGCGAAGTGCCGGCAGCGCCGATGCACATGGACAGCGCGCCGATACACGGGTTGGCCAACCTCTCTGACCGCAGGGACACAGCCCATCCCTGGGGCGGGCATACCAGTTGTTGCACCTCTGACACCTGCACCTGCTATCGGTCGTGTGTTGGCACCAGAAGGGCTAACCTCAACAGCGAGGGGAACAGAACCCACGGAGGATTTTATGCGGATCGCGGTATTCGGCGCTGGCAGCGTGGGAGGATATTTTGGCGGTCGGCTGGCTCTGGCCGGCGAAGATGACGTAGTATTCATCGCCCGGGGGGCGCATTTACAAGCGCTGCGCACACAGGGATTACGGGTGGAGAGCCCGAAGGGGAACTTCACCGTGCCATCGGTGCAGGCCACTGACGACCCGACGCAGGTAGGCCCGGTGGATGTCGTATTGGTGGCCGTAAAGGCCTGGCAGGTGCCGGAGGCGGCGCAGGCCATGCGCGCCATGCTGAGTCCAGAGACGTGCGTGGTTCCCCTCCAGAATGGGTTGGAAGCACCAGCGCAAGTGGCGGCGGTGTTGGGTCCCCAGCATGTCCTGGGGGGGACCTGTGTGATCTCCAGCACCGTCGCAGCGCCGGGTTGCATCAGGCATCTCGGGTTGGAGCCGTCCATCACCTTTGGCGACCTTGATAACCGCCTTGATCCCCGTGTGCAACGCCTACGCGAGGCGTTTCTGCGCGCCGAGGTGACGGCGATCATCCCGGCAGATATCCAGGTCGCCATCTGGGAGAAATTTATGGCCATTAGGTTTGGGCCTGTCGGGGCCGTGGCGCGGGCTCCCGCCGGGGTGCTACGCAGCGTTCCCGAAACTCGTCGGCTGGTCGAACAGGCAGGTGTCGAGACCCTGACGGTGGCGCGAGCACGCGGTATTGATCTGGCGGAGAACAGCCCAGCCAAGATGATGGCAGCTCTCGATACCATCGCACCCGGCATCATCGCGTCGTTGCAACGTGACATCGAGGCCGGGCGTCCCTCGGAATTGGACGCACTGACCGGTGCCTTGGTCCGTCTGGGCGCCGAAGTCGGAGTCGCGACACCGTTACATGCGTTTATTTATCACACCATACTCCCACAAGAATTGCGTGCCAGGGGGCAACTGCAGTTTCCGGCTTGAGGCCGGTCCTGGCGTGGTTTAGGTCAAATGCTGATCACCCGCCGCATCCACCTGCCCTAAATGTATGCGCATGTGCAGACGAGCCGGTCCCCCAGAGGGGGGCTGGCTCACTCCCAGCGCTCATGCCTCGAAGCCTGTCATCCGGCTGTTAGAGGCAGTGTCCGCCAGCTCACGCCGAATGTTGCGCCTTGGCTTCCGACCATTGCCAGTCGCGTGCACAGCTGCGGCATCACCTCTGCCTAGACTGAGGTGGCCTGGATGAATTGTCGAGGTCCGCTAGCCTCTCATCCTGACAGATGATTATGAGCAGATAGTGACCTGTCGCTCCTGGAAGCGGCGTTGATGGCGGGAGATTCCATGCGACCAACCGGACGTTCATTGTGGTGTTTACTCGTCAGCCTGGTGCTGAGCGCCACGCTCAGCGCTTGGGCAGATGCACAATTTGCGTCGGCCGCGACCTCGGCCAAACCGCAAAGTACAGTGACCGTGGCCTTCCACAGCTTTTCCAAGGAGGTGATGGATCCAGCCCTGGATGGCACGCCGGGACTGCCCTACCGTGGTCAAATGTTCGACTGGTTCATCAGTGCCACGCCTGAGGGTAAGCTCACCACGGACTATGGTGCGCTCGAACGCTATGAGTCCAATGCCGATGCGACCGTCTGGACCTTCGTGCTGAGAAAAGGGATCAGATGACACGATGGCGTAGACATGACTGCCGACGATCTCAAGTTCACCGTCGAGCACTATGCCCGGCCAACCACGCAGTGCACCCAATGTGGCGCGGTGCGAAGTAATCTCGATCATGTGGAAGTCGTCGATCACCACACGATCCGCCTGCATTTGAAGCAACCCGATGCCAACATTCCCGCCGCCTTCGGGCCACTCGAGGGCGACCTGCAAATCCTCCCCAAACACCATTTCGACACGGTGGGCCTACCTCCAGCACACTCGAGGTACTGGACAGCGAATATATCAAGCTGGCACGCTTAAAAGGCCTGCGAGAGCTGGTCGTGGTGGGGAAGCACGCGGTGCGGAATGCCCTGATCCCGGTGATTACCTTCATCGGATTCATGTACGGCATCATCATCGCTGCCGCGATCACGACCGAAGTGGTCTTTACCTGGCCTGGTCTCGGACGTTTAGCCTATGAGGCCGTTCTCTGGCGTGATTTTCCACTGCTACAGCTGACGGTCTTGACCTGGGCCTGCTTCATCGTCGTGATCAATTTTGCGGTTGATCTGGTCTACGTTGTGTTGGACCCACGCATCAGGTTATAACCATGGATACTACGCTCGATCGCTCCATAGCTGTGACCACTGTCAGCAGCTGGTGCACCTGGCTGGCTGTGCTGAAGCGGGCACCCAAGCTGCCGACGGCGATTGTGTTGCTGACACTGGTGGTGGCGATTTTCGCACCGGCGCTCGCGCCTCACAGTGCGGTCGATGCCGATCTCCGTGCCCGCGGACGCCCACCGGTCTTCATCGAGGAGGGCAGTAGGGAATATCTCCTGGGGACGGATCGACAGGGACGGGATATTTTGAGTCGAATCATCGTCGGGACGCGCATCTCCCTATCGGTAGCGGCGCTATCGATTCTGGTCGGAGGAGGCGTGGGCACCGCGCTGGGGCTCCTCGCGGGCTACAGGGGCGGCTGGGTCGATGCGTTGATCATGCGGACGGTCGACCTCACGCTGGCGTTCCCGTCGATTCTGCTAGCACTGATCTTCGCGGTCACGGTCGGCGCCAGCTTCTGGGTAGTGGTCGCCGTGTTAGGATTCATTCTGTGGGCGCGCTATGCCCGCCTGGTCCGGGGGGAAGTGCTGGCGTGGAAACAGCTTGATTTCGTGGCGTTAGCCCGGATGGCTGGCTGCTCCTCACTGCGGATCATCATCAGTCACCTGTTGCCCAACGTTAGCAATAGTGTGGTGGTGCTCTCGACACTGCAGGTTGGCTGGGCCATTGTCGTGGAAGCATCGCTCAGCTTCCTGGGGGCGGGGATTCCACCCCCCGCACCCACCTGGGGTGGGATGGTGGCGGAAGGGCGCAAGTATGTTGATACGCTGTGGTGGGTATCGGTCTGCCCTGGGATAGCCATTATGCTGGTGGTGTTGTCGTTTAATATGGTCGGCGATTGGTTGCGCGACATTCTGGACCCCAAGCTGCGGCAACTATAAGCCCTGTACCGGTTGTTCCCTGGTCTCCTTCCCCCCCTTGGCGGGGGAAGGTCGGGATGCGGGGAGCTATGGCAACTACCCCCCCACCCGGGCCCTCCCCCGTCGAGGGGGAGGGAATAAGAGGAAGATGCGATGAGCGGCTCTGGCGCCAGCATCATGCTCTCCGTGCGTGATTTACGCACGTATTTCTTCACGCAACGTGGTATAGGCAGAGCCGCAGATGGCGTTAGCTTCGACCTGCACCGTGGGGAAACGCTGGGATTAGTCGGCGAATCGGGCTGTGGGAAGAGCATCACCTCGTTGTCGATCATCGGATTGCACCCACAACCAGCCTCGCGCATCGTCGGCGGCCAGATCGTCTTCGATGGTGCTGATCTGATCAAACTTTCCCCCGATCGGCTCCGGCGCTACCGGGGAAAACGCCTGGCGATGATTCTGCAAGATCCGATGAGCGCCCTCAATCCTGTGTTCACCGTCCGTAACCAACTGAGTGAGCCGCTACGCGTGCATCAGGGCCTTCGCGGTCGCAGCCTGCGGGAGCGGTCAATCGACCTGTTGAAACTTTTGCGCATTCCTGCCCCTGAGCGCCGGCTGGGCAGCTTTCCGCATCAGTTCAGCGGTGGTATGCGTCAGCGCGTGGTGGGAGCGATTGGCCTGTCCTGCAGTCCCGAGGTGCTCATCGCCGATGAGCCGACGACGTCGCTCGATGTGACCGTACAGGCGGCGTATCTGGCCCTATTAAAGGACATCCAGCGGCAAACCGAGCTGGCGATCCTGTTCATCACGCATGACTTTGGAGTGGTCGCCAGAATATGCGATCGGGTGGCGGTGATGTACGCCGGGAAAATCGTCGAAACCGCGCCGACGTGGGAGCTGTTCGACCATCCGGCGCATCCCTATGCCGAGGCGTTGCTCAATTCCGTACCAGATGTGCGGTTGGGCACCAAGCGTCTATATGCCATCGAGGGCTACCCTCCATCGATTTATGACAAGCCCCCAGGCTGTCCATTTGCGCCACGTTGTCCCGTGGTGATGCCACAGTGCCAGACTGACTATCCCCCCGAGGTCGAGGTTGTCCCAGGACACACAACCAGTTGCTGGAGGCACGTATGAGTGGGACGTCCAATGGTGCGCCACTGCTGCGCGTGGCGGAGGTGCGTAAGTACTTCCCGCTGGGGGGCACCTTCCCGTGGTCGCGTGCCAAGGGCTATGTCCGGGCCGTCGATGGCGTCTCCTTTGACATTCAACCGCATGAAACCCTGAGCCTCGTCGGCGAGTCCGGTTGTGGCAAGACCACCACCGCCAAGCTGATCACCCGTCTGGAGGAGGTGACGGGGGGAGAGATTTTCTTTGAGGGGCAGGAGGTGCAGCATGTGCAGGGGAGGGCACTGCGCCGCTACTGGTCGTCGGTACAGGCCGTGTTTCAGGATCCCTGGAGCTCCCTCAATCCGCGCATGCGAGCGGGAGACATCATCGCCGAGCCACTGCTGGTGAACCAGCACCTGCGGGGACAAGCCGTGCAGCAACGTGTGGCAGAACTGTTGCTTGCCGTTGGATTAGAGCCCGCCGCCGCAGGCAATTTTCCCCATGAGTTCAGCGGCGGCATGCGCCAACGGGTGGCCATCGCTCGGGCACTGGCATTACGCCCGGCGCTCATCATCCTGGATGAGCCCGTCTCGGCGCTGGATGTGTCCATCCGTGCCCAGATCATGAATCTCTTCAAAGACCTTCAGGAGCAGTTCGGCATGGCTTATCTGCTTATCGCCCATAATCTGGCCACCGTGCGCTATCTGAGCCATCGCGTGGCGGTGATGTACCTGGGCAGCATCGTCGAGAGTGCTCCGTCGGAGGCCTTGTTTACCCACCCGCTTCACCCCTATACCAGGGCGCTTATCTCAGCAGCCTTGCCCATCCGCCCAGGGGAGGAACGCGAGGAGATTCTGCTGAGCGGTGAGGTCCCCTCGCCAACCAACCCACCCGCGGGTTGCCGCTTTCATTCCCGCTGTCCACTGGCATTTGCCCGGTGTTCAGAGGAAGCCCCAGAGCTGCGCGAGCTCGCCCCGGGCCATCTGGCCGCTTGTCATGTGTATGAATGATCGATGCCGGTAGCGATGCTCACGCGTGGTTGGGAGATTGATCGTTGGCACTGCCAGGCTGATGGGGCGGTATGGCCTGGCCATTGGTCAGCTGCCAGACTTGAAGCATATCTGCCAGGTTGGCGGCTTCTGCGATCACTTCCTTCCCCGCGACCACAGGGACCGCTGGAATACCAATTCGACTCATCAATGCCGCTCGACGCACCGACCGCTCCACGTCATAAGGGTCTACTTTCCACGAAACCTCCACCACGAGGTACACTTCAGAGTTATCCGCGCGACGTCGTCCCCGCAGGAGAAGATCGGCAAGGAGGAGCTCATCGGCCTCGGCTTCGGATAGCTGTCCCTGTGCTATGGCCCCTTCCAAAAGCGCGTCGAGCTCATCTCCCGACAGCACGCGGGTGCGTCGGATCAATGGCGCAAAATAGGCGTAAGCCCGATCACGGTACTGGAGTTCGAGCACTATACCTTTCACCGCGGCCATGTCGTTGGTCAAGGTGTCAAGCCGATAATTCGTCTGTAGTTGTGCCTCGGTAAGTGCCGCGATTTGCTGGTCGGTGCGTTGTTGGGCTTCGACCAGAGCGGAAAGCTGCACTTCCGTGCGTTGCTGGGCTTCTATGAGGGAGGCCACTCGATCTTCAAGGGTTGTAACCCGCTCCTCCGTATGGCGCTGCGCCTCGACCAAAGCCGCGACCTGCTCCTCGGTGCGGCGCTGTGCCTGGATCAGATCGCGGACCAACTCGGGGAGCGTCAGGATCTCGTCGGTCAGCACCAGACGACGGAGCTCTGCACGCCACTCGGGGTGTTCCTCAAGAATGCGGACGAGGTCGCGAAATTCCTCGACGGTGAACGCCATGCTTCCCTCACTGCGGAGCGCGATCAGGAGTTTGAAGGAGCCTCCATCGGCCGGCCCTTCGACCTTCGTTGGCAGCAGATCAGTGCGCTTAGCCTAGCAGATGCAGGTGATTTGTGCAACGTTCACACGCGTTTCCGCATGGCATGGCTAGGCGGGATGCTCCGGGCCCGGCAAGGCAGGAGAGTGCATTGATTCGCTTAAATATCCAGGATGACGGTGGCCTCCCAGCCGCGCTCGGTCTGGGTGAGTGCGAAGTGATGCAGCGTGACAGCTTTGACGTCCACCCGCATGTGGTGGCGGTTTGGATCGATAGGCTCACCAACCATAGTGGCCTGGAGGGTGTAAGGCTGGCGGCTGGCGGCAATGCGCAGCTGCTGGACGCGAAGCAACAATTGTTCGGCATCTTTGTAATAGACCAACTCCTGGAGGAAATTGAACAGCAGCAGATCCAATGCCTCATGCTCAACGTTCAATATGCGTGTGTCCTGTGGCTGAATGGCCTCGAGGTCTTCCACCATAGCGTTCATGACTGCATCGGCCGCCGCGCCAAACGTCTCCTCCACATCGTGACCCCAGGCGCGAAAGGCGATGTCCGCCACGGTCAGCTCATCCACAAACTCATAGGGCATGGGCCGTGATCTCCTGCTGTTCGCAGCGCTTGAGCGCCTCGATCAGGTCGGCTTCGTGCCGGGAAACGTGCTCGCCGATAAAGACCAGCGCGGTGGGCTTCACCGAAAACGCTTCGAGATCCCAGCGTCCGGCGACGTAATTGAACAGATAGGTCCCCTCTGGGAAACAGACGAAGCCCTTGGCCCGCACGACTGCAGGGCTCAGGCCTTCGACAAACGCCTCAAAACACTGCCGTGTCAGAGTCGCCGTGGAGACGTAGCTGAAGGACTCTATGCCGAGTTGGTGACGATGCTGTGGAGGGCTGACCTCGTGTGTGCGAGAGAGGCCAAACAGCACATCCGGGTCCGCCTGGCAGCGCTGCGTGGGGAGAATCAGCGCATCCTCATTGAGCTGCCGCAGCCGTGCACTGACCTCGGCCAGCTGCTCGGCCGCCACCAGATCGACCTTGTTCAGCAGAATGATATCGGCCGCTTCGATTTGCACACGCCCCGTCTGCCCCAGACGCGGATAGCGCACCATGGCGTCGGCGTCCGCCACCGTCACCACGCCATCCAGCCGCACCTGTGGCACGTTCTCCTGGACATCGAAGATCAGGGCGTCGGGCTCGGCCACACCGGTGGTTTCAGCGATGATGAGGTCGGGGTGCACCGTGTCGATGAGCTCGGTCACCGCCACCTCGAATTCGCCCAGCAGCGAGCAGCAGACGCACCCACCCCCGAGGTCGGCGATGCGGATGTTTTTGCCTTCGATGATTTGACTATCGATGGCGATCTCGCCGAATTCATTCATCAGGATCGCGATCTTCTGCGATACCACCTCCAGGATGTGGCGCAACAGCGTGGTCTTGCCGCTCCCCAGGGGACCTGTGATCAGGGTGATGGGTGTGCGTGGTTCCATGCCAGCTATCCCTTCACATTGCCGACAGGTGTGAAGCGCACCACCCGCTTGCTGATGCCGGCCCGTTCCACGGCTTCGATGACGTCATCGATATCTTTGTAGGCGCCGCCGGCCTCCTCGGCCAGACCCGACCAAGAGGCGGTGCGCACGTAAATGCCCCGTGCCGCCATCTCGCGCTGGAGTTTATCGCCGCGCCATTGCTTGCGGGCTCTGGTCCGGCTCATGGTGCGACCGCTGCCGTGGGCCGTGCTGAAGAAGGTTTGCGCCCCTTCGGGGACGCCCACCAGCAGATAAGAACCGGTCTCCATACTGCCGCCAAGAATGATGGGTTGTCCCACCTCCGCGTAGCGTGCCGGGAGACCTTCCATGTGCGGCCCAAAGGCGCGGGTAGCCCCCTTCCGATGCACCAGCAGCGTACGCTCCTGGCCATCGATGCGGTGGCGCTCCAGCTTGGCCGTGTTATGGGCCACGTCGTACACCATATGCATGCCAAGATCCTCGGCGGAGCGGTTGAAGACGGCGGAGAACACCTCACGGATGCGGTGCAGGATCACCTGTCGGTTGGCAAACGACATGTTCAGGCCGCATTTCATGGCAGTGAAATAGTCCTGCCCTTCAGGCGTATTGAACGGGGCACAGGCGAGCTCGCGATCGAGGATTTTGATATGGTACTTGCTCTCCATCACCCGTAAAAAGACCTGCAGGTAGTCGGTGGCCACCTGGTGGCCGAACCCACGGCTGCCGCAGTGAAACATGACCACCACCTGATCCGGGATGGTGATGCCGAAGCGGCGCGCCAGGTCTTCGTCGTGGATGTGGTCGCGGTGAGCTACCTGGATCTCCAGATAATGATTGCCCGAGCCGAGGGTGCCGATCTGCTTGACCCCGCGGTCGATCGATTTGTCGCTGATCTTGGCGGCATCCGCGCCGGCGATGCAGCCCGATTCTTCGGTGAGCTCCAGATCCTCCGGCCAGCCGTAGCCGTTTTGAATGCACCAGCGCGCTCCCTGCTCTACCACCTGGCGAAATTCCGTGCGCGAGAGTTTGACGAAACCAGTGCTGCCGACACCGGCCGGCACACGCTGAAACAGTCGATCGACCAAGGTCTGGATATGCGGTTTGACTTCCGCATACGTCAGATTCGTCACCACTAACCGCATGCCACAGTTGATGTCGAAGCCGATGCCTCCGGGAGAGATCACTCCACCGCGTTCGACATCCATGGCAGCCACGCCGCCGATCGGGAAGCCGTAGCCCGAATGGCCATCCGGCATACACAGGGCATACTTGGTGATGCCTGGTAGCGTCGCGACATTGGTAATCTGGTCATAGACCGTTTCATCCATGGCGTTGAAGAGCTGCTCTGTGGCATAGATCCTGGCGGGCACCAACATGCCCTCTTTTTCCGTGGTGGGGATCTCCCAGATCGTCTCCGCAATCCGGTTCACCTGCATTTTCATGGGATACCACCTCCTTCCATCGTGATCGTCGCACACAGCCGTACAGGTAGGGTACGCTCTAGGGAGGGTAGATGCAATGGGGGCGATGATCTGTGCTGGAAGAGTGAACCATCAACGTCCGCATTGACGTGCTTTGCCAGCACAAACCTCGCCTGTATAGTAATGATCTAGCGGTGTTCAAATCCACACATATTGTGAAGCTGCTGTACTGTCAAGCACTTTTGGTCTCCCCCAGCTGCCTATACCGCCCTCAGGCTGGTTCATTCCGCGCATCCTGGCTGGGGATTATGTTACGATGGGCCCCTGCTCTCCACCGCCGGATTCCACGACTTCGCCTCTATCGCCTCGTCTGGCATAACTCTTGTTTACCGCCATGCACATCACGCATCTCATGCACCGGGTGCATGCGGGCCGGATCACCACGCCGCATACGGTATGTGTTGGGGCTCGCAAAAGGCCGTCTGGCAACCCTGCGCTGTCCTTCATGCAGGCTCTGGGGACAAAGGGTGCGTGAGAATCGGCTCATGCCTACTTGTGTGTTCAGGTCAGCGAAGAAGAGAGCGGCGAGGAGCAGGAGGTGTCTCCCGCCAAACAACCCTTATCAACACTCTGGTGAAGGCGGAGGGTAAGATGGCAAACGTGCTACCAAGCCAATTAGTAAGTTCGGTCATGGCGAAACTCTATGACGTCTTGACCAACGGCGATGACACCATCCCGAAATCCGAGGACAATTTCTTCAGTTGGTGTACGCCTGCTATCCCGGTCGAGGCGGAGGATTTCGATTTCCTGTCCCAGGGCTTGACTGGTGTCGTCAAGAAGAAGGCGATCAGCGCAATGGTCACAGTCGGGGGTGGAGCCGCCTCAGCGCCCACAGAGGGCAGCACTGGGAGCTCAATCGAGCTCACGCCAGCGCTCCTCGACCAGCTACGGGGAGAGGACACGGCACGACTCTACATGCAGGCCGAGAACTTTGCACGGCTCGTCGACTTCGTGCCGGACGTGGCGCGGGCCGACAACGAACAGTTCGCGCGGCTCAACATCATGAACAACGAAGGAAGCCTCTCCGACATCTACCGCCACATCCTGCGCATGAGCCAGGTCATGCAGTCCGAGTTGCCGGAGGAGACGAAGAAGAAGATCGAGAAGTTCCGCAGTTTGCTGAGCGTTACCAAGACGAAGAAGAACCTCCTCGACGACAGCGAAACGCAAGTGACGGAGCCGAGCCCGCTCACCCAGGTCTACTTCGAAAAAATGGCCGCGTATGAGAGCGCCGCGCTCGAATACAACAGCCGCCGGGTGGATGCCCTGACGGCCGCCGATCCTCGCGCCGTGCATTATTGGGCGCTCAATGCGAACATCCTCCGCAACAAGGTCAAGGCGGCGATGAACGACTGGGTGGCGAACGGGTACAAGAACGATTATGAACAAATCGCGGCCTTTCTGGACCAAGTCCAGCAGCGCGACATGACGCTCCTGAAGCAAGAATATCGGGACGATCTTGAGAAGGCCAGGATCACCGGCCTCGCGTCCGGCAGCGACTTCTTCTACACCTCGCTCATTCCCGGGAATTTTGCCCGGTCCAGCGGCTGGACCGGCTTCACGTTTTCCAGTGGCGACTTCGCCAGCCACTCCTCGTCTACCTACAGCACGAGCCGCTGGCAGGCAAAGGGTGGCGCCTCGTTCCTCGGCATCTTTGGTGGCAGCGGCGGCGCCAGCAGCAGCCGCAGTCGCGTTGCCTACGATAGTGCCTTCAACAGCGACCATTTCTTCCTGAAGTTCGAGATCTGCCAGGTGCCGATCGTCCGGCCCTGGTTCAAGCAGGCCTTCCTGCTGAGCAAGACGTGGCGCTTCGACCAGACCAACCCCGAGGCCAAAGATGACATCGTCAGCGATGGTGGGAAGATGCCTCAGGGCTTGATGCCGGCCTATCCCACAACGGCTATCTTCATCCGCAACCTAAGCCTTTCACTCGGACAAAGTGAAGGGTTCCGCAGCTTCATGTCCGAGCATACCAGCTCATCTGCTGGCGGGGGCGGGTTCGTCCATTTCGGACCTCTTTTCTTGGGCGGCGGATATAGCCGGGCCTCCACCAGCGGCAGCACACAACGCAACCATGGCTACAGCTGGGACAATCAGGGAATGAACGTGCCCGGGATGCAGGTGATCGGCTTCAAGTGCCACATCAATCCGAAGAGCCCGGCTCCCCTTCCCAGCATCACCAAGTGGGTATAGCTGGCCAGGCAATGGGTCACCGGCGGACACCTTGCCCGCCGGTGACCATCTCCGGCCAGCCACGTGCACTGCGCATCAATAAGGAGACAGACGTGGACGCCTTTGCGCAACTCGCCCTCATGACCAAGGCAAAGCTGGTCTTTGAATCAGAAAACACGTTCCTCAGTTTCCCGGCCCTTTCCCCGCTGAGCTATCCGCCGGATCGCCTGAAGTTCGGCACGGCAGGCGAGCTGACCCCCCAGGCCCTGTCGGACCTGTCGGAATTCGCCCGGATCACGAACCAGATCCCCCGTGGCGTCCTGGCGCCGGTGGAGGAAGGGGAATACCTCTGGGACATCTACCAGGATGTACTTCACACAGCCCAACTCTCGGGGGGAGCAATGTCGGCATCAGAGAAGGCCCGGTATGACGCGGCCATGGCTGTCCTCTACACCCACTCCGCCGAGGGACTGCGACAGCCCAGCGCGATGCTGACCGCCTATTGCCAGTACCGTGATGCCCACATCAAAGCGCAAGAAGACTACAAGAACTGTCAGTTCACAGCAGAGTCCTCGGCCGATCCTGTCGTACAGGCCCAATGGCGCAATGTGGACGAGCCCCGCCTTCGCGAAGAGGTCCAACGATTGGAGCGGGAGTGGTTGACCCAAGGCTTCAGGTCCCAAGTGGAGGAGGCCCAACAGATTGAGCAGGCGGGCAACACGCGAGCACCGTCAAGGGCCTGGGACGAGTGGCAGAAGTCGTTCATCGACGATCTCGATAAGGACACGGACACCAACCAGATAAGATTCGCCGAAACCGGCTTCTCGCCGAGTGACCTCTTCGACACGGGTAGCTGGCTGCGGTTCACCTTGACCAACGCCGAAATGACGCGCCTTATCCGCCAGGCTCCGCCTGAGCTGCAGACCATCTTCGGCTCTGACGTGGCCAATCCGAGTGTCGACAGCGTGTCCTTCGAATACCGTTCAGTGGCCCTGACCCGGCCATGGTTACGGCCGGCGCTCTTCAAGGCCCGCTTTTGGCGTCTGGGGGCGGCGGGTGGAGAGCTGTCAGATGGTGGCAACCCGCCCCAAGGCGATTGCCCCTCCTATATCACAGCGCTCGTCTTCGCACGCAACGTCACGATCCAGCGGCGGCAGCAGACGGGGGCACCCGCCGAAAAGCTGGAAAAACCGGGCACGCTGTTCATGCTGGCGCCAAACATAAAGCTGCGTCAGCTGAGCCTTGCGAGGGAAACAGCCATGCCTCCACGCATGGTTCCCAGGGTGGGTAGCGCTGCCGTGCAACCGGCCATGGCTCCGCAGCCGCGGGTCGCGGCGGCAATGGCCGTGAGCCCGGCGGGCACCATGCGCGCGACGGATGCTGCCGCCACGCGGGCGGTATCGATGCAGCCCCGGGTGGCGCTGGCAGGACCACAGAAGGTGCTTTTACTCAAAAGCCAGACATTCCGTGCGCTCGAGCAGATACCGGAGCGGCGTCCAATACCCACCCCGAGGCCAGCTCCAGCCCCGGCTCCGGCTCCAGCCCCGCCGACAGATGAGGTGACGATCCTCGCCTTCATTTGTAAACGCCTGCCCCGATGCCCGGACCCGGACCCAGCCCTGACCTGGGTCTGAGAGGGCTTTGCAGACACCGGGCACAGCGGTCCCTGCGCATGCCAGCTCGCTGACCTCGGTGGTCTCGAAGGGCCACCCAAAGCCTGACGGCAGCGTTGCTCACAATTAGCGACCCCCGTCCTTGACACCACCAGGAACGCCCTTTAGTATAGCCCTGCTTGGCCCAGAGCCGGGGCCACCTCACGTGGTCTCGGCATGCTGGGACGAGCCGCGATGGCATGGCCGATACCATGGAGGACAAAGGACGCGACGCGAGCCGTATCGATAGCTTATGGATGCTCTACATCTCCTCTGGTCTGGTCTTTGCCATCGGCATCACCGGCGTGGGAGAGCCTCCTACACCTGCCGGTCATCTCACGCTGGTTTATCCGGAAACGGGGGACGGCCATCGGTATTGCCATGGTTGGCCGGCCGATGGGGCCGTGCACAGGTGAGCAAGTATCGTTAGAGCCCAGGGTTGCCGTCGTCCGTTGCCGTGACCTGCGGCGCTTCGGGGCGTACCTTGAGGATGATTTCTTTGCGAATCTGCACCGTCCCCGGCTGCGCGCCACGTGGCTTGGTAACGTATCGCGCACGGGTGCATGAAACCGCCACAAGCCCCGCTGTCCTAGCTTTACTATGATACGCGGCGATGGCGGCGGCGCGCTTCAGGGTTGCGCGGTCGGGATCAGCTCCAGGGCGTGCCAGCAGCAGGACATGACTGCCCGGCATCCCTCGGATGTGGAACCACCAATCGTTCGGCTTGGCGATGTGCAGGCTGAGTCGGTCGTTGTCCTCATCGGTACGGCCGACCAAGACATTCCAACCACCGGGCAGGGTATAATGGAGCAATCGAGCGTGGTCGTCCGAGTTTCTCAAGTGCGTAGTCACGAGGGTCTGTTACTTCCGTAAGGCCCGACGCTAGAGGTCGGGTGGTAGCCGTCGCCAATGCTGCCGCTGAAACCAGCGGACAGTCTCAGGGTCCCGAACGCTCCGCATGATGCTATGGATGGTAACTCCGCACGACACGCACGTCAAGACGACTTCCGGGGCTTCCTCCCCTCCCACTCGCTCCCTACAACAGCTCTCACTTTTCGGAAGCATGGGAAACACTTGACCGCTTCCGCGGCATTCTGTTAGAAACATCTTGCCCAGTCGTTGGCGCGTCACCGGATGGCATCGAGAAGGGGTCACCTATGCCCATTGCGCAAAAAATCAAGCACTATATGGAGAGCGCGTCGTGGATTCGTGGCATGTTTGAGGAGGGTATCCGCCTCAAACAGCAGTATGGCGAGGACAATATCTTCGATCTTTCCCTGGGGAATCCAGTGATGGAACCGCCGCCGGCCTTCCATACCACGCTGCGCCAATTGCTGCAGAACCCGCCGCCTGGCATGCACCGCTATATGCCAAATGCCGGCTATGTGGAGACGCGTGTTGCGGTGGCGACGCAGTTGGCGAAAGAAACCGGTGTGGCATTCACGGCTGAGCACATCGTCATGTGCGTGGGGGCCGCAGCGGGGATCAACGTCGTCCTGAAAACGCTCCTGGACCCTGGCGATGAGGTCATCTTCTTCTCCCCCTATTTCGTCGAGTATCACTTCTACGTCGACTACCACGGTGGGGTGGCCAAAGTCGTCCCCACTGATGCCCATTTCGACCTCGACCTTGAGGCGCTGGAAAGCGCTCTCACCCCACGCTCCAAGGTGGTGCTGATCAATTCCCCGAATAATCCCACCGGGGTGATCTATCCGGCCACCACGCTCAAGCAATTGGGCGAGCTGCTCCAACGCAAGGAGCGCGAGTTGAACACCAGGATCTATCTGTTGAGCGACGAACCCTACAAAAAATTGATTTACGGTGGGCTAACCTATCCGGAGATCTACCCGCATTACCCCAACGCCATTTCAGTGACCTCGCACGCCAAAGACCTGGCTTTGCCGGCCGAGCGCATTGGCTATATCGCCATCAACCCTGAGTGTGCCGACCTAGAAGATCTGATCGGCGGCATGAGCTTCACGACGCGTACGCTGGGCTTCGTGAATGCGCCGGCGCTGATGCAGCGCGCCCTCGTGCACTTGCAGGGGGTGACGGTCGATATGAGCCAGTATGAGCGCAAACGCAATGTTCTCTGCGACAACCTGACGGCGATGGGCTATGAGCTCGTGAAGCCACAAGGGGCCTTCTACATCTTTCCGAAGGTGCCCGGTGGCGACGATGTGGCCTTCGTACAGGCACTGCAAACAAAACATATCCTCACTGTGCCGGGACGCGGCTTCGGGACCCCCGGCCACTTCCGCATCGCCTATTGCGTCGAGGATCACACCATCGAACGTGCCATGGACGGCTTCCGCGCCGTGGCGAAGGCATTTGGCATGGCATAGGGTGTACAGGTAGGAGATGGCCATGAAGATCGTGATTCTGGGGGCGGGAGCGATGGGGTCGTTATTCGGCGCGCACCTGGCCAAGGCTGGAGAGGACGTCACCCTGATCGCCCGCGAAGCCCGCGCCAAAGCGATTCAGGAACATGGCGTGAGCATAACCGGCCTGGTGGATTTCACGGTGCCGGTGCCCGTGACGAGTTGTCCACAGGAGTTGCAGCAAGCGGATGCTTTGCTGGTGACGGTGAAGACCTATGACATGGAAACGGCGCTGGAGAGCGTCGCCCACCTCAGGGTCGGGAGCGTCCTGTCGGTGCAGAATGGACTCGTCAAGGACGAGCAACTGGCGCGACGCTTCGGCTGGGAGAAGACACTCGGCGCCGCAGCCCACATCAGTGCTGAGCTGCTGCCCACCGGCACGGTGCGCTTTACAGCCAACGAGTGGTTCAGCATTGGCGAGCTCCCCGAAGGGACGTCCTTCCGTGTCGAGGCGTTGGTCGCCGCGTTGGCGCGGGCGGGGATTCGTGCTGAGGCATCAGGGCAGATCGCCAGCGTCGAATGGACCAAGTATGTCGTCAATATCAGCTGGATGGCGCTGTCCGCCCTGAGCCGCATGGAGACCTACAGGATTTTCAAGCATCCTGACCTGGCCTGGATGGCCGCGACACTGACGCGAGAGGTAGCCCACCTCCCGGTCAAGCTCGGGATTCCATTGCTAGATAAAGGCGCGTTCAGCGCCAAGACCCTCAGTGAGGGGCTGTTCGACGAGGCCGCACGGAACTTCCAACAGGTCGGAGCACAGATGGAGGCCCAGGGGGCCACAGCGCATAAAGTCTCGATCTTGCAAGATCTCGAACGCGGCCGTCGCTTGGAATACGACGCGATGTTCGGGTATGCTGTGCGCAAGGGAGCGGAGCTCGGGGTCTCATTGCCCACCGTCGAAGTCTGTTACCGATTGATCAAGGGGGTTGCTGAGAGCCTTCGGTGACAGGTCAAGGACTCCCCTCAGCTAGGGCTACAATTCACCTCCTCCCCGACGAGTGGGAAGGTGGGGATGGGGGGAAGGAAAATGATCGGAGCGGTTCAAGCACACAAGGCAAAGGAGGAATGGACCTATGGCGTACACCGATATGCGAGGTCTGCCGATTTCCACCACGTCGTCGGAGGCTCTGGCAGCGTATGAACGCGGAGTGGACCTCTTTCTGCGGTGGCGCGGTGGGGCGCTGGAAGCCCTGAACGCGGCGACGAACCATGACCCCCATTTTGCCCTGGCGCACTGCACCAAGGCGTTTATGGGTTGGCGTATGGGTAACGTCAACGTGGCCTTAGACGGCTATCAAGGGGCGATGGCGGCAGCCAATGACCTGCACAGTGAGCGCGAGCAGCTCCACGTGCAGGCTGTCGACGCCATGCATCGGGGTGAGCCGCTGGCGGCGGATGAGCTGCTAACGCAAATCGGTGCCCAGTATCCGACCGACCGCCTGGCCGTCCGCCTGCTCGGCTTCATCTGTATTGCCCGCGGCGATTATCTGGCGGGCCTGGAGATCGCCAATCGAAGCCTGGATGCCTGTCCAGACGACACCCAATTTCAGACCATGAAAGGCTTCTTCCTAGAGCAATCGGGGCACAACGCCGAGGGCTTTGCTTATAGCTCACGTGCCCTGGCCAGTGACCCCGGTAATCTCTATGCCTATCACGCCGTCGGCCACGCCTACATCGCGCGTGGCGATTACCGCGAAGCGCTGGAGACCTTCGAACGCGCCGCATCGCTCGAGCACTATCCGCATATCCTGTGGCATTTAGGGGAGGCACGGGCCATCCTCGGGTACGAACAGTTCACACGGGATTACTGGGCGCATACGTCGCCGGCGCTGCCGTTGTTCGAGCGCATCGAACTGCTCTGGCGTCTGGAGGTGCTGCGCCAGCTGCCGATGGATGTAACTACCTGGAAGGACCTGGCGGAGCAGGCCGAGCGCCTGCTGGTACACCCGGAGTACTTGACCATCTGGATGCATCACTGGATTGGTCTGGCCTTGGCGCGTGCCGGCGATGTCGAGAAGGCGCGTCGGCAGATCGCCTACCTGCGACAGCTTCCCGAGGGCAAAGCCAGTGGCCATTGGTCCACCCTAGGAGCCGATCTGCTCGCTGGCGAGTTGGCGTTCATGCGGGGGGATTATGTCGCTGCGGAACGGTTCATGGCCCCCGCGGTGCAACAGATCCATGCTATGGGTGGGGGCAGCCGCGAGCAGAAAGATATCTTCAAGGATGTCTTTCTGGAGCTCCAACGCCGCCTCGGCCACACGGATCAGGTCATCGAGTTAGCCCAGCAGCGTCTGCGCACCAATCCCCGCCATATCCCGTCGCTGGCCGCCCTGGCGTGGGCTTACGGCCAGACCGGCCAGACGTCGCAGCAGCACCAAGTCTGTCAGCAGCTCATCAGCAGAGCGGAGGAAGTACGGCTCCATCCCCAGGCCCCAGAGCTTTTTGAGGCTCGTCAAGCGCTGCAGGCCACGGCATGAGGCGTTGTTGGCGCCGTGTCCAGAGCCGCATGAAGCGGTTCAGCGTGGCAGCCTCGATTGAGGAGAGCCCGCGCATGACCGTGACAGCGGCCTCATGGTCTGCATTGTTTCACGGCCGTCAGCTGGCATACACGGTCCTCCTCACCCTCGGTGTCGGCGTGCATGCTGTTGGCATCCATCTGCTGGCCACGGTTTTACCTTCTGTGGTGGCCGACCTCGGCGGTGCGGCATTCTATACCTGGGCAACCATGCTTTACACCATGGCCTCTATCATGGGCACAGCGTGTGGCGGGTTGTTCAAGGCCGTGTTAAATCTGCGTCGAGGCTATATGGTGGGGGTGATGGTCGAGCTCGCTGGCTGGGCTGGGTGTGCTGTCGCGCCGCACATCGCGGTGCTGCTGCTGGCGCGCGCGATCCAGGGTTTCGGCAGCGGCCTCCTGGTCGCACTGGCCTACAGCATGGTCAGCGAGTTCTATGCCGAGACTATGCGAGCGCGGGTGTTATCAGCCATCTCGGGCATATGGGGAGTGGCGGCGTTGCTTGGCCCCATCGTGGGAGGTGTATTCGCCGCCAGCGGGTGGTGGCGCGGGGCGTTCTGGGTCGCGATACCGATCCTCATCCTACTGGGGGTCATGACCTGGCAAGTCTTGCCAGACCATGCCGTCGAAGGCGTGGCGGGCGAATTCCCAGCAGCGCGTCTGCTGCTGCTTGGGTTCGGGGTACTGGGCGTGGCGGCGAGTGGGCTCGTCACACCGGTGGTGTGGCGCTTGGCTTTGCTGGGCAGCGCCGCGGTGCTAGTCTGGTGCGCCTTTCACCTCGATGGCGACGCCACCAATCGCCTGTTTCCTTCGCGGCCGCTGTCGCTCAAGACACGCATTGGAACCGCTTCCTGGTTGTTCTTTCTGTTTGGCACCACGACCAGCATGGTCACCGTTTTCATGCCGCTGGTCTTGCACGCACTGCACGGGGTCTCGCTGCTGAGTGCAGGCTACATCAACGCCTTACTCTCCCTCACCTGGACCATGCTGGCCTTGTGCAGTGCAGGTCTGCGCGACCGCCAAGTGCGCCGTGTGATCTGGCTCGGCCCACTGCTCATGCTCTGTGGTGCCATTGGGCTGAAAGTGTGTGTCGTCGATGGGCCGCTGTCTCTTCTTGGCGTCTGCGTGGCACTTATCGGAGCCGGCATCGGGCTGTGCTTCGCACACATGAGCAGCTGGACCATGGCTGCAGCGCGGCTGGGAGAGGAAGCCCAGACCGCCTCATCGATCCCGACCATCCAATCGCTGGGGATCGCCATTGGGGCGGCTGCAGCTGGCCTGGTGGCAAATGCGGCCGGGTTGGCGATGGGCATTGCGCCAGAGACGGTCGCTTCAGCTGCCAGCTGGGTCTACCAGCTGAGCGTCATCCCTCCAGCCGTCATGACGGTCCTCGCGGCACGCTTCCTGTGGCTGCACCGGCAGCATAGCCCAGGCAATCACAGCGCTCCTGGGGCGGGGTAGGGAGGGCATGGGTCGGACCCCCCATGTGCTGGAGGAGAAGACCTATGCGGCACATGCACACCCGGCCCTGGAATATGGTGACGCTTGTGAGGCCGATCCTGAGGTGATGTGCGGTGGCGAGCGGAGAGAGTGGACGCCTTCGACGGGATCGGAGGCAAATGAACTGGAAGGATTAGGGGCGATGCTCCCCCCTGCTCTCATATTCGGCGAAGAAGGCGATGATGCGTGTCATTTCATCATCGAGCTTCTCAAGAACGGTTGAGACATTCTCCAGACGTGCGGCTTGCCCTATCGTCTCTAGCTCAGAGGCAAGGCTGTATGCGGTCGTGGCATGGAAGACCGCCACGGCACCTTTAAGGCTGTGAGCGCTGTGCGCAAGTTGCGCGGCATCTCCATGGGCAACCGCCCCACGCAGCTCCGCTAGGTATGTGGGATAGACTTGCTGAAGGAGCGCGACCATTTCTGTGAGCAGAGTTGTGTCCCCATCCATAGCGCGCAGAGCAGCCGCCAGATCGACCGGTGGATCACCTGGAAGGAAGTTCGGCGCTGACGCTGCCGTGCATAATCGGTCAATAGTTGCGAAGAGCTCGTCGGCTTTCACCGGTTTGCTCACATAGCCATCCATGCCAGCCGCCAAGCATCGTGCTTGATCATCCTTCATGGCATGAGCGGTCAGGGCAATGATCGGGATGTACCCTCCCGTCTCACGCTCCCGCGCCCGAATGGCCATAGTCGCCTCAATGCCGTCGAGCTCGGGCATTTGGACATCCATCAGCACTAGATCAAAGCAGTCGTGGGCCAGCGTTGCCAGGACCTCTGTGCCATTGTTGACCATTTCGGCCTGATACCCTCGCTTGCGCAGCATGTGGACGAGGAGCTTTTGGTTAATCGCATTATCCTCGGCTACTAAGATGCGAGAGCACCGCTGGCCACTGCATGCCAGAGGCTGAGGCCTTCGGGGTACGATGCATGACTCTCGTGCAGCGCCGCGCAGGGCTGTGACAATGGCGTCCCAGAGGTCTGACTGAATAATGGGCTTCGTCAGATAAATGAGGATGCCCAACTCACGGCAACGAGCAGCGTCTCCAGATACGTCAGTAGAGGACAGCATCAGAATCATCGCTTCTGTCAGTGCGGGATTCTGTCTGATGCGCGCCGCCACGGTGAACCCATCCATCTCTGGCATCTGGGCATCCAGCAGCACAAGAGGGAAGGGCGTACCCATATCCTTGGCCCGCGCCAGCGCGGCCAGCGCAGCCGCACCTCCCTCGACGGCTGTGGGCCGCATCTGCCAGTGGGCAAGCATATCATGGAGAATACGTCGATTCACGGCATTGTCATCCACCACCAGGACGGGGAGCTGACATACGTCAAGCGCCGGCCCTGGCACCTGCAGTGCCACTGGTTCGGGCTGTACCCCAAAGCACGTGGTGAAATGGAATGTACTCCCACGACCAACCTCGCTCTCCAGCCACAGCCGACCTCCCATTAACTCAACCAACTGTTTTGAGATGGCCAGGCCGAGCCCAGTACCTCCATATCTGCGCGTCATGGAGCCATCTGCCTGAGTAAAGGGTTCGAGGATTAGGCGTTGCTTGTCTGCTGGGATGCCGATGCCTGTGTCCCTGACTGCCACGTGTAATTCAACCGTATCCGTTACGTGGGAAGCGGCCTCAACTTCGACCACAACTTCACCGCACTCGGTGAATTTGATAGCGTTGCCCACGAGGTTGACTAGGATCTGGCGCAGACGCCCTGAATCTCCTACGAGCGTATCCCGAACCTCTGGCTGGACGGCACAGGCAAGTTCCAACCCCTTCTCGTGTGCCCGCAGGGCGAGCGTCTTCAAGGTGGTCCCGAGACAGTGCCGCAGGGTAAAGGGAACCGCGTCGATCGCGAGCTTGCCGGCTTCGATCTTGGAAAAGTCGAGAATATCATTGAGGATGCCGAGCAGGTCGTCGGCGGAAGTTTTGGCAATGGTCAGATATTCCCGCTGCTCAGGGGTGAGGTCGGTATCAAGGGCGAGCTCTGTCATGCCAAGGATGCCGTTCATTGGCGTGCGAATTTCGTGGCTCATGTTGGCCAGAAACTCGCTTTTGGCGCGCGTGGCTGCCTCCGCGGCATCGCGAGCAGCGGCCTCGGCCGCGTACAGCGAGGCGTTACGGATGGCCACGGCCGCCTGGGTGACGAAGGTGTCCAGGAGGGCCTGCTCATCAGGTGTAAGCTGGAATGGCTGCCCGCCGGTCAGGACCAGCACGCCGAGCAATGCCTCTTGGTGGATAATCGGTATGGCGAGAATACTTCTGAGGTTATGGGCTTGGAACCAATCGCGCGGCATCACGCGTTCGTCGACGAAAACGTCGGGGATATGTAGGGTACGTCGGTGCACAGCCACCCATCCGACGCTGCGCTCGCCGAAGCGCATCTTCTGGGTCGGATAGCCGATGGCTAGCTGATCATCCGAGGAGCCTCGCAACTCCAGCGTTTGAGCGGCCTCGTCCGCAGTCCAGATTCTGACGAACGGAACGCCCATGAGTGTGGCGGCTGCCTGTGCGATCTCCCGGAGGACTGCATCCATGTCCAATGAGGATGAGATGAGTTGATTCAGGCGCGTGAGGGTATGGAGGCGAGTGGCTCGGACTTCCTGGCTCTCGTAAAGTTTGGCGTTTTGGATAGCGATGCCCACGTGGTCGGCGAGCCGGGTCAGAATCGCCTCATCGGCATCGGTGAAAGGCCGCGGCGAATGGTTGGCAACGATTAATAAGCCTTCCACATGGTCACCGATGAGGATGGGTACCACCATCGATGCAATCGTTCCGTTGGTACGGGCCCAGACCATGTAATCTTTGCTGAAGCGGGGATCTGCGGCATAATTATCCGTCCGCAAAGGGCGCCCAGTGAGAAGCACTTGACCACCGATGCCCTTGCCTGGCTCAATGGTCGCCTCGCCATAGCCCTCATACTTGACTCCAATCCAGTAGCGGAAACGCATGACTCCCGATTGGGGATCGCGCAGCGTGATCCGCGCCTGATCGCTTGCCAGGAGATCTTTGGCGCCTTCGGCAACCCGGCGAATGACGGTGTCGAGGTCCAGGGAAGCGTTGATATCTTTGGCCAGCTCAGCCACTACCTCGGCTTCTCGCTGCCGCCGGGCGGTTTCGGTATAAAGGTGGACATTCCGGATAGCGATCGCAGCCTGAGCAGCGAACAGGCCGAGGAGATCGCCATCCTGCTCAGTGAAGTGCCTTCCCGTGCGCCCATTGTTGAGGGTGATGACGCCGAGAAGACGGCCGTGATACAGCAGCGGTGAGGCCAGTACGGCGGTGATGCCGGTATGTTCGATGAAGAGCTGGTTGGCATAAGGTGAGGCCTGATAGTCATTGACGATCATTCCCTCCTGGCACTGGCCAATCGCCCCTGGAATGCCTTCCCCCATCCTGAAACGGACGTCCTGCATCCACTCTCCAAGACCGTACCAGGCTCGGGGGATGAACGTTTCGACAGTGGTGTCCCAGAGATAGATCGCACTTGAGGGCGCCCCGATCAATTCCGCCGCACGCTGCGTGATCAGCTCTAAAAGGGTGATCAGATCGAGCTCGTGGGTGATCTCCTCCGTGACGCCGCGGATGACCTCCAACCGCTTCGTGCGCTCCGCCAGCGCGTGCAAAGCTACCTCGGTTTGCCTGCGGGCGGACTCGCTAGTGCGCCAGGTGACCAGGCTCGCGAAGCTGGCGGCCATGACGAATATGCCGTGAATGGCGGCCCACCGCCAGGGATGCGCTAAGGCCGCCGGATGGTTGTAGACGTGGGTGGGGACGAGTGTGCCGATCAGCCCATGGTGCAGCACCACATAGCAAATAGTGAGCAGAAACGGGAGCCACTGTTGATAGAGCGCGATGATAATCACGACCACAAAGAAATGGAAATGCATCTCAATATAGCCGCCGGAGAGATGCACCAGAACTACCGAGGCGGTCACGAGACCGCAGCTAGCCATGGCGGCACGGAATGCTCGACTGCACGTGTTGCAGCTGGCCAGGAGAGCAGCCCCGGCGATCATGCTTATCTGAAAAAGACTTCCTCCCAGTTCATGCCCAAGCCACGCCTCGGCACCTGCGATGCCGATGGCATGGAGCCAGAGCAAGATCACCACACCCCGGTGTCGACTCACCCAGGCGCCGTCAGGCAACGACCGCCCTTCGGGTATGGGGTGGCGTAGGCATCTGATGGCGCGTCTGACAGCGACGCTGATCGCTTTATCGCTGCTGTACACCTTTTCGCGGGTGGCCGGTGTGAACATTGTTTCTCGATCCATCGAGCATGGCTCCTCCCCACATTGGCGCCGGAGCCCGTGAGCCTCATCACTTCACGTCGAGTGGCTCAACACCGCCACAGCGATGACCTTGACCTTATCACGCGAACGCAAAAGTTGTGCCAGATGCGGTCAATGAAAACCAGTGCGGGGGGAACGACAGCGCGTTGAACAGAGGAGAGTAGGATAGGCAAAAATGGCAAGGGATGGGCAAATTCGAATACAGGGTCCTCCGTATAAGACTGCCAACCGGGGTACACGAACGGGGTCATTCATGTCACTACACAGTACCGGACGACGGGAAGTCGCGAGCAATCAGGTTTTTCTGAACGATGTGTCGATGGTCCGCAGGGCGTGCACTGATAAAGCAGCTGGGGGTGGTTTGGATCAAGCTCCGAGCCCTGGTTCATCTCCTATGACAAAATCGCGATTGATGCCACGGATGACCTCAACTATAGTCGCGACAGATCGCCGACGTCGTGGCATAATGCCCTCCGCAGCAATCACGGCAGTCTTGGCTGCACTCCTCGCTCCGCCCACCCGGGAGCGGCTCCGAGTGCATGGGCTCCTGGAACGATGACTGTTGCGCTTGTCACCGATGCTGTCAACACGCCGTATGGCATAGCCAGAGATGGAATACTACATGGATATGGGCAGAAAAAAGCCAACCATTGGGGTGATGGGCTCGGCTCAGGAAACGTTGGCTGAGATAGACCGGGTTCATCTTGCGGTGGTTGCCGAAAGCCTCGGTCGGGCCATCGTGGACCAGGATTGTATTTTGATCACCGGGGAAACCGCCGGTTTGCCTGAGCTCGTCGCGCAGGCCGTCCGCAAGCATGGGGGATTCACCGTGGGCATTTCCCCGGCGCATTCGTTCGAGGAGCAGCAAGAACGCTATGGCCTCCCGGGGCAGGGGTCTGATGTCGTCATCTACACCGGCTTTGGCTACAAGGGACGGAACGTCATTAATATTCGGTCGTCGGATATCGTGGTGATCTTGCGGGGCAGTATCGGCACGCTCAACGAGTTTACCATCGCCTATGATGAGGGGAAAATCATCGGCATCTTGGAGGGCACAGGCGGTGTGGCCGACCATGTGCGCGAGCTAGTGCACGCCCTCGCCAAGAAGACCCCAGCCACGCTTTTCTTCGAGCGTGATGCGGTGCCGTTACTGACGATGTGCCTCGCTGAGCTGGCGAAGCGAAGGGGATAATACGTCAGGAAGACCAAATGTTGCAGTGGACACCGTGGTCTCCCAATGACGTCCAGGTAACGCCACATGGCTTCCGCTTCAGTTCAGTTTCCGGGCGTGCCTGGCGGCTAGCATTATACACAGTGTAAGCGCCAATCACGGTAGAGTCGGATCTTCACCATGATGCTGGCGTACAGAACACCACCATCCTGCCGGCCATGACTCTCGCCGAAGCCATTGAGCCCACCCGCATCCACCGCGTCGCGGGCCTCACCGGCGACCGCACGACGTTGGTCGCGACGCGCCCGTTTCGCGCTCCCCAGCATACCATTTTAGACGTATGGCGGATCGCTAGGGGCCACATGCCGATGCCGGGCGACGTGTCTTTCCCCCCCCCAACGGCGTGCCGTGTGAGATCGATGCCGTAAGGGTTGACATGCCACTGGAGGCCATCTTCGATGACCTCACCCTGGAATGGACCCTGGTGAAGTTCAAGCCCGCTTCACGGGAGACATCGCGCAACGCGTGGTCAGACCAGCCAGCCAGGCCTCATGTGGCTAGGGGAACACCTCTGAGTCCCAGGCCTGGCGCACGGCAGCATCGGCCTTGACGAAACGGAATCCAGCCTGATTAGCAAAAAAGTGGTCCATGTCGGTATCGCCGACGTGGTAGTAGACTTCGGCCTGGAACCGTGCCTTCACCTCGGCGAGCCGGTGCTTCAATACTGTGAAGTCGACGGTGATGTGGTGCTTCTCCCAGATGCGCCGCTGATCACTAAGAGGGCGGTCTGAACAGCTGCCGATGAGGCAGCCCAGATTTTTGGCCTGTCTGACCATATCCATCGTGATGAGACCAGGGGGATCGCCCACTTCCAGCGTCCCGTCGATGTCAAAACTGATGAGCTTCACCACACATGACCCTCCTGTGTTTGCCATGCGGCGAACGCCGTCATGAAGATTCGATGACCGGATTATGCCTGCTACCGCATCGTCGTGCAAGGTTCTCTGCCGATCACTCGCGAGGGAGCCCACGGCGCACTTGAAAGCCGGCCAACTCGTGACCGCAAGGTACGGGCGAATGGATCCGCTCTCTCGATATTCATCACGGAAAGGGGGCAGCCTTCATCGCTCACGGCTATATTCACGCCTCGGGGAAGCTCTCCACCTCACCACCATCCTGCCGGCGATGACCCTCGCTGAGGCCATTGAGACCACGCGTATCCACTGCGTCGCCGGCCTCACCGGCGACTGCACCGCCTTGGTCACGACCTGCCCGTTTCGCGCCCCCCATCACACCATCTCGGATGCGGGTCTGATCGGTGAGGGGCACGTACCCATGCCGCGCGACATGTTGCAGGCGCACCGCGCCATGCTCTTCTTGCATAGGCGATTGGAAGGCAAGCGCTCGGTGGTCGAGGTGCTGCGCCTGCCGCTCCACGACCTCCTGCTCACCCCTGAGCGGAGGAGGGCTATTGCGAACGCCTCGCCTGGGTGATATATCTGATACAGAGATAAAAAGCGATCACCCTCGCACACTAGCGATGAGCTCACGACGTATGGGGTGCGCTCGGCAGGTGGCTTGGCCTCGCGTCCCATGGGCCACGGAGAGTCCCAGCCCCGCCCATCCTGGCACGTCGTGGGCAGTGGCAGGAGACCTGCCCCTAGCGGAAGCTCTCGGCAGGCGTGGTCCTCTGGATGGACCATCCAGGCCTCCTGCGACGGGAGGGCAACCATGCAGACGTGCGTGACCATCATTAGGGCGGGCGCGTTGGTCGGCGGCTTGCTCGTGCTCGGGCCCGTCCGAGCGCCCATTCCCCCCGCCACCGCTCCCCTGGTCCGGCCGCTGGCCTCGTTAGATGCCGTCGCACACTCCCTCCATTCCCCACCTGTCTTCGCCACTCGTGCCCTGCTGGGAGTACCGATCACCACCGCAGACGGGGCTCAGCTCGGCCAGCTGGACGACGTGCTCATCGATCCCACCGAGGGCCGGATCACGATGGTCATCGTGGCCGCAGGTGGGCGGTTCGGCCTCGGTGGCCGGTTCATGGTGCTGCCGTGGACCATGTTGCGGCCGGCGGCAGACGGCACTGCCCTCGTTATCACCCTCTGGCCCGAACCTCCCCAGCATCCCCCGGCCCAAGAGGCGCCAGAAGACGTTCCCCCCCGCTAGCCGCAGCATGTTGGCCCCCCGACGAGAAAGGAGATACCCCATGTATCAGCATATCCTCTTAGCCGTCGCCCTTCAGCACTGGGACAAGCCCAGCCCCCATGCGCTCGCCGCCCGAGACGCCGCAGTCGCGTTGGCCAAGGGCGCCGGCGCGCGGCTCTCAGTGCTAAGCGTCTATGAGTATGAGGACCTCGATGTCCCCGACCTGGAGTCCGCGGAGCTCGGCCGCTACCGCGAAGCGCAGATGCAGCGCATCGACGCGCTCATGGAGCAGAAGCTGAAGACGTTCCTGGACGGCGTGCCGACCGATGGCTTGGCGGTCACCCCGGTGCTCAAGCTCGGCGAGCCGCGCCCGCTGATCCTCCGCACAGCCGAGAGCCTGGGAGTGGACCTCCTCGTCATTGGCGCCCACAGTAAACGGAGCTTCTTGGATGTGCTGCTGGGTGGGACAGCGGCCTATGTGAGCCGCCACGCCCCTTGCTCAATGATGATGGTGCAGCCAGAGCCCGAGGGGCAGTCTCGGACGTAGATGTCAGCGTGCGCAGCGGCCACGCCCCCACCGAGGTTCCGCTCGAGGTGGAGAGGGCGGTCAGGATGGCCTGAAGAGAGGCCATGCGGGAGCGGCTGAGCGACCGGCATCGCCACACGCCCATCGCTTTCCGTCACGACCGTTGTCTCTTGCTGTGCTAGCCGCAAGGAGACGATGGCCTGAGCGTTGTATGGCTGGGTGTGGCCGCAGGTCATCCCCTGTTGATTCAATTTGTTGAGTTGCGGGGGACGACTACTGACAAGCTCCTGAACTCCTCTCGGGATCTGCAGCAGCGGGGTAACGGGCAGACCATCATGCACCTCTTCAGGCGGGCACCTTTCGGCCGGGAGGTTCATACCCGGCTTGTGGACCCGACAGAGCCGCCTTGTTTTGATGTATGGGACGTGTTCGGATTCCCCTGCCAACTCCGGCCGAAGAAGTGTACCCATGTAGCACAGCTGCCAGCGAAGTCCTCCAGGTATTGGTACGATTTATCGGCGTCAGTGATGGCCTCACGGCCAGATGTGGAGGTTTATCATGCATCGCCCGATGCCGATCGAGCCAGTCCCACACGAAACGGCGCGTGTCGCCCGTGCCACGTTTCCCACGGGGAACCGTGACCGGCGGCTCGCCGATGCACGGGAGACGCTGTTCACGGATGCCGCCTTTCTGACCCTGTTCCCCACGCACGGACAACCCGCTCTGCCTACCTGGCGGCTGTATGGGCCCCTGAACCGCATCGAGGTGGTCGGCGACACGTAGCGATATAACCCGAGGGGACTACGCCAGTAGTCTCAAAGGTCTGGCAGAATCACGCGGCCAACTGCCGTTGGGAAAGGGTCCGTATGGCTCCGCCGATTCGAGACAAGGTGTTTATCAGCTATAGCCACAAGGATCAGGAATGGCTCGCGCAGCTGCAAACCATGATGAAGCCGTTAGTCCGCTCGGGGGCAGTCCTTCCCTGGGCCGATACCATGATCCGCACTGGTGCCGATTGGCATGAACAAATCCAGACGGCCCTCACAACCGCCAAGGTTGGGGTGATGCTGGTGAGTTCCAACTTCCTGGCCTCGGACTTTATCGCGGAGGTGGAGCTTCCAGCCTTGCTCACTGCTGCTGCAGAGGAAGGGCTCCAGGTCTGCTGGATTTTAGTCAGCGCCTGTCTCCACGAGACTTCCGGGCTGAGCGGGTTTCAAGCCACTCACGACATCAGTCGCCGCCTTGATAGCCTCACCCCTGCAGAGTTGAATGGAACCCTCGCCAGCATCGTCCGTGAAATCAACCGTCTCGCCAATACACCGTCCCCCCCATCGCCGGAATCGAAGGCCGAGCGCCGTCAGCTCACGGTGCTCTTTTGTGATCTCGTGGACGCAGCCGAGCTCTCGGAGCGCCTGGATCTCGAAGATGTAAGCGAGGTGATACGAGCTTATCAAGCCACTTGCGCCAAGGTGGTCGAGCGTTTTAAGGGGCATATCGTGCACTACCTGGGCGATGGGCTGTTGGTTTATTTTGGCTATCCCTTAACGCATGAAGACGATGCCCTGCGGGCAGTACGCACCGGGCTGGGGATTGTCGAGGGAATGAGCGGCTGAATACGTGCCTACAGCGGGAGAGGGGCATTAGGTTAGATGTACGTCTGGGATCCACACGGGCCTGGTAGTGGCGGGCGACACGAGCGAACTGCCAATTCTGAGCGAGCTGAACCTTGCGGCCCGGCTGAAGGAACTCGCCGAGCCTGGTACCATAATCATCAGCAGCGCCACTTATCGGCTGGTTCAGCGGAGGTTTCATTGCCAGGTGCTGGGCTCCCACTCCCTCGGAGGCGTTTCCCAACCGGTCGTCGTGTACCGGGTACTAAAAGAGCAAGAAGACCAATATGAGCTGACGCCGTTAGTGGGCCGGCAGCAGGAGATGGGGCTGTTGCTGGAGCGCTGGGCGCTGATGGAGGAGGGGCTGGGGCAGGTGGTGGTGCTCAGTGGTGAGCCGGGGATTGGCAAATCGCGCCTGGTGAGGAGGTAAAAACGCATGTAGCGGGCGAGCCGCATACTCAGCTAGAGTGCCGGTGCTCGCCCTATTACCAGAATAGCGCTTTTTATCCTGTGATTGATCTGCTTCAGCGCGTGCTGCAGTTGCAGCGGGAGGATTCCGCCAAAGAGAAGCTGGACAAACTGGAGGGAGCCCTCGCGCACTATCACATGTTCCAGCCACATATCGTACCACGGATAGCCTCTTTGCTGTTGCTGCCACTGCCTGAGCACTACCCACCACTCATGTTGAACGCTCAGCAGCAGCGCCAGAAGACCCTAGAAGCTCTTCTGACGATCTTACTGACGCTGGCCGCGAATCAGCCGGTGTTGTTCATTGTCGAAGACCTGCACTGGGTCGATCCCTCCACACTGGAGCTACTGAATCTCCTCATCGACCACGTAGCGACGGCGCGGATCTTAATACCGCTCACCAGCCGCCCGGAGTTTCGCCCGCCCTGGGGCTTCCGCGCCCATTTGACCCCCGTTACGTTGAGCCGTTTACCCCGCACCCAGGTGGAGGCCATTGTAGCCCGCGTGGCAGGTAATAAAGCGCTGCCGACCGAGGTGCATCAACAACTGGTAATAAAGACCGATGGGGTGCCACTGTTTGTCGCGGAGCTGACCAAGATGGTGCTGGAGTCGGGGCTGCTCAGGGAACAGGAGGCCCACTACGAGATGACGGCCCCGCTTCCCCCCCTGGCGATTCCCACTACACTGCGTGACTCGCTCGAGGCCCGACTCGATCAGCTGGCTGCGGTGAAGGAGGTCGCACAACTGGGTGCGATCCTCGGGCCGGAATTTTCCTATGAGCTGCTCCAAGCCATCTCACCCATGGAAGAACCAACGTTGCAGCACGGGCTGTCTCAGTTAGTGGAGGCGGAATTGCTCTACCGGCGGGGCCTGCCACCCCACGTCATCTATACTTTTAAGCATGCGCTCATTCAGGAGGCGGCCTACCAGTCATTGCTGAAGCGTACCCGGCAGGAGTATCATCAGCGGATTGCGCAGGTATTGGCCGAGCGATTTCCCGAGACCGTCGAGATGCAACCCGAACTGCTCGCGCATCACTATACGGAGGCGGGCCTCAGTGGGCCAGCCGTTGGTTACTGGCGGCGGGCAGGGCAACGAGGCATCCAGCGCTCGGCCTATGTTGAAGCGATCAGTCACCTCACCAAGGGGCTGGAGCTACTCAACACACTGCCAGATACCTCAGAGCGCACCCTGCAAGAGCTGATCTTGCAGACCACCTTAGGCCCGGCATGGATGGCCAGCAAGGGCTTTGGAGCCCCGGAAGTACAGCATACGTACGATCGGGCGCGAGAGCTCTGCCGGCAAGTAGGGGAGACGCCTCAGCTCTTCCCGGTGCTGCGGGGACTGTCAACGTTTTATATCGTGCGGGCCGAGTCACAGACGTCGCATGAGCTGGCGGAGGAGCTGCTGCGCCTGGCTCAGCGCGCACAGGACCCCGCGATGCTCGTGGCGGCATACTCGATGCTCGGGACCACTTCATTCTACCTGGGGGAGATTGCCTCAGCTCGAGTGCATCTGGAGCAGGCGGTAGCGCTCTATGGCCCCCAGCAACACCGCTCTCATGCCTTCCTCGAGGTCGGGACCGACCCTGGAGTGCTCTGCTTCATCTATGCGGCTCAAGTCTTGTGGTTGCTTGGCTATCCAGACCAGGCGCTCACCTTGGCCCAGGAGCTGTCTCACCCTTTTAGCCTCGCCTATGCCTTGGACTTTGCCGCCTTGCTCCATCGACTCCGCCGGGAGGAGCAGGCAGCTCAAGAGCGGGCTGAAGCCGCGATGACGCTTTCAACCGAGCAGGGCTTCCCGCTCTGGTTGGCGATAGGGATGATCCTGCGAGGTGGGACGCTGGCGGCGCAGGGACAAGGGGTAGAGGGCATGGCACAGATGCGCGAGGGCCTGGCTGTCTTTCAGGCGACTGGGGCAGCAGTGGGACGACCGTATTTTCCTACCGTGCTGGCCGTGGTATATGGGAGAGGGGGACAAGCTGAAGAGAGGCTGAGAATACTCGACGAGGCGCTGGCGGCCGTGCAGAAGACTGGGGAGCGCTAGTGGGAGGCGGAGCTGTATCGGCTCAAGGGCGAGTTAGTCTTGGCGGCCTCGGCGGAAGATTACGCAGAGGCTGAAGCGTATTTTCAGCACGCCATCGACATCGCTCGCCGCCAGCAGGCGAAGTCACTGGAGCTGCGGGCGGCGATGAGCCTGAGTCGGCTGTGGCAGCAGCAGGGCAAGCGTGAAGAGACCCGGCAGCTGCTGGCAGAAATCTACGGCTGGTTTACGGAAGGGTTTAACACGGCCGACCTGCAGGAGGCCAGGGCGTTGCTCGACGAGTTGTCATGAGGCTGACCCTAGCCGGTGCTCCCACTTGGTGAGCGGGTTAACCGTAATGACCCTCGGCACCTCTTAAGACTCCGGACGGCCTGGGGCACTGGCGGGATCAATGCCCTGGCCGTCAGGAGCGGGCAGGTGTTCGCCGCCGGGAGCGACACGAACGCCGCGGGCGACTTTGACGTCCTCATCTGGGCCTATAAGGTGAAGTGAGATCAGGCTGAGTGGGTTTGCCTCCAGGTTGATCGGACCGATGGGGGCAGCATAGGTGTGCTGGTCAAACGTGGGCTGGTCACCCCAGCGAAGGCCATCACCATTCCCTCAATGTCGAGGCTCTGGTGAAGGGAATGCAGGCGTTCTGACCCAAATCTGCTCCTCCTCGGCCCCTGGGGCATGCACGTCGATGCTGGCGCGGCGGCTCACCACCATCCTACCGGCGATGACCCTCGCCGAGGCCATTAAGACCACGCGCATCCACCACGTCGCCGGCCTCACCGGCGACAGCGTCAGCGTGTGGCGCCGCTGCCTATGGCATGCCCTAGCGCTGACGCAGCGTCATGCGGAGGCCATATCGCGGGCGCAACGTGATCAGTGCCTCCGGTTTGACCGGATGTCCCGGCACCAGGCGGAGTTCATATGCTTGGGCCATCATGGCCAGGACCACCAGCATTTCCAACATTGCCAGGTGCTGGCCGATGCAGCGCCGCGGCCAGCCGCCGAAGGGAAAATAGGCGAAGCGCGGGCGGCCGACGGCTCGTGCGGGCGTAAACCGTTCTGGGTCGAACTGCTCAGGATGCTCCCAGAAGGCCGGGTGGCGCTGCAGCACGTAGGGGCTCAACAGGAGCACGGCGTGGTCGGGGAGTGCGTGGCCGCCGATCTCGTCCGCGGCCACGGGCGTACGCGCGGTCACCCACGTGGGCGGGTAGAGGCGCAGACTTTCGGCGAGGACCAGGCGCGTATAGCGGAGGCGCGGGAGGTCCTGGGGCGTCGGGCGGCGACCCCCGAGCACCGTGTCCAGTTCCGTCTGAAGGGTGTGTGCCGCCTCGGGGTATTGCGCCAGCAGGTACCCGGTCCAGGCCAGGGCTGCGGCCACCGTCGTTTGGCCAGCGACCCAGAGCGTCACCGCCTCGTCGCGCACTTGACTCGCGGGCATGCGATCGTCGGTCATGCCATCACGCGCGGCCAGCAGCCTGGCGAGCAGGTCGTCCGCGGTTGACTCGGGACTGTCATGCTCAGCAATCTGATGGTCGACGTAGGCCTTGAGCGTGTGCAGTGCCTGGTGCAGCTGGCGGTGATGGCGTGTGGGCAGCCACAGCGGGGCGGGCAGCATGGCCCACACGCGGCGGTCGAGCTGTCCCACCGCCATCATCAGGGCTTGCCCCGCAGCCTCGGCGATGGGCCGGGAGTCGGGGCCGAACAGGACCTGGTGCATGATGCCTTGGGTCAGCTCCCGCAGCGCGGCCGCCAATTCGACGGGCTGGCCGCGCGCGGCAAGGGGCTCCCAGCGCGCTAACATCGCCGCCGTGGCCGCGGCGATGACATCCGTCCACACGAGCAGCCGTGGCCACTGAAACAGCGGCTGCAGCAGCTGCCGCTGGCGCCGCCACAGGACGCCCTCGCTGGTCGTCAGCCCCTCGCCGAAGAGGGGTGTGATCCGCCGCACGCTGACGCCCTTGTGATAATGGTCCGCCTGGTCTTGCAGCACGTGCTGGATGTGGGTGGGGTGAGCCAGGAGGTAGGCCCGCCTGACCCCCAGCGGCAGCGCGACCATCACACCATAGCGGCACGCGGCCGCGGTCAAGTACCGGAGTGGGTCCCTCCGCAGCTGCGGGAAGATGCCCAGGGGTGGATAGCCCCGTGGACCGGGAATGACTGTAGGCCTGCGGGAGCGTCTCATGTGTCCTCTCTCATGTGTCCTCTGATGATGACCATGGACCTGGATTGGTGGTGTGAGCGACGGCCACATCATAATGATTCCCTTGCGCGTTTGGCAAGACCGCGTGCACCGAGGCGAACCACGGACGGCGGTGGCGAGGAGGATATTATTAGCATGCAATCTCCAGCACATCGCTGATATGCTGGCTTTAGCCTCGCTCGCGGCGCGCATCCCAACGTGCATAGCTGAGTTTGCGCCACGCATACTGGACCAGATGCTATCTCTGGCATCTCCTGCGTGTTGGGAGGGTTCGAGAGGAGCATGGTGTGGCCAATCGCAAGACCTTTGCCAGCATAATCATCGTTGGCTGTGGAGGAGCCAGAAGGTTCTCACACCTCAGCCGTGTCTCATCCCGTTCTTGGCCCTGTGTCCATTGACTCACCCTAGTCAGATCCGCACAGATCCCGAACCTGCTGGACATTCAGGCCATACCGGGCTTCCACAGCTGCCGGTACCTCCGGCTGTTCAATCCCACACAGCTGTTTGAAATGCCTCTCCAGTCCTTCCTCTGATCGCTAATGAATGATTTCATATGCTAAGCCTCGAGAGCCCGTGCCGGTATCGCTCTTGCGCTGAAGGGCTAATGAACAGGATACCTGTCTCACAGGTCATGATAGCGCCACCAATTGTATACAGAGCCTTAGATCGTATGGCCAGGGGTCAGGGCTCGCCTCCTTCATCGGAGGACGGCGCTGATCACATGGTCGTTGACGTCGAGTCTCGGTTCCTCTGCCTTCGACGCGATTTCCTTCTGCACTGACGAATGACCTCCGCCCGACTGGAGGTGGATCTCGGGACGCTGGCGTACCGGTGTGGTCTTCCACCTTAGCTCGGACGACTGGGAATATGGTCATTGCCTGGTGGGAATTGGCTAGAGCCGGTTGACATCGAGAGCGCGACATGTGCATGAGGGGAGGGACACGGTGATGGCAGCCAACCTTTTGGCGCGGAAAGAAACCGCTTTTGTGCTGTGGCGTGTCGGCAATACCACCCAGCTGCCGGCCCTGATCATCGGGCAACTGCAGCTCGGTACGCCGATCACGTTCATCAATGAGCAGCATTTCACGCTGCAACCCGTGCCTGGGAGCCCGGATCACTTTGAAATTCCCGCGGCCACCTGCAACCTTATCGATGGCCAGGTGTACCATTACTGGTTCGAAGTCTCCGTGAGCCACCCCGAGCGCCCGGCCACCGCCCGCCTGCGCATCACCGACCCAACGGCGTGGACGGTGGATTGGCGCCTGCGCGGCCCGCGTGTCGCTTCGCCCTTCGGCGACGATGACCGCTACCCGGTCTCCGTTGTCAAATTCAGCGGCGGCAAGCTTATCGCCGCCGACGCCGGTGGTGAAACTGGCCACTTCGACGGCGAAACATCATTCAGTTCGCTGCCCTCGAACAACCACCTCGTCATCTACGAGCTTCCCACCACCTGGACGCGCTCTGCGGAGGTCGGCGGGCGCGACATGGGCCTCGGCACGTTTCGCGACGTCACCGCGCTCATCGACGCCGATGCTGAGGGCCCGAACTTCGGCGATCTCGACGTCACGCGGGTCGGACGCGCCTATCTCACTGAGCTCGGCGTCAACGCCCTCGAACTCCTTCCACCCGCCGATAGCACCTACAACCGCCAATGGGGCTATGGCACCACGAACTACCTCGCCCCCGACTTTGCGCTCGGCTTCCCCAGCCTCTACGCGTCGCCCGCCCCGAACCGGGACCTCACCGAACTCGTCCGCACGCGCCACGCGCACCACGTGCGCTTCTTCGTGGACATGGTCATGGCCTTCTCGAAGAACCATCCCTATCTCGCAGCCGCGTGCGACGAGTTTTTCATCCTCGACCCATCAAAAGCCAAGTCTGACCCCGACGCGCATAACACTCGTGGCAGCGACGACAACAACCTCCGCAACGGCTTCGGCGCCTCGCTGTTCCGCTATGCGAAAAAGGTCCAGGGCTACGACCCCATCTCCGGCCAAAGGCAGAACATCTCGCCCGCCCGGCAGCTCATGAAGACTGCGCTGGTGCGCTGGATGGCTGACTTCCATATCGACGGACTCCGCCTCGACAGCATCGAAAACGTGCAGAATTGGGAGTTCATCCAGGAATATAAAGATTTCGCCCGCACGCTCAACCAGCAGCGCTTCGCCGCTCAGGGCGTCGGGGCGCAGACGAACGCTTACTCGTGGTCGGCGAAGAACTCAGCGAGCCACAGGCACTTCTCCAGCAGCAGCGGCTTGACGGCCTCTGGCAGCAGAGCTTCAAGGACTATTTGCGCATGGCCCTCATCGGCCGCAACCATGAGCACGAGGTCACTTTCGAGGCGACGGTCCGCAAAGCGATCGACTGCCGCCAGTTCGGTTATGCCGACCTCGCACAGGCGGTCATCTACCCCACCTCGCGCGACGTCGAAGGCTTCCGTAACGAGCGCCTCTTCAACTTCTTCATGAACAGCGGCGTCGCTGATGCCGAAAAGCGCACGAAGCTCGCCTTCGCCTGCCTGCTGACGGCTGTGGCTTTGAGAATCCTGAAGGCCTGAAGTTTTATCACGAGTGCGGCACTCCCCTCCGGATGCCGTGTGCCCAGTGCGGGTTTGTGAATCAGCCACAGGCGAAGTTCTGTGGCGAACGTGGGGCCGCTCTTTCCCCGCGGGCCCGAGCCTCGACCGCCCCACCTCTGGCCCCGTGCCTTATTGCACCTCTAAGCTACACCCTTGGCTACCTGGCCGAGATGATTCTGTCCTCGACGAGTGCCTTGGAGGGCGAGCGCAAGCAAGTCAACGTCCTCTACGCCGACCTGAAAGGCTCCATGGAGTTGCTTGCCAACCGAGACCCGGAGGAGGCTCGGCACCTGCTCGACCCGGTATTGGAACGCATGATGGCAGCCGTTCACCACTGCGATGGGACGGTGAATCAAGTCATGGGCGACGGCATCATGGCCCTGTTCGGGGCGCCGGTGGCATATCAAGACTATGCGGCCACCAGGCCTGGGCGCTGTAGCCTCTGTGCGAGAGCACGTCTCGTCAGTCGTCCTCGGCGGTCGAGTCCGCCACCGGCCACTACTGACAGACCCTTGCCCTCGCTGAGGCGCTGGGCATACGCCCGCTCCAGGCTCACTGTCACCATGGCCTCGGCACCTTGTATGCCAAGCTCGGCCAGCGGGAGCAAGCGCGCACAGAACTGTCCGCCGCCATCGAACTCTACCGCGCCATGGAGATGACCTTCTGGCTGCCGCAGGCAGAGGTGGCACTAGCGCAGGTGGAGGAGCGGTGATGGATTTTGGTGCACTCTTGGCACATGTCCGCGCACTCCTCCAGCGGCAAAGGCGAACGTCCTAGCAGGCCTTGCGACTGCGATTCCGGCTCGACGACGAATCTCTCGCCGCGCTGCCTATGGCAAGGTAGCAGATCAAGCTCACTGCATCATGGTTCCCTGAGGTTGTAGACCCCGCCGCGAACCACATTGCCACCCAGGTGGTTTGTCGGCAGGTTGCAAGGGATTTCCCTCTTTGAATGCGACGCCGGCACTCATGGACCATCGTGACACATCTGCCGTTCGCGAGCGTGCCACCCCTTCCTCCGAACTTCTATGCTCGGAATAATGTAGAGGGGAGCCTCGTGATGCATGTCCGCAGCCGCTGCCGTAGTCTGGGCCCCCCCAGTCCCCACATGCGACGCCATGAGCCAGTGCCAGGGCACCCGAAGCAAGTTCCCCCCCGCCGACCTTGGCCCAAGGAGGGTCTGCCAGAGTACATCCAGACGGTGGGTACTGAGCACCGGCGCGGCCGGCTGGCCAGCTACGAAATACCGATCGATCAGCCAGTGCATGAGGGTAAGAGTGGCGGGGCTGAGCACCCGCTGCCGTGCGCCTATGCCCTGGAGGACATCGGGGGCCAACTCGACCAGGTGAGAGGTATCGAGATAGGTGAGCAGCAGGTACAGCGGGGGCGTCGCGCCCGAGCCCTCAAGCGCGGCGAGCAGGTGCTCCCAGTCGAGCGCCCCAACGGTCCGCTGCAGCAGGTAGACCACATCCAGCAAGGCGATCAGACCGCCGATGGCATGAAAGGCAAAGGCCCAGTGGGAGGCTATGTAGAGGAGCTGCCACTCCGGGCTCAGTCGGAAGACTTCGTAGCCCTGAAAGATCGAGGGATGGCGGTGCTGTTCAAGGGCCTCCCGGCCGAAAAGTCGGTCCGCCCCTAGACGACTCGAAGGCGGGAACAGGCCACGATGGACTTCCACCCAGAGCCCGCGCGTCGGATGAACGAAGGGCATACTATGGTGATGCGTCGCATAAAAGGTTGAGGGCAGATGGGACTGCTGTTGGTAGCCTAACGCCGAGAGGACAGCTTCCATCGCGGGGAGCGCTGCCTCATCGACCAGCACATCGAGATCTCGCATGGGTCGTAAATGGGAGACTGGATAGTACTGCTCACTAATCGAGATTCCCTTCAGGAGGGTCAGCGGGGGCATCCGACCGCAGCAGGCCCCGAGGATCTCCCCCATGGCGTCGAACTGCTCAGCGGTGAGCAGGCGCGCCGCTCGATCGGTGCCCCGCACGAGCGGCCAGAGGGGCGAGGCGGCCGTCCCAGGGGCAGCATGCGTCGTATGCCATAAAAGCGGCCCGAGGCCGGTCTCAAGTGCCCAGCGTATCTGGGCTGCCTCGAAGGTGGCCAGTGGCATGGCCGCTCGTTCGTGCGCGGCTGCTTGGAGCAGTCCCATGAGGGATGTCTCCATGATCTGCCGCCCCCTCTCGTGGCTGCGCGTTGGCCATGGCCTTGGTTGATTACCTCGCGCCTTTACTTGTCCTTCCATTTATCTTTATTTTTGTTCTTATCCTTATCTTTGTCATCGCCATCGTAGCCGGAGCCAGCCGACGCGAATGACAATAGAACCGGTAGAGTAACAATGGCTGGCGCCATGTAGACGGCCTTTGTGAGGACCTCGCGTCGGGTCACATCGGAATTCGGCTGGGTCACCCCGGAATGAGACATGCCTTTCTCCTGTTGTTAGGCAATCTCCCCCGCATGTTCCTGCTGGCCCATCCAGATGGATGGCCATGCGGGAGAACAGACTACTTACGGTACCTTGATATACATTATGCGCCAAAATTTATCAATATTATTCTATATATGTATCCCTTGTGAAACATGCGTGTCAGAGCTGCGCCGCTTGGGTCTATACCCAGCGTTTCGCCCATCTCTGGAGAAGGGCCGCGATGAGGACACAGGTAGCCGTTTAGCTCCTGCCCGGCATTGCCGATCTTAGTAGACGAGAAGATCGGAAGAAGGCGAAGAGACATGAGCGTACAGCTCGCGGTTGACGCGATGTCAATCATCAGGAAGTATGCGCGCGATCTTCCCGTGAGCCCCAACAAATAACCCCTATAGCAAAGGAATCATCGCGATGCCCCCATTCCCAGAAGGCCGACAATACCCGCCCTGGCCAGATCGGTCCTCTCCTTCACGGCACTCCCTCGCCGCATGCCTGAAACGCCGTCTGGATGTCAAATCTCGTCTGGTGGACGGCGAGACGGTCGTGCTCGATCAGCAAGCAGGCGTAATTCACCAGCTCAACGCAACGGCAAGTTTTATCTGGGAGCGATGTGATGGACAATCCACCCTAACGGACATCGCACAGCAGCTCGCGCACGCGTTTGAGGTCGATCCCCACGTGGCATCCCGTGATGTGAATGCCATAATCAGGCAACTTGAGGCGTTACACCTGCTTGAGCCGTGCACAGGGGAGGATGGGGTAAATGGAAAGACCCCTGCGCCGGAGAGCCGCTCGCGATGATGTGCCGCTCAACGTGATAACACCGAGGAGGGGGGACAGCTTTCATGATGCTTGTCTTGAGAGTGTTTGGCTGTTACGTGATGGTCCGATGTGAGGACGCAGAGACGCATGCGCTGTTATTGGCGAACTATGGCCACCTGGAAAGTCCCCCACACCCAGGTGAGTTGCGGTACATCGTCGGCAGTCAACAACAACCGCAAGGGGATCGACTCTTTTTTATTGTCCGCGCTGGCCAGCCCCCTCTCAGGGCGGCGGATGCTGGAGAGTTTCTCTTCCTGTTCGAAAAGGATATGACGGTTGAATTGGAGAAATGCCGGCGCGACCTCTACTTCGTGCACGCCGGTGTGCTCGAGTTCAGGCACCGAGCGTTCATGCTAATAGGCCCATCCGGCAGTGGCAAATCCACAACGACCTGGGCGCTATTGCACCATGACTGCCACTATTTGAGTGATGAATTGGGAGCCGTCGATCTCAGGACGCGCCAAGTACTTCCCTATCCTCATGCCCTCTGTCTCAAAAAGACGCCACCGCCGTCCTATCCACTGCCTAAGCAAACGCTTTCCGCTGCGCGCACGTTGCATATCCCCGCAGCTCACCTGCCCTGCCGCGTCCATCGCAGGGCGGTACCCCTGGCGGCCACGTTCTTTCTACAGTACCAGCGTGGGGCCTCCCACCCCACGATATGCCCTCTGAGCACCGCCGCGGCCACCGTACGCCTCCTCGCCAACGCGCTCAATCCCCTCGCCCATCCAGAAGCGGGACTGGACGCAGCGATCGCCCTTACGTCGGGGGTGATGTCCTTCGAGCTGTGTTCTGCCGATCTCACGGCTACCTGCGCCCTCATCATCGAGACCTTGGGCAGGGTCGTGTCAAGGTAGCGTGGCAGCGCGGGTGCGTTGGGACGACCCTCCAAGCGGGGACCCTCTCGTTACCACACGAAAAACCGCCTCGGCCATTGGCCTCGGGATCTTGCCGTCGGTCTTGGCCTAGGCTGACCACATGAACCAATGACCATGTGAGCGAATGACCAGATCGTGGCCGTAGAGAGGAGAAGGGCTTCATTGCAGGTATCCCCAGCGACGGCAATTCTACAGCCATGGCCACCACCCATCAGAGAGCTTCCACCGACCGTAAAGGTGATGCAGTTGTTCTGACCATAACGTCCTCTGTATGGGATGAACGGCGATTTCCTTTGGCGACAGCCTCTCTCCCGTTCTATAAACCGTATATGTGAGTGAAGATCGCTTTGGAAGCCACAGAGGCCCTGCCTCCACTGAGGAGCACCTCTGTGGCTCCAGACGCGGCTCACGCCGCTCAGATAGGCGCTGGTCACCAGCTCCCTCCTTGAGGATGACTCCGGATCAGGGATATGAGGGATTGTGGGCCAGCGGGTGGACCCTCTCTGAGAGACCTCTAGGCTCCCGCCTATACTCCCCACAATGTACCCCGGCCAGATCCACTCCACGGTCATATGGTCCTGCAGGCGTGCGGTGTTATAGCTGAGCTGCGTGGCCAGCTGCTTCGTCGTCTGCACACCGATCGTGGCCGCCCCGCCGCCATCCGCATCGCTGCAGGCGTCCCCAAAGTGGACATCGACATAGTTCACCGCGAAGTGATGGCTCCCTTCACGGAGCACGACGTGGAAGGTCACGGTCGCGGCCGAATCCCCGCGGCAGCTAGAAGCTTGCACATCCCGCCACTCGATGATCAGCTCCCGATTTTGCGCCGTACCCATCACCGCATAGACGACATTTTGGGCGCTCCCCGCGATGGGATACAGATTCATCCACCATGGGAAGATGAAGGGATAGATCCCGGTGCTGAGCTCGCGTATGGGCAGGGGCTCATGGAATGCCGAGAGAACATTGACCGGATACCCGTGAAAATTCAGGAACCCATTGGCGCTCACATAGACAGTCGGAGAGCTCTGCCCGGCGAACTGGATCAGGAAGGGGGACGGGAGGGCTTTGGTCGAGTCGTCGCCGACACCGAGATCATTCCCGGCAATCGTCCGCCAGCGAAAGGGGGTCACCTCGTAACGGTACCGCGGCGTCACCGTCACCGTCACGACGCTGCCGTTGGGAACGTTGAGAGTGTAGGTCCCCCCAGCCGTGGGCGTCTATTCGGCGGCATAGATCCCATCATCGGGCTCGTCGTCAGGCACCTGGCCCTCATCATGCAGCACCACCTGCTCGCCTGTGGGATCGACCCGGACTGGAACCCGACCATTGGGCTGGCTGCAGTTGATATGTAGTACCGACAGCTTGATCGGGTTGCCCGTCGATTCCGCAAGCGAAGCCGGGATGGGTGTGAGGCGCGTGAGGACCGTGGCGTTGGCACCGGTCAGGGCACGGTGGGCATTGAGCCGCTGGCCCGTGATGGTCTTGGAGGCCAAGGCCGGCAGAGGATCGCCGCTGGCCAAGATCGTATTTTTCGTGGCCTTCCAGTCCCAGTCAGGATAACGGGCCTTGAGCAGGGCGGCGACCCCGGTGACATGGGGGGCGGCCATCGAGGTGCCGCTCAACCACTGGTAGCCCCCTAACACCGGAGAGAATTCGGGTGGGTATGTGCTCAGGATGTCTTTGCCAGGGACCCCCAAATGGACGGTCCGCCTCCCAAAATTCGAGAAGTAAGCGAGGGTATCGTTCCGGTCGGTCGCGGCCACGGCGATGATGTTGGGCACGTCATACCCGACCGGGTAGACGGCCGTCGCATCATTGTTGCGGGCGACATTGCCGGCCGCCGTCACCAAGAGGATCCCACGTGGCCGACGGGCGTCGATCGCATCGCGCACGCCTGGGTAGTCGACCGCGCTCCCCCCACTATTGTTCGTGACGACAATGTTTACCCCCCGATCCTTCATCAGGGCGACAGACTCTCAGCACTTGATTGCGTCAGCGATCTTGCCTTCGCCTTTGTAATCCATCCACTTGCACGCCATCAGACGGACGTTCTCATTGACGCCGACGACACCGAGCGTGTGATGGCCTACAGCTCCGATCGTGCCGGCCACATGCGTGCCATGGCCATTGTCATCCATCGGGTTGGAGTTCTGATGGAGAGGGTTGATGCCATAGCAGTCATCAACGAAGCCATTGCCGTCATCGTCGACGCCATTGGGAATACACTCGACTTCGTTGCGAAACATATTGCCGGCGAGGTCCGGGTGATCGTAATCAATTCCTGTGTCGAGGACAGCCACCACAACATTGCGATCTCCCGTGGTGATATCCCAGGCCTTGGGAGCACGGATGTCAGCCCCCGATTTCCCTCCCTGTTGGCCCGTATTCTCCAAACCCCACTGCATACCAAACAAGGGGTCATCGGAATTCGTCAGGGCCTTGGCTATCCCGTTTTCGTGAACATAGCGCACCCCAGGGATCTTTTTATAGTACTCCAAGGCCGCTTGCATCGTCATCCCCTTCGGTATTTTCACCAGCTTGAGGTGGGGGACCAATGAATCGTACTCCTGAACGACTGCCGCCCCGACTCGGCGTGTGCGGCCGCCATGAGGCTGTGCGGGGCCTGCTCGTCGAATTGCACCAACACTTCATCTGGGACAGAGGCGGGAGCGTGGATAACCCCTGCGCGCGTACCAACCAATTCCGACATGACCTGCTCTAAGGTGTCTCCAGCCATGACCTCGGAGAACAGGCTGAACAGGCATAAGATGATGGCACAGCAGAGCGCTCTCCCGCTTAATTGAGCGATCGATGTCGACATCGTCGTACCCTCCCTGGACGGCTTTAGCGCCGTTCGAACCGGATCGGCAGTCCGAGCCGGGGCATTCGGACGCGATGAAATGGGTGTGTCAGCACTTGCGCCACCACGGCATCGGGCGGCCGCATTTGCACCTGATAGATGACGCGCACCTCACTGTCCCCCGCTTCCACCCGCACGATTTGGGCCCGGTAGGCGGCTGTGGGTTGCTGGCCTAGAAAGATCCCAACGACGAGCTCCGTCGCGAAATCAATCGGAGGGGGAGGGCGGCCTAGAGGGGCATGTTGCCGCCAGAGCTCCTGCCAGGCCGGCGCGGATTGAATCATGACCTCCTGTGGAGCGACCATGCCGCTCGCCGTCCCCTGCGCGATGGAGTGGAAGGCGATAGGCGCATGACCGCTGCCGCCCTTCACCAGGCTGGCCATGCCGAGCCCGAGGGAGAGGGTGGCCGTGTAGCAGGCGCAGCGCAGCAGCTGCGCGACGATGCTCCGCGTAACTGTGCGCGCTTCGATGCTCTTCATCATGTCACCTCCGCTGGCCATTGACGGTCAGACACCCCGGGTGTTACACGCTATCCGAGGACACGTCTATATCGCGCGGTGTCATCCGCTGAGGATGCGCCTGCGCGTTCGATCACTGGCACGACCGGACCCCTTGCAAGACGCCCACGTTTGCAGCCAGTCTCTTCGTGTGCCGCAATCGAGGGCAAAAGGAGTGCCACGGCTCACGAAGGGCATGACGCCTGGTGCGTGCGCGGATTCCGCTTGTGTCATGAGGGGAGATCTTCTACAATTTGGCCGCCATTTTCCGCCAGTTCCGCCACCCGTGGCAGCCACGTCCCGAGCGCCTGGCTGCACCCTCATCGGGGGGGTCGTATGGCACGTGCTCCTCTTATCTCAGTACAGGACCCGACTGCGCGCCTGGTGGGGGAGTCCCCCGCCATCCAGGCCTTGCGCGCGGAGCTCCGCTACTTGGCGACCTTCGACAGGGTGGGGAACCTAGATGTCCCCACTCTCTTGCTCTGCGGCGAGACGGGCACGGGCAAGGGGTTGGTAGCCCACGTCGTCCACGACAGCGGTCCCCGGGCCCAGGGCCCGTTCATCGAGGTCAATTGCGCCGCAATTCCGGACACCCTACTGGAGGCCGAGCTGTTGGGCTATGAGGCGGGGGCCTTCAGCGAGGCCAAGCGCGCCAAGCCAGGCCTGTTTGAGGCGGCGTCAGGTGGGACCTTGTTCTTGGATGAGATCGATGCACTGCCCCTGGCTCTGCAAGGCAAGTTGCTCACGGCGCTGGAGGCCAAGCGGGTGCGGCGGCTGGGAGCGGTGCGGGAGCAGGCGGTGGATGTGAAGCTGATTGCCGCCGCCCAGAGCGAGCTGCGCGGGGCCGTGCAGGCGAAGCAGTTTCGAGCCGACCTCTACCACCGACTGGCCGTAGTGGAGCTGCTGCTCCCCCCCTTACGGAGCCGCGGCGAGGACATTCTGGTGCTGGCGCAAGAGTATATACACCGTTATGCCGCGGCATATCGGATGCAGTCCAAGCAATTGAGCCGGGCGGCGGCGGCCTGGTTGCTCGGCTACGGCTGGCCCGGTAACGTGCGTGAGTTGAGCCATTTGGTGGAGCGCGTCATCCTGTTGAGTCCCGAGCCGATTGTCGAGGCTGCCACGCTGGAGCGGTTGCACCTGCCCCCGGCCATACCGACCACCCCTGAGGACCGCCCCCCCGGCTCGAAAGCCGACCCGCCTCAGGACGAGGCGCCCGGATCCGGCAGGCTTTGGATGAGACAGGGGGTAATGTCGTGCAGGCGGCGCAGCTGTTAGGAATGACCCGGGGGCAGCTGCGCTATCGCATGGTGCAATATGGACTAAAGCGGTCAAAACGCGGAACCGGCCTGTTATGGCACCCCCCACACTCGACACCTACCCTGCCACCGGACACTCATGGCCAAAGCGATTCCCTTCCCGCTGGCATCCCAGTGCCAAGCCCGGGGTGGGAACACAAACCCGTCGTAGTGCTGGTTATTGATCTGATCTTCCCGGTAGCCGTGGGAGCCGAGTCCCCGTCTTTTGAGCCCTGGACTGCGATTCACCGCTGGGAGCAGGCCATCGTGGAGAAGGTGCGAGGATTCGGGGGTATCCTCCTCCAGCGCGTGTCCACGTTACTCATCGTTGCCTTTGGCGTGCCTCGCGCACTGGAGCAGATGCCGCAACGGGCGGTGCAAGCGGCGCTCGCCGTCCAGCAGCTTGTGACGGAAGCTCAGTCAGCAGCGGTGGGGAAACCCACCCCTGGGCTGCGACAGGTAGTCCATCTCGGCGCGATGCTGGTGGAAACGCAAGCGGGCGCCCTCACCGAGCGGTATTTGGCGGAGGGGGACACCTTATCGTTGACGGTGCGGTTGTTAGGGCACGCCAGCGCAGGGGAGTTGCTGGTCTCACCCCAGATCGGGCGACTTGTCGCAGGCTGGTGCAAGCTGCAGGCGCGAGCGCTACCACTAGGAACTGAGGTGCCTGGCCATATGCTTGCGTACCGTGTGGAGGGGCTAGCGCGGCGGCACTCTCCACCGGTGGGGTTGGAGGTCTGGGTCTTGAGTCGGTTCGTCAGGCGGGTGCGGGAGTTATCTCTGCTGGGCGACCTCCTGACACAGGCGAAAGGGGGGCGCGGACAAGTGGTCGGGATCGTGGGCGAGGCGGGCATCGGCAAATCCCGTCTGCTGTATGAATTCCGCTGCAGTCTCGTGGGGCGCCAGATCATCTATCTGGAAAGCCATTGTCTGTCCTATGGGAGTGCTATGCCCTATCTGCCGGTGTTGGAGCTGCTGCGAGATTCCTGCGGTATCACCGAGATCGACGCCGCTGAGGCAATGGCAGAGAAGGTACACGTTAGTCTGCGGGCGGTGGGAATAGACCCCGCACAGGGAGCGCCGTATGTACTTCATCTTCTCGGCGTGCTCACGGGGACGGAGCGGCTCGCAGAACTGAGCCCTGAGGTGCTGAAGGCTCGTATCTTCGAGACCGTGCGGCAGCTATGCCTCCATGTCGGTCGGCCGCGGCCTCTTCTCCTCACCATCGAAGACCTACATTGGGTTGACCAGACCTCGGCCGAGTTCTTCACCTCGCTGGTCGAGCGCGTGAATGGCGCCTGTACGCTGGTCCTGACCACATACCGCCCCGGGTACCAGCCTCCCTGGGCCGGGAAGTCTTACGTGACTCAGCTGGCCCTGGCCCTGCTTTCTGAGGAGGACAGTTTTCACGTGGTCCACTCAGCGCTCCAGACGGCGGAGGTGTCGGATCTCATGGCACGGCCCATTCTGGTGAAGGCCGAGGGGAACCCCTTTTTCATAGAGGAGCTGGTCCAGGCGCTGGTCGACCAGGGCATCTTCGTGCGGGAGCCGGGCGGAATAGTGAAGTTGGGCGGTCCGTTGCCGATGCACCCCCTCGCTGAGATCCAGCTGCCGCCTACGCTCCAAGGAGTACTGGCCTCCCGCATCGACCGGTTAAACACCGTAGAAAAAATGCTACTGCAGAGCCTGGCGGTGGCTGGGAATACCTGCTCTTGGGGTTTACTCACGGAGATGATAGAACAGCCGGCAGGCACATTGCAGCGGTTACTGGGACGCCTCCAAGACATGGAGTTCATCTACGAGCAGCCGACCCTCCTGGAACCGGAGTATACATTTAAGCATGTACTCACACAGGAAGCGGCTTATCACTCATTGCCAGTGAAAAAGCGGCGTGAACTCCATGAGCGCACCGCGCAGGCGATCGAGGGATTGTATAGCCATCGGCTCGAAGAGCACTACAGCGAACTGGCCCATCATTATAGTCGCAGCGGCAATACCGCGAAGGCTCTCGATTACCTCCAGCGGGCCGGGCACCAGGCCGTCCAGCGCTCCGCTCATGTAGAAGCGATCAGTCACCTGACCAAGGGGTTGGAGTTGCTCACGAGCATACCGGATACCCGCGAGCGTATCCGCCAGGAGCTCGACTTGCAGATCGCCATCGGCCCGGCTCTGATGGCCACTAAGGGGTATGCGGCCCTAGAAGTGGAGCACGCCTATGCCCGGGCGCGCGCGCTGTGTCTGGAAGTGGGAGAGACGCCGCAGCTCTTCTCAGTCCTACGAGGATTGTGGTCGTTCTATGCCACCCGGGGCGAGTTGGAGGCGGCCCACGAACTAGGGGAGCAGCTGCTCCATATGGCCCAGCAAGGCCAAGATCCGGCACTCCTCCTGGAGGCCTACCAAGCCCTAGGGCTCACTTTAGTTCATCTAGGAGAGTTGGCCCTGGCCCGAGTGCACCTGGAGCAGGGCATAGCTCTCTATGACCCCCAGCACCACCACTCCCATACCGTCCGTTTTGCACAGGACCCGGGGGTGATTTGCCTGGGCTATCTGTCCGAGGTGCTTTGGTATCTCGGATATCCAGATCAAGCTCTGCAGAGGAGTCAAGAGGCGCTCGCCCTCGCCTGTGAGCTAGCGCACCCCTTTAGTCTGGCGTTCGCCTGGGACTTTGCTGGTGCACTCTATTACTTCCTCCGGGATGGACCAGCCGTGCAGGAGCGGGCGGAGGCCGCCATAGCACTCGCCAGCGAGCAGGGGTTTATACTCTGGCGAGTGCAGGGGAAGGTCCTACGGGGCTGGGGGCTCACCGAGCAAGGATGGGGCGAAGAGGGAATCGCCCAGATGTGCGGAGGCCTAGCCGCCTGGCGAGCCATAGGGGCAGAACTGGGGCGACCATATTACCTCGGCATGCTCGCTGAGGCATATGCGAAAATGGGTCGGACAGAAGCAGGACTGAGGGCGTTGGCTGAAGCGCTTGCTGGCATGCACAAATATGGAGAGCATTACTGCGAAGCAGAGCTGTATCGGCTCAAAGGCGAGCTGCTACTAGCGGGCTCTGTAGAGCAACATGTGGAGGTGCAGGCCTGTTTTGAGCGGGCTCTCAATGTTGCCCACCAGCAGCAAGCCAAATCACTGGAGCTGCGGGCAGCGACCAGCCTGAGCCGACTGTCGCAGCGCCAGGGCAAGCGCACCGAAGCCCACGCACTGCTGGCCGACCTCTATGGCTGGTTCACTGAGGGCTTCGACACCGCCGACTTGCAAGAGGCGAAGGCGCTGCTGGAAGAGTTGTCATGATGTTGCCCTCCCAGCCGCTCTCGCGTGAAGAGCGGGTTAACAGGGGTATCCGTCGGCCTCCCGAAAGGCTGTGGTGAAGCTGAACGTGATGCAGGCGTTCTGACCATAATGTCCTCTTGCTCGGCCCCCCTGGGGCGGGCACATCGATGCTCGCACGGCGGCTCACCACCATCCTGCCGGCGATGACCCTGGCCGAGGCCATTGAGACCACGCGTATCTATCGCGTTGCTGGTCTCACCGGTGATCATACGGCGTTGGTCACGAGCCGCCCGTGGCGCGCCCCCCACCACACCATCTCGGATGCGGGGCTGATCGGCGGGGGCCACGTGCCGATGCCGGGCGACGTGTCGCTGGCC
>Ga0137403_10000503_pt1 | contig 50635 bp, 45 predicted proteins | sample CZOMad2_1_16fung_FD_122057 | JGI IMG/M metagenome (GOLD analysis project Ga0137403, IMG submission 122057) | Vadose zone soil fungal communities from Angelo Coast Range Reserve, California, USA - CZOMad2_1_16fungal (Hybrid Assembly) | ecosystem: Environmental > Terrestrial > Soil > Vadose zone... | reverse complement strand
TGGCGTTGAACCATTCTGTGATTACGCCCGGCAGTTCCGGATTAGCGGTGAGCATTTCCGCTCCGTGTCCGCCGTGGGGGAAATGCGCGAACCGGCTGGTTGGGTTCGGCGATACGCCGTAGAGCCATTGCATGGTTTCGATCGTTCCGGGGTATTTGTCGTCATTAGCGGCAGCCGTGAAGATCGGGAGCTTGGAAGAGATCAGAAAGAGCCGCCCGTCACGATTGGTTGGCCCGGAGAGCAACATCAGCGATTTCACTTCGGCGTGCCGCCGCGCCAGTTGAATGGAGCTGTTGACGCCGCAGCTCGCGCCGCCCGCTCCGATTCTGTCGCCCTGCACTTCGGGCTGCTTGAGGAGATAGGCATAAGCTATCTCGATGTCGGCGGGCCAAAGTTCTGTGGTAACTTTCAGCCTCTCCTGGCCAGTCATCTTGTCGTAGCGGGCGCCGCCGCTTTCTCCGAAGCCGCGGTAGTCCAGAGTCAGCACGCTGATCCCGGATGCCGCCATTCGTTCGCCGAGAATGTCCCAGAGTTTGCGTTGTGCATCACACTGGTGCAGCAGGAGAACCGCGGGACCGGGCTTGTCGGAAGCGAAGAAGGTGACTTTGAGAATGGTGCCGTCGGCGGCGGTGAGGTCCACGATTCGCGGCGCCGGCAGAGAGAGGGCGGCTAAGTCTGCAAAGACAATGTACAGCGCAAGGAAATAAGAGCGATGGATGAACCTTCTGTAGGAGTACATTTCGGCCTCCGCGGGAATTGCCGTGATCTCAGGATACCCTCGCGGCTTTGTCTTGACCGGCACGGGCGAGGACGCCCGTGCCTCCACCGCCTTTAGAAGTCCAACGCGATGACGTCCACGCCCTGGCCGACGACGTTCGGCGGGTTGTCGAGTACCTTCGGGAGGCCGGTTGTTGTGTCGTAGATGACGAGCTCGCCGGCCTCGATGACGTACACCTCGTTGCGATTGGCAATCGGCGTCATTCCGGTCACGTCGTCATTGCCGGGACCAGTGGCTGGAGGAGTAAACACCGCGGGTGGGAGAACCTTCGCTTGTAGCTGAACTGTGTCGAACGAGGACAAGCAGCTAAAACCGGTAACGGGGAAATTACAGCCGTGCGAACCCACGAAGAGCAGATTGTTCGAACCTAGAGTCATTCGGTCGTGGTAACCGCCCGCGATGGGAACAGCCGTGCCTGCCGTAAAAGCCCCGAGGTCTACCGGGGTTAACGCGCCACAAGTTGCACTGGAGCACGCCACACTGGGATCGCTTCCCGCGACGTACAGCGTGTTCCCTTTGAGAAAACCCACCGTGCCGCCGGCGGGCAGCGGTAGCTGCGCCAAAACGGTCGGAGGATCCGCCGTGAGATCTACCTTTACCAGACTCGCCTGCGTCCCGCCGCATTCTGGACCGCAATTCAGAACGTACATGAACAGATTATCAGCGCTGCCAATCGCGAACACCGGGTGATCCCAAAGTGCGCTCTGGATTTCGACGAACGGCTGAGTGTTGGTGTTCACCAGGCTGCTCTTAATCGCCCAAACGCGCCCGGCCGGTCCTCCCGGATTCGCGGGGTTCGCTACCAGGTCGCTCATGGCAAGGACGCGATTGGTATCGGGGCTGGCCGCCAGGAAACGGGCTCCGGGAAGAAAAATCGAAGGCTGCTTGGCCAGAGTGGCGCTGATGGTGGTACCCACGCTAGAAAGGGTCACGGAGACGACGTCGACCGCACCCGGAGCCTGACCGACCGGGCCGCTTTCCGTAGGAACGGCGGCAAGGATCAGCGCATTGTCCACTGTCAAGACGACGCTCTGGCTGGCCCCCCCAAGAGTCGCTGTACCGAGGCCACTTTGCGTCGAGTTCTGGAGAAACTCCACGGAATCATCAGCGGGACTCACGACGAGTGTGTACTTCTTGTCATTGGAGAGCCGCATCAGCCCGGGCAGTTCGGCGGAAATTGTGGTTACAATCTGGTCCTTGGTGGTGTCGGCGATGTCGATTCTGGAGCTGGTCAGGTTGGAGATTAGCGCCCGGTGCGGCAGGATGGTTATCGGGGTCGTGCTCGGATTGCTGCTGCCGCAGGCAAAGAAAGTGGCCAGCCCGCATAACAACCACAGGAAAATTGCCTTTTGGTTCAAACTGGGAGCTCCGGAACCGCTTGTAGGATAGACGCTTGGATGCAGAACTCTGGATTATAGCAACCTAGCGCGAAGAAAGCCTTCGACCGCCCGCAGAGTCGTGGCGTGTTGGATACCTTCGCGGTCTGGCAGCTGCCACAGCTCTCTTGTATTCTGATTAGAGTGGGTACCAACTTTCTTGCTCGCCTTAAAGATGCCCCCCTCCTCTGTGACGGCGCTATGGGCACAGTCCTCTATGCCAAGGGCGTCTTCATTAACCGTTGCTACGACGAGTTGAACCTCTCGCAGCCGGACTTGATTCGCGGCATCCATCTCGAATATTTACAGGCGGGTGCCGATGTTATTGAAACCAATACATTCGGCAGCACATCGTTTCGCCTGCTCAATTACGGCTTTGCCGACAGAGTCCGAGCCATCAACCTGGCTGGCGTTAAACTCGCCCGCGAGGCCGCCAAGAGCTTCGACGCGTATGTTGCCGGGTCGGTGGGTCCTCTTGGAATTCGCATTGAGCCGCTGGGGAAGACTTCCCGGGAGGAAGCTCGCGCTGCTTTTCGCGAGCAGATCTCCGCCTTAGTCGAGGCTGGCGCCGATCTCCTGATCCTCGAAACTTTCGGCTATCTCGAAGAACTGCACCAAGCCATCCTAGCCGCCCGCGACGTGGATTCCAAGATTCCGGTCGTCGCCCAGGTCACGATTGACGAGGAGGGCAACTGCCTCGACGGATCCAGCCCAGAAATCTTTACCCAGCGCATGGAAGAGTGGGGCGCGGACGTGGTGGGCTGCAACTGTAGCGTCGGCCCGGTGGCGATGCTGGACGCGGTAGAGCAGATGCGCCGCTTCACCAATCTACCCCTGGCAGCTCAACCGAACGCCGGCATTCCGCGCTCGGTGGAAGGCCGCAATATCTACCTGTGCTCGCCGGAATATATGGCCAGCTACACTCGCAAATTCGCCAACGCCGGAGTGCGTTTGGTGGGCGGCTGCTGCGGCACTACGCCCGATCATATCCGGGTCATGAAGTCTATGCTCCGCGCGGGCGGGATCAAAGCGAAAGCAGCGGCTCCGATTGCCAAACACGTCCAGCATGAAGCCGCACTCGAGGAGGTCCCGCTCGCCCAGCGTTCCAATTTAGGCGCGAAGCTCGTTCGCGGCGAGTTCGTCACTATGGTCGAGATCGTCCCGCCGAAGGGCATGGACAGCCGCAAGGAAATCGAAGGCGGCAAGTATCTGAAGTCGGTCGGCGTGGACGCCATCAACATCCCAGACAGCCCGCGTGCCTCCGCGCGCATGAGCAACCAGGCCCTTTCTCTGCTTATGCAAAAAAACGTGGACATTGAGGCCATACTTCACTACACCTGCCGCGACCGGAACGTTCTGGGCATTCAGTCCGATCTGTTAGGGGCGGCCGCGATGGGCATTAAGAACCTGATCTGCATCACCGGCGATCCTCCCAAGATGGGCAGCTACCCCGACGCTACGGCGGTCTTTGATGTTGACGCAATTGGTCTGGTGAATATTGTTCACAACCTGAACCGGGGCTTGGATATTGGAGCTAACCCAATCGGGACGCCTACCCAATTTGTCATTGGAGTGGGCGCGAACCCGGGGGTGGCGAACCTGGACGAAGAAGTTCGCCGTTTCGAATATAAAGTGGAAGCCGGGGCGCAGTATGCTGTCACCCAACCTGTCTTCGATTTGGCGCTGTTGGAGGCTTTCCTGCGCCGGGTTGAGAGCTGTCGGATTCCCGTGATCGCCGGAATTTGGCCCTTGGTCTCGCTGCGCAACGCTGAGTTCATGCGGGACGAGTTAAACGTTTCAGTTCCCAATTCCATCATGGAGCGCATGGCCGCGACTGCTTCGCCCGAAGAAGCTCGTGCCGAGGGTGTCGCCATCGCCCGCGAGATGCTATTGGCGGTACGCAGCCGCTTGCAAGGGGCGCAGATCAGCGCGCCGCTGGGGCGTTACTCTCTCGCCGTCGATGTCCTCGAAGCCTTAGGCGAAGGAGGTACCGCGGTGGCTTAGCGTTTACCTTGTCACACGGTCAGTACGCCTGCACATCTTCCACGGGAGGTCGAGCGGTACTACCACCCTGAGTCACAAGTGTCCATGTGCGTAAAAATTCATAAAGCCCCTATTCCATGCTCTAGCGCTTGGGCATACAATCACGAAATAGGAGCTTCTTTAACTTGCTGAAATTCGAGGAGTCTCTCCAGCGCCTGGAAAAGATTGTTGCTGATTTGGAAAAAGGCGAAGTTTCTCTGGAGAAGTCCCTCACGCTGTTCGAGGAAGGCATGCAGCTTTCCGGCCAGTGCCGGAAAGAGCTTGAACAAGCCGAGGGGAAAGTCGAGATTCTTCTGAAGCAGAACGGCAAGCTCCAAGCGGAAGCGTTTGAGCCTGGGAATGAGAAGGCGAGAAAGTAAGCCTCCTTGTTCGTGCTAGCTCTCCAGCATGTAGGCATGCGGCGCCAGCCGCAGTAGCCCGCCGCACGGCGGGAGTGATGGGAAAGGGGTGAACTATGACGCCCTTGAGCGTCGTTGTATGGCAGGAAGACCCCAGGGTTGCGCAGTCTTTGGCCGAAGGCTTGATGCATCATTTTCGTTCCGTTAACGTGGCCGACTCTCTCGAAGAAGTTCGCCCCAAGCTTGTAGGTGATGGCGCCGAGGTTCTGGTTTTGGACATGGAAGGCGCACATCTCGATCTGGTGGAACGCATGCACCGGGAATTCCCCGGCGTTTGTATAGTGTGTACGCATCGCGTGGCCGATGAAGCCAAGTGGGCGGCAGCTCTGGATGTGGGCGCCAGTGATTACTGCCAGTCTTCGGATACCGAAGGCATTTTACTGGCGGCTATTCGCAACGCCAGCGCTGGGCACAGCGCGGCCGCGTAGCCGTATTCCTTGAAATAACCTGTTTATTTGGCCACGGCGGGCTTTAGCACCGCCGTGTTTCTTTCATCGCCATTGATGATCTGATAGAAGCGTTTGAGGTCCGCCATCTGTTCGAGCGGGACTGCCAACTGCTTCACTTCCACCGCGCGTGTGTACCGGAGTACGTTGCCGGACACCTCCGTTTTGCTGTGGTAGCTGGCGAAGACATAGTCGGCATTCGCCGCAGGCGGTAAATCGTCGACCGTGTATCCCGGCGGCAGAGTGATTTCAAATATGTCGGTATCCCGCCAGGGGCCGTCGAACTCGACGGGATACCTACGCGGTTCTTTAGTGTCGAGCAGGTTGTTCGATTTGCTACCCAGAACCCGTGGACGCACTAATAACAGATTGCCCGCAGGCTTGCCATAGTTCTGGGCAATCAGTTCGTAAGTGTATCCGAAAGGAAGATCGTTCTCGTCCAGATTGGTCACGCTCGCCTTCGTGATCTGAAAGCTCGTAAACGAGTGGGACAGAAGCGTCTCAATCGGCTTCACCCATTCGCTTTTCTGGGCGCTGCCGTGAAGTGCTCTTCGTTGCCAACGAGCCTGGTCGCCAAACCGGATCTCTTTTACTTGTCCCCGGAGCGTGCCACCTGCATCCAGCGTGAGCTTCGCGGAACGCTGAATCCCGGTCATGGCTGGTGGCAGAATCGGAAGCTTGATCATTTCGCCGCCATCGGGCCCGACTAATAATCCGTAGTTTTCTTGCAGAAACCCACTCAGTTGCCCGAACGGAGTCGATTCATTGGTGGGATCAAAAAATAAGATGGTTCCGAGCTTTGGGTGCTGAAGAGTCGCAACCAGAGCTGGGTCCCTAACGCCGTCGGGAAGCTTGATAGCGAGGATGGCGTGATTAAACCCGCCCCGATGCGCTGGCATCGACGGACTAATGGAGCCGCGATCGGTATTGATAACTACGCTGTAGGACTCAACGCCGATTTCACGGAGCATGGAGCCTAATAGCGTGGCCTTGTCTTTGCAATCACCATACCTGTGCAAGAAGATCTCCTCTGCGGCATGAGGCTGCCATCCCCCGATCCCGAGTTCAATCGCCACATAGCGGATGTCTCGTTGCACAAAGTTCGCCAGCGCACGAATCTTTTCCAGGGGCGTGGATTGAGATGCCGTGAGCGAGGCGATTTTCTGTTTCATTTCAGGAGACAGATTCTGTCTGTCTTTTAGCAGCCCCGTGTACCAGACTCCCATCTCCTTCCAATCTGCAAAGCCGCGCTGCTGCTGGAATCCGCCCGGCGGCAGGAGCGAGAGGTACATCTGTCCGGCCACAGCCCGCCAGGGCGGCATGTTTTCTTCCGTTTTCACTGCCTTCACATCGTTTAGAATCCATTGCCATAGGTTATTCCCTACCTGCGTCGGCTTAACTTCCGGGAAGTTAAGCCATGACGCCTTGTACTCCCAATTCGAAGGCAGCTGGAGCGTGTAGCGCACCTCGCGGGCGGGAATCGTGTCTTGGAACACCCACTCGTCTTGCAGCACATAGGGACGGTCTTCCTGCTCAATTTCGTATCCGACGATGCTGCCTGGATCTGCGGCTGGAACTTGGAGGATCTTGACCCTGAAGTCGGTCATCAACTCACCGTTCGCCACGCCGGGAAGAGTGCTTTCGATGGAATCCTTTTCCTTAACCTCGTAGTCCTTCCCTTGCGCAGGGATGCACCAGCCTCTCATCCCGGTAATCTGGGTTTCGGAGTCAAAGTATGCGCGAGCTATGCCGTAGCCTTTACCGTCGGGCCTCAGAATTTTGTATGCGACCCGCAGCACGGTCTTCATTTTTCCGTTTGATCCTACGTTGAGGATCTTCTCGGAATAAAGTTGGACGGCCGCGTCTTTGTCGTCATGCACAGGCAACGCCACGCTGGGTAAGCTGCGCATCCAGGGTGGCGCATCTCCGGCATAGGCCGGAGATGCGGTGGTGAGCAAAGCAGCGCACGCGATCGCTAGAGCACCGGCCCGCCGCTGTCGCCCGATCCGTTCACTGCAGTGTCGGTTGCAAGACAATTTGCTCGTCATCCGCCGTCCTTATGAACTCGTAGAAATTTCTCAGCGCTGCGTAGTACTTAGAATCCAGCAAGACAACATTCACCTTGAGATCCCTGCTCACGTGAACCGCAGTCTTCTTGTCATCCGCGTGCAGTGAATACACCAACAGCTTCTCGTCTCTCGTCTTCTCGGCTGGTGTGCTCACGACTTGCCACCCAGCCGGCAAGGCGATGCTAAGGTCATCCACTTCCTCGTAAGGAAAATGGAAGTAGATCGGGAAGACACGGCCGGCATGCTCGAACGTGTGCTTTTCGCCGTTGCCAAAAAGCGTGGCCGCCAACACCGTGCGGTGCCCAGCTCCAGCGGACCAGTTGGGGACCGTGAGCTTATACTCAGCCACCATCTCCATGGTGGAACTGCCCCAATCGGGCCTGTTAGTCAGCTCAACCTCGATTCCAGCGGGAACGTATTCCTTCACTTGGTCCTCGAGAAACTTCTTGCGCTCGGCGTCATCCTCGGCGCGCTCGTCAATTCTGCGCCATAACGCCGTGAGGCCGGAATAGACCACAGTCAACTTCCCCTCGAGAGTCCCCTCTTCCGTAAGCTTGAGGTCCGCCTTGCGCTCGACTTTGGAGGACGAAGGATCCGGCATGGGTGTTTGAATCCAAGCGCCTCCATCTTTATCCAGCTTCAGACCCGGTACACCGGTCTCCGACCAGGGCAAAAGACCATAGGGCGCGAACTTGGTACCTGGATCGCAATAGAAGTCCTTGCCGTTCAGCTTGACCAGAACCACGCTGTCATTGAGTTCGAAGCTGTTCATGTATTTCGGGTGGAAGAAGTGCTGGCTGCGCTCCGATATGAGGACCGGAAATGCTTCGAATCCCGCCGCTCGAGCGAGGGCTACAAAGAGCCAGTTCATACCTCTGCCAGAGCCATACCCGTGCTTCCAAATATCCTCGACGTTGTTCGTGTCCTTAAGTTTTTCGCGTTTCTCCTCCTGGCCGGTTTTTTCGGCGCTGTAGCTTAGGTTGCGCAGTTCCTGGACGCGGGCATAGATCTTCTGCAGTTTGACTTCGGGCGTATCGCCCGGCGCAACAATCTCCCCTGCTGCTTGATTCATCGCTTTTGGCTTTGCCATGAAGGCATCAATAGCAGTGTTCTTTTCCTGTCCATAGTCTTTCCAAAACTTGTCCGAATCAGAACCAAATCCTGTGCCGTAGGCAAAGTTCACGTGAGCTTTCAATTCGTTTTCCGGCGGCATGTAGTCCTCCGCGTGAAAAGGCGGAATATCGTGTACATCGAGGCGAACAACATGGTTTTCGAATTTTGGAGGATCGGAGCCGAGCGGCAGGTTATCCCAGCTCCAGCGCATTTGCCAGTAGGTGTTCGGTTTTAAGCTAAACTTCGCGTGCTTGATGAAAAGTTCTTCGCTAAGAGTCCAGTTGGAGTTGTATAGCAGCCCCGTATCCCATTCTGTTATGTACCTGTACTCAATAATGCTTCCGATCTGGACGTCGGGGAGGCTCAGCGTCTTGGCCAGAACACGCACTCCCTTCGTCTTGACGATCGTCTTCTCGTAGACTTGGCCGTCGAAGTCCGCGATACTCCCGTCGGGACGTATAGTGCGAGCTTTGATGTCGCGGACCTTCATCAGATCTTTTACGAAGGAGATCTGAACATCGGCGTTCTTGCGGCCCTCTTCAGTCAAAATCTTGATGCGCGCATAGTTCTCCTCGCGGCCGGTCTGGTCGTCACGATCCACTTGCCGGTAGAGGTAGATCGCAGGGGCACCAGGGGCTTGCGGTTCGCTGGTCATCTTCAATTCCTCGGGCAAGACCGGCTGCCAGGCGAAAGTGTCGGCGCCACCTGCGGGCACGGCATGGGAAGAAATTGCGAGCAACAGAACGCAACGCAGCCAGCACCTGAGGATCGCGTCGGCGGCCAAGAAGCCTCCCCTAGAAGGGCATCGGCGAACGCTCGTTCGCTCACACGCCTACTTGCTGGTTCTCCAATCTACAGGAAAGAGACGTTTCGATCTCGTAATTCTTGCGTTTGCCCAACAGCTAAGTGCCAGGTTGGGGTTACGGGTTGAGGCGTATGCCATTGCCTTCCTGGGGTAAGTCCGCGGACGCACTCGGCAGCCACATGTGATGCGTAAGTCCTACGAGGCTCGTCCCCGAGCTTTCTTCGGCAATAAAGCCAGCAAAACAGCCGACGACAGCATGCAGGCTCCGATGAAAACCAACCCCCAATACATGCTGCCGGTTCTGTTCTTGAAGAAGCCGATGGCAAATGGGCCCACAAAGCCCGAAACGTTGCCAATGGAATTGATCAACGCGATTCCCGATGCAGCAGCGTATCCTGTCAAAAATTCGCAGGGGAGCGCCCAGAAAGGGGCAAAGAAGCTATACGCCCCACCTGCGATCAGCGAGAGTGCCACCATGGACACAAGGGGCGAAGTCGATATGCCAAGCAGCAGCCAGCCAAGGCCGCCTGCCACCACCGGAATCGCCGCATGATATCTACGCTCCAAAGTCCGATCCGAATTGCGCGACACCAGGACCATGCTGACCAGCCCTACCACTTGCGGAATTACGACCAACCAACCCACCACCGTATTTGAGTAGTGGCTGGACAGAGCTTTCACCACCTGAGGCATCCAGGAACTCAGGGAATAGGTACCGATCAGCGCGGTGAATTGGATCAAGCCCAGATGCCATACCCGCGGGCTCAAGAAGGTTCCCGGCATTGTGATCTGGTGTTCTCCGATCGTCTTCTCTCGTTCTTGTGCCAGTTCTTCCTGAATCCAGGTTTTTTCCTCCGGCGTCAGGAATGTGGCCACTGCTGGCCGCTCCGGCAGAACAAAATAGGCCAGCACGCCACACGTGACCGACGGAAGAGCCTCAAGCACCAGCAACCACCGCCAGGAACTGAGCCCAAACCAATGGATGTGGTCCAGAATCATGCCAGAAATTGGGCCGCCGAAAATGCTGGTGACGGGTATCCCAACCAAGACGATAGCAATTGCGTGCGCCCGCTCGCGATGGCGAAACCAGTAGGTGAGATATAGGACAACTCCCGGGTAGTAGCCGGCTTCGGCAAGGCCCAGGAGAAAGCGTGCAATGTACAATTCGTGCACGTTACGCACGAAGCCTGTGAGCAGGGCCACGATGCCCCAGGTGATGAGAATGCGCGCAATCCAGACGCGGGCGCCGATCCGATGCAGCAGCAAATTGCTGGGAACTTCAAACAGAATGTATCCGAAGAAGAACATCCCCACCAAGAGCCCGAACTGCTGGCTGCTGATGGCGAGTTCCTTGTTCATGGTCAGCGCCGCGAAGCCGATGTTGAAGCGGTCTAGGTAGGCCACGACGTAGAGCAAGAAGATGAAGGGCAGAACCCTCCACTGCATCTTGCGAACTGTCCGGGCCCCGAGTGCACTGTCTGCCACGATTGTGCTCATCGTTTTTCGTTTTACACCTAGTCCCTTAGGCCACTACAGCGGCAACCACGTTCCAATTCCTTGCTCCAGAGCCCGCGCGTAAATCAGCGGTGCTGTCGCAAGATCGTCCAGCGCCACGCCGAGGTTGCAAGCGATAGTCCGCTCCCGTACGCTTTCCCGTCCCGGCTTTTTTCCGATGACCAACTCCCCAAGCTCGGCATGGATCGGCGGGATGTCCCGGAAATAACCGAGACCGCGATAGTACTCGAGCTGGGGCACATCATCCGTACAAAACTTGGCGGCCTCGCGCATCGCATCCGGATGCCAATACGAATCGAAATCCACCAACGAAGCAAATGCGCCTTCGGCAAGCCATCCGCGTTGAATCGTTGCGTGCGGATTGCGCAAAATTGGTGCTGCCGTCACCACTATGTCGCATGAGGAAACCGCCTGCTTCGGGTCGCTGACCGTTGTAACTTCGATACCAAGCGCTGAACTCATCTCCTTTGCGTAGGCATCACTGCGGTCCGGACGCGCGTCGAAGGCGAATGCCTTCTTGATCGGAAACAGCACTCTTAGAGCTTCCAAGTTGCTCCGCCCTTGCACGCCGCAGCCGAGAATGCCCACGCGCTCCGACTCTGGTCTCGCCAGGTACTTCGCCGCCAGAGCCGTCGCCGCACCGGTTCGCTTGGCTGTGATCCAGACACAATCCATCACCGCCAGCGGCAACCCGGTCTCGTATTCGTTCAGAATCAGCAGACCTGTCACATAGGGAAGTCCACGCTCGCTATTCTGCGGATAGCCTGCCACCCACTTCATCCCGGCGGCCCTGTGCGCTGGAATCGCGGCTGGCATGGCGTGTAGGAACGCATCGGTCTGCGGATGAATACCAATCTTGGCTGGCATTTCAACTCGCCCTTCGCCTTTTTCGCGAAATGCAGCCTCTAACGCGGCGATGATTTCGCTCATGCCCAGACCAACCGACTCCACGTCCGCCTGCGAAAGGTACAAAAGTTTCTTACCGAGTTGCTCGACCGGCATGCCGTTCCCTTCGCTTTGAATCAATCGCAAACGTGCCTGGGACATCCAGACTCTTCACGTACTCCCAATACGACTGCTGCAGCTTCCAGACTTTCTCTTCGTCGGACGTAGACCCGCGGGCTTTGTTTTGCCCATTCGCCCATACGCGTCAGACCTATCGAAGGAACAAACGAACCCAGATTTTCAAAATGACCACTCGTTTAGCATCGTCGCTAAGTTGGCTTCCTCACCCATGCACCAACCAGCGGCACCCAGCTCACCATTGCCTTTGCCTCTTCGATTTCTCTTTGCACCCGGTCCGCCAGCGTAGCGAAATCGCCCACACCGTCGAGGGAAACCCCGTACTGTTTCGCTAGGGGCCGCACACTTTCCAATATTTCGGGAATCACCCGCGTGAAAGCCAAATCACTCCCCACCGGCGTCTCCAGAAAGACATTCGGCGCGGGTAGGCCTATTTCCTGATAGATCCGATAGAGATCTGGCCCCATCTCCACGTGGATGCCTGAGCGGCGAAAGGTCTCGTGGATCGACAACACTACCTTCGACCACAGCGGCAAGGGCGCCGCTAGCGCGAGAAACGGCACCCACGACGGCTCCTGAAAAGCAAGCACCCCTCCGGGACGCACCAGCTTCGTCAACGAACGCAACACCGCCGCTGGATCGGGAACAAACATCAAGATGAACCGCCCCACAGCGGCGTCGAATGGCTTGTCGCTAACGATCTGGCTGGCATCCATCTGCGTGAAACTGACATTGCGAAATCCTGCCTGGGCCACGCGCGCCTTCGCCACCGCAATCGAACTCGCGTCTCGCTCAATGCCTACTACTTCCCCCGACGGCCCAACCAGCCGCGCTGCCAGCATTGACACGTCTCCCACACCCGACCCAAGATCCAGCACTCTCTGTCCCGGCCCAATACCTGCCTCGCGAAACAACCGCTCCAGAATCGGCTCAATCCTAGCCGCCTGCCGGATCAGCCGGTCGTGTTCCGCCGTTGTGTACCCCAATGCATATCCGGCCTTAGAATTCTCAGTGCTCATGTTATCCAGCCCTCTCTAAGCCAACGCCGCAACAACGTGCCCTCCGGCCGCGATAGTTTTCTTTCCCCACACCACCGGCTCGATTGGTCCCACAACGTATCGCCAACAGAGCGCTCCGGCCCATCCAAACCCCATCACCACCGCAAATGCCGCGGAGAAATGGCCAGTGCGTTGGAGAATGTATCCCGTCAACCACGAAGCCACCACTCCCGAGAGGTTCGCGAAAGCGCATTGCGACCCGGTCCAACGGCCCGACGCATGGGGCCCAGCCAGGGTCTGCGTCGTAGCCCACATGTTGGAAGCGCTTAGGCTCAGCAACACGCCGGTCAGCATTAGCAGCGCGATGCATCCCGCGTTGCCCACACGCGTGCTGGCGAACAAGCAGGTTCCCCCGCCGGCGGCGCCCACGATCAGAAACGTCTTTCGCACCCGCGTGGAGGTCGCACCCGCGGCCAGCCAGCGGTCTGCGTAACGTCCGCACAGGACCGAACACAGTGCCTGCGTCAGAAACACAGCGCCGCCGATCTCTCCCATCGCGTCCATGGAAAAGTGGCGCTCGCGCACCAGATAAAACGGCAGCCACGAGACGAGCGAATACAGCTTGTAGTTCACGCAAAAGAGAGCAAAGAACGTACCCCAAGCCGAGCGCTGCTTCAGAATTTCCAGGGTGCCGGGGGACGTTCCGGAGTACTCCGAGACCGCAATCCCGGGGCCGCGCGGCATCCAACGCAACCACGGAATCAGCCACAGAAGGCTCGCCGCTCCGAGCACTACAAAAAAGGAACGCCAGCCAAAGCGTGACATGAGAACGCCACCTGCCAACATTCCAAACGCCGGTCCGCACGACAGCCCCGCCGCGAGCACGGCATTGGCACGACTCCGGTGCGACAACGGAAAGTGCTGGACAAGAATTCTGGAATACGCTGGATAGGCAACCGACTCACCGATTCCCAAAACCAGCCGCACCAGGAAGAGTGCAAGGAAACCGTGCAGGATTCCTGTAACGCCGGTTGCCGCCGACCAGAGAGAAAATCCAGCCGCCAGCACCCAATTCACGTGAAATTTGTCCACTAACCATCCTGCGAGAATCTGGGACAGCCCGTAAGTCCAGTAAAACGCCGACAGCAAAAGCCCAAGTTGCGACGCCGACAGCTGCAGCTCGTCTTTGATCATGGGTGCGGCGATGGAAAGATTCCCCCGGTCCACGTAGTTGAGAAACGCGGTGAACACCAACAGTCCGAGCACAACCGAGAGCGCCCCAGAGAGCTTCTGCGGAAGCAAGTCATGCCGAGTCTCAGTGTGCATAAGGGCCCTCCGCGGGTATTGCACTCGCTGGGGCTTCGTCCAATCGGTAAGGCTCCGCTGGCGTGCAGTAACTCACAATTCCCGTGACCAAGAAATTGATGCAGAACGCCAGAAAACCAGCGTTGAGCCCGTGAAACGGATCTCTCTGGCTGAGCATTAACACCAGGGCGACCGTAAACCCCGTAACTAGTCCTGCAAACACACCGGGTAGCGTCACCCGCTTGCTAAACAATCCCAACACCACGCCGGGAAAAAACTGCGCCACTCCCGCATACCCCACCAGCAGCAGGGAGACCAGACTCAGCGAGCTGTGAATCGCTGAGACGAGCGCCGCTGCGGTCACCACCAGTACCATCACGCGTGCCAGCAGCGCGACTCCCCGGTCGGTCATGTTTGGGGCAAACAAGTCCCGGCAGATGTTCTTCGCAAAGAGTGTCGCCGCCGTCAGAATCAGGATCGCTGATGGCACCATTGCGGTGAGTGCGCCGGCACCGCCAATGACTCCGAGGAACCACGGCGGGAAAGTCTTCCGTACGAGTGTGAGCAACGAAAGATCACCATTGCTCAACCCAGGTATCACCATCAAGGCCGTCAGACCGACGAAGAACATCAGAGGCATCGTGATGCTATACATCGGCATCACCATCGCATTCCGCCGCAGTGTGTCTCCGCTCTTGGCGGAATAGCTTGCGGCGAAATTCTGCGGCCACATAAAGAAGCCCACGGCAGTCATGAAGACGGAGGTGATATACCACGGATGCCCAAAGTTCTTCGTCGCACCAGGCATCATCAGATGGCTTGGATGGGCCTGAATTACCGCTGTGAACATCGGTCCGATTCCGCCGAAATAGATATAGGGCACCGCGATTCCGACAAAAAGTGCCGCGAACAACAGCAGAATGTCCTTGAGCACGCTCACCCATGCCACTCCGCGCACGCCGCTAAAGAACACAAACGCTGCTACCAGAGTAAAGGCACACAACATTGCCGGAGCGCGTCCGATGCCACCAAAGCTGGCCCCTTCAACAATGATTCCAAGCCCTGTCAGCTGAAGTTGCAGATACGGAACGATGCAAACCACTCCCAGTAGCGCCACCAGGGCTGCCAGATGCTTGCTGCCATAACGCACGCGAAAGAAGTCCGCCTGCGTCTGCAAGCGGTGCTTTTGCCCCGCCTCCCAAACCAGCGGCAGAATGTAAAACGAGACGAGAAACGCCAACGGCTGGTAGCCGATGATGTACAACGCCGGCCCGCCCCTGGAGTACGCCCAGCCGCTCGCGCCCAGAAACGTAAATGTCGTATAAATTTCGCCTGCCATCAACAGCCACATCAACACGATGCCAAACCCACGGCCGCCGACCGTCCATTGTTCCAACGTCATCTTGTGGCGTGTCCCGGCATAGAACCCGACGGCGGTTCCGACACCCACAATGAAGAAAATTATCGTCAGAGCCACGGCGCTGGGGGTCATGCTTCGCCACCTTGCCGGGGAGTCCGCGCGGCGGCATCGCGCTTCGCTTCAATCCGGTAGGCCCGCCACGTGCAAAGCGGTGTCAGAAACAGCCATGAAATCAGCCAGAAATAGCTGAATGGGAGTCCCAGCACGCGAGGGTTAATTCGATCCCAAAGCCCCACCGAAAAACACGTGCCTGCAAATGGAATGACGCCCCAGAGAATGGCTCCCAACGCGGGCCTTCTCATGCTGCGTGCTCAGCAGCGACTTGCAGCGGGTCGCGAATTCGCAGACTCAGCATTAGACTTCCCGCCACCAAATAGGCGAGTGCAATGAACCCCAAACTCGCGGTCACGCCGTGCGTCCTCATATTGAGGAACCCAATAAGCTTGGGCCCAAAGAACCCGCCGAGCTGCCCCATCGAGTTAATCAGTCCAAACGTCGCCGCCGCCGCTGACTCGCCGAGAATCAACGTGGGCATCGACCAGCACACCGGCTGGAAACCAAAGTAGAAGCCGCTGCCTAGGAGAACGCACGAGACGGCCAGCGGGGCATTCTGCCTGGTCAGAACCGACAGCCCAAACATGAATCCAGCGGCCAGCAGGGGAATGGCCGCATGCCAGCGGCGTTCCCCGGTCTTGTCCGAGTGCCAGCCGTTCCAAAGCATGCACGTCACGCCGATGAGGGCTGGCAAGATCAACAATGTTGTGACGGTCCGATCGGATGCTGCCGAAATCCTCTTTACGAAAGTCGGGATCCAATAGATGCTGCCGAGCGCGCCGCAAAGCGACACAAACCACGCCGTCGTCAGCAGGAGCACCCGCGGGTCGCCGAACGCCTGCCAAATCGTGTGATCTCGCAATTTCTTCTTGGCGCGCGTCTCCGCCGCCAATTCTTGAGCCAGCCATTCGCGCTCGTCTTGGGGTAGCCACCGCGCCTGCGCCGGCCAGTCCGTCAAATAAAAAACGGTGATGACTCCGATGACGATCGCCGGCGCGCCCTCCAGAATGAAGAGCCAACGCCACCCAGCGAGGCCGCGCCAATGCACCCCCAACAGCCATCCCGCGAGCGGAGAACTCACCAGTGACGCGGCTGGAACCGCCGAGTACAAGCATGCAATCGCACGGCTGCGATCCCGCACGCAAAACCAGTGCGTCAAGTACACGATCATTCCTGGGAAGAAGCTTGCCTCCGCTACTCCGAGCAAGAAGCGAATGACATAAAACTGGCCGGCGGTGTGCACAAAGCCTGTCAGAATCGAGACCAATCCCCACGAGATCATGATGCGGGCGATCCACTTTCGCGCGCTCCAGCGCTCGACGATTACCGCGCCGGGAATTTCAAACAGCACGTAGCCGATATAAAACGCTCCCACTCCCATTCCGTAAACGGCGTCAGTGAAACCCAGGTCCGCGCTCATCCTCAAGTTGGCGAAGGAAACGTTCACGCGGTCGATGTAGTTGACGATATAGAGGAGAAAGACGAATGGCAGCAGGCGCCACGCTACGTGCCGCCTTGCGCGCTGGCCGACGTCCGGCAGCGAGTTCACAGCCGACCCAGGACCGCCTGCATTCGCATTCAAGTCTTCCTTCATCTCTGTGCTGATCAGCGCCACCAAGGCCATCCCTTCACTCCGGCTAGCGCGGTTGGGCCAAACAAAGTCCCGGAAGCTTACCATGCTTCCGCTAGGGCGCGAATGCCAACGCGCAAGGCCACTTGCTATACTCACGGTTTCGCCCCGGAGAGCCGTATGCCCGACGAACAACTCGTAGCGACGCTCCGCCGAGGCCAGGAGTTGGTCGACGCCGCCCTCGAGCGGCTCATCCCGCCCGCCACCCAGCGGCCTACCTCGATCCACCAAGCCATGCGGCACAGTGTCTTCGCCGGGGGCAAGCGCCTCCGCCCCGTCCTCTGCATGGAAGCAGCCCACATGGTTGCGGGATCGCTCCCTGACGGCGTTGAAGACCTAGGTGCGGCTCTGGAGATGCTTCATACTTATTCCCTTATCCACGACGACCTCCCGGCCCTCGACAACGACGATCTCCGCCGCGGACGGCCCACCTGCCACAAAGTTTTCGGCGAAGCCATGGCCATCCTTGCTGGCGATGCCCTACAGACCCAAGCCTATGAAGTTCTGGCTAACTTGGGCTGTCCCGCCGAAGCTCGCGTGCAAATCATCGCCGAAATCGCCCGCGGCACTGGCACCATCGAAGGCATGATCGGCGGCCAGGTTGTCGACCTCGAAGCGGAGCGCACTCCTCCGGACGCCGACATGCTTGAATACATTCACAGCGCCAAGACCGCAGCCCTCATTACCTCGAGCCTGGTGAGCGGCGCTTTCTATGCAGGAGGTGACGGCCCCGACGTCGCCCGCCTTCGCGTTTTCGGCCAATCGGTCGGATTGGCGTTTCAGATCGTCGACGACATCCTCGACGTCACGCAAACCTCAGAACAGCTCGGCAAGACCGCTGGCAAGGATACCGCCGCCGAGAAGGTGACTTATCCGTCGCTCTACGGCATCGAGGAATCCCGCCGCCGCGCCGACACGCTGGTCGAGGTTGCTTTCGCCGCCCTGGAACCATTCCGCGAGCGTGCGGAATCCTTGAAGGCAGTGGCGCGTTATTTGGTAGAACGACAGAAATAGACAGGCGCCTGGTTATCGATGGCTCAGCCGAGCCTGTGGTAGAACCTTAAGGACGGCGATGGAGTTCGCCAGAACTGCCGCGCGCTTGAAGCGGCTGATGACTCCTACCATTCCTCTTGAGGAGATCATTCCATCGTGCTCGATTTTCTGGCAATTTCTCTGGGCGCAATTGTTGGCGCTAACGCCCGTTACTGGATGAGCCGTTCCGCCCTCCGCCTGCTCGGCCCCGTATTTCCCTATGGAACCCTCGCCATCAACGTGTTGGGCAGCTTCGTACTGGGATTCTTCATGGTCTGGACCACCCAGCGCGTCATGGTAGATCCCCGCTGGCGCCTGCTTGTCGCCGTGGGATTTTGCGGCGGCTTCACTACGTTTTCCAGCTACGCCTTCGAAAGCATGGCCCTGATGGAACAGGGGCAATGGACCCTGATGGCCACCAACATCGTTTCCAACAACCTTCTTTCTCTCGCTGCGGTACTCGCGGGCATGGCGCTTGCTCGGCTGCTGTAGACCGCCTGCTGTAGAATCCGGGCATGGCCGTGCAGGTCACTCTCTATTTGAACGAAGCCGACCAATGGCACCACAAGCCCCTGTATCTCGAGATTCTGAACCTATTGCGCAAAGAGAATGTGGCTGGCGCGGCGGCGTTCCACGCCGTCGCAGGATTTAATGGCCGCTCCGGAGTGCAAACGTCGCATCTGGTAGACGTAGGCGGCGGGAAGCTACCGGTAGTGGTTACGTTTGTGGATACGGACGAGCACGTAAGCCGAGTTCTTCCCACGCTCCGGGAGATGGCTGCGCACAGGCTCATCGTGCGGGAAAACGTAGTCATCGAACAAGGCAGCCCGGACTAGAGATGGACTAGAAAATCGTCATCCAACCCCATGAACACCCAACCTCTCGACATCCTAGCCATAGCCGCTCACCGCGACGATGTGGAACAAACCTGCGGCGGCAGCCTGCTCAAAGCCGCCCAGCAAGGCCAACGTACCGGTATTCTCGACCTTACCCAAGGCGAAATGGGCACGCGCGGCAGCGCAGCCGACCGTACTCGCGAAGCCGGAGAAGCCGCCAAAATTCTCCAAGCCCAGTACCGCCACGCTCTCGACATCCCCGACGGCCGCGTGGAAAACACCTGGGAAAACCGCCTGGAGGTCGCTCGTATCATCCGCGAAACGAGGCCTCGCGTCGTGATCCTTCCCTACTGGCAAGCCCGCCACCCGGACCACGCCACGGCCTCCACTTTAGGCTACGAAGCCTGCTTCCTCTCCGGGCTGAAGAAATTCCCGATTGACGGTGCACCCCATCGCCCGTTCAAAATCGTCTACGCCTCGCTCTACCATGACATCCGACCCACCTTCGTGGTCGATATCACGGCCCAGTTCGAACAACGCCTCGCATCCCTCTTCGCGTATAAATCCCAATACGAAGACCAGTCTGCAGGCTCGAAGGACTTCCCTGCCCGCGCCGAAATCCGCCAGCGCATTGAAACAATGGCCCGCTTCTACGGGCTACTTGCAGGCGTCGACTACGCCGAGCCTTTCGTGCAGAAGGAAGTTGGGCTGGTGGAAGACTTATTGATGATTCCGGTCAAGTCAATCTAGGCGGGAGAAACGGCGCCATTGCCCATAAGAATGTAGGCTCCTAAGCTGCACCGCATCCCGTTCCAGAACTGCACAGCAAACAACGCTTGCGCCGTATGTCGTTCCAGAAATCTGTTCCTACCGTTCCACCTCCTGTGCTATCGTCTTTCCCGTGAGCGCCGCCCCCAATCTGCCGCCGGTCAAAGCTGCCCAATCCGTCGAGGCGCGAGACGCCTGCCAGTATTGCCGCCAGCCTATCCGCGGTACCTACTATCGCATCCGTTCCGCCATGTCCTGCCCGGCGTGCGCCGACAAGATTCGCGCCGCTGTGGACAAGAACAGAGCAGGCGCCTACCCCTTCGCGCTCGTTTGCGGCGTAGGCGCAGCCTTCGTCGGAATGCTCCTCAATGCCGCATTTTTCATTTCTACGGCCTGGATCGTGAGCTTGCCGGCCTTGGCTATCGGTTGGATGGTAGGAATGGCGATCAAGAAAGGAGCTGGCGGAACGGGCGGCCGCAGCTATCAGATCACGGCCGCCATCCTCACCTACGTTGCCATCTCGATGTCGTCCCTTCCGGTCGGAATGCACTATGCGAGGGAGCGCGAACAAGCCGCCTCGCGGGCACTTGCGCTCCACCGCAGCTTCGGCCAACCCGACAAACCGTTAACACCGGCTCAGATGCAAGCCCGCGAACAAGACTTGGCCGCTCGCCAACGGGCGCTCGAGGAGGAATTCGGTCAACCTCACGCTGAGCGCAGGCCTTTCCAACGCTCTTTCCCTCCACCGTATTTGCCTTCCAATCCAGTGAGTCAGCCTCCTAACCCAGGCGCCACACAGCCAGTCGCCCTTCTGCCCGTCCCACAGCCTGTTCCAGAAGCCCGCGGCGTCCAGCCGCAGGTGCGCGGCGCGCAGCCTCGGATTCTGGGCAGCCGAGTTCCTCAGTCCGCTCCGGCGCTCACATTCTGGGCTTTCGTAGGGCAGTTCCTCAGGCTCACCATCGCATCGCCATTTGCGTTTTTTTGGCTGAAGGGACTGACCCTGGAAACGTCCCTGAACTTCTCCCTTCTGGTCCTGGGGATGGTCTTAGCGTGGCGCCTCACTTCCGGCGTGGAGTTTGTGATCTTCGGCCCGTTCGACGCGTCCCCGCAGCCGAGCCCGCTAGAATAGAAGAGTGTCCACGTTTACCCCGGAACTCATCCGCGATTGCCGCCGATGCGGCCAGGAACTCAATCTCGGCGACCTGGTCTGCGAGCATTGCCAGGCACTGGTCTACGCGCAGGAACTCGATCGTCTCGCCGAAAGCGCCAAAGTTTTGGAGGCCCGCGGCCAGTTCCGCCAGGCTCGAGATCAGTGGCTGTTAAGCCTGCGCTTTCTCCCGTCAAACTCTTCGCAAGCGAACGCGATCACAGAACACGCCCGCGATCTAGAGCAGGCAGATTCCCAGATTGCAGCCCTACCCTCCAGCCAGCCCCAGCCGGCTCCTGGAAAGGACGATCATCCTTGGGCGAAGCGCCTTGGTCCGCTTGGTCCCTTAGCAATCTTTCTGGCCAAGGCCAAGTTCTTCCTGAGTGCCCTGCTCAAGCTCAAATTTCTTTTTAGCTTTGTAGCGTTCTTTGGGCTGTACTGGGCTTTGTGGGGACCGAAGTTCGGCATTGGCTTCGCTGTGCTAATCCTGATTCACGAGATGGGGCACTACATCGACATCAAGCGCCGCGGGCTTCCCGCCGATATGCCGGTATTTTTGCCCGGCTTTGGGGCTTACGTGCGCTGGCAAGCGCTGGGCGTGTCTCTCGAGACTCGGGCCGCGGTCGCCCTCGCTGGGCCGCTGGCCGGATTCCTGGCAGCGCTAGCATGCGCCGCCGTGTGGTGGCAGACTGGCAGCCCGCTTTGGGCGGCGCTGGCCAGGACCAGCGCCTTCCTCAATCTCCTCAACCTGATCCCGGTTGCCATCCTCGACGGAGGGCACGCTGCGCAAGCCCTGAGCAAGGGCGAACGCATCGCCTTGCTGGCGGCTTGTCTAGCGCTGTGGCTGCTGCTGGGAGAGGGAATGTTTGTCTTCGTGGCCCTCGGCGCAGGCTACCAAGCCTTCTTCGCCGGTGACTTCCCCGCCTATCCCAGCCGCAAGACGACAGCCTATTTCATCGGGGTGTTGGCCGCGCTAGGCCTGCTGTTGAGTGTGCTGCCCACGCATGGCCTCGGCGGGCGCTAGAGACGCATTCCAATTCAGACTCTCACCGCCACAGTCACACCATCCCTCAGCGGCAGCACTACTGGATAGAAATCGCCCGATGCGTACAGTAGGCGGTTGAATTCCTGGATGCCTAAGGTGGCTTGATCGCCAGCAACGGCAGGCGCGGCGGCTTTGCCGCTCCAGAGTGTGTTGTCTGTAATAAACAAACCACCCTTGCGCACGCGAGGCCCAACCACACGCAGCACGCGGGGGTAGTCCTGCTTGTCGATGTCATTGAAGACGATGTCGAACTGCTGTTTCTGTTCGGAGAGAATTTCAATGGCATCGCCAGTGTGAACCGTGATGCGCGAAGCCACGCCAGCACGCTCGAAGTAGCTGCGAGCCTTTTCGGCGTTCTTGGGGCTGCCATCGGTGTAGTGAACTTGCCCGCTCTCACCCACTGCGCGTGCCCACCAAATGGTGGAGTAGCCAATGGCTGATCCCATTTCGAAGACGGTTTTGGCTTGAATCATCGTAGCGAGTAAATGAAAGAGCCGTGCCACGGCTGGGCCGACGATCGGCACATCGTGCGCGGTTGCTTCCCCTTCCATCTCCGCGACTACCAGATCGCGCGGGGGAAGCAACGTATAAAGATAGTCGTCGACGCGATCCGTCGTGATACCACGGCTGCTTTTCCAATCGCCACGAACGGATGGCTTGGTTTGAGTGATGATATCGGGCATGAAATCTCCTGGTAAGTAATTTCGGCGATCTGCAAATTTTACGAAACGGTGACGCCCGGCGTCATCTCCATGACCTTGACTTCCGGCGCTAAACTCTGCAACTCATGCGGCCGCCCCGTGAGCGGCGGGAATGTCCCAAAATGCATGGGGATCACGAACTTTGGCTTTAACAGTTTGCAGGCGTAGGCCGCTTCGCGTGGCGACATCGTGTACAAATCCCCAATCGGCAGCATGACGATTTCGGGTGCGTAGAGGTCGCGAATGATGGCCATGTCTCCAAAGACGTTGGTATCGCCGGCATGGTAAATTTTCACACCGTTTTCAAACTCCATGACATAGCCAACGGCCTCGCCACCGTAGATGATCTCGTCGCCGTCGAGAATGCCGCAGGAATGGTCGGCGTGAACCATTGTGACTTTCACTCCTGCAACAGACTGCGTTCCGCCTTTGTTCATCGGCGAAATCTGCTTCGCGCCTTTCTTTTGGAGCCAGGCGCAGAGTTCGTAGATACCAACCACGACAGGCTGGTAATGCGTGACGATCGATACCGCATCGCCAATATGATCCTGATGCCCGTGTGTGCAGAGAAGCGCGTCCGCCTTGGTGACGACCTTTTCGTTTTCCGGGCACATGGGATTGCCCATAACCCACGGATCAACGTAAATCGTCTCGCCGGCGGGCGTTTCGATGCGAAAGCTGGCGTGCCCGAGCCACGTGAGTTGGATGCCCTTCAGGTTCATAGCTGGCTCTGCATCCACCCGCGATAGCCGCCAGCCAGGGAGATTACGTTCTTGAAGCCCATCTTTTTCAACATCCAAGCAGCCAGCGCAGAACGGCTGCCGCCGCCGCAATAGAGAACAATCTTCTTGTTCTTGTCAGTGGTTGCCTGGTCAATGGAGAGCTCAACAATGCCGCGCGGAATGGCAACGGCATTTGGGATTACGCCGTTGGAGGATTCTTCCCGCTCACGCACGTCGATCAAGACGAAGTCCTCTCCCATTTTCTGCATCACGCGCAGATCGTCGGGCGTAATCTCTTCAATTTCCTGCTTGGCTTCGTTGCAAAGCTGGTTGAATTCGGGCAAAGCCATGGCATCTCCTGAAGATTGGCGAACTGTCATTGTAGTGATCCGAGCAAAGTTGCCGCAACCGCCGCGGGAGCAGCGTCGGGTCGAACAAAACAACCTGTCGTTTTTCTGGGGATTGCGGTTAGAATCTTAGCCCATGCCGGAACTTAAGATTCTTGTCTCGCGCGAGCAGATTGCGAAACGTGTAGCGGAGATGGGCGCGCAGATCAGCAAAGACTTTGCCGGGGAGCCCGTTATTCTGGTGGGCGTACTCAAGGGCGCCACGATTTTCCTCAGCGATTTGGCGCGGCATATCGACCTCGACTGCACGTTTGATTTCATTGGTGTTTCCAGCTACGGAGTGCGGCCCACACCCGATCAGGAGCTGCTGGGCGGTTGGGATTCGACGGGTGAGGTGCGAGTGACGAAGGATGTGGATCAATCGCTGGCAGGCAAGAACGTAATTCTTGTGGAGGATATTTTGGACACAGGCTTGACCCTGACGCGGCTGCGCCAAATCCTGCTGGGGCATAAGCCAAAGACGTTTCGCATTGCTTCGCTGCTGGATAAGCCTTCGCGCCGGAAGATGCCAATCACGGGCGATTATGTTGGCTTCTCCATACCGGATGAATTTGTGGTGGGTTATGGACTCGATCACGCTGAGCGCTACCGTAATTTGCCGGACGTTTGCACGCTTGCACGGTAACATTTGCACGTAACGAGTGAGCTTCCCTGCTTTCCAGCGGCGAATTGTGCCGCGCGAGCGGCTGCTATCATGGAAGATTGTGACGTCGACTTCAACACAATCTGGAACCGCTGTGCAGGGCGCAAAGCCTAGTGGTGCGGCTGGTTTGTCTCCTGGTGTACCCCCTTTAGACCGGCTGCTGCTGGAAGTGGCGGACGTGGTCAACACTTCGCTCGACCTCGACACCACCTTGCGGCGGGTGGCGGAAGTGGTCCGCAAGATTGTTGATTTCGAGATTTTCGCCATCCTGCTGCTGAACGAGAAAAACCACGACCTTTACATCAAGTTTTCGATTGGGTATTTGCCGGAGGTGGCGGAGCGCGCGCGGGTGCGCGTAGGAGAAGGCGTCACAGGGCTGGCGGCAGAGCGGCGCGAGGCGGTGCTGGTCAACGATACAACGACAGCGGCGCACTACATCGATGCAGTGCCAAATGTGCGGTCAGAACTGGCCTTGCCCCTGATCGTGAAGAACAAAGTGATCGGCGTGATTGACATTGAGTCGCCCGAGCCCAATCACTTCACCGAGGAGCACAAGCAGGTTCTGACGCTGATTGCCTCACGCGTCGCCGTGCATATTGAAAATGCGCGGCTGTATACGCGCACTAGCCGGCAAGCGAAGACATTGTTGCTGCTGAATGAAATTGCGCGCGAGTTGACATCCATCCTGAATCTGGACGACGTGCTCAAGCGTGTGGGCCAGCTCTTGAACCGCGTGCTCGATTATCAGATGTTCAGCATTCTGCTGGTAGATGCGTCGGGGGAGAAGCTCCAGCACCGCTTTGCGCTCCGCTACGAGGAAAACATCCACCTCAAACACGACGTCCCGATGGGACGCGGGCTAGTGGGGCTGGCGGCGCAAACGGGCGAGGCGGTGTTGGCGCCCGATGTGAAGAAGGATCCACGCTACTTCCTGCTGAATCCTGAGACGCGTTCAGAGTTGGCGGTGCCGCTGATCTACAAGGAGCGCGTGATTGGAGTGCTGGACCTAGAACATGTCAAGAAGAACTTCTTCAACGAAGAACACAAGCGCACGATGACTACGCTGGCGGCACAAATCGCCATTGCGATTGAGAATGCACGCTTGTATGAACAGATTGCGCGGCAGGAAAAGCGCTTGGAACGCGACCTGGCGCTGGCTCGCGAACTGCAGTTCCGGCTGCTGCCGCCTTCGACGCCGAAGCTGGCCAATCTGGACGTAGCGGCACGATCGATTTCGGCGCGGCAAATTGGCGGGGACTTCTATGACTTCCTGAACTATTCGGCGGGACGAACGGCGTTTGTGATTGGCGACGTCAGCGGCAAGGGCGCGCCCGCTGCGATTTATGCTGCGCTGGTGAGCGGCATTCTGCGTTCGCACGCTCCGATGGAGCCGGGCGCGGCGGAGATGCTTTCGGCGATCAACCTGTCGCTGGGCGAGCGGCGAATTGAAGCGCAGTTTGTTTCAATTATCTGCGCGGTTTGGGATGACCAGCGAAGGACCCTGTTGCTGGCCAATTCAGGCCTGCCCCGCCCGGTGTTCTGCCGGAACGGTAATGTGCAGATTATCGAAGCCACGGGACTCCCCTTGGGGCTATTTGAAGAAGCAGACTACGACGAGTTTACATTTCAAGCCAAACCGGGCGACTTGTTTGTTTTCTTCAGCGACGGAATTCTAGATGCGACAGGCAAGAAAGGCGAGCTTTTCGGGCGCGAGGGCGTGGAGGCGATCATCGCTAGATCCGGAGACAAGTCTGCGGCGCAGGTAGTGGAGGCGATCACGACGGCGGTGGAAGCCTATTCCTCTCCTGGGGATGCTTTCGACGACGAGACCGTGGTGGTTCTCAAAGTGAAAGATACTCCGAAGAAGAAATGAAGCATCCATCTGGGCATGTAGACCTTCGGCCTCCGGGTTTTGGCTATCGTGACGGCGTGCTGCATTGCGAGGGCAGAGACTTTCGGACGCTGGCAGCGGCCTACGGAACTCCTCTTTACCTTTATTCTGCAAGGAGTTTGCGGGAACGCACGCGGGCTTTGGATGCGGCGTTTGCGAGTTTGCCTCACACGCTTTGTTACGCCGTAAAAGCCAATTCCAATCTGAGCCTGTTGCGATTGTTCGCGCAACTTGGCTGCGGCTTTGATGTTGTCTCGGGCGGAGAGCTGGAGCGTGTGCTGAAGGCGGCGCCGCGGGCGGCAAAGAAGGTTGTGTTTTCCGGGGTCGGCAAGACGCGCGCGGAAATTGAACTGGCGCTATGTTCGGGGATTCTGCTGTTCAACGTCGAAAGCCCCGCGGAGCTTGAGGTGCTGTTCGAATGCGCTTCGCGCTTGCAGAAGATAGCGCGAGTTGCAGTGCGCGTGAATCCGGATGTCGATGCCAAGACCCATCCGTATATTTCGACCGGTCTGCGGAAGCACAAGTTTGGGATCGCGATTGAGAAAGCGGCAGGGTTGTATGCGCAGGTAGCGCGGCAGAAATACGTGCAGGTTGCAGGCGTGAGCGTTCACATTGGGTCGCAGATCACATCGGTGGCACCGTTTGGCGAAGCCATGCAGCGCGTTGCGATATTGGTAAAGCAGTTACAGGCGTCGGGGCACGAGATTCGCTATGTGGATGCTGGCGGCGGGCTGGGAATTTCGTATCAGGGAAAACAGCCTGACTTTGCTGTACAAGCGCGGCGCTATGCGCAAGCGGTTCTAAAACCGCTGCGGAAGTTGGGAGCGCATCTTTTGCTGGAACCTGGTCGCGTTCTGGTTGGTCCCGCCGGAGTGCTGCTGACTTCAGTGATCTACAACAAGACGAATCGCGGGAAGCGCTTTTTGATTGTGGATGCGGGCATGAATGATCTGCTACGGCCGTCGTTGTATGGGGCTGAGCATGAAATTGTTCCGGTGCTGCGCGATTCTTCGCGGAAGAGGGCACCCGTCGATGTGGTGGGGCCGGTGTGCGAGTCCGGAGATTTTCTAGCCCGGGATCGGGAGATGGCTGCGGTGGGCGAGGGCGAACTCCTGGCTGTGCTGGATTCTGGCGCCTATGGGACAGTGCTAGGGTCGAATTACAACACGCGGCCGCGTCCAGCGGAGGTTTTGGTGGACGGCGCACGGGTGAAAGTGATTCGGAGACGGGAGACGTTTGAGGAGATGGTGGGGCCGGAGGGCTGACGGTTTTCCCTGCCAGTCCTTTCAGCGCCTGAGGGCGCTCTTCAAGAAGCAGTATTTGCGGCACGCCTGAAGGCGTGCCCTGATACGAATCCCTCCAACATCTTTACTTGCGTCCACTGGCACTCCCTTTGCCCTTCCGTAATGGTTACGGTAACGCCACGTTTGAGCCACGCACTAGCACGTTCGAACCGTTGTTGAACCTTCGTTCTCTTGCTAACTTCGGGACAACGAACTACCTCATCCCCGCGGTGGTCGTTGAATAGGGGGAGTTATGAAAGCTCTCAACCTGATGTACGTCGCCGTAGGGTTTGCTGTAGCACGCTGGATTTTCCAGCGTAAACCGGAGCCAATGCTGGCATCGGACCCTGTACAAAGATTTCGCACCTCTGGCCTGCTGTAAATGTGACCTTGGTGGGCGCGCGTGAGCCCCGTTGCTCGCCGCTTCGCTACACGCGCGTCCCGGTCGCATTCCCTTCCTGAAGTGAATCCTTGAGCTGTTTATCGGGCGTTGGCGTCCGTGAATTCCCGTCTGCTCTGGACTCTTGTTCCCTCCTTCTTCGCGGACAGGAGTGTCCGCTCCACATGAGCCTCTGGTTACTTTGGTGGGTTACCTGGACTTGCGTTCCGGTCACAGGCGCCGTCTCTGCCGCAAAATAGAGAGAGACTGCCGTGAACATCTGCCGAACCCAATTCGTGGTGTTGCTGCTGGCCGCGAGCACCTGGGCCCAATCTGATGGGGAGACGCCGTTGGGCGATGTGGCGCGAAATATTCGTAAGGCGAAGGTCACGACCAAGGCCGCAGATGTGCGGGTCGACAACGACAATTTTTCCAAGATCATGGAGAATTCTGAAGCGCGGCGCATGATGAAGGCGCCTCCGACTCTCTCTTTTGGCTTGGGTCCGGTGGTGCCGGGAAATCCCGTTGCGGCACCGGATGTAAGTTGCAGCCTATCGTTCTCGGCGCGCGGGATCCGGTTGACAGATACCCTCGGCCCAGCGCCGGTGAAAGCTGAAATGGCGAAAGACGAAAAGGTTGATAAGGACCCAAGAGCAGCAGACGACAAGGTACCACCTAGCGAATTGGCCAAATTGGAAGGGCCCGCAACGATCATTGGCGATTCTTTACAGATCTCAGTGTTTAATGGATCCGCATGGCAAATTGACGAGATCACCGTCGGGCTGACGATTTTGCGGCGTCCGTCGCACGCAGCGTCAGCATCTCTCGAGACCGGGGCACGCGTGGTGCCGGCTAGCTCCGTGCAGATTGTGGCGAAACGGTCGGATACATTGTTGATCTATCACTTCAAAGGTACGGCTGCGCCGAACAGCCGCGCGACGTTCACGGAACCGCTGGGAATTACGCTCGGGCCTGAGCAGGAATGGCATTGGGCGATTGTTGAGGCTAAGGGCATGGCGAAGACGGCCGCGCCCGCTGCCCTATCGCCGAAGACGCTCCAGTAGAGCCTTGTGACGGCCTGCGATGCAAATTGCCCACAGCCGCACGGGCGACGACGCCCGCGCCTCCATCGACGGCCTATTGGGCAACGCTTTCTGCGCGGCCGGTTTTCAAGCTGCGGAACGCGGCGTCCAGGATTTCCTGATTGACCAGGCCTTCCGTCGCTGGAGCGGGAAATTTCGCTCGGCCTTCGAGAGCATCAGCGAAGGCGTCCACTTGCGCTCCATAGGCTTCAGCGTTGGAGACGGTCGTAGTGGAGATCTTATCGCCCTGGCGCAGGCGCAGTTCGACCGGGTTGTCCACCGTTAACCCATTGTCCGCTTGAAGCACGCCTTTTTCGCCGACGACTTCGAGGGGCGTGCGATAGTCGGCGCGGGTGGAGACTAGGACCGCGCCGAGCGTACCGCGCCCAAACTCGAGAGTGATTGCAGCGGCGGCTTCGACGGGGCCGGAGTGGTCGTCGGAAACAGCGCGGGCTGTAACCCGAACGACTTCGTCCTGCAGGACGAAGCGGAGCGTGTCGATGCAATGCACGCCGACGTCGGCGATGGGGCCACCAGCGGCTAACAACGGATCCGTCAGCCATACGCGCCCGTGGTTCCGCGCGGAGTAGCAGAATTCAGAGCGGGCGTAGACGGGGCGTCCGATGGCTCCGGCGGCGATTTGGTCGCGGAACCAGCGCGTACTGTCCTCGAAACGGAAGATTTGGGCGACGCCGAGAAGCAGGTTGGCGGAGCGGGAGGCGGCGATCATCTTGCGGACTTCGCCGGCGTTCATGGCCATGGGCTTTTCGCAGAGCACGGGTTTGCCATGGGACAGCGCCGTGAGCGTGTCGGGCAGATGCAGAGCGTCCGGCGAGGTGACCAGAACAGCGTCGACTTCAGGTGAGGCGCAGAGGTCGGCGACGGAGTCGAAGGCGAACGGGATTTTATATCGGGCGGCGGAGGAACGGGCCTTTTCGAGATTCCGGCGTTGTAGCGCGGTGACTTTACACTGCTTCGCCAGAGCGAAACCTGGCATTAAGCGGCGGTCGCCGTGGAGGCCGAAGCCAACGATACCAAAACGAATCATGAGAGCTGTGTCCTTTGCGAGCGCGAGCAAACTCGGGTTACCGAACAGAAGAGTTTACAATCGCAGCCATGAATTCGATACAAGGGAAAGTGGCTCTTGTGACCGGAGGCGCTCGGCGGCTGGGGCAAGCAAGCGCGCTGGCACTGGCCAAAGCTGGGGCCGAAGTGGTGATTACCTACCGCGCATCGGCCACCGACGCGTCGCGGACGGTGGCGAAGCTGAAAGCCTTGGGGTCGAAGGCGTTGGCGCTTCGCTGCGACGTGACCAGCGAAGTCAGCGTCAAGAGCATGATCGCGAATGTCCTCGAGCAGCACGGCCGCCTCGACATCCTCGTCAACAACGCGGCGAACTATGAGGCCCTGGCCTTTGACAAGATCACGCTCGCGAAGTGGGACGCGATTTTTGCTTCGAATGTGCGCGGGCCGTTTCTGGTTTCTCGCGAGGCACACAAGGCGCTGAGCAAGAGTCAGGGCAAGATTATCAACATGGGATCGCTGGGCGGGCTGCGGCCTTGGGCGGATCATGCGCACTATTGCTCGTCCAAGGCGGCTTTGCACATGCTGACGCGGGTGATGGCAAAAGCACTGGCGCCGAAGATTGCGGTAAATGCGGTGGCGCCGGGCATGATCGACCTTGGAGAGAAGGCCGCGGCCGCATTCATGCGCAGGATGGCGAAGCAGACTCCCATGCGGCGCAATGGTACGGGAAGTGAGATTGCTGACGCGGTGCTTTTCTTCGCGCAGGCTCCACACTTTATCACCGGACAGATCCTGGCGGTGGATGGCGGCCTGGAGTGGCGATAGTCGCGGCGCGTTTTCAACAGATGCGTGCAAAAGCTTGTGGAAAAAACCGAAAACACAGCACTAAAGTTTTTATTAAGGGACTGTTACACGGATTGCACTGCCAGGAGTGCTGCCACTTTTGGGCTACGAAGTCCTCATGAAGACGCGCCTCGACAAGCTTCTGGTCAGCCGCGGTTTGACGCCGTCTCGGGAACGGGCGCAGGCGATGATCCTTGCCGGCAAGGTTCTGGTTGAGGAACAGAAGATTGACAAAGCCGGAGCTTTGGTCGGCGAAGGCGCAGCGGTGCGTTTGCTGGGCGAGGATTTGCGCTACGTGGGCCGTGGCGGGTTGAAGCTGGAGCGGGCACTGGAGCACTGGAAGCTCGACGTCAGTGGGAAGAATTGCCTTGACGTTGGTGCATCGACGGGCGGCTTTACGGATTGCTTGCTCCAGCACGGAGCGGCGCACGTCACCGCGGTGGACACGGGCTACGGGCAAATTGCCATGAAGCTGCGGCAAGACGCTCGAGTCCGGCTGTTGGAAAAATGCAACGCGCGGCTGCTGACGGCGGAGGCGCTGGGCGAATTGGTCGATTTGGTGGTGATGGACGTCTCGTTTATTTCTGCCACTCTCGTGTTGCCGCCGGTAATTGCGTCTGCGTTTCCCGCTGATCGCACCGACCGCTTCGCGATCGTCCTGGTGAAGCCACAGTTTGAAGTGGGCCGCGAAGGCGTGGGTAAGGGTGGGATAGTTCGTGACGAAGCGGCGCAACTTGCTGCCGTGGAGAAGATTCGTATTTGCGTCCTCGGTCTTGGCGCTCAACGCACGGACGCGATTGAGTCACCCATCTTCGGGGCGGAAGGCAATCGAGAGTTTCTGCTGTACGCGGAGTTCTGAGATGGCCCAGCTTTATGTAGTCGCCGGCGCTCTCGCCCGCGAGGCCTGGAACGCACAAGCAAGACTCGAGCAAGACCGCGCGGGCGCGGGCCGCCCGCCACTACACATGCCCGCGATCCACACCCAGCAAACCCGGTACAATAACGCAACTACTGGAGCCTGATGCCCACGCCTAAGTCCAAGAAAATCGTAGCCCTGATGTCGAAGCCAACCAAGTCTGAGTTGGCGAAGATCGTGCCGGAGGTCGTCGACTGGCTGCAAGCGCGAGACTACGAAGTCATCACTGACCGGGAGACCTCCAACTATTGCAAGGGTTTGGAGTCGATGTCGCGCGAGGAGATTGCCAAGCATCCTGTGCGCTTTGTCGTGCTGCTGGGAGGCGACGGCACGCTGCTCTCGGCAGCTCGAGTATTGGCGCGATCCGATATTCCGGTGATCGGTGTGAATCTGGGATCGCTGGGATTCTTGACCGAAGTGACCGTGAAGGAAATGTTTGCGGCGCTGGAAACGGCGGACAAGGGCAAGGCCAGCATCGAAGAGCGCGCCATGATCGACTGCCAGATTGAGCGCGACGGCGCGACCGTGGTGTCATATGACGCGTTGAATGAGATTGTGGTGGGCAAGAACACGTTGTCGCGGTTGAACAGTTTTGAGGTACACGTGGACGGGGTGTTTGTCTCGAACTACAAAGCGGATGGGCTGATTATTTCGACGCCGACTGGATCGACGGCGTATTCGCTGGCAGCTGGAGGACCGATTCTCACTCCAGCCGTGGAGGCCTTTGTAATCACTCCGGTCTCGCCGCACTCTCTGACGCACCGGCCGCTGGTGGTGCGGGATACGGTGGAGATTGTGATCGTCGTGAAAGCGGCGAAAGAAGGGGCATTCGTCAGCTTCGACGGGCAGCTCGGGAAGTCCATTCTAGAGGGCGACGTGATCCGCTGCCGCAAGCTGGCACACAAGTTTAAACTGCTGCGTTTTAAGAATACGTTCTTTGACGGCTTGCACAGCAAGCTGAAGTGGGGGCAGCGGTAGAGCCCGAGACTGTCGGGGCACGGGCGTCCTCGGCCGTGCGTTTCGCGCCTTGTTTGAACTTGTCTATGTATCAACGTTTAGAACGCGCGGGCGAGGGCGCCCGCTACTACACAGGCTTAGGGCTCGTCGTGTTGTTGCAGGGCGCGGACCCGATCCGGTGGAGCTACCACAACCGGCGGAATCCCGCGATTCGACACAAGCTTTTGGAACGATGGGACGTCGCTTTTCTGCATCTCCGACCAGCCCGCCAGCTGGTCGTCGACCAGCTTTTTCAGCTTTTCAAATTGACGTGTGCCGGGTTCCGTGGGAGCTGAGTCGCTGTCGTTGCTCACGCTATACGCTAACCCCGCGAGCCGAATATCGACGCGAGCCGGGAAGGCGAGGGAGTCTTCATTGGCTTGGATGCGTTTTTCGATCACTTCATCGCGGGCTTTGAGGAGCTTTTGATCGAGATCAACGGCGGCTTTGCGAATGGCGTCGTTGTCCGGGCCGTCCGGGAGGCGTGCTGCCAGACCGTTGGCTTGAGCGCGGACATCATCGATTTGAGCGACCGCGTCGGCGATGCGACTGAGTTGCTCGCGGATTTGGATGCGGAGATCGAACTGCTTTTGCAAGTCCTCCGCTGAGACTTTCACGCGAGGATCGAGGCGCAGCTCGAACGGAGCGGTTTGGGTCTTCCCGCCCGAGGTCAGCCGCACCTGATACTTACCAGGCAGCGCCATTGGGCCTTTTGCTCCAGCTTCATATTCAAAGAAGTAATAGCCGGGAACCTTGCGGGCCTCCTCGTAAAGCATGTCCCAAACAAAGCGGTTGAGGCCTGCTTTCGGCTCCAACTCTTGCTCAGGCTTCTTGGCGTCAGCGTCGAGCGGTTCTTCCAATTCCTTGGTGCGGGCGCTGGAGAATTTGCGGATGACCTGGCCGGAGGAGTCAAGAATCTCGATCATGGTCGTGTTGCCCGGTTTTGGTTCCGTTTTCAAGAAGTAGTCGATCACCGCGCCCGTTGGGGGATTCTTCGCTGTGTAGCCGGCTCTTCCCTCGCCATCGCCGCCGTGGTAACGCGTGGCGACGGCTGGGGTAAAGAGGTGAACGTCTTCCTGGGCAACCGCGTCCGTGAATTCACGTAGGGGGGCTATGTCGTCCAAAATCCAAAACGATCGGCCATGGGTGGCGAGGACCAGATCATCGTCTTTGATGACGAGATCATGGATGGGAACGGTCGGAAGATTCAGCTTGAGCGGCTTCCAATCGGTGCCATTGTTGAAAGAGACGTAGACGCCATTTTCCGCTCCCGCGAAGAGCAGACTGGGCTTCTTGGGGTCTTCCCTCACCGCTCGCACGAATGTCCCGTCAGGAATGCCGTTGACCAGCTTTGCCCACGTAACACCGAAGTCTGTGGTCTTAAAGATGTAAGGCTTGTAGTCGTCGTTTTGATGGCGGTCGACGGCGACGTACGCGGTACCAGCATCGCGCGGGGATGCCTCGATGAGGCTGATGCGGCTCCACTCGGGAAGTTCTTTCGGCGTAACGTTGCTCCAGTGCTTGCCGCCGTCGCGTGTGAGTTGGACGAGGCCGTCATCAGTGCCCGCCCAGATTTGACCTTTCGCAATAGGCGATTCGGCGACCGCGAAAATGGTGTCGTAGTACTCGGTGCCAGTGTCGTCTTTGTTGATGGGGCCGCCGGAGATCTGCTGCTTGCTCTTGTCGTTGCGCGTAAGGTCGTCGCTGATGGCTTCCCAGTGCATGCCACCGTCGGTGGTCTTGAAGAGGCGTTCGCCAGCATGGTAAAGCGTCTCGGGATCGTGCGGAGAGATAAGCAGCGGTGCAGTCCACTGGAAGCGGTGGTCGAGGACGGCCGCGCCGCGCCCGTCGGAGAGTTCGGGAGAAGCGGTTACGCTTTTCGTCTGGCCCGTGTGGCGATCGTAGCGCGTGAGCGTACCCTGGTAGTCACCAGCGTAGACGATGAACGGATCGGGTGGATACGGCGCGATGTAGCCGGCTTCACCGCCGCCAACGGCGTACCAATCCGCACGGCCAATGGAACCGTCGTCGCTGCGGCTAGCGATGGCGATGGTGCTGTTATCCTGCTGCGCGCCGTAGATGTAGTACGGCGTCCGCGTGTCGGTGATGACGTGGTAAAACTGAGCGGTTGGCTGGTTGTCCTCGCGACTCCAGGACTTGCCGCCGTCGAGCGTTATGCTGACGCCGCCGTCATTGGAGGCAATCATGCGCCGATTGTTGAGCGGGTCGATCCAGAGGCCGTGGTTGTCGCCGTGCGGCACCTTCACTTTGTTCAGCGATCGGCCACCGTCGGTTGATTTGTAGAAGTCGACGTTCATGAAGTAGACAGTGTCGGGATCGACCGGATCGGCCGTGACGTGGCCGTAGTACCAGAAGCGCTGCTGAATATCGCGGCTGGGATTGACACGCTGCCATTCGCCGCCGCCATCGTCGGAGCGGTAGAGGCCGCCTTCGTTCGCTTCAATCAGGGCATAGACGCGGTCCGAGTTGGCGGCCACAGCCACGCCGATACGGCCATAAGGGCCTTTGGGCAGGCCATGCTCTTCGAGGCGCTTCCAGGTGGCCCCCGCATCATTGGAGCGGTAGAGGCCGCTCCCGGGACCGCCACTGCTCAGCGTCCAGGGCGTGCGGCGGGCCTCCCATAGAGAGGCGAACAGGATATTGGCATTGTGTGGGTCGAAGGCGATGTCGATTGCGCCGGTGTTTTCGTCTTTGTAGAGAACTTTTTCCCAAGTCTTGCCGCCGTCCACGGTGCGGAAGACGCCGCGTTCTTGATTTGGGCCAAAGGGATGGCCGAGGGCGGCGACATAAGCGACATCAGGATTCTTGGGGTTGATGATGACGCGGCCGATGGCGCGCGTGTCTTTGAGGCCGGTGTTCTTCCAAGTCTTGCCGCCGTCGACGCTTTTGTAGACGCCGTCGCCGTGGGAAATATTGCCACGGATACAGGCCTCACCGGTGCCAACGTAGACGACGTTGGGGTCCGAGGCTGCGACGGCAACGCTGCCGATGGAAGAAGTGCCCTGGTCATCGAAGACGGGCTGCCAGGTCATGGCGCCATCGGTGGACTTCCAGACGCCGCCGCCAGTGGAGCCGAAGTAGTAGGTATTGGGGTCGCTAGGGACACCAGCGGCGGTGAGGGAGCGGCCGCCACGGAAGGGGCCGATTTCGCGGTACTTCAGACCTTTGAGGAGGTCGTCGAGCTTCGGGGGCTCGGCTTTAACGGGCGTCACCGCGGACGTACTGGCGGCTTCGGGCTTCTTCTTGTCTTTTTGGGCGGGCACCGGAAGCGCGGCGAGCAGGACGAAAGCAAAGGCCAGAAATGTTCCATTTGCGCAACGACGGCTACTCACATTCAACATTGAGTTGAGTTCTCCCTCAAAAGTCTGACGGCAACGACCCACCATGCTAGACCTTCGCTGTATAAAAGCGCAAAGCAAGGCGCGTGTAGTCGCGGGCGCCCTCGCCCGCGTGGTCAGAAAGGAAGAGCTTGAACGTAATGGATAAGGCCTCATCTACTAACGGGACCGCGCGGGCGTGGGCACCCGCGACTACACAAGAGGGGCCTACTTATATAATCGCGGTATTCTTGGGCTTGGGAGACTGCGATGCGTTGGACACCGAGCGACAATAGCGAGGACGTTGAAGATCGCCGCGACGAAAGCGGCGATGGCGGAGGCGGCGGTGGTTTTGGATTCGGGGGAATTCATCTCGGCATTGGCGGGACTATTCTTGTTTTGGTTCTGAGTCTGGTTTTCAAGCGCGATTTCTTTGCCCTGCTCGGCGGCGGCCAAAGCGCCGCGCCGAATCAAACGCAGAGCCGGGTTGATTCGGAAAGAGACCCGCAGCGCGACGCGGCCGAGCAGACCACCGTCCAGTTCGTGTCCTTCGTGCTCGATGACGTGCAGAAGACCTGGGCTGGGATTCTTCAGCAGCGTGGAGTTCCCTACCGGCACGCGAAGTTGGTGCTGTATCGCGATCTCACGTCTTCGGGTTGCGGCCGGGCGGAGTCCGCCACAGGGCCGTTTTATTGTCCTGAGGACGAGAAGGTCTATATCGACCTTGGATTCTACGACGAACTGAGGCAGCGCTTTGGCGCTCCCGGTCAGTTTGCTCAGGCCTATGTGCTGGCACACGAACTGGGGCACCATGTCCAGAATTTGCTAGGGATTGACCGAAAGGTGCGAGCGTTGCAGGAGCAGAATTCCGGCGCTGCGAATGCTTTGTCCGTAAGGATGGAGTTGCAGGCAGACTGCTTTGCCGGGATTTGGGCGAAGTCGACGGACCAGAGGCATTTGCTGGAGGCCGGAGATGTAGAGAGCGCTTTGGGCGCTGCAGCCGCCGTCGGCGACGACCGGTTACAGAAGATGGCCACGGGACACGTGAGCCCGGATTCGTTCACGCACGGGTCGTCGGCGCAACGGACCGTATGGTTTCAAAAGGGGATGACCGAGGGGACGATTGATGCCTGCAATACGTTTCAGTAGATCGTCTGGTGCCGGGAGCGGGGGTCGAACCCGCACGGGCCTTACGGCCCTTCGGATTTTAAGTCCGATACGTCTGCCAGTTCCGTCATCCCGGCTGGATGGTTAGTTTATCGTAGGCGGAGCCGGACAGAAAAAGGGCCACGCTGCTTTCACAGCCTGACCCCAGGTTCATCTTGCAATTAACTCACAGATTACTTGCCTGACCGGAATGCCGCCCTCTCACCTCTTTGTTGGTTTCCACAGGCCCAGTGCCGCGCCGGTGGGATCAACGATGATGCTGAATGAGCCCGCGCCCATCACTTCCGTTACGTCTTTCATCACCGTCGCGCCAAGCGATTTCGCCTTTTTTGTCGCAGCGGCAATGTCGTCCACCAGGACGTAGGCCAACCATGACGAAGGCGCTCCGGGCACAGGATGCTTCATGATCCCGCCAGCGGTGCCTTCGCCGACCTTGATCATCGTATACGTGCTGTTTCCCATGTCAACGTCGTCCAACGTCCAATCGAACAGCTTTCCATAAAACGTCTTCGCCTTGCTCACATCGGTTGTGTTCAGTTCTACGTGTACAAATGGGTTTGCCATAACATTCATCCTCTCAAGTTGAACCAGGTTTAAGATCGTTTCCCAATGGCGGCCCGTGCATCGAGCCGCCTCTTATGTTTGCCAACGTCTCAGTCTTGCCTGCTGGCTACCAGATAGACGACTGGTCGCGACAAAATCGACATGCCCTCATGCACTATTTAGCTGAGAAGTCAGTCCCGAAGGCGCACGGGGCGGACGCCCGTGTATTCATCACTTTGTAGCGTTGGTCCTCTGGTTATTGACCGTGGACGGAGGGTTTCTCTGGAACGTAGTAGCCGGTCTTGGTGCGCACTGAGAGTTTGTGATAGCCGGGGGCGCGGGCATCGACGCGGATCACACGGTAACCTCCAGCGGTTTTGCCTAACGCGGGTTTGTAGCCAATCGAGTATTGGTTGCGGATGTCGTGGGCGACGGTTTTGCTGATCTGGTCGACTTCGTCCAGGGTGCGCGGGAAAAAAGCGATGCCGCCGGTCTTCTGAGCCAGGATTTGCAGGGCTCGGCGGGCGCGACGCTCTTTCTCGCCGCCCAGGAGGCCAATCGCGTAAACCGTGGGCCCGCCGTCTTGTTGGAGGGACTGAGCGGCCTGCTCGAGAGTATCGCGGCTGGCGTTGTCCTCGCCGTCGGTCACTACGAAGATGATCTTCTTGTCGCGGCGGGCGTTGCGCTTCAGATGGTCGGAGGCGGCATCAATTGCGTCGTATAGGGCGGTGCCGCCTCTGGCGTCGTACTTTTCCAGCGCTTCCTTCAGCTTTCCAATATCGGAAGTGAAATCCTGATCGAGAAACTCCTCGTCATTAAAATTAACAATAATGACCTCGTCCTGCGCATTGCTGGAACGCACCAGATTCAAGCAGGCCTGGTTGACCTTCTCGCGCTTGTCCCGCATGGAGCCGGAGTTGTCGATGACGATGGCCATGGCGACGGGAATGTCTTCGTGGCGGAAGGATGTGATCGCCTGTTGGACGCCATCCTCAAATACTGCGAATGCCGTGCGATCCAGATTCGTGATCAGGTGATCCTTGTCGTCCATTACGGTCGCGTGGAGCGCAACTTCCTCCACGCTCTTGCGCATGACGAACATGCCTTCGTCTTTTTCCACAGTCTGCGGAGAGGTGGCGGAGTCTTGTGGGGCTGCAGGCGCGACGGCCGGGGCCGACGACACCGGCGTGGTGGCCGGCGCGGAGGGAGCGGGCGGACTTCCGGTAGGTTGGGTTCCGGAATCTTGGCCTACCGCGGAGAGGCTGAAAATCAGGGCGAAAGCAATCTGGATGTGGAAAGAAGGTTTATTCCACAGGCGCGTAATATCCAGTTTTCGCATAGACCTTGAGAGGTGGAAGTCCCCTTGGGGGGTTCAACTTTACCTTGATTTTACGCCACTTACCATTGTGGATGGGGTTCTTAGGTCGATACCCGATCACATATTGGTTTCTCAGTTCGATGCCGATTTTGGTTGCCACGTCGGCTAAATCGTTGGGATTGTCGATCGTGAAGGAACGTCCGCCGGTCAGCTCGGCGATGTCGCTGAGCAGGGCAGGCCCGAGCCGCTCCTCGTCCGATGCGAAGTAGTGGTCGTAGATGCCGATTGCGTAAATCATCACGTCGGCTTCTTTTACCAGGGACTTAATTTCATTTTCGGTATAGCGGCTGTGGTTGTCGCCGCCATCAGAAATGATGAGCAGTGCGCGCTTTGGGTATTTCGCTTGATTCATTTTGTTAACGCCAAGGTAAATGGCGTCGAGCAACGCTGTGCGCCCCTTGGGAATGGTGAACACGAGCTTGCCCTGGATATCTTCCACAGACTGGGTAAAGTCGGAGATCTCTTCCGGGCGATCCGCGAAGGCGATCATGAAGAACTCGTCCTGCGGGTTCGCGGTCTTGAAGAATTCCTTGACAGCCTCACGAGACTTGTCGATCTTGCTGCTCATGCTACCGCTGACGTCGAAGATGACGCCAATGGAAACCGGGGCATCCTCGCTGGAGAAATTCTTGATCTCCTGCGGGTCATTGCCCTCAAGGATGGAGAAATTCTCGCGGTCGAGGCCCGTAACGAGACGGTTCAGGGGATCGGTTATGGTGACGGGCACCAGAACCAACTCAACCCCTACTTTCATTGGCTTCTCGCGCGTCTTCAGCGAGGCGGAGGCGACCAGGTCCGCCGGGGCGGCGCCGGTCGCGGCCGGGTTCCCGGCGGAGGGCCGAACCGGAATGGCCACGGCCGGAGGTACATTGGAATCGGGGGTTTTAACATGGGCTGGGGGCAATATGTGGGGCTCGTCCAGAGGATTTTGCGCCCAACCGGCGGGGATCAGAGCCGATGCGAAGCAGACACCAAGCGCGAGAGCCCTCAACAGGATGCAACTCCGTGGTGACAACATACAGTCCTCCACTCGGCTAGGCTTAAGCCTTGCTGCTGAGATCGGCAATCTCAGCAAAAAGTTGCGTCGGCGGCGGGGCTTCTCGGCACGGCCAGCAAACTTTGCCGCTCATCGCGAATCCTAACACAGGCCGTTGTGCACGACAGGGGCCGTTTTGCACAAACCTGGGACGAACCGGAAGCCTTGCCCCTAGAGCCATTTGGCCAGAGCGCCCCGCCAGAAGATAGGGCCTCTTCCTGCCTGCTACAATGCAGAATTCTTCTTCTTTATGGCGATCTTACATCCCTTCCGCGCGCTTCGTTATGACCCGGGCCTGGTTCAACCGCAATTGGCCGTGACCCAGCCCTACGACAAGATCACCCCTGCCATGCAGGAGAAGTACTACGAGGCCAGCCCCTACAACCTGGTGCGGGTCATCCTGGGGAAGGCTGAGGCCGGGGACGGGGAGGGGTCGAACGTCTACACGCGGGCGGCACAGTCGTTTGCGGATTGGCGGAAGGCTGGGGTTTTGAAGCCCGATGCCGAACCTTCCTTCTATACGTACACGCAGTCGTTTACCGTGCCCGGGAGCGATGTCAAGGCTGAACGGCGTGGCTTTATCGCGGCGGGACAGATTGAGGAATATGGGGCAGGAGTGGTCTTCCGGCACGAGCAGACGCTGGCTAAACCAAAGAATGACCGCTTGAACCTCCTCCGGGCTACAAAGGCCCATTTCGGGCATATCTTCATGCTGTATTCCGACTCCGGCGAAGTGGACGCGCTTTTGGCTTCGCCGGGGGCTCCGGACATCGAAGTCATGGACGAGTATCAGGTGACGCACCGGGTCTGGAAGGTTTCTGACCCTAAGATCATTGCCGCGGTGCAGGAGAAGATGCGGGAGCAGAGGCTGATTATTGCTGACGGGCATCATCGCTACGAGACATCGCTGAACTATCGGAATGTGCGGCGCGCGGCGGAAGGTCAGGGTCCCGCACCTTACGATTCCGTGATGATGACGCTGGTCAATATGAATAGCAAGGGAATGGAGATCTTGCCCACGCATCGGGTGGTACATGGGTTGGCGTCGTTCTCGGTGGAGAAGTTTATTGAGGACGCGCGCAAACACTTTAGCATCGAGGAAATGGTGCCGACAATCAGTGCGTCGCACGCAACATCGGTGCTGCGCGAATCCGGGAAGTGCAATACGGCGTTGATCGCGGTGACCGCTTCGCGGGCATTTTTGCTGCATTCGCCGAAGTCGGTGGGAACGCCGGTATTCTCTGGATTTTCGTTGCGTCAACAGGCGCTCGACGTAGTGCAGTTGCACAAAGGTTTGCTCGAGGGTGTGCTGGGGCTCTCCGAGGAGTCAATTCGAAATCAGGAGAACCTGAGCTATTTGCGGGATACGGGCGAGGCGCTCACGCGGGCTCGAAACGGGGCCAATGTTTCGTTTTTTATGAATCCCTGCCGAATGGAGCAGGTGCGGGATATTGCCTTCGCCGGTGAAGTCCTGCCACAGAAATCGACGGATTTCTTCCCTAAGATGCTGGACGGTTTGACGATTTATGCTGTGGACTAACTGGCCGCGGATCCGCCGGCACTATCCGACGTTCCCGGCTGCTCTCGCTGTTGCCTGTGCGCTGCTAAGTCTTCCATCCCACGCTCAGGACAAAAGGATCATGATCTTCTCCCCTCTCACGGGCTTCTCCCTGCCTGTGGTGGAACGCGACGGTCACGACTACGTCGGTCTGGTGGACGTGCTGGAGCCGCTCGGCACCGTGGCCGCCACCAGAGACGGCACGAAGTGGAGACTCCGCTTCGAGCGGCGGAACGCGGAATTCATCGGCGGCCAAACACAAGCCCAGGTCGAGGGCAAGACCCTTGCCTTAGCTTCACCATTCCTGTTGGAGAGCGGACGGGGACTGGTCCCAGTTTCCGGCCTTGGGGCACTCGTCCAGGAAGTCACCGGAACAAAGCCGGTGGTCTTCCACGAGGACTCGCGGCGCTTATTTGTGGGCAAGGTCGCGGTGCGATTTACCGAGGAGTTGCGCAAAGATTCGCCTCCGGTGCTGGTTCTGACGTTCACCTCTCCGGTGAGTCCGAGCATCGCCAGCGAGCCGGGCCGGGTGCGATTGACCTTCACGCGCGAGCCCATCATGCCTCCGCCTGCGACCTATAACAAGTTCGACGATGCGGTAATTGCCTCGGCGCAGTATGAAGAGGCCAACGGTGTTGCCGTGCTAACCGTGGCCACCTCTGCGCCTCTGTTGGCGAGTTTCAGTAACGAAGGCCGCACGCTGACGTTGAGCCGTGCGCCGCAGACTCGAGCGGCAAAACCTGCGGCGCCCGCCACTGCACCAACTGCGGGTGGCGCTCCATTAGCGTCCGGCACCGTTGAGGTTCCTCCGGGGGCTGTTTCGAACGGAACTGCGCCGGCCGCTGCTCCAGCTTTCGACAACGGTCTGCGCCACTTCTTCGCCGTGATCGATGCCGGGCACGGCGGCGAGGAACGTGGAGCGGGACTCAGCAACGAATTGCCGGAGAAAGACGTGTGCCTGAGCTTTGCCCGGCACTTGCTGAAGGAGTTGCAGAGCCGAGGCATTTCCGCCTTGATCCTCCGGGACGCCGATGTCACGTTGACGCTGGAGCAACGCGCATCGCTCGCGAACTCAGCGCACCCAGCAATTTATATCGCCTTGCATGCTGCTTCGCAGGGACGGGGTGTTCGCCTTTACACCTCTCTCATGCCGTATAGTGCGAACGCCAATGGTCCGTTCCAGCCCTGGGAAGTGGCACAAGCATCCTATGTGCGCACCGCGGTTGTGGCCGCGGCAAGCGTGGCGGCGGAACTGCGCAAACATCAGATCCCGACGCGCGTGCTCTCGGCTCCTCTGCGTCCGCTGAATAACGTCATTGCGCCGGCGCTGGCGATTGAGGTTTCGTCACCTGACGAAGACCTACCCGATCTGGTGGCGCCGAACTACCAGCAGTCCGTTGCCTCGGGCGTCGCGGACGGTGTCGTCAACGTGCGCGCGCAACTGGAGGCTGGACGATGATTCCCCGTCACCTAAAGATTGGCGTGACGGTGTTGCTGGCGACCATTCTGGGATTAAGCGGCTATATGTTGCGGTTGAAGCGCCACGTCCCTGGCGCGCCCGCTGTTGAACTGGCCCATGTGGCCCCTCCGCCAACTGGCCCCAAGGAACAGGTAACACTTTACGTGGCTTACGACGATCCTGGAATTCTCGTGGCGCGCGGGGCGTCAATTCCGCTGCCACAGGGTCGGCAGGAGCGCGCTCAGGAAGTGTTGCAGGCGCTGCTGGCGCGTTACCTGGAGGAGGACTCCTCGCATCCTCTTCCGGCGGGGTCCGAAATTCGTAACGTGTATTTAGTAGACCCCGGCATGGCGGTGATCGACGCCAATGCTACCCTAGCCGACCGGCACCGCTCGGGGGTGCTGGTGGAAGAGCTGACCGTAATTTCGCTGGTACAAACGCTTTCCGCCAACGTCCCGGGCATTAACCGCGTGAAGATTCTGGTCGACGGCAAGGAGCGAGAAACTCTGGCTGGGCACGCCGACCTCACGAATCTGTTTGACACTGCCAACGTACAACAGCTGGCGGAGCAGTTGAAGGCGGTGCACTAGTGAATTACTCCAATGCCTCCTGCTCGAAGGTCGCGTTCAGGTGGATGTCAATCTGGCGAACGGGGTCGTCGTGCGAACTCACAAACTTGTGCGGCTCGCCCGCCTTTACGACAAACACATCGCCAGCCTTGGCTTCCCGCTCTTGACCGTTCACTGTCCAGTCCGCTCGGCCGGAAATGACGTAAACCACTTCATCGTACTTATGCCTGTGAAGCGGCGGACCGCCATCTGGCTCGGCGACCACCAAGAAGAACGAAATCTTGGTGTCGTGCTGGGCTCCAACGAACTCATGCGACATTCCCACAAACGGCAGCAGCGACAGATGTGTGAATTCCATAGCGAGCGATTGTCACCTCTAGTCTTTAGATTCCCGACCGCTGCAAAGCGATGAAAATTGCGAGCGAGGACGGCTGCTACAATCCCTGATTGCAAACCCATATGATTTATCGATCCGACAACCGCACGCCGGAGCAGATGCGCCCGGTCAAGATTATTCCTGATTTTATTTCCACCGCCGAAGGCTCGGTTCTCATTGAGGTCGGCAACACGCGCGTCATTTGTACTGCCAGCGTGGAAGAATCCGTACCGAAATTCATGAGCGGACGCGGCAAGGGCTGGATCACCAGCGAATACGCGATGTTGCCGCGCTCGACCCTGACCCGCACTCCGCGAGAATCCACGAAGGGACGTCCCAGTGGTCGCTCGCAGGAAATCCAGCGCTTGATTGGCCGCTCGTTGCGTGCCATCACGGATTTATCCAAGATGGGCGAGCGCACGCTGTTCGTCGACTGCGACGTGATCCAGGCCGATGGCGGGACGCGCACGGCTTCCATCACCGGCGCCTACGTGGCTGTTGGATTAGCGATGCAGAAGTTAGTCGAGTCAGGCACGCTGAAAGCCACGCCGTTACGGGATTTTGTCGCCGCCACCAGCGTGGGCATTGTTGATGGCGAAATCCTGCTCGACCTCTGTTACGAGGAAGACTCCCGCGCCGACACGGACATGAACTTCGTCATGACCGGCGCGGGCAAGCTGGTGGAAGTGCAAGCCACAGCCGAGCAGAATCCCTACGAGGAGCAGCAGTTGCTGAAGATGATCGCCATCGCGCGCAAAGGCGTGGAGGGCCTGATCGCGCAGCAGCGGACAATTTTCAAGCCTGGTTAGCCCCGTCTCGCTGAAAGGAGGAATCTATGGCGAAGAAGAAGTCTGCTGCAAAACCCTACCTCCTACATCACAAGGACGGAAGCTTGTGGGCGCGAGGCCAGATGGCGAACGGTGTTGCCACCGGCTATTGGGAATGGTTTCGCAAAGGCGGAACGCGCATGCGTTCCGGCTACTTCGAGGCGGGCGAGCAAACCGGCGAGTGGACCACTTATGACAAGACCGGCGCGATCGTGAAGGTAACGAAAATCAAGCCCAAAGCAAAGAAATAGTTCTCGCACTGCCTCGCCAGTTCATATGCGCCCCACTGAGCGGCCTCCGGTGCTCCGTTCACGTCACCGAACGCGTGTTCAACGCCAGCCCATATTACAATGAACAGCTATCCTGATCCGGGCAGACAGCACTCTATCGAATCCCGACATTCCAGCACACGGAGACACGAAATGAAGCTATCACCAGGCAAACTTGCAGGCCTGAAGGCAGTATCCAACGAACGCGGCGTGATTGCCGCAGCCGCCATGGACCAGCGCGGCTCGCTACAGAAGTCGCTCGCCAAGGAAAAGGGCGGGGACGTGAACGACCACATGATGGAAGAGTTCAAGATTCTGGTCACGGAGATTCTGACGCAGCACGCCAGTGCCATTCTTCTGGATCCGGAATGGGGTATTCCCGCGTCGAAGAAGCGCGCGAAGGGCGCCGGGCTCATCATGGCTTACGAGAAGACGGGCTACGACAAAACGACGCCCGGGCGCCTGGGCGATTTGCTGGACCACTGGTCCGTGCGGCGGATTAAGGAACAGGGCGCGGACTGTCTGAAGATTCTGCTTTACTACTCGCCGGGCGATAAGAAGGAAATCAACGATGTAAAGCACGCATGGGTTGAGCGATTGGGAGACGAGTGCCGCGCCAACGATCTCCCTTTCTTCCTGGAATTCATCGTGTATGACGACAGCTTGGACGAGAAGAGCGTTGAGTATGCCAAAAAGAAGCCGGAGATGGTGATGGAAGCCATGCGCGAGTTCACCAAAGACCGGTACGGCGTTGACATCATGAAGGTGGAAGTGCCAATTGCCATGCCGTTTGTGGAAGGCACGAAGAGCTTCAAGGGAACGAAGGCTTACAGCAAGCAGGAAGCCAAAGATTTGTTCCAGAAGGCCTCTGCTGTCGCCACGAAGCCGTTCATTTACCTTTCCGCTGGCGTGAGCAATGCGGAGTTCAGCGAAACGCTGGAATTGGCGGCCGAATCTGGCGTGAAATTCAACGGCGTTCTCTGCGGGCGAGCGACCTGGAAAGAGGGCATTCCGGTCTACGCCAAGCAAGGCGCAGGAGCGTTCAAACGGTGGCTGGAAACTGAAGGCGTGAAGAACATTCAGAATGTGAATGACCGTCTGAAGGCAGCCACACCCTGGACTGGAATGTATTCATAAGATTCTGTAGATTCTGGGGACGGCCGCTTGCGGCCGTCCCTTTTGTCGTTTGTGGGAGGCTCATGAGGGAACCAAGTCGTTCCGATACACTTGCGAGAAGCATTGGGGCTCTCTTTGCGGGCTTCGTTGTTGTAGTTGCGCTCTCGCTCGCCGCCGATCTTGTGATGCATAAGAGCGGCATTTTTCCGCCGTGGGGCGTGCCCATGGGCGATCGGCTCTTCCTCCTGGCCACCGTGTACCGCGTCGCCTTTGGCGTCGTCGGCAGTTACATCACAGCGCGGCTCGCGCCCAACCGCCCGATGGGACACGCGATGCTGGGCGGCCTGATTGGCCTTGCAATTAGCATTTTGGGAGCCGTTACCACGTGGAACCGCGGCGACGAATTCGGACCGCACTGGTATCCGGTCGCACTAGCCGTGTTGGCCTTGCCGCAATCCTGGCTCGGCGGCATGATACGCGAGCGGCAGTTGCGCGCCGACACTGCAGGTTAGAGATCGAGAGTCGCCGATTATCGCGACGCGGCCGTCTTGCTCATGCCGGAGTTCGGCGGTTCGTTGGTTACTTCAAATACTTTCCCATCGCGCAGAAACATTCGCTCCATTTCCTTCCTCGTAAACGGCCGTGATCCGCGGCGTCCGAACACCGCCAACTGATTGCCGCTCTCGTCAACGGCGCGATCACGATCAATACCCTTCGAAACCGCAAGCGCGGGGCCACGAGTGCTGTAGTTGGCGATGAGCTTAGGTATGGGCCGCGGGCTGAATCCGGCGAAGTTCGGCGTGCTCACCGGGGAGAAGAGTTGGATCACTCGCAAGCCATTACGGCCGTCGGCGGCGAAGGCGAAGAGGCTGGAACTGACCATGCCGAGTTTTACGTCGTTGAGGTCGTTGATCGCGCCGTCAGCGTTGAAGACCTGATCGAGGCGAGGTTGCTCGGGGCGTTCGACGTCGATGATGGCTAGGCCTTGCTTGCCTCCCGCGACGTACACGTAGGTGCGGGCGACGTAGAGGTTGCGGGCGTCTTGCAGCGGGAGGTTAGCGCCTTCGACCGGTTTGGGTTCGGCTAGGTTGGTTACGTCGAGGACCTTCAGGCCATCGGCATCGACCACGAAAGCGTAGCGGAACTGGACGGCGATCGCGCGCGGGGCTTTAACGAAGGGCGCGCCGATTTCGGCTGTGATTTTGGGGGACAGGGGATTATCGAGATCGACAACTACTAGTCCGTTATTACATAAAATATAAGCGTAGGTCCCGGCGATGGTGATGCGGCGTGCGCCATTGAGCTTACCCTCAGGATTGAAGGCTAATGCGCGCTTGAAAAAGTTATTGGACGGGTTGCCATCCAGCAGCGTGCCGACGCCGGGGCTTTTGCTCTTCAAATCCGGATTTCCCACAATGACTAATCCTTCGTACTTGTCGGCCACGTAGAGGAACCCGTACATGAGATGGACCGACTGTTCTTCGTTGGCCGGATCGTGTGTGCGCAGCGGATCGACGCCCAGCGTGGTGGGCGTGGCTACGGCGGTCGCATATTTCGTGGGCAGGTAGAAGCGTTGGCCGAGTGGCGATACCGGGGCGGTGGTTGTTTTTTCGGAGAAGTCTTTGTTGTCGATATTGGCGACATCGAAAATGCGCAGGCCACCTTCGCCCATGGCGGCGTAAACGTACTCGCCGCGCTGTTGGATGTCGAGCACTTCCCTCCCTTCGTGCTGAACGCCTTCCTTGAGATCGAGCTTGGCATCGAGATGTTTTTGGTAGTTGGTGGGATACGCGATTTTCTGGAAGTCGCTGCCGATCACCGCGGGCGGCTCGTCGTGCTCTGTGACGGCGACGGCTTCGAAGCCCTCTCGCCCGGTCGCCACATAAACGTAGCGGCCAATGAAGTTCATAAAGTTTCCCCCCAACAGGAACAACTGGCCTAGCCAGGCGTTGTTGTCATTGGCTTGAGAGACATGACAGTCGGTGCAGTTTTTGGTTTCTTTCGCGCGCACAGTATGAGGAACAAACGGACTGAAGGCCTCGCCGCTGAAACCTTCGGCGGAGATGGTTTGCTGCTGATAGTAGAGCCAGTCGCGGTCGCTGTTTTGCGAGCTGACGAGAACGGCGCAGGCCGAACGGACCGGAGCGACACGGTGCCCAGTGACGGTCCCGTCGATCCCCAGAGCGTACATATCGTCGCGCAGAACTTGGAAGTTGTAGGAGGTCCAGTTGCGCGTGGTCAGGCCTTCGTTGTGGAGCATGGGTTCGCGCTGGTTGGCCGTCATGGAAAGGTGGCAGCCGTAGCAAGTGGGCGCCCAGGAGGAGTGGCAGGTGTAGCAGGTCATCTTGCTGTTCTGGTGCGCGAGCTTCGCGGAGTCGGCGGGAACATCGCCCCAGGTGGTTCCGTCTTGCTGCACTGTTTTCGCCAGGCGGGATTTCTCACTGTAGTGCGAATTCCCCGGCGTGATGCTGTCGACGACCTGCACCACTTCCCATTGCTTGTCTTTCTCCACCATAGACCGCTGGAATAACCTGCCGTCGCTCCAATAGAATTGCCGCTCCTGCCAGGGCGTGCGGAGAAGCGCAAGGTTGGTACCGCCATCAGGCGCCGCCGTCCCGGAGGTCACGAGATTCGCCGGATGTTCGATGGTGCCGTGGCAATCGACGCAGTCGATTTCGACGGCGTTGCGGGTTTCGCCGTAGAGCTTGCCGTTACCGTGGCTGTCCTGCTGGAGATGGCAGTCGATACAGTGCATGCCGCGCTCAAGGTGGATGTCTTTTAGGTGGACTGCTTTCTTGAACTTGTCCTCGTCGTCGGCGGAGACGGTTTTGCCTTCCTTGTCGAGCAGGTTGCCCTTGCGGTCGCGGCTGAAGACGGCGCGGAAGATCCAGCCGTGGCTGTGGAAGTCACCGAACTGCGTGGTCTTCAATTGCTGGTTGAATTCCGGGGTGCCGGTTTTTTCCAGAAAATCTTCGTTCGACCAGAGGCCGCGAATGGCAGTACGTTCGGGGTTCTTGTTCTGTATCTCAAATTGTTCTTTCGCGGTGGCGTTGCGCTGGTCTTTTGGATACATGGCCGCGCCGTCCATTTCGTTGTCCCACCACGTCATGCCGTAATAGGTGGCGACCATATTTGTGCCTGGATGAATGTGGCAGGTGATGCACTGGCTCGATGGAATGGCACGAGTAAACTCGTGGCGCATTGGGTGGCCGGACTCATTGTTGGGAATCGTCGGGTCGCTGGTAGCGCTGTGGCCGGTATTGCCGAAGGTGGCGTAGTGGCCCGAGTGCTCGGGGTCGCGGTCGTTCGCGTAGATGACGTGGCAGGCCGTGCATCCACTTCCGCGATAGTCGCCGGGCTGGTCGTTGGTTCCGGGCATGGAAAGGATTGGGTCCATCAGGCGCGTCTTTTGCAGGCCAAGGAAAACTGGATCCGTGCGCAAAGAGGTGCCAAAGCCCCGCTCGCTGAGTTTGTTCTCGGGCTTGCCGGGGGCTTCGTCGAGATCGGGATTGCCGAGTTCCGCGCGTTTGCGTCCGCCGCGCTCGAAAACGCGCAGCACATTCCCCGGCTGCGAAATTTCCCAGCGCTCGAGCGGATCAAGATACGGCAGGACGCCCTTCTTTTCGATTTCGTTCTTCGTCGGTGCGGGAAACGTAAACAGGCGTCGAGGCTGGCCGTCGGGCCCGTAACTTTCTCCGAAGTGGGGCGTTTTGAACGGTACGGCACCGTTGTTGTAGAGTGCGGCTCCCCAGAGCATGGCGCCGTGGGTCATCATGCTGGTTTCAACCTTGCGGACTTCGGAGAGATGGCAACCGGACTGTCCGCAGGTCTTCTCGGCCACACGCAGGTCGCCGGGGTTCACGAAGCGAATGTAGTCGGAATCTTCGCGGAGCCAGCGAGTGTAGCTGCGTTCGAGATTTGCGGAGGATTCGGGCGTGTCGCGGAAGCGGGATCGGGGATGGGCTTGGTTCTCGATCTGGCGGTATTCTCCGGAGTTGGACGGGGTTCCAGCGGTTATATTCGCTTCGGCGTTGCCGCCGTGGCAGTCGGTACATCCAAGGCGCACCGTTCCTGTCGGATGCATGGACGGTGTTTCGAGAGGTGAATGGCAACTCAGGCAGCCCGAGGATTTGTGGTCGGCGTCGGGCTGCGGTTGCTTCAGAAGAGGGTCCGAAGGGCTTTGCGCAGAGGCAGCCGTCAGTAACACAGTCATTCCGACGATCGAAATCCACCCTCTCATGCCTGTCCTATCCCCCGTCCAAACTTCATTTCTAGAACTGCAACTTTACCGTCATGAATCCGTTCATCA